>Ga0315902_10005943_pt1 | contig 17066 bp, 12 predicted proteins | sample LakEriMetagenome_9_FD_203523 | JGI IMG/M metagenome (GOLD analysis project Ga0315902, IMG submission 203523) | Freshwater fungal communities from buoy surface, Lake Erie, Ohio, United States - Buoy 12 MA117 | ecosystem: Environmental > Aquatic > Freshwater > Lake > Lake biofilm | place: USA...
AGAAAGTGTGACCACTTTACCACCAAGCTCTGTTGCCTTTTCACATGCATATTGTGCAACATTTCCAGATCCCGAAACAGTAACCACTTTCCCTGCAAATGAATCACCTTTCGTCGCAAGCATTTCCTTCGCAAAATAGACCGTTCCGTATCCGGTTGCCTCAGGACGAATCAATGAACCACCCCAATTCCTGGCTTTACCGGTAAATACACCTGTGAATTCATTTCGCAAGCGCTTGTATTGTCCAAACATATATCCAATTTCACGGCCTCCAACACCAATATCTCCCGCAGGAACATCGGTATCAGCTCCAATGTGTCGTGAAAGTTCACTCATGAACGATTGACAAAACTTCATCACTTCATTGTCCGATTTTCCTTTTGGATCGAAATCTGAACCTCCCTTACCACCACCCATTGGCAGCGTGGTCAGTGAGTTCTTGAAAATCTGCTCAAATCCAAGGAACTTAAGAATCGATAAATTGACCGAAGGGTGAAAGCGAAGTCCACCTTTGTATGGACCTATTGCAGAGTTGAATTCAACTCTGTAGCCGCGGTTAACCTGCACATTTCCATTATCATCCAACCATGGAACACGGAAAATAATCGTTCTTTCCGGTTCTACGATCCTGTCAAGGATCTTGGCATTCTTGTACTTTGGTGTTTCCTCAATTAGCGGAATTACAGCTTCAGCTACCTCATGTACGGCTTGTAAAAATTCAGGTTCGTGTCCATTCTTTGCCTTGACGCGATCCATGAACTCATTAATCTCCGATTGGTACTTACTTGACATAATTATTAAAGTTAATGGTTGGGCAAAAGTATATATTTTTTGAACCTTGATAGAATAAAGTTAAAGGAATATTGGATTTCATTTCATACCCTGACGATTTGTCGAATGAAACCACACTCCAAGTTCTTTGAACAAAACCTTAATTTGTTTATTTTTGCGTAAAACAAGCAACCTTAATAGGTGTATTTGCGTTTAGTATTGAAACGAAGGAAAACAATGAAGAAAGTCTACTGCTTACTTGTAATACTCTCCATCTCCATATCTTCTTATTCTCAAGGACTTCCAACTGTCAATCTTTGCTTAGGTCAGGATGCGACGGTGTGTCAGGGACAACCCGTGGTTATAACCAACTGTAATGGTTCAGGTTCCGGAGCTCCGGCTGCTGGATTCTTTCTGAACAGTCCCACCAATGTTTCATTGACAGATGATGCATATTCCGGAGTAGTTAACATCGGTTTTACATTCAATTTTTACGGTAATAACTATACTCAGTGTGTTATCGGTTCGAATGGACTGTTATCCTTCGATCTGTCCAAAGCCAACGGATATTGCGCATGGGCCTTGGCTGGTGCCGGGACTGTTCCAAATCCAGGTTTTGCGGACTACAGAAATGCGACCATGGGTTGTTATCAGGACATTAATCCCGGATTAGGTGGACAGATACAATATCAAACACTTGGTACCGCACCGAACCGAATTTTTGTTGCGTTGTATAAGGAGATTCCAATGTTTTCCTGTGGAAGCTGTTCCTACTTTGCAATCATTCTTTATGAAGGTTCAAATAATATCGAATACCACATTGGTAATAAACCGAACTGTGCAACATGGAACGGAGGTTTGGCTGTTCAGGCCACTGAAAACGCGCCGGGAAATATCGGTCATTTCACACCGGGAAGAAACAACACTCAATGGTTCGTGAACCAAGATGGTAAACGTTATACCCCAACATCCCCAAGTAACACATTGGCCTATACTGTCAGTACGATTCCTTATTTACTCGTCTCATCACCAGGGACTAATTTGTTGTGGGGGAATACGCTCGGTCAAACCTTTCCTTACAATAATGGAGTATTGAACGTTAATCAGGTTCCGCCGGGAACTACAGGTTATTTCCTTACTGGATCGGCTTGTGGGTCGAGTATTGGTTCTATAACGCAAGATACGACGTGGCTAACACGTGTCAATTCGAGCGTAACGGCCACATCCACGCCAGATATTTGTAGCTCTGGAATCGGTACAGTAACCGCAAATCCTGGTAATGGATTGGCACCTTTCACCTTCACTTGGCCAGCACTTGGATCAGGAAATCAAACAGTAAACAATGTTGGTGCAGGTACTTATACTGTCAATATGGTTGACGCTAACGGCTGCCCTTCCTCTGCTACCGTTACAGTTGGTGACACTCCCGCATCATTCACCGGTTCTACAACGCTTGTAAGTTGTCCCGGAGGAAATGACGGTACGGCAACTGCCGTTATGACGCCATCTTTGGGTACGGTCTCTTATCAGTGGAATGATCCGCTTGCGCAAACTACAGCAACAGCTACCGGCCTTACCGCTGGCACCTATATTTGTACGGTTACATCAACAGTTGGCTGCACAGGAACAGTTACTGTAACTGTTTCTGAAATACCCGGAATGATCGCTGCTATAGAAGACCAGGTTGACGCAACCTGTAACTCCGGCAATGACGGAATTATCGATATCGTTGTCACTCAAGGTACACCTGGCTACAGCTATGCGTGGGACAATTCTTCCTCTACTACAGACATTGCCAATGATCTGGAGGCAGGCACTCATATTGTTACCATAACTGATGATAATGGTTGTATTATAACACTTTCTGGTACTATTGGTGAACCTGAACCGCTTTCAATAACCTTCCTAACTGAGGACACTCAAATCTGTCCGGAAAATTCAATTTCCCTCAATGTCACAGGTACAGGCGGATCAAGCCCATATCTTTTCACATGGTCAGAAAATGGGCAGGTGATCGGAACAGGTACCACAATAACGGTAGATCCAGTTAATACCAATACACAATATTGTGTGGTCCTGTCAGAACAATGCGGTTCCCCTACAACTGACAGTTGTATGCTGGTCTATTTTCCAACACCGATCGTTCCTGAAATGACACCGAACATCACAGAGATGTGTACTCCGGGAACGTTCACTTTTACCAACACCTCTGAAAATGGTCAAGAGATCGCCACAATGCTCGCAGAATTCTCTGAGGGATCTTCCTATACACTAAATGGATTGGATGGTGTAACTGTGACGTTTGAAGCACCTATGTTCTACTCATTAGACATGACGGTAACATCCATTTATGGGTGCGTTTACACAGGAACACATGAGAATGTGGTTGAGGTCAAACCTATGCCTACAGCAGATTTCACTTTCTCAGCAAACCCTGCAACAATCTTTGAAACCTCAGTAATGATGCAGGACAGATCATCTTTTGATGTTGTAGAATGGGAATGGTTCAGTCCAGGATCAACTCCAAATTACAGTCAGGCTGAAAATCCAACCTTTATGTTTCCGGAAGGTGAACCAGGTGAATACCCGGTTACATTACAAGTTACTACAGACAACGGATGTACAGACACCGTTACCTATATCATGCAGATTGTACCTGCGATTTTATTCTACGCTCCGAATACATTCACACCGGATAATGACGAATACAATCAAAGCTGGGAATTCTTTGTTTCAGGAATCGATATTTACAATTTTGAGTTGATCATTTTTAATCGTTGGGGCGAAGTGATCTGGGAGACAAAAGATCCTTCTGTAAAATGGGATGGAACGTTCGGAGGCAAACGTGTTCCGCAAGGTACTTATACCTGGAGAGCATGGGTGAAAGATCCGAGAAATGATGATAAACATGAGTTTCAGGGACATATAAACGTTATACGCTAAAGCAGAAAAGGGAGGAAATAGACCTCCCTTTTACATTTGGTACTCTTTTTGAAGTTCGTCCTAAAAATTAGTAAGTTTGATAAAATTAATCCGATGAAGTTAAAATTGATCATTTCAGGAACTTTGCTCCTCTCTTTAGGAATCACTAGTTGTGAAGTATTGGAGGAGGCATCCAAAGTAATTAACACAACCAACAGTAGCGCCTCACAACCGAAGCTGACGAATGATGAAGTTATTTCCGGTCTGCGCGAAGCATTGGGAGTTGGGATTAGGAACTCCGTGAATCTCACTGCGGTAACCGATGGATTCTGGGGTAATTCAGAAATTAAAATCCCATTTCCTGAAGAGGCAATCAAGGTGAAGCAGAAAGCAATCGATTGGGGCCTGCAGGGTCAGGTTGATAAGTTTGAAATTACGATGAACCGTGCAGCGGAAGAGGCAGCCAAAGAGGCGCTTCCAATTTTTGTGGACGCCATTACGAGCATGACGGTTTCGGACGGATTCTCTATTTTGAATGGTGGAGACGGCGCTGCAACGAAATACCTTAAGAATCAAACTACCGCGAAATTGGTAGCCGCATTTTCTCCGAAAGTAGAAGCTGCTATTTCTAAAGTGAAATTGACTGAATACTGGAACCCAGTGATCACAAAATACAACAATGCAATGACTATCACAGGGGGAGAAAAACTAAATCCTGACCTCAACAAATACATCACAGAACGCGCTGTTTCTGGCTTATTCGTGATGGTTGAGAAAGAGGAAAATAAGATCAGAAAAGATCCGGCTGCGCGGGTATCTGATCTTTTGCAAAAAGTTTTCGGAAGTATTACCGGGAAGTGATCCATGCATTTTCCTGCATCAGAATTAGTATTGAATGAAAAAGGCCAGGTATATCATCTTGGCCTTTCTCCAAATCAGCTCGCGCATACCGTTTTACTTGTCGGAGATCAGGACCGTGTAAAAATGATCTCCTCTTTCTTTGATGAGATCGAACATCGTTCACAGCATCGGGAGTTCGTTTGCCATACAGGCACCTACAGAGGGAAAAGAATTTCAGCGCTGTCAACAGGTATTGGGACTGACAATATCGACATTACAGTGAATGAACTCGATGCATTGGTCAATATTGATCTAAACTTGAGAAATGAAAAAAGTGAGCACCGTTCTCTTGATCTGATCCGGATCGGGACGTGTGGAATACTACAGCCTGATATTCCTGTCCACTCGTTTATACTCTCTACTCACGCCATTGGCCTAGATAATGTAGCTCATTTTTATGAAGTCAGTTTCACGGATGAAGAAGGAATGATCCTTTCAGCTTTCAATGAGCAAATTGATCTTCCATCCGACATTCGTCCCTATACAGTAGCGGCTGACGCTGAATTAACGAATATGCTGATCTCAACGAGAACACATGAAGGAATAACTGTAACTTCAAGTGGTTTTTACGGTCCTCAAGGCAGACAACTGCGTCTTCAGGCATACACCGCCGGGCTGAATGAGCAATTGACCAAATTCCGTTCGGGGGATCATGTAATTACCAATTTTGAAATGGAAAGCTCCGCGTTATTCGCCCTGGGAAGATCCCTAGGACACCGCTGTGCAACCATTTGCCTAGGTGTTGCGAACCGACCGAACCAGGAATTTTCTAAAGGATATTCCTCGGAGATGTTGAGCTTGATACAGTATGTATTGGATCGGGTTTAGTTCTTCGTCGGACGATAGATTTTGTAAGTACCTTTAATGATCGTACTGAATTTCATTGGACTGGGGGCGACTTTTTTCCCATAGACTGCAGTATTCTGGTGAAGCAGAACAATTTCATCAGCTGATTTCACTTCATAGATTATCGCGGTATGGTGAGTCATTATTTCCGTATATGTTGATGTGCCACGCTTATATTTCAACTTGACGTTCTTGAATTGGATTATATCTCCCGGCATAATGCATTCATTGGGTGCTAATAAACGACCAAATTCGTACAATCCATCCCAATCAGCTCCCACTTCATCGAGAGCATATTTTGCCAGATCCCAGCACTCGCCACGGAGCACCTTCTTCCCTATTTTAGCACTTACAAGGTTTATTATCTGTTGATTGGTCGCATTAACTGAATCACATTGTGCCCTGCTATTAAAGCCGATCAAGATCAACAATAAAAAAACGGTAAGTCGCATATCAAAATAACGCAGCAAGACACAATTCATTACACTTTAGCAGCGGTCAAAATACGATTTGCTTTGGCGGGATCGAATTTGAGGATGGATTCAGAAAAAAGTGAGTCCTCGTCGAGCTGGTATTTAACCGTGGCAGAAAAGTGAACTGCTGCAGGTTGGACCTCCTTGACAATGCGGTAAATGTTGCCGGCATTCACGCCGCCTCCCGCCATGATCTGAAGTTGGGACCCGGCATGTGCCACCATTTGTTTTAGAATGGGAAAGCCTACATCAACACTGCTGGACATTCCAGAGGAAAGAACACGTGTGACACCACTTTCTATGAGGAGATCAACAGATTTTCTCCAATCAATTGCATCGTCAAAGGCCCTGTGAAAAGTTACTTCCATTTCTCCGGAAAGATCTACCATCTTTCTAAGGATTTCGGCATCAATCTCTCCTGTTTCTGTCAGCGCACCTACTACCACTCCTTTTACTCCGAGTCGCTTGCAGTTGATGATCTCCCGATAAATGATCTCAATATCATCTTCACTGTAAAAGAATCCACCCGGGCGTGGGCGGATCAGGACATGCGTTTCGATACCGAAAGCCAACGCATACTCGATCATTCCCGCAGATGGCGTAAGACCGCCCTGCTCCAGGGCCTGACAGAGCTCAATCCGGTCGAAACCTAGCTCACCGGCCATTTTAACGGCCTCCATTGAAGCGGCACACAGTTCGAATTTCATTACTTGGTAAAGATCATTAGCTCATCCATAAAAGTCCATGCAACATTCCCGGCTCCGGGCATACCTTCAGGTATTTGATCGTAGGTAGTTATCAGGATCTTAACATATCTCCCCTTCTTATTCAGTGAAGACCGATACAACAGAAATTTGCCTTTTTCCGGGTTTTGATCAGTTTCAATGCGGGCAGACTTTAGATACTTCCATTTCTTGCCATTCGCTGAAACAGAATAGCGAATGAGGGCAGGAAGATGTATCCAGGAACCATGGTCCTCCAAAAAATTCAGCTCGATATCTGTCAATGATTTCTTTTCTCCCAGATCAACGATCAGTTCTATCTCCTGATCATTGAAGCCCACCCATTCATTTCCTTTCCAGGGTTTTACACCTACAATTCCATCTACCAACGTGAGTGTTCCTCCGCTGTTGTAACGTTCAGCAGGTGGAGTTACATATTCCACATCAAGTCCGATCGATGGGTGCGCCTTGAACTTGAAAACGGAAGCTTCTGCCGAAAATCCTGAGCTTACCCTGAATGTGTAATCCACAACTTTGTTCTGAGTGCGCTCAAAGTTCATGGTGTCTTTTTCACTCATCACCTGGCCGCCGCCCATTGTTCCCGGAGCTTCACTGGATTTGGTAAACACGTCAAAATGATAGGCTTCCGCTGAACCTTTAAAATGGAGTTTCACTCCTTCCCTGCTTTTCTTTAACTGTAGCTCAGGATAGAACAACGCTCTCGAGTAGTTCACCTGCAAACGATCGAGAAATCCAAGCTGGTAATCAACAAGACTTTTTTTAAACAGCTCATAATCCGGTTTCTCCATACACCACAGCGCTTGTGACAGCGCCAAGGCTCTTGGATAAGCCATGTATTCCAGCTTTTTCATGTCCGGTATGTACTCCGTCCACAAATTCGCCTGGCCTCCCAATACGTATGCAGCTTCATCTGCTGACATTTGCGGAGCTATCGGGTTGAACTGATAAACCTTTTCTAATGGCGTAAATCCGCCAATTGCAAGTGGTTCCGATGGATTCTTACTTTGGTAATGATCGAAATAACAATGTGATCCCGGGCTCATGACAACATAGTGTCCCAAGCTTGCTGCTTCGATGCCGCCTTCAAATCCTCGCCAGGACATAACAGTTGCATTAGGAGAAAGTCCACCCTCTAGGATCTCGTCCCAACCGATCAGCTTTCGACCTCTGGCGGTGAGGTAGCCGTCCATTTGCTGAATGAAATAGCTCTGCAGCTCGTGTTCGTCCTTTAGTCCGTTTTCCTTGATAACCTTCTGACAGGCAGCACATTTCTTCCATCGGGTTTTGGGCGCCTCATCTCCACCTATGTGAATGTATTCCGAAGGAAAGAGCTCAAGCACTTCATCAAGTACATCTTTCAGAAAATCGATCGATTCTTTCTTTGAGCAGAATATATCATCAAAGACGCCCCACAATCCTTCGACTCCCTGATGTTTCCCGGTACAGGACAGCTCGGGATAAGCGGCGAGTGCTGCTCTACTGTGTCCGGGCATTTCGATCTCCGGCACCACAGTAATGTATCTTTTCCCAGCATACCGAACGATCTCCCTGATCTCATCCTGTGTATAGTAACCACCGTACTTTTTTACCTCGTATTTTCTTGGAGAGTCTGTATAGTGTCCAATCACCGTACTATCACGCCATGCTCCGATTTCGGTGAGTTTAGGATATTTTCTGATCTCGATCCTCCAACCCTGATCATCCGTAAGGTGCCAGTGAAACGTATTGAATTTATAATAGGCCATCAGGTCGATGTACCGTTTCACTTCTTCTACTGAAAAGAAGTGTCTGCTCACATCCAGATGCAATCCTCTCCACTCGAATTTAGGCTGATCCTGAATGAATCCCTTTTTAACATAATATCCGCCATCCTGTTCTTGCAGAAGTTGGATCAAAGAACTCACTGCATAAAAACAAGAAGCATCAGAACTGTAATTTATTTGGATCCGATCGGCAATATTTATACTGTAATGATCCTTTGGAACGTTGATCAGCGGACGGAATACAACATGGCGTCCGGCGGAGGAATAAACTACACGAAGTTTGAATAATCTTGGGAACAACTGAGCAATATAATCCTTTATGTCGTCCGGAAGAAATTTTGGATCAATGGAGATCTCTTCTGCAATGTTCACACTCCCCTCGCTTTCCTGATAAACCGAAGGCGTCGGAATGATCGGGCATTGCGCATGGACACTTATTAGTCCAAGTAAAACCAATAAAGTAGCAATCAGTCTGTTCATGGATCCAAGATAGGTATATTCTCCATGTTAAATCCTGTCATTGAAAATGAGAAGAGAAACCGATCACATATTCCGTCTGTACTGCCCTCCTACTTCAAACAATGCCGATGTGATCTGTCCAAGAGAGGCATACTTACAGGTCTCCATGAGCTGCTCGAACATATTACGGTTTTGGATCGCTGCGTCCTGCACTTTGCCGATTCCCTCAGTGGCCTTCTCTGCATTGGCCCTATGCAGGTTATTCAGCATGTGGATCTGGTACTGCTTTTCCGCTTCTGTTGCACGAATAACTTCCTTTGGAAGGACGGTTGGAGAACCTTTTGAGCTGAGGAAGGTGTTCACCCCAATGATCGGGAACTCTCCGGTATGCTTCAATGTTTCGTAATACAATGATTCTTCCTGGATCTTGGAACGCTGATACATGGTTTCCATCGCTCCCAGCACACCGCCGCGCTCCGTGATACGGTCGAACTCGAGCAACACTGCCTCTTCAACCAGGTCAGTCAATTCTTCAATGATGAAGGATCCCTGAAGCGGATTCTCATTTTTAGCAAGTCCAAGCTCGCGGTTGATGATCAACTGGATCGCCATTGCTCGACGAACGGACTCCTCTGTTGGAGTAGTGATCGCTTCATCGTAGGCATTGGTATGCAATGAATTACAATTGTCGTAGATCGCGTAGAGCGCCTGCAATGTCGTTCGGATATCGTTGAAATCGATCTCCTGAGCGTGCAGGGAACGACCGGATGTTTGGATGTGGTACTTGAGCATTTGTGCCCGCGAATTTGCCCCGTATTTCTTAGCCAGTGCTTTCGCCCAAATGCGACGAGCCACTCTTCCGATCACCGCGTATTCCGGATCTATACCGTTCGAAAAGAAGAACGAAAGATTCGGACCGAAGTCATTGATATCCATTCCTCTGCTCATGTAATACTCTACATAGGTAAAGCCATTGGCCAGCGTAAACGCCACCTGTGTGATCGGATTCGCTCCTGCTTCTGCAATGTGGTATCCGGAGATGGAAACAGAATAGAAGTTACGTACTCCTTTATCAATAAAGTATTGCTGCACATCACCCATCAAACGTAGAGCGAATTCAGTGGAGAAGATACACGTGTTTTGAGCCTGATCCTCTTTCAGGATATCTGCCTGTACGGTTCCGCGCACTTGTGTAAGCGTTTCCGCTTTGATCTTTTCGTACACATCTTTTGGAAGCACCTGGTCACCGGTGACACCAAGCAGCATGAGTCCAAGACCATCGTTACCTTCCGGTAATTCACCCTGATAACGAGGTCGCTCAACACCTTTACTCTTGTAAATGGCCTCGATCTTTGCTTCAACTTCAGCTTCTAATCCGTTGGCTTTGATGTATTTCTCACAGTTCTGGTCGATCGCGGCATTCATAAAGAATCCAAGCAGCATTGGTGCCGGACCATTGATCGTCATGGAAACTGAAGTGGCAGGATGTGAGAGGTCAAAACCGGAATACAGCTTCTTTGCGTCATCCAGACAACAGATCGATACACCCGAGTTTCCGATCTTTCCATAGATGTCTGGACGAAGATCCGGATCGTTTCCGTAAAGGGTTACCGAGTCGAAAGCTGTGGACAGTCGCTTTGCCGGCATTCCCAGCGAAACATAGTGGAAACGCTTGTTCGTTCTTTCCGGCCCACCTTCACCGGCAAACATGCGGGTAGGGTCCTCTCCTTCCCTTTTGAACGGGAATAATCCAGAGGTATAGGGGAATTCACCCGGTACATTTTCCTGAAGTGACCAACGGAGGATATCTCCCCAGCCTTTGTATTTCGGAGTAGCCACTTTTGGAATATCCAAGTGCGACAATGACTCAGAGTGTGTTTTTATAGAAAGCACCTTGTCGCGCACTTTGAACTGGAACTCGTGGTTCTTGTAGAGTCCACGCTTGATTTCCCATTTTTCAAGGATATCCCAATTCTTCGGATCAAAGTTCAATTTTATCTTTTCAAAAGTTTCCTGTAGTCCTTTGATCAGCCTGTCTTTATCTTCAATGGTCGAATTCTTAAAGGTTTCGATGGAAGACTGCAAACCATAGAGCTGGTCTGCTACTTTCACTTGCTCATCCACCCACTTGTCGTAGGCCCGGTTATTTTCAGAGATCTCCGACAAATAGCGCGTTCTGTCCGGTGGGATAACGAAGATCTTTTCAGACATTTCACGTGTGATCTCGAACGTTGACTTCAGATCTGCACCCGTTCTTTCAACAACCTTGTCCATGATCACCTTATACAGTGAATTCATTCCCGGGTCATTGAACTGTGACGCGATCGTACCATACACTGGCATGCTGTCCACGTCCTCATCCCACAACTGGTGGTTGCGCTGGTATTGCTTTCTTACGTCTCTTAATGCATCCAGAGCACCACGTTTGTCGAATTTGTTCAGTGCGATCACATCAGCAAAATCAAGCATATCGATCTTTTCGAGCTGAGTTGCGGCACCGTATTCAGGTGTCATCACGTAAAGTGACACATCGGAGTGGTCAAGGATCTCTGTATCCGACTGACCAATACCGGAGGTTTCCAGAATGATCAGGTCAAAATCAGCAACTTTTAGGATATTGATGGCTTCGGAGACGTGCTTCGACAAGGCCAGATTCGACTGTCTCGTGGCCAAAGAACGCATGTACACGCGCTCGTTGCGGATGGAGTTCATCCGGATCCGGTCCCCCAATAAGGCCCCTCCTGTTTTTCTCTTCGAAGGGTCTACTGAAACAACAGCGATACGCTTATCTTTGAAATCGATGAGAAAACGGCGAACTAATTCATCCACAAGGGATGATTTACCTGCACCACCGGTCCCTGTAATTCCAAGAACAGGAACTTTACTGATCGCTGCCTGATCTGCTACTTTCTTTAACTCTGTAGCACTTTCCTCCGGATAGTTTTCCGCGGCGGAAATGGTATGTGCAATGGCAGGTATATTTTTCGACTTAAGCCCATTCAGCTCAACTTTCACATCCTTTCCAAGCGGGAAATCACACTTCTGTACAAGATCATTGATCATTCCTTGCAATCCCATTGAACGCCCGTCATCCGGATGGTAGATCCTTGTGATTCCATAGGCATGCAGCTCTTCTATTTCGGAAGGAAGAATGGTTCCTCCCCCTCCACCAAAGATCTTGATGTGCGGAGCTCCCTTTTCCTTTAACAGATCGTACATGTACTTGAAGTACTCCATATGTCCTCCCTGATAGGAGGTCATGGCGATCGCCTGAACATCTTCCTGGATCGCACAGTTGACCACCTCCTCAACCGAACGATCGTGTCCGAGGTGTATCACTTCGCATCCGGTTGACTGGATGATCCTTCTCATGATGTTGATCGCAGCATCGTGTCCATCGAAAAGAGACGCTGCCGTCACAATACGTACTTTATTCACAGGCTTATACGGTTCCACTTTTTCCATCCTAAAGAGATCTATTTTTAAGGCGCAGTAAATGTACTAAATGTGCCGGATTTAGGCACTTGGATATAGACAAGAATCTAAGACCTTAAATTCACTTTTAATGATTGAGGTCTTTCGTTTGCAAATGATAAAGTCGGATATCCCATAAGTCCTTTTAGTGTATTTAGCTGTATATTATGAATGTATATGTGTACATTTATGAGGCTGATAAACTAGTTATACCCAATGGCAGAATGATAGCCCCTAACAGATTTATTATGAAGACGCTAAGCATACTTTTTTGTTTTACTCTAGCATTCAATACCGCATTTGCCAACCTGATATATCATCCAATAAGTTTTGTTCTTAGTACAGATAAAGAGTGCTATTACGAAGGCGAGAAAATAACCTTCTACATAACTATTACAAACACTAGTAAAGAATTTACATATCCAGTTTTGTTACCACATACACAAAACGTTGGACAAAAATTGTTTTACCTGAATGCCTACGACAAAGCAAACAATACTATGTTGTTGAGATACACGGAAGATAAAATGCTCAAAATGATGGTTCATGATACAGGAACTGTTCAGATTAGATACCTAAAACCGCTTGAACAAATTGTAGTTCCTATTTACCTGAATGACTTTGAAAACTACTATAACTACCACACCCAAAACGCTTCGCACCACAGTTTTGGCGTGCCGTTATTTGCTGGTATATACAAAGTGAATGTCACCTATAATCCTAATGGAATAGCATTAGGCGACAGCATTTATAACTATTATAACGACTTTGATAAAAACATACCAAACAACGGGAAACAACTTATGCCAGAGCATGGCCATATCACCCAAATGATTGATCTGAAAATAAAACGCAGTGCGGATACCATTGTTACCATAGAGCGCAGAAAGTATTACATCAACACCGATGGATATTATTATTACTATCATTCACGATACACTCCCAAGATTTCCACTGATACCAGTTGCCATCACATCAGCAATCTTCCGCCTGACAGTTGTTCTATCAAGAATGATTATTTCTATAGCCATTTTAATGAATTGTATGCTGAAGGTATTTTCCGTTTTGATGATGGAGACATGAGGGAATACCGGAAATTTACTGATTGGTGCCCGAGTTACTTGTACACCGAGCGATATAATGAATTCAAGCAAAAAACTAATTATGAATTGCAATTGCCCGACAAAAGATTTTATAGCGTTTCATACAATCAACCTGGTGGTAGTATTCACCAGGAAACATACTGTTCGGAAGATGGAACGCTCTGTAATGTAACAACCTACATTTACAACAAAAAAGGAGAATTTATAAAGAAGAGATTTTCACAAACAGAACCGTGTGTTGAGGTAATAATCGATGGAAAGAAAAGAAGTGCAACTCGTGTGGTTAATCTTGAAGGGCAATGAGAAGAACCACTGGCTATAACAGCACCTTGCTTGCATGCCGTTCGTGCTTCGGAGACAAGAGACTGTTAAATTTGATATCTTAGTACTTCGATTAAACACCAGGAAACGGCACGACAAGCAAGCTGCAAAACGTTACAACAAATAACAAGAAAGCTAGATGCACGAACCAACCAATCAAAAACAAAAGTCTTCCACCTTGCTGGCCTTGTGTATTCTGACGCTGCTGGGAAATTTTTTCGTGATTCTGAAAGGATTGATCAGTTATTCGACGTTGCTAGGCTCGAATGATACACGGAGCGACCTTGGGGTCGTGTTGATCAACGTGGTCTATATCCTCGAGTTTTTGTCGTGTATCGGTTCTATTGTCGGAGCGATTGGCATGTTGATGGGCAAACGAAACGCTCTGATGATCTATCTGATCTCCTGCGGTCTGTATATTTTGGTAACCATAGTGTTTGCGGGGTTTTGCTTCATTTCGATTATTGGTATTCCCGTGGGATTGCTCCAATTTTTATACATCATACCATCCGTACTGTTCTTTGTTTTGTACGTTAACCAAGGAAACTATTTGAAGTGATGCCTAATTCGAAACGCTCAGTTCTACACATGAAACAAATCACTGCCATTTCGTTCGTCTTCTTTGGTTTCGTTACTTTTGGTCAAGCAGAAGCGTCGGATGAGGACCATTTAGACGGTGACAAGAACTTGAATACTAATTACAATGACAGCTTAATACATGATAAAATAAGCACTCGTGATATAAGTGTAATTGAAATAATAATATCGACAGAGGTGACAACAAACTCAACGATTAAAACAAAGAAGTGCAGCCACTAACAGCATCTACAAGAAATTGGCTGTTCAGTAGTTAAATGAAATTTGTGCTTCGTATCAAGTTCAATGATGGCAGACAGTTTCCGTCCCCGAAACCGCCAGTATCTCGGCAGAATTTCATTAACTTTCCGAAAAACTTTGTGATGAGAAATTTGAGTTTTATCCTGCTTTTGGTAATGGTATCGTGTAATACTGCTTCACCGGATAACGAAGAACTGAAATCTGAAAATACCGGAGGCAATGAACAGGCGGCGAAAGACTGGCTGATGAAAGCAATCCCCGATTTTTTCGAAAGCACTGAAATGGATCTGAACACGATCGCTACTCCGGAATATGCAGAATACAAGTCGGACGCCATGAATATTCTTTACGGCGAACTCACTATTCCCATGTTTGAGCAGAAATGGAAAGGGAAATTTGATGTTTCTGACAATGCAGTTGGAAAAGCTTTTCTCATTGATGGAGAAGATTATGTGAAAATAGAAGTTGTATCCTGTGAGTTAATTTCCACTTCCGAAAAAGGCTGGAAATTCAGCACAAAACTTATCGATAAAGCAATGAACATGGAAGTGGCCAGACAAATAGATGTTATTCCATTTGCTGATGCATACAGAATCAGTGATGTGAAATAAATCAGTCCTCTTTAATTGAGGATTTAACGTCATAAAATCCTGTTTAAACTGTTGAATTAATTAATGAATGGGGCCTCATGAATGACCATTTAAAACAATCCTTTCTTTTTCTTATCCTTTTGATCCATTCGACCTCGACTGGACAATCAAAAAAAGAGCAGTTAGAAATACTTACACTTCAAAGAGACAGCCTACTTCGTATTTCAGCCTTAAAGGATCAAGAGATCAGCACACTTAGCAAAGAAAACATACATGCTTCAGCAGAACTTAAAGCGTTGAAAAGCGAGAATGAAAATCTGCTAAAAAAAATCGAAGCGATCGAAAATCGGCTCAATGAAGCCTTAATGAAGGGGAATTGTCCAAGTGCTAAAACAGAAACCACCATTATTCTAAGCGATTCCGGAGAAGAACCTTCACTGGAAAAAAGAACTTTGTTTCAAGGGTTTGAATTCGTGAACTATAATCATCCAGATAACTCAACTTACCCAAACAGATCATATGTTTTTGAGTATTTTCTAACAGATGTATGTTGCAGTAAAGACATCGCCAATAAAAGTCTTCCTGCATCTGTCCTTTTTAATGAACAAAAGGTTGAGTTGGAAAATAAGATCAATCGTATTGCAAGGGAACAGTTTCTCAAGAGAAAAATTCCGAATGAAAATATTTTAACCTATTCATTCGGCAATGATCCTTCAAATCCTAAAATTAGTGATATACATTTTTTCATAGAATGGGATCATGTCACCTTCTTTTTGGAACAATACCACTTAGGCATTAATGATCGGCTTGAGCTTTCGTTTGAGCTGAAAGAGATCGCCCCATACTTAAATGATCTGAGTAACTTTTCAATCATCGACAAACACAAATATTGTTCGGAAAGATCGTTGCCTATTCTGGTAGAGCTTTTCATTGATAAAGTTACGCACGGAGATATGAGCACCTATGTTGATTTTATAGACCCGATAACGAATGAGATCTATACTTTCGACCAATGGAGCTGGCAAGATCAGAATATTATGCTCGATGAATTTGTCGATCAGTGGTGGCGGGGAAAACCCGAACCGAAAAATCGTTTTTTAATCCAACTTGAATGGTCAAAAGTAATGCAATACAAATATGTCAATGCTGATATTGGGAGTATCGAAACCGGCAATTATCTGGAAAAACATGTCGTTATAAATGCCAAAATTGCTCCGTAGCTCATTGTTTGATCAATTCAGCTTCGCGGCAGCAAACATGATCAAAATCATTTTTCGAACTGTAAAGGAGTCATAACTTCGACAGCAAAGTCAGAAGGTATGCAAAAGCACTATACGATCCCATTCAGCACGATCAACAAAGAAGATGTTGCCACTGTCGGTGGGAAGAATGCATCCCTAGGTGAAATGTTCCAGAACCTGAGGCCACTGGGAATCGCTGTGCCTGATGGGTTTGCTACTACGGCTGACGCATTTCGTGACTTTTTAGCACAGAACGGTATCACAGAGCGCATTAAAGATCTATTGGCCTCCGTTGATATTCAGACTTTCTCCAACCTCAACGAGACCTCAAAGAAAGCGAAAGAGCTCGTTTTGAATGTTACCCTATCGCCTGAACTGGTTTCCGGTATCTCAAATGCTTACCGGGAGCTTTGTGAACGGTATGGCCGTGAACTGGATGTGGCCGTTCGGAGCAGTGCCACCGCTGAGGATCTACCAACAGCCAGCTTTGCAGGAAAGCATGATTCTTTTCTCAATGTTCGAGGTGTCTCAAATGTATTGAAAGCAGTTCAACGCTGTTACGCTTCTCTGTACAATGCCCGTGCGATCAAATACCGCATTGATAATGGCTTTCAGCACGAAAA
>Ga0315902_10005944_pt1 | contig 17063 bp, 11 predicted proteins | sample LakEriMetagenome_9_FD_203523 | JGI IMG/M metagenome (GOLD analysis project Ga0315902, IMG submission 203523) | Freshwater fungal communities from buoy surface, Lake Erie, Ohio, United States - Buoy 12 MA117 | ecosystem: Environmental > Aquatic > Freshwater > Lake > Lake biofilm | place: USA...
AGAAAAAGAACAGGTCATCATGCAGCTTGTACACTCGATGAAATAAAAAAGGGCCGCTACCAGAGCGCCCCCTATAATCCTACAATACTATAATCCTATAATCCTACAATCCTACAATCCTACAATCCTACAATCCTATAATCCTACAATCCTATAATCCTACAATCCTATAATCCTACAATCCTATAATCCTTCCCTCATCCCTCACTTCTTCTCCTCTGCAAAACTCTTCGCCGCTGCATTCACGTGAAAAGTAACTGCAGCACCCGATTGCTGCAATGCGCTATGCCCGCCTTCGCCAATGATAACATTGTCGGTTGAAGAAACTTTATACTGAATAGAGGTGAGTCGGCGTTCATTGTCGAACTGCGGAGCATAGTTGAATAAGATGCCCTGTGCCTGTAGGTCTTTGCGCAATTGTGCCAACTGCTCTCTGCTGGTTTGTCCGTTGATGGTGATGTCGATGGTGTTGCTGGATTGAGCAAAAACAGCGGTTCCAATACAAAGCAACAGAGCGGTCAGAATATTTTTCATATGATTTTTTTTAAAAAGTAAGTTGCGCAAGTTTAAGCAAAAATCTCCATTGTGCGGCAATTCTAATCAATGAATAGATTGCATCATCCAACTACATTTGCGTCAAACAAAATCTATGTCTACAAAGCAACAACGCAAACTCGATGACATCCGCAGCGACTTGTTCAGCGGCAACGATACACAGGTTGCCAAGGCCATATCACGCTGCGAGGAAGAGGGCTCAGCACCGCTTGTAGAACCATTGCTGGCGTTCTATGCCTCCTCGGCTCCGGAAACGTTGCGCACACGTGTTGCTGCCATGTTGGCTTCTTTGAAAGTGTCGAACGTGGAGCCTTATTTTTTGCAAGCTTTATCCAACGCGACTTGGAAGCATATTCATAAGGATATTGTTGGATTCATGTGGAATACGGGGCTGCAGCCTGTAGAGGCCGTAGCACAAATCACTGAACTGGCGGCTTCCGGCGACTATTCACTAACATTGGAATGCCTCACGTTGCTGGAGAGTATAGAAGACCCTATTCCGGAAGAGCAAATCCTCGAAAGTATTGCCATCGTTCATCGCGCGCTTTCAGAATCTTCAGATGCTGATTTCAAGAAACTAATGAATGAATACATGAATGTGCTCAATTTCCAACGGGCACAATCTGACATAAACGACTAAGCGCATGACGTGGATGAATGAATTTGTTTTTTCGGAGGAAGTGCACGTGGCACTCAACGAGCATAAGCCGGTCGTTGCATTGGAGAGCACCATCATTTCCCATGGAATGCCTTTCCCCGATAATCTCGCTGTGGCTTCGGATGTAGAGAACGAGGTGCGCAAGCATGGTGCGGTACCCGCTACCATTGCAATAGTCAAAGGCAAGATATGCGTTGGCTTGGAAAGGGAGACACTCGAACGGTTTGCTCAAGCAGTGGACGTAATGAAGTGCAGCCGTCGTGATATTCCCTTTGCAGTTTCTCAGGAAATGAATGGCGCAACGACTGTATCGGCAACGATGATTATCGCTGCAATGGCAGGAATTGATGTCTTCGCCACAGGAGGTATTGGAGGTGTGCACCGCGGTGCTGAATCGACTTGGGACGTTTCTGCCGACTTGCCGGAGTTTGCTCAAACAGCAGTAGCAGTGGTTAGCGCCGGAGCAAAGGCCATACTCGATTTGCCTAAAACACTGGAATACCTGGAAACGCTCGGTGTGCCTGTAATCGGTTATCAAACCGACGAGTTTCCTGCTTTCTACTCGCGTACTTCAGGATTGAAATTACCGAAGACGCTTCAAACTACAGAGTCTATCGCAGCGTTTATTCACGAGAAGAAACGAATGAATCTGGGAGGTGGTGTGCTAGTGGCAAACCCCATTCCTCAGGAGTTTGAAATAGACAGAAGGATGATAGAGCCGGCAATCGATCAAGCTATCGAGGAGGCTGCCAAAACAGGTGTTTCCGGGAAAAATCTGACACCTTTTCTACTCAAAATGCTGAATGAAATTACGCGTGGGCAAAGTCAGCACGCCAACAAGCAATTGGTGTTGAACAATGCTGCTGTTGCAGCTCAAATAGCCTCCGATTTGGTCGCAATTCGAAAAAAACACACATTCATAGCACTCTGATATTTTCGCCAGGCCCTCGCAGCAATTATCTTCGCGCCATGTCCAAATCGTTCGAAACGCCCGACTACATCCTAACCGAGGAAAAAATTCGCCAACGCATGCTCGACGATTTTCGTCTGGTTTGTGTTTCTCGCGAAGCTTCCTTGCTAGGAAGGAAAGAAGTGCTTACAGGAAAAGCCAAGTTCGGCATTTTCGGTGATGGAAAGGAGTTGGCGCAGATTGCGCTGGCCAAGCAATTCAAGCCGGGCGATTGGCGTAGCGGATACTACCGCGATCAAACGCTGATGATGGCCATTGAGGAGCTCTCGGTTCAGCAGTACTTTGCCGCGCTCTATGCCCATACCGATGTGGAACACGAACCCGCCAGCGGTGGCCGTCAAATGGGCGGACACTATGCAACACGCTTTCTCAACCAAGATGGCAGTTGGAAGGATGTGGCGAATCTGAAAAATTCCTCTGCCGATATTTCTCCCACAGGAGGTCAAATGCCTCGTTTGGTTGGTTTGGCTCAAGCTTCCAAGTTGTATCGCAATGTGCCTGAGCTATCATCTTTCACTCAATTCAGTAATGGTGGAAATGAAGTTGCCTTTGGTACTATTGGCGACGCCTCTACCAGCGAAGGATTATTCTGGGAAAGCATGAACGCAGGCGCAGTGCTTGGCGTGCCCATGTGTATGAGTGTATGGGACGATGGATGGGGAATTTCGGTTCCCAAGAAATACCAAACTGTTAAAGAGAGTATTTCGGAAGCATTGAAGGGTTTCGAGAAAACGACGACCACCAATGGTATCAAGATTTTTAAAGCAAAGGGTTGGAATTATCCCGAACTGCTTATGACCTATGAAAAGGCCGTAAGCTATTGTCGTGAAAACCATATTCCGGTACTGGTGCATGTTGAAGAGATCACGCAACCGCAAGGGCATAGTACCAGCGGATCACACGAGCGTTATAAGTCGAAGGAATTGCTTGCATGGTATGAACAATACGATTGCATCGAGCAGTTTAAGAAGTTCATTATTACCGATGGCTCAGCCAATGACCGTGAACTTGATGAGATAAGGGAGGAAGCGAGAAAATTCGTGCGTGAAGAACAAAAGAAAGCATGGGTAGCTTTTCGCGCTGATGTCGATGCGGATATCGCGCAAAGTGTTGCATGGATTGAAGCCTTGGGCACGGAAGCCGCATTAGCGATTGCTTCGGAGCTAGGTAAAACGAAGGATGCTATTCGAAAGGATGCCTTTATTGCCGGAAAGAAAGCGTTGCGCAAGCATGCTTCGGGCCCCGCGTCAGATACTCTGCGTAAAGGCCTCAACGCGCTGCGCGAAAAATGCAATGGGTATTATTCGAGCCAGCTTTATGATGAGGCTGCAGGTTCTGCAATGGCTGTTGAACCTGTTCCTGCGCAGTACGACGCACAGGCAGAGATGGTCGACGGTCGGGTAATCATTCGCGATAATTGGGAGTATACACTCCGGAACAACCCGGGAACTCTCATTTTTGGTGAGGATGTAGGTAAAATTGGCGGGGTGAATCAAACCGCCGAAGGCTTGCAAGAAAAGTTTGGCGACTTGCGCGTAAGTGACACCGGTATTCGAGAGGCCTCTATCATTGGTCAGGGAATCGGTCTTGCCATGCGCGGTTTACGACCTATCGCCGAAATTCAATACCTCGATTATTTATACTACGCGCTGCAAATCATGCGCGACGATTTGGCCACGGTGCACTGGCGCACGCGTGGTGGTCAGCGCGCACCGCTCATCATATCGACTCGCGGTCATCGCCTCGAGGGTGTGTGGCATGCAGGCAGCCCCATGGCTGCCATCATTCACAGTGTGCGTGGTATGCATGTCTGTGTGCCGCGCAACATGACGCAGGCTGCGGGCATGTACAACACCCTGCTGGCCGCACAAGAACCGGCGCTTGTGGTAGAGTGCCTCAACGGCTATCGCTCCAAAGAACCCATGCCATCCAACATCGGTCAATTCCGCATTCCACTTGGAATTCCTGAAGTGGTTCGCGAGGGTAGTGACGTTACCATTGTTTCATACGGATCAACATTACACGTCTGTTTGCAGGCTGCGCAACAACTTGAGGAAGCCGGCGTAAACGCAGAAGTGATAGATGTTCGCACGCTGCTGCCATTCGACCGAAATCACAGCATTGTAGAATCGCTCAAGAATACAAGTCGCATTGTATTCGTTGATGAAGACGTGCCGGGAGGAACTACAGCATACATGCTCAACGAGGTCATCAATGTGCAAGGTGGCTATCGTTACCTGGATGCGGCACCTATTACTCTTTCTGCCAAACCACACTTGCCCGCATACGGAAGCGATGGCGATTATTTCAGTAAGCCTTCAGCAGAAGATATTTTCGACGCAGTTAACGAGTTGGTAGGGCAATAATTGAGGCGTGTGAAGGCGAATTGCACTTCAATTTTATGTGTCACTTAGTTCAGTTATATTCGCCACATGCGGATGCCCAATCGGACTTTCTTATTTGTGCTGCTTTTGAGCATGTTTTGCATGTCAAATGCTGACGCCCAAACGCTTCGAGGTAGGGTGATAGATGCCTTGAGTGGAGAGCCTTTAGTTGGCGCCGCGGTGGGAGAGTCGGGTACGGGTAATGGTTGTGCAGCCGATTATGAAGGTTCGTTTGAGTTGACCCTTTCCGGAATTCCCGCAAGTATTCAAGTCGCATACATCGGTTACGAATCGCAGACTATTGAAATCAATTCAGTGAGCGATAGAATCACTATTAAGCTCAGTCCAAATGATCGAATCCTTCAGGATGTGAACATCGTGAGCGATCGCATTCTGGAAAAGCAAAAGCGAAATCCGCTCACAGTGGAGAGTATGGATGCAATCGCCATCAAAGAAGTACCCACCGGAAATTTTTACGAAGGCTTGGCAGCCTTGAAGGGGGTCGATGTAACGGCAGCCAGTTTGGGTTTTCGCGTGGTGAATACACGCGGCTTCAATAGCACAGCTCCCGTGCGTGTGCTGCAGCTTATCGACGGGGTGGATAACCAATCGCCGGGTCTCAACTTTTCCCTCGGTAATTTTTTAGGAGCGCCCGACCTGGATGTGAAAAGTGTGGAAGTAGTGCAAGGAGCAAGCAGCGCATACTATGGTCCGGGGGCTTTCAATGGTGTTATCAGCATGGAAACGAAAAACCCGTTTTTTACTCCTGGCTTAACCGTAAACATGAAGGTAGGCGAACGCAACTTGGTTCAGCCCTCCGTTCGCTGGGCCGATGTTTTCCGTAATAAGGATGACAAGCCTTGGTTTGCCTACAAATTGAATGTGCTCTATTTATCGGCTGAGGACTGGCACGCCAACAACACGTCGCCTATTTATGGATCATTCGATAATGCGTCGAATCCCGGCCGATTCGACGCTGTGAATGTGTATGGTGATGAGTATTTTGGCGCAAACGACTACAGCACTGCATCTCCTTTCTCTCAGCAATTTCGAGGCATTGGTTCATTCTACCGAACGGGCTACAATGAAACGGACCTGGTGGATTATCACACAAAAAACCTCAAGGTCAGTTCGGCAGCTTATTTTCGGCTAAAACCGGAGCTCGATTTTGATTCGCCCGAGTTGATTTTGCAATCGAATTTGGGACAAGGGACCACCGTTTTTCAGGGTGACAATCGATTCAGTTTGCGCAATATTCTCTTCTATCAAAATAGGATCGAGCTTAGAAAGAATAATCAGTACTTCCTGAGATTCTACTCTACACATGAAGATGCAGGTGATAGTTATGACCCATACTTCACGGCAAAGCGACTGCAGGATGCTGCTCGCTCCAATGAAGACTGGGCCTCTGTTTATATCAAGTACTGGCAGGATAACATCATTCCGCGAATGAATGCTCTTGGATATCCAGAATTACAAATGAATCCGGATTGGCCCGGTCCTGCTGTTGATCCGCTTTACCAGCAATTCTATTTGCCATATAGTAATACGGAGTGGATGAGTACCTATCAGGATTCGCTCCGGACCTGGCACCGCTGGATTGAAAATCTAACCAATAATGGGAATGCAGGAATCCCGATGGATACACTTGGGTTTTTTGCGCCGGGCACAACGCAGTTTGAGCAAGCGTTCAATAGGATTACTACTTCCAAGAACAACGATTCGGAGAAGGGCACTCGTTTTTATGATCGATCTGCATTGTATCAATTGCAAGGCGAGTATCGCTGGTCGTTTGTGAAACTAGATGAATTGCGGGCAGGGTTCAGCGGCCGACTCTATACACCCGATTCGGATGGAACAATATTCATCGACACACTCATTCAAACCATTACGGGTAGCGCTGCAGAAGGATTCGATACTACCTACACGAAAAACAAATTCACCAATCATCAGTATGGAGCATACATCGGAGCTGAAAAGAAGTTCAATAACAAATGGATAGTGGGTGCGACCCTTCGTGTAGACAAGAATCAAAATTTCCTGCCTGTTATTTCGCCCGCCGCCTCCCTGGTCTATTCCCCTTACAAGGATCACTACTTGCGTTTTTCATTCACCGGTGCATTGCGCAACCCAACGCTTACCGATCAATACCTCAATCTGAATGTAGGTCCTGCAATTCTCCGAGGCAATCTGGAGGGTGTGGATAGCTTGATAACCGTTGCGTCCTTTAGTGATTGGCGTGACACACAGACTGCGTCTTCATTACGTTACTTCAGCATCGACCCGATTCGACCTGAGAAAGCGCAGTCCTTTGAGATTGGTTACCGAGCTACACTGGCCGAGCGTGTATTTCTGGACGTATCTGCATTTGCTACATTCTATCAGCATTTCATTGGCTATCGAATTGGTATAGATGCGCCATTTGATACCAATGGACAGATTCAAAATTTGTCGCAAATTAGAGTCTATCGCTACGCTGCCAATAGCACCAGTGATGTCGTAACGCAGGGAGCCAATGTTGGAGTCAATTATTATTACTGGAAGCAACATGCTGTATCGGGAAACTACTCATTTAACAAACTAGCAATTAAAGATGAGTCGGATCCCATAATACCGGCCTTTAACACACCGCTGCATAAATTCAATGTGGGTATGAATGGTCGTGAATTGTGGCCCAACGCTGCCGGTAATACCTGGGGCTATGCACTGAATTACAAATGGGTGGATACTTATTTCTGGGAAGGTTCTCCACAATTTACCGGTCCGGTTCCGTCATTCGCTTTGTTGGATGCTCAAGTGAACTATACGCTGAAGAAGTCCGGTTTGAATTTCAAAGTGGGGTGCGCTAACCTGCTCAACAATCTTCACATCGAGGCCTATGGTGGGCCGCTCATTGGACGAATGGCGTTTGCAGCTATTCAATACGACTGGGCTAAAAAGTGATTTGCCAATCGCGTTGTTTAAAAGTAGAAGTCTTGGAAAGGTTTTGATGGTCAATTTTTTATAGCTTGCCCTTCAAATCACAAATAATTAATTTTTAACCATGAACAGAATTTCTACTTTACTACTGGCAATTGCCATAGTTTCATGTTCGGGTGCAAGCGCTCAGCGATACCTCTCGGAGGTGTTTACTGATGTAACGGTGCAGTCCGACGTTATGTATGGCATCAATGCTACCGTGCTTGCGTATCCTCAGTTGGGCCAAGCTATTCCGCAACCATTGATGATGGACGTATACTCACCAACCGGTGATACCGAAACCAATCGTCCTGTGGTACTCTATTTCCACACGGGTAATTTCTTGCCAACACCTCAGAATGGAAGCCCGAGCGGCACGAAGACTGATTTGAATGTGGTAGAAATGTGCTCACGTCTTGCGCGCATGGGCTATGTTGTTGCATCGTGCGACTACCGCCTCGGATGGAATCCGGTTGCTACAACACAAGAAGAGCGTGTGTACACGCTCATCAATGCAGCTTATCGCGGAGTGCAGGATTGCCGCACTGCAATTCGATATTTCCGTAAGACACAGGCTGAGCTTGGAAACCCCTATGGCATTGACCCAAGCCGCATCTGTGTTTGGGGTCAAGGTACCGGCGGATACATTGCGTTTGCATCGGCTACTATCAACGAGTATGCGGATATCGCAATTCCTAAGTTCACACAATTGCTTGAAATACCTGCAGGTTCAGGAAATTTCGTTCCCGTTCCGATGGTCCTCGAAGCTGTGAATGGTGACATTTATGGCACTTCGGTAGGTATCAATCCAAACGATGGTGATACGTTGTGCTATGCCAATCACGTCGGCTACTCTTCTGACTTCAATGTGATGGTCAACATGGGCGGTGCATGCGGCGATAGCTCTTGGGTGACCGCAGATGATGTACCAATGATTTCGTTTCATGCCCCTGCCGATCCATTCGCGCCTTATAATATCGGAACTGTAATCGTACCGGGCTTTAACTTACCGGTAGTTGAAGTAAGCGGAAGCTACCACGTGCAACAGATGGCTGCTGCATTTGGTTTGAATAGTTCTTTTGCCGCCGCTGATGCAGCAGGTGATGCATATACTGTGCAGGCAAACACATTCAATAATGGCTATTCGGGCTTGTATCCTCTCAATCGCCCTGTAGGATCAGAGGCTGATAGTGCTCCATGGGAGTGGTGGACAGCTGATAATCCCAATAATAGTAATGGACTTTTAACCAATCCTGATATGTCGGAAATGAAGGGAATGACCTACCTCGATACTATTCAGGCTTATTCCGCGCCGCGCATCATGTGTGCACTTGGCCTGGCCGGGAGTCCATGTGACCCGAACACGGTTATGGAAACAGAAGTTAGCATGAAGGTATTCCCAAATCCATCTCATGGATTATTCTCAGTTCAGGTGGGCAATCAGGAAACGATTCGCCTGATGGAGGTTTTCGACCTGATGGGCAAGTGCGTATTGACTTTCAACCCGAATGCAAGCTTTACAAATATTGATTTGACGTCGGTTGCGAATGGAATGTACACCGTTCGAATGAAGACTGATAGTTCTATAATATCGACGCGAATACAGAAGATGTAGTCACGCGAATAACGAAAACTAAAAAGGGGGCCGAGGCCCCCTTTTTTATTGTACTTACAATCAGTCTTATTGTTTAACCGGAGCACCTACCGGAGCTTTTTCCGGTGCGCCTGAAGGAGCCTGGCCTGGATCTGGACCAACATTTCCTTTGATAGTTACCACTTTCACAGGAGCATTCACAGCATTCGAGTTAATGGTAACTGACTTTTGGAATGGACCGGGACGCTTGGTGTCGTACTTCACGTCGATGAGAGAAGATGCACCGGGCGCGATCGGATTGGGATCACATTTCGGTACCGTACATCCGCATGAACCCTGGCAGTTAGAAATAATCAGCGGCTCGGTACCGGTATTAGTTACTTTGAATTGGCAAGCACCATTTGCATCGAAAGCGATGTCGCCGTAATCGTGCGTGTCTTTATCCACGGTAAGGGCGGGGCCTGTTACCAACTCAGGTTGCGCAAAAGCAACGGAAGAGATTCCGAAGGCTAACGCGAGAAAGAATAATCCTTTTTTCATATTTCGTTACGTTCTTGTTGTTGATTGATTTCTTTTACTGAGGATTAATTTCCTCCTGCAGGAGCACCTGCTGGGGCTTTTTCAGGAGCACCGCTAGGAGCTGCATTGGGATCCGGACCAACATTGCCCTTGATTCGAACAACCTTTACGGGTTCATTCGATGCATTCGAGTTAATCGTTACGGATTTATTGATTGGGCCCGGACGCTTGGTGTCATACTTCACTGTAATGATGGAGCTTTCACCTGGGAGAATAGGGCTAGGGTCACATTTTGGAACGGTACAGCCGCAAGAACCTTTGCACTTGCTCATGATAAGAGGGTCTGTTCCCGTATTGGTTACTTTGAATTCGCAAGTTCCATCGCCGGCGTAAGGAATGTCGCCGTAATCGTGAACTTCCTTGTCAACCATAATCGCTGCTTTAGATGGAGCCGGTGCAGCGTTTTCCGGAGTTTGTGCATAAGAGAATGAGAGAGCACCGAGCGCGATGGCCATGGTGAGGAATACTTTTTTCATCGAGTTACTTTTTTTGTAATGGTTAGCTTTTTCAAATGTACAGAGAACTTTGTCTAATCGATTTAGGGGTTAACTAAACTTTAACAGCTCTCCTGATTTTTCGCGATTACCGAAAACTGTGCCAAAGGAATTTATCGGCTAATTTCGAATCGAACAGCATCACGATTTCCCGATTGCATCCACTGTACCAGGTATACTCCGGATGGCCATAATGCGGTGTCGATTGACTGCCATGATGAGTGCGCTTTGCTTTCGAATACAACATGGCCTGTGGCGTTGATGATGCGGAATGGCTTTAACTCCGGGTTTGTTATCGTTATACTAGCTGATGCAGGGTTCGGATATACACGTTGGCTGTAATCAGTGGCTTGTGCAACATCATTGACAATAAGCAGATTGTTACCACCGCAGCCGTTTTCGGTATAAGCTTGAAGCTGATAGACGTCGCTGCCAAGAGGCTGACTGCTGCCACCTACCAGAATATTGCCGTCTACATTCCATAAAAAGTCCATAAAAAGATTAGCATTGGTGCAAACGATTTGCTGAGAAGCAGAGTCTACTGCAAGCAGTGGGATTTCTGTTGCATTGATCTGAATGGCGGTTTCCGTGGTGCCTGAGGCATCGCTTGTACTGCACGTCAATACGGGGTTGTAATTGCCCGCTGCTTCATATTCTACCGGAACTTGACCCGTGAAGTTCTCTATTACACCGATGCCTGTATTCAGTGAACAAACCAGACCGCTTATGGTGTCGGTCAGGTTGTTGAAGTAAACTGTTAAAGGAGCACAACCGCCTTCGCTACTAATGGCTAAGTGAGGTTGGGCTACGGAAATAGAATCTGATGCTACCGAGCAGCCAAATGAGTTCGTCGTTACTACGTAATAATAACCATTTTGAGTAACTCCATCCAATTCAGCATTGAGAATTGAATTGAGCCCCGCTTCAACTAGTTCGCCGTTGAGGTACCATGATATGTTATCACCCCCGCAGTTTTCGCATTGTACCTCATGTGAGGTGATATCGAAGGATAACTGAGGTTGGGCAGATGGTGAAAAAACATTTAACGTTAGGGTCGTGTCTGCAATTGAATTTCCGATGGTAATGGTGTAAGAAAGCTCATACACTCCCGGTTCATCTATTTGCAGATCGAATGAATTGGAACATTCACCCGATACCTCTACACCATTGAGCGTATACAGACAGGTTGCTTCAGGAGTAAAGTCGTTGTTGTTGTTGATATGCAGATTGAAAGGCGGACAGCCTCCGAGCACCTGAGTGGTCACATCCGTGTAGAGAAAAACGCATGTGCTGTCGTCTTCGTTTGCTTGGGGATCGAAGTTAAGCGCGGTAAATGACGTACATCCCCTGTAGATGCAAGGCACGGCCTGGTAGGTCGCAAGTGGGTTGTAATTGTCAGCTTCGCTTTCGGTGCAACCTGCTACAAGGCACGTTCCATCATCGAATGTTGCCTCACCATTGTAGTTGTCGGCGTCCTCATTTGTGCAGCCGGCATAATCGCAAGAACCATCTTCCAAGGAGGCATCGCTTTCATAATTGACAGCGGTAGGATCTGTGCAACCTGGATTTTGATTTTGAGGTAAAATTGTAAGTCGGATGATGAACGATTTGTTGCTTGTAAACGAGGCGTTGATATTGTTGTAACGAATCAACGATGATTCACCAATACTTCTGCCGTTGCGAGCCATCAGGAAAGGCTGAATGGAATCAACTTCCTCTATGGCCATGAAGTAAATGCTGTCTGTTTCCATGGCAAATGGAGTTTCGAAGTCGAGATAAACCAATCGCTCTTCACCGGGTTCGTTCAAATCTCCAAAATTCACCGTGTATGGAGTGGTGTAGGCGAGCAACGTATCAAGGGATTGGTTGTAAACAACGCCCCTTACTTCTTTGCCTATTTGGGTTCCTGTAGCGACTGCACCTTGTATAGTGTGGCAGTAATGGATAGAACCTTTATTCTCGAAAAAATTGCCGTATGCAACCTGATATTGATTGTAGAAATTATCCGGGGAGTTGCTGTCGATCATGGGACCTTCGTCCTTTGCGTAGGTATAGGGAGTAATCTTGAAATCTAAGCTGTCTAAGTTGTTTTCGGGGGAGTCGTCCGTTGCATCCTGCAGTACAGAGAAGAGCACTTTGTAGTCCCCTACTCCGGCGTTGGGGGTGTGGCTGCCCGTAATACTTAAATTGGCCGAAGCTGCTACTTCTACGTCACCCGGTTGACCGGTTTGATTGTAGGTAGTAGTTGTATTATTCTGAATGACACGCGCGTTGAGTCGAACTCCGGTCTGATTGTTTCCACCTATGTTGAGGATTTGTGTTCTGAATTTAAGAGCGGGTAGTATAGCAAGCGGGTATTGGTTATATTCAAGGTTAGCTAGGCTTGCGATACCATCGATAGTAGCGTTGTCTGTGTATTGAACACGAGTAATCAGTAGGTCGTTTTCGTTAGGGGTATAAATAGTAATGTCATCCAATAACCACCAGTAGTAAGTTCCCTGGTATTGAAACTTCAGTCGAACATTGGGTTGATTAGCGGCCCATTCGCTGATGTTGACCGTCTTCCATTCTGAGTTCGGTGATTGTATTCCTTCGTTGGAGGCAATTTGTATCCAGGTTGCACCATCGTCGGTAGATAAATGGACAGTGGTTGTAGTCTGAAAGTGGCGGTACTGCTGTTGGAATGTAAGTACACAGGTGTTGATGCCTGTTAAATCGAAAGACTCCGTAATGAGCCAAGCTGTATGTGGAGCTGGATCCTGACCCGAACCTAAACCAGCCCCGCATGCGCTACCCGGGTCATCCCAATAGTTTCCGTCAAAAATAACGAACCCATTGTTCTGGGTTGGCGAACTGATGGGGGATGCAATCGCAGAGCAGGATCCACGCGCTCCCACCTGGGTATTTGGAGTTGTATCGGGGCCTCTATACTCCCAATGGGCAACATTAAATAAGCTGGATATCCCAACTTCCCAGTTTTCGGGTATTCCATTGGCAAAATCCCAAGATCGAACGGGGGTGCCGTATACCTGGGCAAAAGAGCGACCGGCCAATAACAGGGCGAATGAAAGGAAAAGTGCAATGCGAATCATACAAACAAATTGGACTGCTAAAATCGTTCAGGCGAATGTAATCAAGGTTCTTTATCCCCCTGAAGTTATTAACCTTTAATTTGCTCAGCCATTTTCAAAATAATCCCGTCCGAAAGCCCAACTTTAGGCACAATCATTTGCCTCACGTTCGCCGTTGCCATAATGCGCAGATAAATCTCACATGCCGGAATGATTACATCGGCTCGGTCAGGCCTAAGTCGATACTTAAAAATCCGTTCATCCAGATCAATAGCGCTTAACTCACCAAAAAGAGTTTCAATCTCTTGGAAAGTGATTAGTTCCTGAGGTTTTTTTCCCTGGAGTTTGAAGAGTGTATTCACATTGCCCCCCGTGCCGATAGCCACTATTTTTCCGCCTCCTTTGACTGTTGTATTCAACCAGCGATTGATATCTTTCCAAATATCCTTTTCTACTTTGCCTGTGAGCATCCGAACGGTGCCGATGGGAAAGGACTTACCTTTTATTTTTTTTCCTTTTCTGATAAGAGTAATCTCTGTGCTGCCGCCTCCAACATCGATGTACAGATAATTCCCCTTTGCATTCAGGTTTTGAGCAAAGTAATTACTGAAGATTAATTCAGCTTCACTTTCTCCACTCAAAACCTCCACCTTGAAGTTGGCTTCGCGCTCTATTGTTTCTAACACGGATTTACTATTCTTCGCTTCGCGCATTGCCGACGTAGCGCATGCCCGAAACATTTCAACCTGATGCACATCCATGATGTACCAAAATGCTCGCATCGTTTTTACAAGCTGCCGAATACGCTCGTCGGAAATTCGACCGGTCGTGAATACATCCTCGCCCAAACGGACCGGCACGCGCGTGAGCGAAACTTTGTCGATCCGTATTTGATTATTGAATTCTCTAACTTCCTCTATGAGCAAGCGAATTGCGTTTGATCCAATATCGATGGCTGCCAGTTTCACTATTTGCCTGTCTTTTTATGGTTGGACGAAGTGTGCGCTATAAATTCTGCGGCGGCCTCCTGTACATCAGGATTTTTCTCTGATGGTTTGCTTTTTCCTTTCGTTGAAATTGTGTTAAGCTGAATATCAATCATTTTTTGAAGCTCTTTCTGCAATTGACCGTCATATATCGGAATGGTCGCCTCGATGCGATGTTCGATATTTCGAACCATCCAGTCGGCACTGGAAAGGAAATACAATGGTGACCCGCCGTTGCCGAATATCAGCACACGGCTATGTTCCAGATACCGCCCAATAATATTTACAACGCGAATATTGTCGCTTTTCCCTTCCAAATCTGGAATAAGAGAGCAGATTCCTCGAATAATCAAATTCACTTTGACACCTACTTGAGAGGCCTCGTATAGCTTGCGAATCATAGACGCATCAACAAGATTATTGAGCTTGAGTGTTATGAAAGCATCGAGTCCTTTTTCTGCCAGCTCTATTTCAGCGTTGATTAGATCAATCAGCCTGCGACGCGTATTGAAGGGCGAAACAATCAAATGCCGGTGTACGCTGCGGATATAATTGCTTTCAAAGAACTCGAATAGCTTTCTTACTTCCTCTCCAATCTCTTTATGCGCAGTAATTAGTGCGTGGTCGGTATATACTTTCGCTGTGCGCTCGCTGAAGTTACCAGTGCCCGCATATACATAGCGCACCGTTTTCCCTGATTCGCGCCGTGATACGAGAATAAGTTTACAATGAACTTTTAACCCTTGAACACCGGGTATTACCCGAACACCTGCTTCGGTGAGCTGTCGGGTTATTTTGATGTTATGCTCCTCGTCGAATCGCGCCTGCAGCTCGACCAGGGCAGTGACTCGTTTTCCATTGCGAGCCGCGTTGATGAGCGCGTTTACAACCTGTGAGTTTTTAGCAACACGATACAACGTAATACGTATTGTTTTTACGTCGGGGTCAATAGCTGCCTGACGCAAAAAGTCAATGGTGTGTTGAAACGAATGGTAGGGGAAATGCAGCAGGATGTCTTTGCTTCGAATCGAAGAGAACAAGTCTACGTTCGACATAAAAACCGGATGCAGAGTTGCCTGTTTTTCAGGCCAGCACAAATCGGTTCTTCCTACCGTTGGGAATGACATCAGGTCTTTCTTATTATGGTAGCGTCCGCCGGGTGAAATGTTTTCAATGTTCTTGATTTTAGCTCTTTTCAGCACAAGATCGAGCATGTGATGGGGAATGGAATTGTCGTAGTTCAGACGAACATATTCGCCCTTTTTTCGTTGGGTTACACTTCTCGACATTTTCTCGATCAGTCCCTTTGATAAATCGTCATCTATGTCGAGCTCTGCGTCGCGAGTAGTTTTAATTGCCCAAGCGTCCGCCTTGCTGTAATGAAACGAACTGAATAAATCTTTGAGAAAGAAACGAATGAGATCGTCGATGAATATTACGTATCGCTTGTTTCCGATGTTGGGTAGCTGAACAAATCGAGGTAATTTGGGTGAAATTTCTATGAGTGCATGTGTCGATCCATGTGTGGCTCCTTTTTTATTCAATTCGCAAATCAGGTAAATACTGGAATCATTTAACTGAGGAAAGGGTATGCGGTGACTCAGGATAACAGGTATGAGGTAAGGTTTAATTTGTTCGCTGTAATATTCATTTAGAAATGGTATGTGCTCTTTTACAATTTGTTTTTCATTGATCAGCGCAACCCCCGCTTTTAATAGTTGATCAGTGACGTCCTGAAAGAACTGGTCAAATTTTTCCTGTTGAGAATTGATTATTTCCTGAATTTCCTGTAAGGTTTCCTCCGGATCGAAATCCATCGGGTCTATCGGCTTTTTAGAAACACCCATTGCTCTTCTGAGCGTCGCTACGCGCACTCGAAAAAACTCGTCGAGATTGTTTGAGAATATACCTAAAAACCTCATGCGTTCTATGAGTGGAACTCCTGGATTTCGCGCTTCATTGAGCACACGCTCATTGAATTCAAGCCAGGATAACTCACGATTTATGAACTCGCTCTTCTTCTTCATAATTATTGTTGCCATACCCGCAAAGGGAGCGCTGTAAAGTTAAGATTGTGTTTCTTCTATGTCACTAAAAATGAACAATGTTGTGGTGAGCATCTTCGGCTTACAGATATGAATTTAGGAATACTAGTAGTTGAGCTTGAGTGCAAGGTAGAAATTTCTGCCAGGGGCGCTGATGCCACTGGCAAAAACGCGGTATTCCGTATCCAGGATGTTTTCTACTCCTCCTTGCAGCGAGAAATGATGGTTGAATGATAGTCCTATTCGGGCGTTCAGCGTATACCAGGCGGGCATTCCAGTTTGTGTTGCATAATTCAGGTTGTCTTCACCGCTAGTTGAATAATCTTCAAGTTTCTTTGAGCCATTATACAGTGCATAAGCTTCTCCAAAAAAGCGATCACGCTCATAATGGACGGAAAGTTTGGCCATAAAGGGTGAAATGTGATCGAGTGGAGCATCCCCGGCATTTGAACGAATTCTACCATAGGTGTAATTGGCCGAGGCAAGGAATGACCAGGGCCCAATCCACGCTGTTTTTATGCCGGTATGAAAACCATAAATATATGCTGCACCACTATTTTGTGAAGCCAATACCCGACTTAATTCGCCTTCGTACAAGATGCTATCCGAACCATTGTAGGTATAAGGAGCAACCTGTATTGCATCCAGGAAAGAGGTGTAATAAAGAGCTGTTTCGAATCGGATGAGGTTGTTGATGATGCGTGTAAGGCCTACCTCGTAGGTTAGGGATTTTTCCGGTTTTAAAGAACTATTGGGTATTATCAGACTA
>Ga0315902_10005945_pt1 | contig 17055 bp, 17 predicted proteins | sample LakEriMetagenome_9_FD_203523 | JGI IMG/M metagenome (GOLD analysis project Ga0315902, IMG submission 203523) | Freshwater fungal communities from buoy surface, Lake Erie, Ohio, United States - Buoy 12 MA117 | ecosystem: Environmental > Aquatic > Freshwater > Lake > Lake biofilm | place: USA...
TGTTCCCAATTGGGAACAATAATTCTGGAGGTGGTGTGGACTAAAAACATAAAATAAATATTATGGTAACATGTGAGACCATAATATTTTGTTCCCAATTGGGAACAAAATAGCCGGCGTTTACTCAATAAAAAAATAAACTAAGTATAAATATTAATATGTGAATTATATTAGTTATATATATATATATAATAGATGTGTGGTATAATTGGGTATTTGGGAGTGGAAAATGGTTTTAATATTTCTATGGAAGGTTTAGAACAATTAAAAAATCGTGGTTATGATTCTAGTGGATATTGTGGGATTGTTGATGGTGAATTAAAATGTGCAAAGTTTGCTAGTTTGGATGGAGTTGATAGTATGGCGTTGTTAAAATCCACTCCAGAAAATGTGAACTGCCTAATTGCCCATTGTAGATGGGCAACTACTGGTCCTAAAACGACTATTAACGCGCATCCACATTTAGATTATACTGAACAAATAGCAGTTGTTCATAATGGTACTATTGAAAATTATATGGAATTAAAAATACGTTTACGTGAATATGGTATTAGTTTTAAAAGTCAGACAGATACAGAAGTAATAGCAAATCTAATAAGTTATTATTATAATAATGTTACAGATAAACATATGGAGGAAGCAATAATGACAGCGGTTAGGGAATTAAAAGGAACATGGGCACTAGTTATAATATGTCGTGATAAACCAGATAATTTATATTGTGCCAGACATGGATCACCATTATTAGTAGGATTTGCGCAAGATTATATAATGGTAGCAAGCGAACAGGCTGGGTTCTGTAATTATGTTTCTAATTATGTATGTCTAAATAATAGTGATGTTACTGTAATACGTCGTAGAGATGGTAAAGTTAATTTTAGGAATGTAGAGAATTATATGTTAAAACGTGTTACATCCAATAGGGATGAACTAACGCCTCATCCTTATCAACATTGGACACTAAAAGAGATAAATGAACAATATGAAGCTAGTATTCGGGCTATAAGTTTTGGTGGTAGACTACAAGATGACAACCGAGTTATGTTAGGTGGTCCACAACAACATATTAATGTTTTACGTCATGTAGATCATTTATTACTGTTAGGATGTGGTACTAGTTTACACGCAGCTAGGTATGGAGTTCATTATTTTACAGACCTATGTAATTTTACAACTGTACAAGCAATTGATGGAACAGAATTTACATCCCATCACATACCTAAACGTGGCATGGTTTGTGTAGTATTCCTATCTCAAAGTGGTGAGTCTAGAGATTTACATAGATGTATTAGTATAGCGCGAGATGCTAATTGTTTTACGTTGGGTATTATTAATGTTGTGGATTCGCAAATAGCGAGAGATGTGGATTGTGGCTGTTATATTCATGCTGGACGGGAAGTGGCTGTGGCTTCTACAAAATCCTATAGTAATCAGATTATTCTTTTAAGTATGCTTGCTATATTTTTTGCTCAAATACATGACTTAAATTCTGAAAAACGCAGACATTATATTAAACAACTACGCCAATTACCCATGCAGATTTTAAGTACTATACAAAATGTTGATACTATAGCAAAAGACATAGCCAAATATTTAAAATCATCAGAACACCTATTTTTACTAGGAAAAGGTACTATGGTTCCAATAGCAGAAGAAGGAGCACTTAAAATAAAAGAGTTAGGATATATTAATGCTAATGGAATGCCATTACTTCTAATGCGACATGGTGTGTACGCACTATTACGACAGGGAACATCTGTTATGTTTATTAATGCCAATGATGATAATTATGGAATGGTATGTAATACGGTAGAGGAAGTTATAAGTAGAGAAGGTGTTCCTATAATGATTACAGATAAATGTGATAATGATTTACAACATATAGATAAACTTAGTAAATTTTTGGTGAAAGTACCAGAAAATGATGTTTTCAGAGGTATTTTATTAACTATTCCACTACAACTCATTGCTTATTATGTGGCTCTAGAAAGAAATAACACTGTGGATACACCATCTAACTTAGCAAAAACGGTATCAGTATAAATACTAAACATTTCATTTTTATGGCTGGCTAATCATCCGAATATTTTTCCAATAAAAATAGATATTTTTCTATTTATTTCACGGTCTCTTTTGATAGCATAAAATAAATAGATAAATAGATGATGTCCACTTTTCGCTTTATAGTGGGTTAGTTATAATTTAAATACTAAAAAAGTAGTATAATGTATAAATGCCACAATTCGTCCGTGATTTATCAGAGTATTATAACAATGCTAAAATATGTGCGCTGTTATTAAATGATAATGGAGAAGGCAATGTTAAGATAGATGCGGTCATTCATAGATTTGCCCATTTACATCAAGAGAAAATACTTATATTAAAATATGGATATCATAGTTTTGTGATTACTATAAAAACAGACTATTTACAAAACAATAATATTGATATTATATGTTCTATATACTTGATATATAATTCTGACGAAATCCATAGAATAAACTTAGATAGAGCATTTTCAACTGAGTTTAGACGGTTTTCACATTTTGATATTAATATATCTACATTAGATCCAAAGCTCACATTTTATGATTCAATTAGTGATATTCATAGTAGTGATCCAGCTAATAATTTTCCACTTATTTTCAAAATATCTTATCCACAAAATAAAAACTCATTTCAAATAAATCCAGAAAGAAAAGATTTGTTATCACTAAGTCTAAATATTCAATTTAAATTGGTTGAAGATTTCACACCACGTAGTATTAGTGATTGGTCTCCAAGAGTAATAGAAAGAGATTGTTAATGAATGAAATTATGAAATACCTATAAATTAATATTCCCATCATATATATGGATACATTTATAGCTTATTTTATAGAAAATCCATCACTAGTTTCAGATGAAGAATTATATAAAGTATACCTAACAGAACCATTTAATTTGTTGGAAAAAATAGAAAAATTTGAGTTTAATTCTTCTGGATATATTGCTGCTCTTATGAATAATAAGTTTGATTTTATTAATATGTGTATAGATAATAATTTTATAGATCGTAGTAAGATGAATACTAATGATATAGCTGCTAGTATCATTTATAGAAAACATGTTAAATTACCTAGTGTAATTCCAGTAAATTGGTATCCATTTTATTTTCAACTAAGGTCATTTGATAGTATAAATATACAGAAAAAAGGTAAACGAATTTTTGTAGATAATTTATTTGAGTTTATAGACACTAATGAAAATATAAGATCTGTTACATATAACAAATATGTATGTTTTTATATATCTAATGTAATCACACCTATTGTAAACAAACCGTTATTTACTAGAACTATAAAATCTTTTAATACATTAAAATACTTGAAAAGACTATCTATGTGTGTTTCCATTGAAAATATAGATAATTATTTAGCAGTTATGTCTCAATATGTAAACCACCATAACATACATGAACACCCAATATCAAAATGTTTAGATTTTTTTCAAGATGAAATATTAAATGTAGCAGATGATGATAATATTATAAGAACAAGTATGGGAAAAGTGGTTGATTACTATACAGGTTATGAAACTTATCATAGAGTTAGACATTTTTTGAATGGTAAAATAGAAGAAAGTAGTCCGGAATATATGACCATTAAAGAAATAGTATCAATATTAAATAATATTATATGGGATTTATCATCACAATATTTGTTGAAAAATGTTAGCTATTGTTCGAATTTAGTATTATATCGTGGTCTTGGAATGTATGTTAATGTTCCAATATTTACAGGTAGTATAATTAATTCCACTAGATATAAATTTCAGAGTTTTAGTTATAGTCTAGATATTGCGATTGGTTTTAGTAAAGGTGGTATAATTTTAGCGCTATTTTGTAACATGAATACTAATGTGATGTTACCAATAGGTGATTTAAAAATTGGTGACAACTATTTGTCTAATACAAAAGATAGAGAATATGAGTTTTTATTACCAATAGATACTAATTTGCGTGTAATAGACTATCCAAAATTTTATAAAAATCGTATAATTGTTCCTGTAGTTATACATAGCCAAACACAACACACATCATATAGAAAACTACCTACCGAATATCTAGTAGATATATATACTGTACCATAATATCATCATCAATTTAACGATATGTAAATTTCTAAGTAGGCTTTTCCATTCACCGTAGTTTTAAATTTTTTACCAAAAATAAAACTAGCAACACGTTTATAGTTTGTAACCATCATTATGGAACAAACTAAGATTTAATACAATTTTAATAATTTAGCAACCTATCAAATTTGCGGTGGATGGAGAAGCATAGAATTTCTAAGATATCGCACATACTATTACCATAATTCTGTAACATTCTAAGGATAATCAACGGAATATTTGTCAAATGAAAATAGATATTTCTCTATTTATTTTGTGGTTTCAATTCTCAGTATAAAATAAATAGAGAAACAGGCAAACGTAATAATTCGGGCAATGCCCAGTTTTCGTTTTATAGCGGTTTATAATGTTACAGTTAAATGGTATTGTCGTTATATAAAATGGTTGCTGTACTATTAATTTATAATAAAAAATTGATACTTAAATAATAATAAATAATTATATAAGTATGAATTATAAGGGAGTTTTGCTAGAACATTGTCAGCAAAATAAGCGTGACTTACCAGAGTTTAAATTTGTGGAACACACTATTAATGGTATTAAAAATTATTCCTGTAATATTATGTTTAACAGTATGATTTATAAGGGCGATATATTTCCCAACAAAAAAATGGCGCAACAAGATACCAGCAAAAAATTACTAGAAAATCTAGGACATCTAGATTTGATGGATTATACGACATATACGCCTGGTATGCCTGAAGATATTCATACAGTATATATGGTTGATGGTGAAAATATGCCTAAGTTAGTTGATCATATGATATATAGTCCAAGTGTACAAATTTATATATATTTTAGCAAACATCATCCATTGGTAGATAAAACTGTAAAATCATTTGTTATTAAATCAGTGTCACCATGTACTAGAAATGATGGGTGCGATATATACATGACTATGGATATTATGAATATGCCATCTAGATATCCAAACCTAAAATACATATATATATGTACTGGTGATAAGTTTGCGTCTGCTGTGGTGGATAATTTTTCAGAGTTTTTTCCAAATATTAGAGTAGGTCATGAAGGTAATATAAAGTCACTAGGTTATTAGATATTTAATCTAACCAAAACCAGTTATTTCTGTAATTATATCATTGTCAGTATTTACATGTAGTCTATTTCGTGTAAACCCATGACTATGATTTTGGTTATCTACAACAAATATAATAGTAGGAAACATAACACGTGCATCCATAATACTTTCACCTATAATATTATCTATAGCAGTATATAGTAGTTGTTTATCATCATAAAATAATAAATGATGATAATAGATATCATGTTTTATCTTGTTTTTATTTCTATTTATTTTTTTCTTCCTAAAAAAACCAAAACAATTAAACATATTTGAATATATGTTATATAATATATTTAATCTTAAAAATTTTAATATAAATGAGTACAGTATACAAGCATAGTATAGTAGACTTTTTAAAATCCAAATTTTTAGTTTTGGCATATAACTAGTCTGAACACCAGAATTTATAACAATATTTTATGGTCTGGAACAAAAAATCGTACATTTTCTAAACTTGTAATGTTAATAACATAAAAATAATAAACTTGAGTTTGGAATAATGTAGATAGCTTTTTTATTATTGTTGGTGGTACACTTTATTTCACATTTTGTGGAATATTATTTATAATAGCTAATTAGTAGCGTTTACTTATCAAGTGAAAATAACTTTACACCTATTTATTTTATGCTGAGAAGTGAAATCACAAAATAAATAGATAAATATCTATTTTCATTTGACAAATATTCCGTTGATTAGTCGTATTAAATAATAATATTATAAACAATAAAAATGATTAGATAGACAAATTACTATTTTACAATGTCAAATTATCATAAATTAAAAAGAAAATTGGTTAATATTGAGTTTTGAAATTTGTTAGTTTATTAAAAAATCTAAATTATATGTATATGCCAATATTAGAAAATATTAAAATATATGGTGGCAATTTATGTATTGATGAGAATAACCTATTTCCGGAGTATTGTAATATAGATAGTTCATATTCCAATCTATTATTAAAAAATACACGGAAATATGAAGATATAAAATCCTATATTACAATAGATACAGCCTTTTATTTTATTTTCCCATTAGAAAATGAATATGATCATTGGTTAATAGAACATGTGTCACGTTTTGTTGATTACAAAATGAATATGCCACTTTTAGTATCTGAAATGCATCCATCCTATGTATCTGAATTTATAGCTGATTTTGCTGGAAGTAATGTTTATTATATTAGTCCATATTCTAATTACCTTGTAAAAAAACTATATGTTCCTATTTATTACAATCTAAATTTACAATACAAAAAACTTAGTAGCACCTATATATATAAACTTATTAAAGAGAAATATACCTTACCTAATAAATTAAAACCAACTCCAAAATATATCTATATTTCAAATACTGATACAAGTACTCCCATATCTAATAATCTAGAACTTACACAATATTTCAAAGATATAGGTGTGGATGTGGTCAATATAGAAAATCTAAGTTTTCGCCAGCGTGTTCAGTTATTTTTATATAATAGTGTAATTACTATATGTAATAAAAATTTAGCATCATCTATATTTTCAGAATGTTCAGTAGATAGTATTTTATATCCAAATGATAAATATTATTTTTTTTGGAGAATATTATCACAACAAATGGGATTTAAATATATGGAACATAATACTTTGATATCTAACAATAATAATGTATTAATTGAAAATTTTAAAGTAGCTTTTGATGAATATAGCCAATATTCGTTTATGGATAATATATATATAATTACTCTACAATCTGTCTATGATAGAGTAGAAAATGTAAAGAAAATAATAGCATCATATCCTAATATTAAAATGTTCAATGCTATAGATAAGAATGATATTATAAGAGATCATACTTTGTTAGATAAGTATTTATTGGATAAATGGATTAGCCATGAGTTTATGGAAAAATACCAGGGATTATATGGTAAACTTTGTTGTAAATTGTCACACTTATCACTATGGCAAAAATGTTATAGTGAAGGGAGACCTTATATAATAGTGTTGGAGGATGATATTAAATTACTACCAAAGTTCAACAATAAAATACAAAAAATATTGGACGAAGTGGGAAATAATTTTTACTTTGTAAATCTTTATAAACATCCACATTATGCTTATTCTCAAAATAAGTATTCAAAAAAACGGTTATGTGACAAGAAAAGTGTTAATTATATGACACCACAATATGGTAATGTTGGATATATAATTAACTATAAATTATGTGAGATTATATTCAAAAATTTAGAGACATATAATACTATGCACAATGACTTAATTACTGAATATTTATGTAGAAAATATCCAAAGAAATTCTATATTACTAATGAAAATATTATAGAAACTTTAGGGGATGTATCATATAACGACTATAAAAGAAATTCTACCCACAAAATTAAAAGTACTATATGGATAGATTTTAATGAAGAGATAAATAAAGATTTCTAATATAGTGAAATAACTTAAATCCAAATATAAAATGGATTACTAAGAGTAATACTATTTATATAGATATCTGTAAAATACATATCACTATATTTAGCTAATAATGGGATAATATTATAATTTAATGGCACTGTTGCTATAGTAATATGAAATATAGGTCCACTAATTTTATGTGGGTTTTGTATATGCATACCATGTTTCAAAAGTAAGTCTTCTATTTTATTGGAGTAATATTCTAATAATGTGGTATTATCAAATGTAAAATGGATATATCGTCTATCTAATGTTCTCATATCTAAATTACAAGTAAGTCCTTTTACACCCACTATAAATGGTTTCATTTTAAAATGTTGTCTTAATATAGTATTTATGGATAACATTTCTGATTGTGTATAATTACATAGGTAGTTGTAGCTAACATGTAGAGTAATAAACGACTGTCTACTAATATATTCGGTAATTTCACGTTGTATTTGATATGTCCAATATATTAGTTGATAATTATAAAATAATGGACTTGTTATATATGTAGTAGTCAATTCATTGTAGCAGTTTCCATCACGTAGTTCACATATTTCTGATGAAACTGGTTCACTATTTAACAAACAAATAGCGTAAATAATGTATAACTTATAATAAAATAGTCTCATATATTATTTCTAGTAATAGTTTTTATATTTATTTGATAAAAATTGATTTTTATGTAAATCCTGCTTATTTTTTAATAATATATACTAATAATGACATCGGACACTTTTGGGAGTTTTTATAAAAATTTTGCGCATGGTAGTTTAGCGGGTATGGCAGGAATTGTAGTAAGTCATCCATTTGATACTATAAAGACAAATTACCAAGAAGGTAGACGTCTTAATTTTGGAAATATTGGTATTGTACGCCAGTTATATAAAGGTGTATTATCACCATTTTTTGGTGTGGGGTTGGAAAAATCAGTAGTTTTTGGTGTGTACTATAGTACCTTACCCTATACAAATAGTGACGTTCTAAGTGGTGCCCTTAGTGGCATGGCGGCCAGTGTAGTAGTAACTCCTTTTGAACGTATTAAAATTTTACTACAAACTGGTCAAAATTTAAGTGGGTTTAAATATAGAACACTTTTCCAAGGATTGAGTGCTACTTTTACACGTGAAACACCCGGTTTTGCCCTATATTTTAGTATTTATAACTATTTAAAGGGTGACAATTCCATTAGTTCTTTGCGTAGTTTTAGCTATGGCGCATTAGCTGGAACTGGCGCTTGGATATTTATTTACCCACAAGATAGAATTAAAACACATATGCAAGCAGCCAAAACAAGAAAATTAGGATTTTTAGAATCTATGAAAGAAATTAAAAATTCTAATCAAATTAGAAACTATAAACGAAACAATATTGGAAACTTTATAGGAATAGTGAGAACTTTCTACAAAGGATTTCATTTAGCACTTATCCGCGCTATTCCACTTCATGCCACGGCATTTATGACAGTTGAACTATGTAAAAAATATTTGTAAGTATAGTTTTTATTTTAATTTTATAGTGTTAAACATATTATCCCATATGGTTGATGTACCATAATTATATATATTTAATCTGTGATGTATATCATGGTATTCCGACATATCCAGGTATCCTCCATGAGCCACACACACTGTTTCAAATATACTGGCTATAGTCCACGCATATGCTACAATTTGATGTGATGATAATAGCAATAGTGGTAGTCCTACAGGTAATATATTTCCAAATATATATTCAATTGGATGTGCGTATATAGCCGAAATTCCAATAGGATGAATTATTTGATGGTGTAGTTTGTGAAATTTGTAAAAGGATGGAAGATGTAGTATGCGATGTGTTACATAAAATAAAAAGTCTGATAATAAGTATAGTACACAAAATTCTGGTAGTAGCCAGACATAACTAAATGATCGGTCCATCCAATTTAAATTAGTTTCTATTATATAAATAGGTAATGGTGATACAATGAGTAGGTTAAATAATACAAGTGGTATCACACGTTTATATGTATTTATAATATTCGTATCATTATTTATTTTAGGTATTAGCTTATGTGTATCTATAACAAGACATAGAAAACTAGGTACTAAATAAATAGATATAAATAATAAATATTTGTTTAAAAAAGACATAATAAATATCTATATTTATTCTTTATATATAAATATATAATGAGTTATCCATCTGCATTAAAATTATCAAAAAGATATGATCAGGCGGTTAAAGAGAATGGAGATAAGATGTGTGGTGATTTACCATGTAAGTTTAAACCTATAATAGGTGCTCCAAATACATGGCATGAGACAATGTATATAAAACCAACAAACAAAACCGGTGATCTAAATAAATTATGTATATATCGTGATAAAAATGATAATTATACACAAAACCCTAAATTATTGGTTAGTGGCACAGAGAATGGTGGTAAACGTGAAATTAAGCGTATAGCAACACTAGTAGGAAAAAAGGGATTTGAGAAAGTTGCTGAAAATTTAAAAGGTGAACCATGTCTTTTTGAGTATGATGAATTAAGTGATAATCTTAAGAAAGAATTAATGGGTATTCGTGGTAAACGACAAACATACTGGACCAAAGAGACTAATGATGATACTATAAAATATTATACTGATAGAGATAAATACGTTGATATTACTAAATATTTAAATTTATTACAAAAAGTTCAGTTAGGTCATAAAAAAAGTGATCTTGTGGTTAAAGCCAACTATGTTGATGTGTCTACTAACACCCTATCAGCTGATGATAAAGCGGATGGTAAAATTAATCAACATGAATGGAAAACCAACGTTTGTCTAGCAAAGAAAGACACAGATGTGTTTTTTGCTATTAAAGGTGAACCATGTAGTAATAAGAAGTCATATTTAGGTGTTTTACCAACTAAAATAGTAAGTGTAGATGCTATGGGAAATCCAAAAACATATGTTGATGAAGTTGGTGCTACAAAGCAATGTGTTATGTATGATGCTAATGATGCTACACCAGAAATGACAGATAGTTGGGCAGGAACATGCAAAACACCACCCTCTTCCTGGAAAAAAGTGGGAGATACTAGGAATATTAATTCTAATCCAGTAAAGTTAGATGCTAATGGTGAGCCTACATGCAGTAACAAATTAGGGAACGAGATATATGTACATAACATACCATACGTAAACCGTTTTACACATCCAAATGGAGTTAGACAACTAGGCGATCCTATGGATGATATGAATGATATACAACCGATACCAGTATATCGTGGAAGTTGCGCAAATAATACTAATTATTTTTTAGCAAATAAAAATAACAAAGACCCTTACGTTTCCAATTCATTACATAAACCTGTTAAAAAATATGCTAATCTATTTTAGAATATAGCTATATAAATATAAATATAAATATTTATATGGTTGTTAGTATATGGTCATATGTCATATTCGCATTTTACTACATAACACATATTAATCCGTTAGCAAAATTTGCTACCACTTTTTCTCTCGTAATAGATTGTATACCTTATAATAAAACACTAGCAACACAGCTAATGTTTTATAGCATAGGTGACTATTTAATAGAAATACCTAACTACTTTGACTATTGTCTCATATTTTTTAGTTTAGGTAACATAACTAAACTATATATACATACCAATAATTATAATCAGGCTACTATATTAGCACTTATTGTATATATGAATATTACACCACAATTACTAAACTATATTTTAACACATCTTTTTATTATGCACTATAACTTTTGTTTTAGTTATAGTCTGTTTTTACTATCAGATATTATTATTGGTTTGTCTATGTATTATAAAGTTAATGATACAGATATTGTAACATTTCCATTATATTGGTTATCAAACATAGCTAGTATACTTGAAAATACTGTGGACCAAAAAATCTAAAATAATATAAAGAATATACTATAATCATAGTTATCAATGACATTCTATTTTGATGCTAAAAACACTGAGTTGGATATTCTAGGGTATAGTCTTCCCAAGAAATATAATTATTTTTATAGTCTTAGTAGTTTTATGGATAGGGTATATCCAGGAGATACTCGCAAACGTCATTTTAAACGTTTGATGTTTAATAGAAAATACAATATTTATGACCAACTTGGTGATTATTTTAAAATTCGTGAGGTAAGTAAAGTGGTAGGTTATGGAGATAATGAAATTACCACTGAATTAGTTATGGTAGTAGATCCAGTAGGGTTAGAAAGATATGCTATTGGTAATAATGAATATATAATGAGTTATTTTTTGGATATACGTAATAAAATGAATAAACTCGCCGAAGATATCCATATTGAAAACAATAAAAAATACACTATTAAAACTGATTAAATATTATTTTCTGGTGACTGGTATATTAAAAATTAGTAACTAACTTATATAATTATTTTATAGTATCGTTTGCTATTATAAAATAATAAGTTGACTAATAATAACTTTTAACTATAAAATCGGTTGTCTATGTACACAAAAACTTATTTTAATTTGATGGTCTTAGTAAATTAAAATAAGTTTTGCTCGTTATGGTCATCCCAACTTACAAGTCCGTTTTTGTAAACTAAAACAGACATTACCATAAATGGACTATTTTTATGTATTCTATTATGCCTATCCAGCGGATACAATATAGTAAATATTTTTATTATTTGTTATGGTACAGTTATAAATAATAAAAATGTAGACTAAATAATATTTCGCAAAACGCAAAATCCGCTGGATAACCACTATATCTAAATATTTCTTCTCTATTTTTCTTCTATGTTATATGCCAAAATATTGGTTTTTAAAGTCGTACAGATTTTTAGCACCCATGGACTTGTTACAAGTACCACAAATAGGTCGCAAATTTTCTAGTGTATTTTTCCCACCACGTGCTACTGGATGTACATGACCAGCTTCAAAATTACTAATATGTATTTGGTTAGAACATATATAACATAATCCATATGCTCTTTCTGGGGAAAAGTGAACATTCCATAGATTTAGTTTTAATGGTTTAGGTATGTGTTGACGTGTCTCCACTGCTCCATATTTAGATTGTTGTGTTTTGGACATGAGTTTCCATGTTTGTTTTGCAATATCCGTTGATATTTGATATAGTTTTCTATTATCTTTTATATCTGGGTTCTTCTGTCTCGCCATATTTTTAAAAGTCTCAATATTTTCCGATCTAAACCTTAGATAAGGGGTTTTAGTATTTTCTTCAACTGTATTGGAAATATCAGTATCTATAGCCATTGGTTCTTCACCAATATTTTTTTCTAACTCATCAATCTTTAATTGCTGTCGCTCCAATTCATCCAGTTTCTGTTGTTGCTTATCTATAGTTTCTGTCAAATCACCTATCTTTTTGTTAAATTCTTTACACATTTGATTAAATTGTTCTATGGTAACATATGATTTTTCTGGCTGTTTTTCAGATGGTTTTTTTTTATTTTTACCAATAGTAGGTTTAACACTTGGTAACTGAAAATACGTAGGTAACATGTAGAACATATATATTATACTTAGTTAACTGTTTTATATATTTTAATTTTTCAATTTTATGGAAAATTAGAATAATAGATAATATACCCAATTTTTTTAAAAAATATTATATTATCCAATATAAATAATAAACATATATATACTCTTTACACTTTATATGATTTAAACTATCTAGGTATATTTAGTATACTTATTAAAATACACTAGACTATAAACTTGCTAATAGCAACACTAAATAGTAATTATAGATTTTAAAATCAGCATTTGTTATAGTTTTATAATACTATTATGGTGTTAATGTACTGTCGCTATTAGATATGTTTTACTGTATATACACTATAAAGCCAAATGTGGGTATTAACTGGATTATTATTTATTATCTGTTTTCCTATTTATTTAATTATGTTAGGCTAGACAGTAAAGTAAATAATAAAATAACTATTTCATCATGATAAATATTAATCTGATTAGACAATATGAAATACAGCAAACATTTTTTATAACGACACACTATTTTAAAAGGAAATCTATAGACTGTTACTGAATTATGGTAATAATATCTCATATATCTCAGATATTGACATGTCGTTATAGAAAAAGTTCACTGTAGTTATCCAGCAGATTTAGTAAAATGCTAAATATTATTTAGTTTACATTTACATTTTTATTATTTGTTATGGTACCATTATAAATAATAAAGATATTTACTATATTTTTATCCGCTGGATAGCCATAACGCACACAAAATATAATCTCTCAAAAAATTGAATGAGTGTGTTGTTATATAATTAATAATATAATGGTACAAACCAGAAGACAAAGTAGTATACAAGCCGCTAAATTACTATTTAATGAAAGTAATAATCGCAAAAAGAGGTCTACACATAGAAATAAAATACTACGCAAAACATTAAGTGATCAATTTATAGAAATAGAAAACCATGCTATTAGAGAATCCAAAAAGATGGTTAACAAACCACCCATAGAGACAGTTCCCACTATAAAAATTTTTCAACCATCTGGATATGGTGATATAAATTTAGATTTAGATCTAAATAAATCAATAACTGAATATATAAATGAATTTAGAACTTTATACTTTGATATTTATTATACGGATAATACGTTCAAACCATTTAATAATGTAACTCTAGGTTCTGGTGTAGAAAATACTTATTATAGTAACACCAAATATCACAATTTAGCAAACGCCATTAAAAACTGTATTGTTAAATTTTGTCAATTAATCAAAGTGGATAGGGACAAATATACCTATCTATTATGTAGATACCTATATAAGTATAGTTCTGCTATAAAGTACATCTCTAATTTCAACATTTACATAAAAAATATATTAGACTACATACTGGACCAATGTTTTAAATGGGTTAGAGAAGATGGTATACTAGTAGCATATTATGTATGTTGCAAGTATTATAAGCATGAGAGCAAAACTATTATTACTAATCCATACCTATATTCAAAATCCAGTAAATTAGTTACTAACAACATAAACTTACACAAAGTAGATAGTGTATTTTGTAATATAGCAAATAAAATAGATATTAGACAAGAAAATATTACAGATTTATCGCACCATTTTAAACAAAACCTAGATGAATTTGATGATTATGATTTAGTAATTACAAATGTAAAACAACTTCCTTTAAAATCTAAAATAAATATACTACCTAAACTACATATTAGACAAAACAGTAATACTGTGTTGGTTATTTAATATGGTAGTAGGCTTCTCCATCCACCGCAAATTTGATAGTTTACTAAATTCTAAAAATTGTATAAGTTATTATTTTGTTACCACAATGTGGTAACAAAATAATAACTTGTTGTGAATTTTATTTTGGTAAAAAAACATAAAACTACGGTAAATGGAGAAGCCTACCATTATGGTAGTATTTTTTATTAATAAAAAAATTGATGGTACCAAAAATTGGCTACACGTTTGGCTGTGCGCGTGTGTTTATGTTGTCTATTGTAAGAAAACATAGTAATGATATTATTAATCGCAAGGCTATTTTAAGACGTCTTGCTTTCGAATGTGCCCAAAAATATACTCTAAAACTGGCAAAATATAAGTATTTGTGGTATAATGAAAATACCCAAACATGTTCTAACATCAAAAGTTCTACTAATAGTATTCTAGTAGAATGCTACAATTATACACAATATACTGGTCAGACAGAAATATCTATTATCAAGAACTCTATTGAAAATAAATATATCGCATGTCTTGATGACGCTACAAACCCAATTAAACTCTATGTCAAACAAACCTAACTGCGTCATATTAATATAGTTTTTTATTTAGTTCGGAACTATATTAAATATGTGTAATATAGTTCTGAACTTTTCCTATGACGACATGTTAATAGATGAGATAGATTAGTTATTATTACTATAATTCAGTAACAATCTATAAATTTACTTTTAAAATGGGGTGTTTGTTATAAAAAATGTTTTAATTATTTAGATGATAAGGCTGGTTTACTAGATATAAAATTAGAATTTTTTTTATATATTTTATGGTTTATTGACTATAAAATATATAGATTTGCGGAAAATTTGAAAATGCCAGTTATTTATTTTTTTTCCAAAAAAACATGAGATTTATTTCGTTAGGTAGTGATTGTAGTATTCGTTATCACATTGAGGAAAATGGTCTAGTTGAATGTAGTTATCCATTTGATTGGGTTCAAACCCCAACTGCTGATTGTATTCTCAAAATGTTGTATGGAAATTTTCTGGAAAACTACAAAATCAAATCAAAGTCCCAGAATTTTCCAAAAATAGATGAAAACTGGGATGATACCAGAACCGCTACTATACGTGTAGTGGATCTTGATACTAATATTACATACGTGCACGATTTTGTTAGTCCAGATGATATATTAAGTGTACGAGAAAAATATATAAGACGTCTAGATAGATTTAAGACAGACATGCTAAATCCAGAATTAGAGAAAATATTGTTTAGAATTAGCAACCTAGATGAAACAGCTTATTTAACATCTGAATTCAAAAAAATTGGATTTACTAATTTTAAAATAATTCCACTTAGTTTTAAAACAGTTACTGGTAAATGCTGGAAAAAATTAGATTATGATTGGACAGGCCTTTTTAATAGTTTTACTAAGACTAACATAGTCTAACATATCTGTTTATTTTTATACTTTTCCAGTAATCATTATTATATAACATAGTATTATTGTTACACAAGTTATCTGGTAATTTAATGTGTTTTATGTTAGTATTTTTGTGTATATAATCTAGAAAATTATCCATATCTGTATATTTTACATTGAATTTACCTATACTTAATTTACTAATTTTAGTATCATTTTTTAATTGTAGAAAATGATTATCTGAAAATATTTTTATTTTAACAAACATCTCTATAGTGTTAAATTGTAAAAACACTTCTAAAAATTATTTAGTAAATAATTTTCCAAAAATATTTACCAAATAGGTTCAATTTTTCCTCAAAAATTTGATATTTATCACAATTTAATAGCTATCAAATACAGATTTGTTTAAGTTTGATGCGTGTAGATATTATTAATGAAAAAGATGGAAGCGTATCATTATTGATATATTGGCCTAAGTTTATCAAAAATTGTGGAAAATATGAGAGATTGTTAGGTGACATGAATTTTCGTAGAGGGTATGTGGATGGTCGTGAAATTTGTAGACAACAATTGTGGTTTTGTGATCCACAAATGAAAATAGCAGATACATGGAAAACAGAACATGATAGGTGGAAACCAAATGAATATCCCGTGTGGATTAAAAAATTACAGCAAAAAGTCCAGAAAAAACTGGATGAAAA
>Ga0315902_10005948_pt1 | contig 17046 bp, 36 predicted proteins | sample LakEriMetagenome_9_FD_203523 | JGI IMG/M metagenome (GOLD analysis project Ga0315902, IMG submission 203523) | Freshwater fungal communities from buoy surface, Lake Erie, Ohio, United States - Buoy 12 MA117 | ecosystem: Environmental > Aquatic > Freshwater > Lake > Lake biofilm | place: USA...
AGAATAGAGAGAGGTTAAGACTATGCGTAAATGTCTAAATTGTGAGAGTGTGGAGCTTGTATATAGTGGCGTGGATGCCTTTATTCTAGGCGTACCTACGGAGACATATTGCTATCCGTGCGCTAATGAGATTAAGAGCAAGAGCGAGGGAGCGGTTATATGCTAAGCGCACGGGCTAAGCGTCACACGATCATCAAGGACACGCACACGGGCGAGATATTAGCGGTGGCAGACCTAAGCGAGGCGCGGGCGAGAGCTATCGTTAAGGCGTACAAATTCGCCGGCTTATGGGTTGAGGCGGTGAGCGCGTGAGCGAGAGAGTGGAGTTACTTATTACCCGCGAGGGTAACGCTATCCTAGGCAATTTTTACCGGGTCGTAGCCTATCGGGGTAGCTCACGCCTAGGGGAGAAGATCTATGCGGGCTATACCAAGCGCGAGAGTGTACGCCTAGCGCGTGAATTAGTGAGAGATCGAGGCCGGTTAGACTAGAGATACGGTATAGTAAGGTAAGAGATAGGCTATAGGTTATCTCTCGCACCCTCTCACGGTAGGGGAGGGTGCGGGGGAGGGCAAGTAGCCCTAAGTAAAGTAATGAGAAAGAGGGCAAGTTATGCAACTTCAAGAGATAGATACCTTGCAAGACCTAAAGTTATGGGTTGAGGAGAATATGCCCGGTGCAAGAGTAACAATAGATAGTGCCGGAGATTTAGTAATTAACACGGGGCTAATCTCCACTATGGGCGGATACCTACACGAGAGAGAGGGCGATGATGAGTGATTACTGGTACGCGGTTGATCCGGCCTTCGATGATAACTCGGAGTGGATCACGTGTGCGTGTGGGAGAGAGTATGACCGCAAAGAATATAATTCTGACGCTTGCGTAGAGTGTGAGAATAAACTAACTATCAAAGAGAGAGAGGTAAAGTAATGCAAGAAGACGCTATATCTTGGGGTGAGCTGGCAGAATTGACTCACGCCACGCAAGTAGAACGGTTCGGTTGGTGCATATGCGAGGACACCGACGGCGAAGGACAATTACACGATGACTGCCCAGTAGAGGGAGAGGGAAAGTAATGAATAAAGAATATCTGGCAGCTAAGGCAGAACTATGCAGTAATCTAGCGCAGGAGCAGCTCACCAACGGAGATAGCGAGGGCGCCGTTGAGAACTTTAAGCGTATGATTAAGGCGCTAGAAGAAATAAATATGATTAACTACCTAGAAGAGAGAAGAGGGCGATGACGAGCTTCCACCCCAAAGAATATGATCTCATCAACCTATATGAGGTTACCGATGAGCAAGGCGTAGCCCTATGGGGCGGTAACAATGAGAGCGAGGCCATCAACTGGTACCTTAGAGGTAATGAAGCTGGCCGGATCTTGGTGTCTGCGTGGGATAGTAACGAGGAGGATGCCTATATGATCGGTAGACCCATAGATATCACCGATATTGTGACGAAATCTATGGCGTATGGGGCAGACGGATGAGGTTTACTATCGGGATCATCATAGTATTACTGATAGCCTATGCACTTATAGTTACGGAGGAGAAGTTTAATGACGGAGATCGCTAGAAGGATAGAGTCTGCCAAGCGTAGCGCGGTGGTCTATCGAAATTATAGGCGGGCGAGGGAGAGGGCTATGACTCGCCTATCCAATGCTTACCCTGAGACATACAAGGAACTGCTCGAACAGGAGAAAATTGTAGATGAACAGATGGGTAAGAAGTGGCTCGATATTGACGGCAGCACTAGTGAGTTTATGGATCCTGACTCCGATACACCACCTACGGGTGGAGGAGAAGGCAACCAAGCCAGCTCCCGTGCAGACAAAGGCAACGATGGAGGAGAAGCGTGAAAATAAAGCACTTATCGTTAGTTACCTCAGAGCACTCGGTTACGATGGGCAGCAGAGAAAGTGTGCCATCACCTTATGGACCCGTGAGAGCAGGCTTGACCACCTCGCCGATAACCCAAGATCAACGGCTTTTGGAATTGCTCAGCTCCTTAGAGAGCGTAGTAGAAAACCTGAACTACAAATCCTTCACGCTGTACGATATGTTGAACACCGCTATCGAGGAAATTTCTGCAGTGCTCTCAGCCACTCAGATCGAAGAGGCTGGTACTAATGAGACTCCTTGATCTATATTGCAAGGCAGGAGGGGCGAGCAAGGGTTACGCCGATGCCGGCTTTGATGTTGTAGGTATAGATATCAAGAAGCAGAAGAGATACCCTTATGAGTTTATCCAAGCAGACTGCCTTGAAATTATCAAGGATCTTGATTACCTACGCACCTTCGATATTATCACCGCTAGTCCACCTTGCCAGACTCACTCACGCACCAAGCATTTAAGAGATGCTCAGGGCAAATCAACCGATAAGGTGGACCTTATCCCTCAGACAAGGCAAGCCTTAATCGAGTCCGGTAAGCCATACGTAATAGAGAATGTTCCTGGTGCTCCACTGGTAAATCCGGTTCAGTTCTGCGGTTCATCCTTTGGGTTGAAGGTACGCAGACATAGACTCTTCGAGTCCAGCATCAAGATAGTTGGATCTATCTGCGATCATAAGACACAAGGTAAACCGGTTGGTATCTATGGATCTATGCGTGATGAGATCCCGCAGGGAGGACATACTGCCAAGTCAATCGAGGAAGCGCGTGATGCTATGGGAATTGAATGGATGATCTGGGGAGAATTAGTGGAAGCGATACCGCCCCGATATACTTATGAGATAGGCAAGCAGTTACTATCCGTGTTACAATAATCTTCTTTCCTTCCAGCACAACCTAGCCCTCACCGTTACCTCTTTCCGGTGGGGGTTAGTGCTTTATCCACCGTTACTGTAGAACCCTGGACCCTTAAAGGTGACGGCAGGCGAGGACCAGACACGCGACATAGAACTATGGCAGTCAGTACACATAGGCTCAAGAATCTCAGCGTGGATAGACTGCTCGATCTCTCTGGTGCTACCACACTCACACTTGAAGGCATAGATCATAGCTTCACTGCCTCTTCAACGCTTAAGTAACCTACTAACTTATCTACCTTAGACTTGTTAGCAAACTCTGAGGTCACTGGCATACGATGAGTAACCCACTCAGGCTCAGGTATATCCATCAGATCAAACGAATAGATACCTAGCGGAGTGGAGTTAATATAGAAGGGGATGAGGTCGCGCTCAGCAGACTGAGTGATGAGCTTGCGATACTTTACCTCTTCAATTAGCAGTGTGGGGTAATGAGTATGGCGACACTTGAGTTCGATGTAGTGTCCGGCCTTAGCACTGGTACAGTCATAAGTATCGAAGATACCTGGACTCTTAACCAAGTCAGGATAGAGACTCTCTTTGAGATAGTTAAATAACTCTTCTTCTCTCATCGCCAAGGTGTCTCCCCACCTAATTCATCTTGTAATCTACGCAGTGAGTTGGTGCATCTGCGATCAGCGGTGGACACTGCACACTCTAGGAAGGCAGCGATCTGTTGCAGCGTAGCGTTATCGTAGTGGCGCATACGCAGTAATTCCTGGTCCTTCTGATCTAGTTTAAGATAACACTTCTTAATATCTATCAGGCTAGCAAGCAGGTTGCCACCTTCTGATGGGCTAGATGATCCGCGTGGCTGACCATCGTTAATCATTTCCTGCATCTGCTCTAGCACTGTGCCATCTATGATGGATGTAATAACAAATGGCAGTAGCTGACCAAGGGTAAAGGTCTGGTAATAAACTTCATCGTTGATCTGATAGCCAGACTTGTTAGCCTTCTCCCTGCGTGCATAGCGTTCGACTGCACGCTTCATCTGCCAAGCGATACGGCTTTGGTTATATTCTAATTGTTTAGGATCTTCAACGCTCATCTGCTCAGTGATGTAAGCGTTACGCGTAACACCCCAGGCAATACACTCCTGAGTAACATCTTCTCGCTCTACCCAATGCTTGTAGCGCCGGTGTACTGCATAAGCAACAGACGGCGCTAACTCATAGATAATCGGATGCAGCTCAGTCACAATCAGTAACTTCAACCTCTGGCCATACGCCATCTAAGACCATCATCGCAATAGCAGAGTAGTTCAATAGATCGAGGAATGAATCACGCAAGGACTCGTTGCTAGGTTGCACATCAGAGTCAACCAAGTTGTTGATGCGAGCTATCTTATCCCACATACGTACACGCAGACCATTAAGTGGTCCACCTGGTGAGTGAGCAATATTCTTTGGGCCGTAATCGTGATGCTTACGGATAAGTAAGTTACCTGCTGCATCCATAATACGCCAGACATCTGAAGCAAACTCAGGGTTTACCTTGTCGGTGTAGGGCGCAGTAGAACTGTCTCTGTCTCCGTATTGATCTCTAGGATCTGGAAGCCCATATGCTGCAAAGTCTGTATCATCTGTTGCCATTCTTCTCTACTCACCCTTTCGGTTCACCCACTAGCAAGGTTCTGGTGGCATCTGCCCCATATGCTAAGTAGTAGTCATTGATATCCATACCAGGTGGTAGTGTAACAATAGTTGAGTTCAATATCTCATTTGCGACACGCTTAGCAAAGTCTGCACCTGGGTTACTGCCATCTTCTTTGATGTCGTTATCGCCTACAACAAAGACTGTTTCATAGCCTGTAAATAACTTAGGAAAGTGTGGCTTCCAGGACTGTACACCAGGGACACCCACTGCTGGTATACCTAACATCCCGCTAGTAACTACTGCATCTAGCTCACCCTCGCAAATAACTATGTAAGGCGATAGCGGTAGCACATCTGCCACGTTGTAAAGGTGTGCCTTCTGTCCAGTAGGTGAGCCATACCTAGGCTTGCCATCATCTAAGCGACGGAACTTAAAGCCTACACAACTGCCACCGGCAGTGATATAAGGGATAGAGATCCATCCTTCATACATCTCGTGACCATTCATCGGATCGGTCACTGTGCCTAGTTGGAACTTAGCTGCTACAAGTTCAGAGATCCCACGTTCGTCTAGTGCGACTAGAGTTTCCGGACTTACCTCTTGGGCGTATCGCTGCGCCGCTTCCAGTAGCAATTTCGACTGCGCGTTTGAGGCCATCCTTAAACTCCAAGTTCTCTATGATGCAGACTATGTTCACTGCATTTCCACCCTTACCGCAGGTGTGGCAAAAGTATAAGTTCTTATACGTGTTGATTACCGCAGACCTGCGTGTGTCACTATGCAAGCAACACTTGACCGATACATCTTGTCCTTCTCGTACTTCCCCACCGAAGTAGGTAACGATTGGACCTATGGGGATTGAGTTTGCATCAGTGGAACCGGAACTCCCTCGACCTTTACCCAACCTGGACCAGTCTTGTGCTGGCATACGCATCCTTCACACTTCTCGTGCCAGTGTGCAGCACGCTTGAGATGGTTGAGTGAGTTCTCCTCACCTGCCTTAATACAGTTATCGCAGATCATCGTGACTCTTTAATTGATTCAACTGTAGCTCCAGAAAGAAGTAAATTTGCGTGAGCTAAGCCCCAATTATATGCGTTGTGTTCTGGATTTGGATTGACTGAATCTTCTGACTCAACCAAAAGGTTACAGATTCCTGCACTAAACTTGTCTATGTCTACTAATTTGTATCTCATATCTTCTTCGCTCTCTTCTTAGGTGCAGGCTTCTCAGCAACAACTTCTACTTCTTTAACTACTTCTTCGACTACTGGTACAACTTCTGGTACAAGTATTTCTGATGTGGTGATATCACCTTGTGGTACTGGCATTACTGTTTCTCCTTTAACCATTGTGTTAGATCCTGGATGACCCAGGCTTTATCTATACCGGAGTTGCGACGCTTAACTACAACATAATGCAGTGGCACTTCCCCAATACCACGAGCCTTAGCGTAGTTAAGCGCCTCAACTTCGGCTTGCCTCCAGAACTCCGGCAAGTTTAGTCTCGCCGTGTTCTTGAGTTCTAGTACGTAGGTCTGTCCCGCAACAACACATACTAAATCTCCTTCGTCATCTTTACCCGCTAGACGTAAGCGGTCAGCTACTTGACCCATAGATCGTAGCCACTTCATAACATCTATCTCAAAGGCAGCACCCTTAGCCTTATTGTACTTCGGGTTGCTCATCTACCAGTACTACCTTGTTGATCTTGTAGACCACATCGCCTGCTTCATCCTTAACTAACTCGACGATACCAGATTGCAGCAAGGCACCAACAAAGTTGGTGAGGTCTACCTTGATTGCATCAACGTCTGTACGTAGTGCCTCGATCTTAAGATTATCTCTATACTTGTTTGTTAACTGTACTTCAGCCATTAGATTCCCTATCTATTGTTGGACTATGTAACCGCCTTGATATCCACTTACTGCATCGTTTCTTAGCATAACACCCCACGCATTTTTATCCGATATCTGACAAGCAGCGTAGTTAACAAACAGTGTTACGTAGTCCTTGCCATCTGCAGCGTGTGGACCAAAACGGTTCTTTACTGCAGCTACCTTGAGTTCACCGTTGGATGGGTCATAGCCCAGCGTTAGGATCAGCGCCGGCAACTGACTTACCTTGCCGTGAATGGCACGTCTAGCAGGTGGATTAGATGGTGATCCGTACTCACTCTGCTCAGATACGTGGTGTAGCACAAGTACACAGGCTTCAGTCTTACGTGCCATATCGTGCAGTTCCATCATAATCGCACGCAAGCCAGCCCACTCATTGTCAGTCTCTGCTGCTACGTTCATTAAGTTGTCTATCACAATTAACTCTGGAGCCTTGCCATAGAGTTCTACGTATGCCCTGATCTCTAACTCGATATCGTCCAGTGAAGGGGATGAATCAAAGACCCATTTAATATGTTCTAGTTTTCCAAAGTGCTTATCGTAGTAGTTCTTATCCTTAGATAAGTTTAGCTCCACCGATACCTGCGAGTGACCAGAGGCAACAGATGCTGCTCTCATCATCACGGTTGTAGTATCAGTATCTGCTGAGAAGAAGAGCGTTGATACATTTGCTTTCATCGCATAGACGAGTGCAAACATAGACTTACCAGCGTTAGGGGCCGCAGCTACCATACAGACTTGTCCTCGCCGGAACTTAATCTGCTTGAGTGCTAACCCCTGCCACACGTCAGGTAGTGGTGTTGCCTTGGTAAGCACTCCACTCCAAGCGCGTGATAAGTCAAGCAACGCTTCCTCCCTCTAATGCTATCCGTCGTTTACGTCTAATTATCCTGCGTTCGCCTTCAGCGATTCCTCCCCAAATGCCGTGACTTTCATTCTGTATTCCCCACTCAGCACACTCTGCTTTATGTGGACATCTTCTACAGATTGATTTAGCCATAACCATCTCGGTAGTGTTAGAACTTCCAGCTTCCTTTTCAGGAAACCAGAAGTCGCCACCGACTGTAGCGCAAGCAGGGTTCTCATAGAACCGAGGCTCGCGCACCGATCATCGAACCCAGATAGTGTCGCACTTGTCTGTTGCACCCTTTGGTGCAGCACACATATAGCCCTTCCAAGGTCCCTTGCTTGATGTTCCTTCACGAAATGCCATCACTCCGTGACGACAAGTATTGCTTCCATCTGATGCAGGAGCAGCAACTGGTGTTGCATTGAACTGCGCTGCTACTGATGCAACTGTTGGTGCTGGTGCTGCCGTGCTAGCACCTAGTTCGACACCGGTTGCCTTGATGTTGAGTGCGTTCATAGCAAGATCTGCTAGTCCAGTTTCTAGTTCTGTAACTGTTGCAGCATAAAGATTGATAAGTGTTCCATCAGATAACTTGTAGTTAACCTGGAACTTTGTTCCTTCTGTAGCCATTTATTTTCCTCCGCTAGGTTTGATGTTTAGTCTTGCAGTTTCCTCACCTACACTTACTGGGACAAAACCAATAAGTTCTTTTACTTTTTCTTTGTCAACTGTCTCACGACCTTTAACCTTTGTCCAACTGATTTCAATACCACTAGCAGTAACTCCAATGGTTCCCTCGAAAGAAGACTTGATTGAATCTCTTTCAGTTTCCAGATCTTTTATCTTACGATCTAATTGTAGAAAATGCAGAGCGTTCTTGTCAATCTGCTCGTCCTCAATGATTACTTCACTCAGGACGATACGTTCTTTTTTTAAGCCAACGCAACCCATCATTCCTGATGCGTCGTAGTACTGGCAGTAGTGCTTACAGAATGACTCATCCTTCTCAGGTTCTGGAGCTGACTCCATACCCTTGATCTCAGTCAACCATTCCATAGCCTCTAGTGCAATATCTTCATCGTAAGGTTCTGAGTGAACCTTGACATCCTTCTCAGCACCATCACGAGCAATAGCAACTAGGTTGACAGTGTTGACTGTGTGACCATTCTGCGCTAGCAGATAGCCATAGATCTGCACCTGCCAACGCTGCTGCTTTGATGGGAAGTAAGATAGGTTCTTTACCTTGCTTGTCTTCCAATCAATGACTGCGCCGGTACTAGGTATAAATAGATCCACGTGTGCTTTCATATCACCGTGTGCTACTGCAGTTTCTACTAGGTAGTCCTTACCATCTGGATCTAAGTGACCGATAGCCTCTTCGATTGCAGCGTGGATAGCAGTACCCATAATTGCTGCCAGCTTTGATTGGTTATCGTTAGTCTCAGGCTGACTGTTTAATCGGTACCAGACCTTACGACGACATCCACCTATCTCTGATGGACCTACCTGTGTCTGAGTACTGCGATCACGAGAGGCATCCTTAGCGTGGAGTACCGATAGCAGTAGTTCTTTTGGATCTGTAATCATTGCGGGTTCCTTACAATAAATGCAGCACCTGGATAGTTGGCTGCTTCTAACTGTTGTGCTATCTGTTCACGAAGTTCAATCTCCATAAAGACTGTTGTTGCTGATCTGCGACCAGAGGCTATCGCTTCCTCTAGTGCATACTGAAGTGTCTTTTCCATTATCGCTTATCTCTGTACTGTAGAAACGCATCGAAGGCATAAGCGCAGACGAAGCCAAGCAGTAATCCAAATAAAAATCCAAGCATTTGTTTATCCTTTCTCTTGAGTAACTAATTGAATCGGAGGACAGGTGTTCACGTCAAGGACCGACGCGATCTTTATTGCGCGTTCTGCTACAACCTTAGACATCAGCAGAGACTTATACGAATTAGGCTTGAGCGAGTAGAGGTAACCCAAGGCAAATGCTCCACCGCTACCGGCTGCAAAGAGTCCACGCTCACTAGCGTTGAAGGATAGATCTGATCCGATAGAAAATAACATCCCATCGAAGGCGATGAGGTAGGCAAAGCTGGCTTCCTTATCGGATGGATCGTATCCATTTTCCTTGAAGGCAGCGTAGATACTTGGCAGTATCTTCTTACCCATCCACTCAACGGGGTCGTAACCCTTATACGTTGGTGGTTTCCAATTAAAGGCGAGGATATCTCCAGGTCGTGAGTCGCCCGTGATACCTACCAGGTAGCTCCCAACGTGAACGATCTTCGGAGTCTGAGTAGATATGATGCGCTGATCGTTATCGGTGATCTGACTATCGGAGGCTAGCACTACAAAATCAGGTCCTTGGATACCTATCAGAGTTGTCATATGACAGATCATACCACTGCGTGTCGCAAGACACACTCTTATCGGGTGTGTGTACAATATGAGCCGTAGGCGAATAACGGCAGGCGGCCCTCATCGGGCCGAGAAGTAGGGAGGCCCGACACTATGTTGCTCCGTCTACTCTCCCTGCAGAAATTCATAGGCAGGAACAAGACCTACAATGGCCTTCCTAAGCCTTTTGGAGCCGATCTCAGGGGTCTAGGACCCGTCCACGCGTGTACCTGTGGATGCACTGTCTTCAACATTATGGCAGCCTTTGAGGACTATGACATAGCTTGGTGGCATCTTGACGGAACCTGTGCTAACTGCGGGAATCTGGTAACAATTCCCTGTCCTGTGGATAACCCAGACAAATAGAAAAAAGCCCCCCATCCAGGATTTCTCCTGAACAGGGGGCCATTGCCTCGCGCTTATGGGCTAATTACTTAGACCCACGACCAAACTCTGTTGCCTTTGGGTCAAGCCACTTGAGGACTGGACCTGCTACAGCAGCGATAGCTGCCATTGATAACTTCTTTGGATCTGTTTCTCCTGCAAGATAAAGAGCAATCACTGCTGCTATTCCTGCACGAAGGTATGTTGCGAGTACTGCTTGTGTCTTTGCGCTGATTTTCATTTGTTTTCCTTCTTCTTAGGTAGAGGCTTAACTGCTGCCTTCACTTTGTTGATGGCCTTTGGCTGGGGCAGCCAAGGGAACCAAGGCGAAGTGTCGTTGCCGCACTCTTCCTTGATCGAAATATGTAGGTGCTTGTGGTGTTTGTTGGAACCGGTGTAGTCACGGTCACCCTTTTCCCTTGACCAGATTCTGCCCTGAAATATCAGGTACTTAACTCGTGGATCATTCTGCAAATCTGAATAGGCGATAGTGCAGTCAATACCCTTAGCAGGATCGTGTGTGATATCTACTGCAAAGCCTGAGTTGTGGTCTGAGTTAGGGTTCTGATGTACGTGTGCTGCGCTAGGCAGTAGTCCATCTGATGCCTTCTTGCGCTTAGGAAAGTGTGCAGTTGCCTGACGCAGTGCTGCGATAGCAGCAGGTGTTGCCTTCTTTGCTAATGGAATCATCTATCTCTCCGCTATCAGTTTGTATAGATCGTCAATACGATCCTCTAGTCTCTTGACAGAATCCTTTATTGAGCTTCCACCATTGGGCTTGAGTTCGTTGAGATAGTGCTTGACTAACCATTTAACAGCGCCAACGAAGCCACCGAGGATTGTCATTACAGCAACAGAAATAGTTGCATAGTCTTGCGCTGTCATTAGATTGTCCTAATCGTGACTAGAAGTGTGCCGCCAAAGCCAGAGAACCTTTTATCCTCTGGAGTCTTATTCATAAAGTCCATCTCTTCGATGATGCCTAGATATTCCTCACCGGTTCTAAGGTCCTGAACTCGGATGGTGTCACCAAGATTTTCAATAGCTTCAAGTTGAGACATACGCTGATAGGCAGATCCTTCAAAGCCAATCTCATTACCAAACTTGTCGCTCTCGTGGTCATAGCAGAAGACTGGGTATTGGATCAGGCGCTGACGTGGAACTGCTGGTAGTGACTTCAACTGGTAGCCAGTAAAGAGTGGTCCCTTAGAAGAATCAGTACTTGATCTAATCATAGTAAACTGAAAGCCTAAGTACTCTTGTGAAGTAGTTGGGTAGTTGACGTTGATCTCAGGAACAGTTGTTCCTTGCGAGAATGTACCGATGTTGTATGTATTATCTCTTGAGTCAATAGACTCGATAGCAATGCCACCATTGGCTGTGTCAATACGAGCTTGTAGAAGTTTGTAGATCTTAGTTTCAAGTGTGTTGTAGCGGATGTAACCGGTACGCAGGTAGCCAGTTGCTACTAATGTTGTAGCTTCAGCCCAGATGTTATTGCCTGTAGCAAATGCTAACCTGTCTGAGTTACCAAAGAAGGCTACCTGGGATGCAGTTGCGCTAGTTCCAGCAGCAACAAGATCCCAAGCCCAAGGAAAGTATAGAGCGTTAGCGATGACAGTTGTGGATAGGTCAGTACGTACTAGCCCTGCTTCACCATCTACAAGGGTTGAGATGTAGGCATAACTATCTTTGAAAGCAATAGCAGTACAGGCTGCATCTCTAAAGAGCAGCGGTCCATACTGGATATCTCCAGTAGCATCAGAAACACCAACTCTAAAGCCAGCGCTGGTTGCAAGGACTGCATAAGTACCAAGGTAGACATCAAAGTCATTGATGCGTTCGCCGTTTGGCATATCAATAATTACAGTAGGTGTTAGTAACTCTGGAAAACCTAGAGTGTTAGTGTTTGCAGTATCAATGCCAATCTTAAAGACAGATGATGAGGTTCCATTCGGATCGTATCCTGAGATATAGATAGCTTGTGGTCCTTCAGAGATACTTGACCATACCCAAGATGAGTTAGGATGTGTGTATAAAGGAGTAGCAGGTAGCGCAGTTGATGCGGTAGCATTAGCGTTAAGTTCATAGATAGCGCTACCAATAGCAGCAATAAGACGCTGCTTGACATAGCGAATAGTTGCTCTGGTTACTGATGGAGTATTATAGATTTCGGAATCGGCAGGTGTTGCTCCTACTGAACCTTTGTGTATCTTGGTGCCATTGATAAAGTAATAGTTTGAGCCATCAGTTGTAAGGCTGTAAATAGTTGAGGTTGTCCCAGCCTGAGCAATAGTTGTTGGTGATCCAGCGCTGGTAATCTTTTTTAGCAATGCACCATCTGTTACAAAGATGCAGTCATTGGTGCCATCATTGACACCGATCATCTGAGCAGGGGCAGCACCTGCATAGAAGCTGGCTGTGGCATTAAGCAGTGTTGCCTGTCCTCTAGTCCAGACATCTATACCTTTAGACTCTGTGTATTGAAAGCGTAGTGACTCTTCTTGAATAGGCTCAAAGTACTTAATGCCTGCCCCAAGGTGGAATGAGGATTGAGATCTAACCCACCAGCCGGTGAGTGTCTGCTCACCAGGTTCACGCGTCTGGTCAATCTGTTGCTTGCGATACTGCGCTGTAACTCGACGATAAGGTTGCTCATCGGATGCTGCAAGAAAGAACGGTAGCCCTGAAAAGGCTACTTCGTAGGCTGGCCCAGTTGGAATATAGGCGGTAGATCCTGCAGGGTTGGAGAGTACATAGGGTATTCCCTCGGTGATATCGTCGCCGTATGGCACTGTGACTCCTTAGTTGTTTGTAAGTGCTGCGATCTCTTCACTTGATAGGCCAAGTGCTGTCAACTTTGCCTGAGCAGATTCTTTAGTTGCTGCCTTAGCTGTTGCCTTTGCTACCTCTTCGGCTTCCATTGCTGCGATAGCATTTGTTAATTGCTCATCAGTTGGAATTGGAAACTCTTGACCAACCCAAGTGATCTGATGAGGGTCATCGTTAACCATACTAAACACTGCTTCTGGATATAAGAAGCGAATTGCGTTAAAGTTTTTCATACTAGGATCTCCATTGCTGAAATTTGAATTGATGCTGCGCCTGAATTTGCTGTCCAATTAGAAGCACTAAAAACATTGTTAATCTGCATTTTGTAAGTAGTCGCAGAAGTGGTAGCAGGTGAATCTACGTATTGTCTTGCATAAGGCATATAGTTAGCAAAGTTTGTGCTAGCACCTCCGGGATAATATGAACCTACCAGTTCAGCAGTAAGCGATGTTGCACCGCGTAGAAGTTGAACCTGCCCACTTTGATAAGCTGTACCACTTCCAAGAATGTTAAAAGATGTGATGATAAGAACCTTGCTGGTTGAAAGCGTTGGAGTAATAGTCACAGATAAACCGCTTACATCAACATAACCTGCACCACCTGTGGCAGAGGTTATATTTGTTGTTGTGGCTGTGACGATCTGACCAATTCTAGGAGTTGATGAAACTGTAGTCCAAGCCAGCCCTCTAGTCTGTGAACTATCTGCAGTTAGTACCTGACCGTTAGTTCCTACTCCTACTCGCCCTACTGTTCCAGCAGCAGATGCTGCATAGATATCACCCTTAGCGGTGAGAGTATCTGGTTGGATTGCAGTATTGAAGTAGATAAGATCAGATGATGTAAGAACGTGCTTGATAGTTGCACCAGCGTTGTGAGCAATACCAGATACTCCAGGAGTTCCGGTTCCTGCTTGACCTCGACTGATGGTTAGCGTGTCACCGGACACGCCTGTTACATAAACAATTTCTTCATTGATGGTATCTACATCTATTGCAACGGTAAAGATATCTACGTTGCCAGGAGCAAGTGATACACCACCCAGTAGGGCAGTAGCAGCAGCAACTGATGGAAGAACCATAGTAGTTGCAGTAGTGTTGATACCACTGTTAAGCGTTGTCTCAACGCTGATACTTGAATATTCTCTAGTCATTGTCTGCCTTACTTTGTGTAGTGGATACGGATTGGGTACTTGTCTTGGAGTTTAAGCGCTTCGTCATTGAGTCTCTGCTGATATAGAGCATAGATATAACGGGATGAAGCAACGCCTGCTGTGCTTGGAATCTTGGTATCGTTAAGGTCAGCTTCTGCTGAACTCAAGTTGATACGTCCAGAATCTACATAAGATAGCAACTTGTAGCAGGCTCCTAGGATTACTACCTCAACAGATGAGGCAGGTAACCCTGTTACATCTGCGTAGTCATCTGTATTGTTATCTAAAGTAGTAGGAGTAGTTGTGTAGTACACCTGTACTGTTCTACCAGGCTGGATGTTTTCATAAATATTTACTGTGTTTGTTGTATTAAATGTTGCAATGTTAGCCATTGGATCTGCACGCCAGCGGTTGATAGGTAGCCATTCAAGGCTTGAACCTGTTGTCTGCCAAGACATATAAAGGATTGATTCAAGATCATCAGGCAGGGCGTAGGTTGTCTGGCTTGCATTAAAGGTAAAGGTAGTCGAAGAGACAGCCCAGAGCTTAGGATAGAGGCTATTGATTACATCGTTGATAGCCTTCTTAATTATTGATCGTGGGAAGGTTGGAGTAAGAGTGATCTGTGCGTATTGACTGTGAGGTGCAGGTGATGTTCCCTGGTATCCTCGACCAAATCCTGGAGCTGCATTAAGTGTGCTGCTTGTCTGGCTAAAGTTATCAATCCAGATAAGTTCATCATCAATTTCGATAATACCTTTGGCTAGGTTGGCAGATGAACCGATGCCAATAGCCGTTGCTGTTGTATTGATAGCAGATGTTAGGTATGTGATTCTATCTTGACGCAGGGTATAACCTGCTAGAGATGAGCGAACCTCATCAACCATATCATTTAGTGTTGGCATTATTTCCTTTCATACCAGCCATCTCCCCATAGAGTTAGCAGTCTTGCAAAGTATTGCTCGTATTGTGGTGCAATAGCCTCTAATGAATACAACGCTACTGCTCTCTTATGTATTGCTACTGGGTCTAAGTCCTTGACCCATTCTGTTGCTACTGCAAACTCCATTGCATTTCTGCAACGGTATCCAGTAACTCCGTTTGGGTTAGTCTCTGTGAAGGCTCCCCAGTCTGTGGTAATTGTTGGAGTTCCGCAGGCTTGCGCCTCGATCACCACATTACCGAAAGGTTCTATGTAAAGTGTTGGAGCAAATAGGGCAATAGCACCACCCATTAACTTTGCTCGTTCTTCTGGCCCTACTGGTCCTACCCATTCGCCATATTCAAGTTTAGGTTTACCAGGACCGGCTAAGATAAGTTTAAGACCAAGCTCTTTGCAGACGTGCTGGGCAACGATGATGCCCTTGCGATCTACCATACGACCTACGTACAGGTAGTAGTCTTCCTTCTTCTCTTGTAGCGGGAACATCTCTGGTTCTAAGTAACCAGGTATTACCGCATCATAGAAGTTACCATCTACCATTGTTGGGTCTTTATATGCCGCATAGATGCTGTGCATCCAAGCGTAAGACTCAAAGACTTTGTACTTGCTAAAGACTCCACCGTAGCCCACACCAAACTCGACGCTCATATAATCTGGATAAGCATCTGCGATAGGCTTTTGTGAAGCCCCACCGATAAGGCAGATAAAGTCTTTCTTCTGCAGACGCTTACCTAATTCGTGAATGGCGTTCTGATTAAAGATCTGCCAATGAGGTAACGAGTTATCAAATGCAGCTTCGGTATAGTGTTTATCACCGAGTGCCTCGTCTTGCTGTTCTTTAGTGATGCAGGTGATGAGTTCATCAACCGGTGCTTCATTCTGATCTCCAGCATAGAGATAGACCGTATGGCCTAGACTCTTCATCATCATACAAAAGCGCCTTACCTTTTCGGTATAGGCACAGTTGACATAATCTTTAGTTGTCTGGGTATGTGGCAGGCTTATTACGTGGAAACGCATTGACTCTCCTAGTATTAGAACTTAGGAAATTATAGCCGAGATCTCTTCACCAGATAGGCCCAGCGCCTGGAGTTTTGCTTGTGCTGTTAACTTAGCATCAGCCTTAGCAGCCTCTGCTGCCTCACGCTCTGCGCGTTCGATCTCTGCAGCCTGTGCATCTACTGCACGCTGCTCAATCTCTTCAGGTGTTAGGTCAATGTATGAGTGTGTTCCCTTTGCTACATCTACTACAAGTTTCTTTTCAGCCATTGTTTTCCTCCATAATGATTACGTGTGTAGCATCTGGACAAGACCAGGTGCAAGTCTCTTCGTCAAAGGCCACCTTATCTGGGTGGCACTCTGGCTTTGGTGCAATGAAAGCATCACGGCCTGCATCGTATGAATAACCAATTCCCGCGTAGTTCTTGCGGATGTTGCCGTTGTAGCTTGTTTTCACCCAGGTACCGCCAAGGGATTCCATAAAGGCTTGCCCCTCATCAGGTTCACTGTTATCGCCTACAAGTACGCGTAAAACGATGTTGTTCTGATCTATCTCTGCCCAATGTGACATTTTATTTTCCTTTACGCTATTGGATATCTAATAATAACAATACCTGAACCACCTGCACCACCAGTGTTTGTGCCACCACCACCGCCGCCTGTATTTGCTGTTCCAGAGCCACCAGTTCCAGTAATAGCACCAGCACCACCACCGCCATTACCACCTGCAAAAACAGTTTTTGACAAGTTTGTACCACCTGAACCGCCGCCTGCATACCAATAAGTTCCGCTTACATTTTGACCAGTTGAAGTCGCTGATCCCCAAGATGAATAAGTTGAAACACCATTGCCGCCTGCACCGCAAGCACCAAAACTTGCAGCGCTTCCAGCGACAGAAAAACCACCACCGCCGCCACCGTTATCAAAGGAAGCGTTATCGGTAAACCCAATACCACCGTTTGAACCTTGTCCTGATGTTGCAACACCAGCCGCATCAATTTGACGATTTGAACCACCGCCCGAACCACCATCATAATTTGTAACAGTTCTGTTTCCAGTTCCACCTTTACCGCCGCCAACTGCTGCAGTTAAAGACAGAACTCCACCAGTTATATTTGAGTTGACACCGTTGGTAGCTTGTGCAGAATTGTTAACACCGCCAGTACCACCGGCTCCTATGGTTA
>Ga0315902_10005952_pt1 | contig 17043 bp, 12 predicted proteins | sample LakEriMetagenome_9_FD_203523 | JGI IMG/M metagenome (GOLD analysis project Ga0315902, IMG submission 203523) | Freshwater fungal communities from buoy surface, Lake Erie, Ohio, United States - Buoy 12 MA117 | ecosystem: Environmental > Aquatic > Freshwater > Lake > Lake biofilm | place: USA...
CCGAGCTGCTTTTTGACGTCCTGAGCACGGCCTATGAGCGGCAAAGCCTGATCGTGACCACGAACCTGCCCTTCGAGCAGTGGACCGAGGTGCTCGGCAGCGAACGGCTCACCGGAGCCGCCCTCGATCGCCTCACGCACCGCTGCCACATTCTCGAGGCCAAGGGCGAGAGCTTTCGCCTCCGCGACGCCCGCAGACGGCAGCGGCGAGCGATCGGCCCGTCCTGAAGCCGCCATCCTTGGAGAAACCAGCTACCCCGGACTAGATTCAACCCATCCCCAGCGCTGCACTTTTCGACCGGCCGGGCTACCCCGCCCCGCGCTGCACTTTTTAACCGGCGTTCACAGTCTGACCGTGCCTTGCTCATCAACGACAGCTTCGCCGGTTTTGATCATCACAGCATTCTACCGGCGAATCGGCTGGAGGGAGCCTCCGAAATGGGCGGATTTTCTCGGCAGCAACCTCGACTGGCGCATGAAAACCACCGAGACCCGCCCCGACGGCACCGAGCGCATCACCTACGCCAACGCCCGCCTGCAGCCGATGCTCGAAGTGATCAGCACGACCGACGGCGGCGTCACCCGGCAGGAAGGCACCTACACCCGCTACGACTCCCGCGGCCTGCCGATCTGGGTGGCCAGCCCGGAAGCGGTCAGCCTGCCGGCCAACCTCGCCGACATCGAGCGGTACCCCGATCTCCTGAACGAGGTCGCCGGCAACTTTCAGTACATCAGTGACACAAGCGGCCTGATCGAGGTCACGAACTACGCCACGGCCACCACCGCCACGGCGACACTCGCCGGCAGCGTGGACCGGTTCGTGTCGTGCACTGCCGTGATGCGGGGCGACCGGGGCACGCCGGTCACGCAGGACGCGTTTACGTACTTCGTGCAGTCGGGCGGCGGGAGCACGGTCATGCCGCTGGCCAGCAGCACGACCTACCCGAACACAACCACCACAGACGTGACCCCTCTCCGTCGGCTCCGGCTTACGTCGCCGGGCCCGCTCCACGTCCTCGCGGACCTCGAAGCCCGCGGCGGCAGCCCGCCGAATCAGGTCCGCGACTAGCCGAGGACGTTCTCCAAGACCTCCTCCGACACGTAGATCGGCAGGTTCGGCTCGCAGGTCACCGCCACCGCGATCGCGTCGGATGGACGGGCGTCGATCTCGATCACCTCTCCCTCGCGAACGACGCGGATCAGGGCGTAGTAGGTGTGGTCCTTGATCTCGGAGATGATCACATCCTGAAACTCGCCGCCCAGCAGTTCGACCGCCGCCACGAGCAGGTCGTGGGTCAGCGGCCGCGGCGAAGAGTGATGCTTGACCCGCCGGTCGATGCTCGTCGCCTCGAAGAGACCGATGAGGATCGGGAACGTTCGGTCCCCCTCGACCTCCTTCAGGTAAACCACCTGCTGGTCGTTGATCTCGCTGATGATGATCCGCGAGAGCTCCATCTGGACGCTCATGGGAGTCTCCCTGGGGTGCCAGCCGCCCGGCCGGATCGTCATCCGCCCGACTGAGCGGATTGTACCCGAAGTTCCACCGCCATTCACGGGACGTCAGCCCTTGCGGCTCTCGAGTTCGACGAGCATGGCCCGCCCCTTGGCGAGCTTTTCTTCGAGATCCGCCAGTTGGGCCCGCTCCTTGGCGACCACGGCCGCCGGTGCCCGTGCAGCGAACGTCTCGTCGGCCAGTTTCTTCCGCTTGGCGTCGATGAAGGCCGCCGTCTTCTCCAACTCCCTGCCGAGCCGGGCGATCTCCGCGCCGACGTCGATCAGGTCGGCGAGATCGACGAACACCTCGCAGCCCCGGACCGTGGCCGCGGCCGCACCCGTCGCCCCGACCGCAGCGGGGCCGACTGCCGTCAGCTCCGCGGCCGCCATCGACTCGACGGCACCGTGCAGGGGCCCGAGCAGATCGGCCTGCTCCCGCGGCGCCCGGATCGCCACCTTGACCCGCGTCTTCGGCGGCACGTTCTGCCGGGCACGAATCTCGCGGATCGCCCCCACAACCGCGAGGAACGTGCCGAACCGCTCCTCGATCGACGCGTCGATCCAAGTCGGCGGGATCGCGGGCCAGCGGGCGACCATGATCGAGTCGGGGAGGGGACCGTCATCCCAGGGCAGCCGGCGGTTTCCCGCGACCTCGCGCAGGTGCTGCCAGATCTCCTCCGTGACGAACGGCATGATCGGATGGAGGAGCCGGAGGATCGTGTCGAGGCCGGCGAGCAGCATCCCCTGGGCCGGCTGTCGCGTGGCCGGATCGGCGAGCCGGGGCTTGCAGAGCTCGAGATAGGCGCTGCAGAACTCGTCCCAGGCGAAGGCGTAGAGAATCCGTGCGGCCTCGGCGAATCGATACTCATCGATCGCCCGCGTGGCGTCGCGGCTCACGCTCGCCAGCCGGCTTGCCAGCCAGCGGTCTTCGAGCGGCGCGGCGGCGATCGCGGCCGCGTCGAGCGGCTTGCCGGCGAACCCTTCCAGGTTCATGAGCACGAACCGGGTCGCGTTCCAGAGCTTGTTGGAAAAGTTCCGCCCCGACTCGAACTTCTCGCTCACGGCAGGGCCGCGGGGCAGGGCGAGGTCGGCCTCCGCCGCGGCCCACTGCGTGCGGAACGGCTTGCCGCACTTCGGGCAGTCGATCCGCGGCCGCACCCGGTTCTGCGAAGTCTGTTCGACGAGGTGCCCGCAGGCCGGGCACTGGAAGTCGACCGGCATCCGCACGTCCTGCGTCTCCGTCGCCATGCCGGCGAGGGCGAACCGCAACGCGTCGGCCCCGAGCGTGTCGATGACATCGACCGGGTCGACGCCGTTTCCCTTGCTCTTGCTCATCGTCTCGCCGTACCGGTCGAGAATTTTCGGGTGGATGTAGACCTCGCGGAACGGGATCTGACCCATGTCGAACAGGCCGAGAATCACCATCCGCGCCACCCAGAGCGTGAGGATGTCGCGGCTGGTGACGAGCGTGGAGGTGGGATAAAACGCGGCCAGGTCCGGGGTCGCCGCCGGCCAGCCGAGCGTCGAGTGCGGCCAGAGCGCGGACGAGAACCAGGTGTCGAGGACGTCGGGATCGCGGACGAGCGGCTGGCCTGCCACCGCATCGACGTCGAGCGACTCGGCCGCCGAGCAGACGAACCAGCCGCCCGCGTCGTCGGGCCGCCAGGCGACGGTGTCGCGGCCGGCGAACGCGCGTTCGAGGTCGGCCTCCGTCACGCCGGCGACGTGCCAGATCGGGATCCGGTGCCCCCACCAGAGCTGGCGGCTCACCGGCCAGTCGCGCTTTTCCGAGAGCCAGTCGAGGTAGCTCTTGGCATACCGCTCGGGCACGATCCGAACGCGACCCGATGTCACGGCGTCGAGGGCCGGCTGCGCGAGTTCGTCCATGCGGATGAACCACTGGTCGGCGAGATAAGGCTCGATCGGCGTCTTCGAGCGGTCGGAGTGGGCGAGTTCGATGAGCCGGTCCTCGACACGCTCGAGCTGCCCGGCGGCCTCGAGATCAGCCACGACCTGCGTCCGCGCCTTCTGGATCGTCAGGCCCGCGTACGGCCCGGCCGCGGCGTTGAGCGTGCCGTCGGGGTTGAGGATGTTGACCTGCGGCAGACCCCGTCGCAGCCCGACGTCGTAGTCGTTCGGATCATGGGCCGGGGTGATCTTCACGCAGCCCGACCCCAGCTCCGGCTTGGCCCACTCGTCGGCGACGAGGGGGATCGCCCGGCCAAGCAGCGGAAGCCGCACCTGGCGGCCGTCGGCCGCCATTGCCGCCAGCGTCTGGAGCCCGGCCAGAACGTCGCGGCGCCGGGACGCGAGTTCCTCCAGATCACGATCGATGTCTGCGTGCTCCTTGAGGGGCGCCGCAGACCGCTTCTCGCGCAGGACCGCCTCGGCGGCGGCGAGAGCCGCGGCCGGTGCCGGATGCACCGCCACGGCGGTATCGCCGAGGAGCGTCTCCGGCCGGGTCGTCGCCACGGTCACGCTCGCCGGCTCACCGGGCCGCGGGTCGACGACGTCGTAGCGGATATGCCAGAAGTGACCCTTCACCTGCTCGTGAAACACCTCGTCGTCGCTGACGGCGGTCTGCAGGAACGTATCCCAGTTGACGAGCCGCTTCCCACGCTTGACGACGCCCTTTTCGAAGAGCCGGAAAAAGGCGGTGCGGACGGCGGCGGCGCACCGCTCGTCGAGCGTGAACCGGGTCCGGTCCCAGTCGCAGCTCGCTCCCAGGTCGCGGAGCTGGCCGAGGATCCGCTTCTCGTACTGCTCCTTCCAGGCCCAGATCCGGGCCACGAGCTTTTCCCGACCGACGTCGTGGCGGGAGAGCCGCTCTTCCTCGAGGAGCCGCTTCTCGACCACAGCCTGCGTGGCGATCCCGGCATGGTCGGTGCCCGGCATCCACAGGGTCACGCAGCCTTGCATCCGCCGGGTGCGGGCGAGCACGTCCTGGAGCGTGTTGTTGAGGGCATGCCCGAGATGCAGCGCACCGGTGACATTCGGGGGCGGGATGACCATCGAGAACACGGGCCGGCGATCGTCCGGGGCGGGCACGTCGGCGTGCCAGTGGCGGGCGGCGTCCCAGAGGGCCCGGCAGCGGCCCTGGGCCGCGCGATGGTCGTAGTGCTTCGGCAGTTCGTGCATGGGGGCTCCTGAAAGAGCCGCAAATGTAGCGAACGGCGGCACCGTTCCGCTAGCGCGCCGCACGGCGTTGGCGCAACGGCGAGCCAGGCGAGGTCTGGCAGCCAGACTGCAACAGGCAACGATCGCCTGCAGCGGCCGCGGCATACGCTCCGGCAGGTGCCGATCGTTCAGATGCGATGAGATGCGGCAGCATGCGTATCGTCGCGGTGCCGGCACCGGTATGCTCTGTCTCATGAACGGCCCCACCGCGCCAGGTCCGAACCCCGATTCCACTGCCACGGCGTCGGTATTCGCGGCCGACGCAACACCCGGAACGCAGGCCACACGCCCGAACGACGTGACGGCCGGATGGTTCGCGACGCTGGTGCGCACGGTGTGCCGGCCCGTTCCCGCCCTGGCTGCACTGGCGCTGGTCGTCTCCCTGGCATTTGCGGTCTTCGGGCCCGGTCAACCGGACGACGAGGGGGAGCACCTGCACGCCGCCTACCTCATGGGCCGCTGGGGCGAACGGCCGCACGAGGATTTTTTCCAGCACCATCCCAAACTCCTGTGGACGATTCTCAGTCCGGTGTTCCGCTTCGGGCCCGTGTCTCCGACGGGTGCCGTTTTCGCAGGCCGCTGCCTGGTCGCGATCCTGCTGCTGGCAACCTTTCTGGGCGTCGGCCGCATTGCCCGCGGGCGGCATGCACGCTGGCTGTCACCGCTGAACAGCGCCGCAGTACTTGCCGCCTTTACGGTCGTCGTCTACCCCGAAGCGGTCGCACTCCGGCCGGAGACCCTGGGCCTGCCGCTGACCGTCTGGGGATGGACGTTCGCCCGCGGGCGGCATCCCGGGGCCGCACTGGCGGGAGGTTTTCTCGCGGGCCTGGCCTGCGAGGCCGCGCCTCGATTCCTCGCCGTTCTGCCGATCTTCGTGATTCCCTCCCGACCGGACCGCGCGGAGCCCGAGTGGAAGCGTGTGATGGCAGTCATGGCGGGATTCGTGGCGGGCTTCGTCACGGCGGCGGTCGTGAGCGGACAGACGCCGTCCGAGATCCTCTTCAACATCCACTTTTCCGCACTGCTGCAGAAGATCGGCGCGGGCAGTTCGTTCCAACTGCCGTCGATGGCCGCGACGCTGCTCTGCCTGTTCCTGTTTTTCCGCCACGTCGTGCCCGCGGAATTCAAGGCTGCCCGCGCGTATCCGGCCTGGGAGGCGGCCGCCTGGGCGGCGCTCGCCGTCGGTGTCTGCTCCGCATGGCCTTTCCTTTACGGGCAGTCGCTGGTGCCGCTCGTGGCCGCGTGCCTGATCGTGGTGGCGCATGCAGAGGCATCGTGCGGTCGAGCACCGCGTCCGGCGGCGGGCCTGGTCGTCAACCTGACCGCCGCGGTCGTCGTGCTGTCGGCGGCCATGACGCTGGCACGGGGCAGCACCGTGTTTCGCACGCTGTCTTCACGTGAATCCCTGGCTGCCGCGCTGCTCCCGGACGACACGATCCTGATGCGCAGCAGGCTCCATCCCATCGTGGTGCAGGATGCCTCCTTCTACCCTGTGCCGCTGATCGATTCGGACCGCCGCACGACGCACGCGATGCGCGCGGCCCGCGTCCGGTGGCAGCTTCCCCCGTTCGACTATGCGACCGACATCCGCCGCAGCCGGCCGCGGCTGCTCGACACGGCGTTCGTTTTCGAGGCGCTGCCGGACGCGGGCCCTGATTTTCTCGCCTGGATCGAGGCCAACTACCGCCAGGTGAACCGCTGGCTGCTGGTGCGGCGAGACACCGGTGCGGACGCGGCCGGCGCGGGCTGGCCCGCCGACAACGCGTCGGGAGGAGACCGCTAGGATTCAGCCCTTTTCCAAGGCTCGTCGACCACGATGGACCTCGGCCGCCCTGACTTCTTGGGCAGGATCGTCCGGGAGTACGAGCCGCCGAGCATCACGGTCCAGTTTTAGGTCCTGCCGGATGGCCACACGCTCGTGGCGGAGCGGAAAGCCTGCCAGGCGTCGGAGGTGAACCGCGAGGGGGAGATCGTCCACGTCACCCTGCTCACGACCTGCCGAGGAAGAACAGGAACGAGTCGGCGAGCGCCAGCCACGAGGCCTCGATGACGTTCTCGCTCACGCCGACCGTCCCCCAGACCCGGTCGCCATCGGTGCTCTCGATCGACACGCGGACCTTGGCCGCCGTCCCCTCCTGGGCGTTGATCACCCGCACCTTGTAGTCGAGGAGGTGCATGCGGGCGACCGCCGGGAAGGCCGGCGCCACGGCCTTGCGGACGGCGGCGTCGAGGGCGTTGACAGGACCGTCCCCCTCGGCCACCTCGTGCCGCTGCTCGCCCCGCACCTCGAGCTTGACCGTGGCCTCGGTGCGGACGTCGCCGCCGGAGCGGCTCTCGACCGCCACGTTGTAGGCGAGCGTGGTGAACGCAGGCCGAAACGTGCCGGCGCAGCGGTCGACGAGCAGGTCGAACGACGCATCCGCGGCCTCGAACTGCCAGCCCTCGTTCTCCAGCCGACAGACCTCCGCCAGCACGGCGTCCAGCAGGGCCCGATCGTCGCGGACGTCGGCACGGGTGACGAGGGCGGCGATGTTCGACCGGCCCGAGAGCTCGCTGACGAGCACGCGCCGCGAGTTGCCCACCGCCTCCGGGGCGATGTGCTCGTACGACGCCGCCGCCTTGCTCACCGCATGGACGTGCATGCCCCCCTTGTGCGCGAAGGCACTCGAGCCGACGAACGGCTGGCTCGCCCGGTAGGTCATGTTGGCCGTTTCGTAGACGAACCGGGAGAGTTCCGTGAGCTGCCGGGTCCCGGAATCGCCGAGAAGCGAGTGCCCCGGGCACTTGAGGGCAAGGTTGGCGATCACGGAGATCAGGTCGGCGTTGCCGCACCGCTCGCCGATGCCGTTGATCGTTCCCTGGACCTGTGCGGCCCCGGCCGCGACGGCCGCCAGCGAGTTGGCCACGGCGAGATCGCAGTCGTTGTGGCAGTGGATGCCGAGCGGCACGGGGTGGCCGGCGGCGGCGACCGCGGCCGCCGCCGCGCGGACGAGGGAGGCGATCTCGTCGGGGAGCGTGCCGCCGTTGGTGTCGCAGAGGACGATCCGCGTCGCGCCCGCCCGGGCCGCGGCCAGGATCGTCTCCGCGGCGTAGCCGGCGTCGAGTTTCCAGCCGTCGAAGAAGTGCTCGGCGTCGTAGAACACCTCGCGGCCGGCGGCACGGAGGTGGGCCACGGTGTCGGCGATCATCGCCAGGTTTTCCTCACGCGAGACGCCGAGGACCTCGGCGACGTGGAATGCGGAGGTCTTGCCGACGATCGTCACGACCGGCGTGCGTGCGTCGAGCAGGGCCTTCATTCCGGGGTCGTCGGGGGCCGCCATTCCCCGCCGCCGGGTCATGCCGAAGGCCACGACCCGCGACCGGCCGAGGTCGAGATCGCCGGCCCGGGCGAAGAACTGCGCGTCCTTGGGATTGGAGAGCGGGTAGCCCCCTTCGATGAAGTCGACGCCCGCGTCCGCCAGCCGGCGGGCGATCGCCAGTTTGTCCTCGAGGGAGAAATTGATTCCCTCCCCCTGGCTGCCGTCACGGAGCGTGGTGTCGTAGATCTCGATCGTGCGCATGAGGATCGCTCATCGGCTGACGCCGCAGCCGGCCGGCCGACATCTGAATCGGGAGAGTCGGACGAGAATACTTGGCCGTCGGCCCGGCGGCAAACGCTCGTGCCACGTGGCGGCGGCGCGGTCAGTCGTCGTCGCCGGCGTCGTCCTCGCGATCATCCGCGTCGTCTTCCCAGTCGTCGTCGCCGGCGTCCGTGTCGGCATCGACGTCGTCGTCCTCGTACTGGTCGTCGTCCGACTCGAGGTCGTCGCGATCTTCGTCTTCGTGATCGGCGTCGGCCCTGACTGAAGCCGGAACGACATGCGGCTGGATCCTGAGTTTCCGCGGCGCGGGATCGGGGGGCAGGGGGGCGGCTCCGGACCGGGCGGCCCACTGCTCCATCGTGATCAGCACCTCGCGGGCCTGCGAGCCGGCATATTGGCCGACGACGCCGTCCTCCGCCATGAAATCGATGAGCCGGGCCCCGCGGCCGTAGCCCACGCCGAGCGCCCGCTGCAGGAGCGAGACGCTGCCGCGGCCCTCGCGAATCACGACCTCGACGGCCGCCTCGTAGAGGTCGTCCTTGTCCTTCGGACTCGGCCCCGCCTTCGCCCCTTCGCCGGCGGCCGCCGCCGGCTGGAGGTTGACCAGTTCCGCGGCGTACTGCGGCTCGCTGGTGCCGATCGCCCCCATCACGCGGCCGATCTCGTCGTCGCTGACGAACGTTCCCTGGCCGCGGAGAATCTGGCTCGTGCCGGGGGAGAGGAAGAGCATGTCGCCGTTGCCGAGGAGCCGGTCGGCGCCGCACTCGTCGAGAACGACGCGGCTGTCGGTGCGGCTGGCGACCTGGAAGGCGATCCGGGCGGGAAGGTTGCTCTTTATCAGGCCCGTGATCACGTCCACGGTCGGCTTCTGGGTGGCGAGGATCAGGTGAATGCCCACCGCCCGGCTCTTCTGGGCGAGGCGGATGATGTGCTGCTCGATCTCCTTGCCCGCGGTCATCATCATGTCGGCGATCTCGTCGGCGATCATGACGATGAACGGCATCGTGGTGGGGATCGCGGCCGCCTCCTCGGGGCCCGGCGGATCGATCCGCTTGAGGATCTCCTCGCGGCCGAGCTGGTTGTATTGCGTCAGGTGGCGGACGCCGACCTTGGCGAGCAGGGCGTAACGCTCCTCCATCTTTTCCACCGCCCAGGCGAGGATCGCCTCCGCCTTGCGCATGTCGGTGACGACCGGATGCATGAGGTGCGGCAGCGACTTGTACGGGGTGAGTTCGACCATCTTCGGGTCGATCATCAGCATCCGCACCTCGTCCGGCCGGCGGGTCATGAGCATGGACACGATGATCGAGTTCAGGCACACCGACTTGCCCGTCCCGGTGCGACCGGCGATGAGGAGATGGGGCAGGCTCGCCATGTCGACGACCATCGGATTGCCGGCCACGTCCTTGCCGAGGTAGATCGGAATCTTCATCGCCCGGCTCTTGGCCTGCGTCTCCTCGATCACCTCGCGGAGCCGGACCATCTGCCGGGTGGTGTTGGGAACCTCGACGCCGACCGAGTTCTTGCCCGGGATCGGGGCCACGATACGGACGCTCGGCACCCGGAGCGCGATCGCCAGGTCGTCGGCGAGGTTGGCGATCTTGGCCAGCCGCAGGCCGGCCTCGAGCTCGATCTCGTATTGGGAGATCACTGGCCCGGTCTCGATCTCGACGACGCGGACCTTGAAGCCGAAGTCGGCGAACGTCTTCTCCAGGACGCGGGCCCGCTCGCGGACCTCCTGCTCCTGCTCCTCGAGCTGGAGGTGCTCCGTGGGCAGGAGGAGGTCGAGCGCGGGGAGCTCGTAGTCGGCGGACGGATCGGGGGAGAGTTCGAGCGGCTCGGGGGCCCGGCGCCGGCTGGAAAGCGTGCGAATCGGCACCGCGGGGCGGGCGGGGGCGGCCTGTTCTTCTTCTTCCGCGACGGTGCCGCTTGCGTCTTCGGCCATGGCGTCGTGTTCATCGTCCGACTCGTCGTCAGTCTCGCCGTCCGTCCTGCCCGCGACCGGCGGCGGCACGACGGGAGCACGGCGGCGGACGCGGATCGTCGGTCCGGAATCGACCTCGGTCTCGGGCTCGTCGCTGGCTTCCACGGCGGTGTCGGCGGCATCGTCTTCGTCATCTGCTTCACCCGCCGTGCGGCCAAACCGGCCGCGCAGGCCGGGGAAGGGAGCCGTCACCACGTCCGTGTCGGCGGCACGCGACCGGCGCAGGCCCGCGACCCCGGTGCCCGCGGCCCGCAGGCCGCGGCAGACGAACGCGATCAGGCCGGCAGCAGTCACGAGGGGGAGCGGGTCGAGGGCGATGAACAGGCCGGCGGCGGTGACCGCCGCGAGCACGATGGCGGCGCCGGTTCGTGCCAGATACGCCTCGGCGAAGAACCGGCCCAGCGATCCGATCCGGCCGCCCGGTCCCCACAACGGCCGATCGATCCAGTCGGGGAGAAAGAGGGCGAGGAGCGTGCAGATGGCGACGATGGCGACGACCCCGGCCGCCGTCCGCAGCGGCAGGTCGGGCAGCGATCGGCGCCGGAGCAGAGCCGCGTCGAGGGCCACGAGGCCGCCGACCAGACACCAGGCTGCGAGACCGAGGGATTCCAGCAGCCCGGTGGCGGCGACGGCGCCGATGAAGCCGCAGGCATTGGCGGCCCGGGCATGTGGCGGAAACATCCGCGCTGCCGGCGGATCGGCCGGATGAAAAGTGGCCAATGCCACGACCAGAAACAGGCAGGCGGCGAGCAGGCCGAGGGCCGTGACGTCGCGAACCCGGTCCCGCGGCGCCCGTTCCGGCGTCGGCGCGGCGGCCTCCGCCGAACGGCCGAACGGGCCGCCGCCGGAACGGGCAGCGGAGCGCGACGAGAAACCCTGATCGACAACGCGGTCGGCGATGGCCATGAAACGACAGTCCTGGCGGGCGGAAACGGTTCCTGTCAGCAACTCTACAGGGGGTTTCGCGGGCAGGACGGGACGTTGGCCGGTGCCCGGCCCGCCGGTCGTGCCGACCGCAAGGATGGTGCCGCCTGGGGAAGCAGGGGCGTGCCGATCGTGCCGCCTGGCTGGAACGCCGGTTCGTTCCGTCACCGGGCAGCGAAAGCGATGCGGTGCCAAACCGGGAGCCCAGGTCGTGCACGAACTCGTTTCTCGGCGGGCCGATCGCCATCAGCCGCGCCCGCCCGGGGTCAACGAACCGAGTCAACGGCTGGACGGTGGTGCAATGAGCATGCCATCGGCCGGACTTTCTTGCCGGATTGCCCGCCATCGGGCTATCATCCGCCGCGAGTCGGACACGTTAGAGCCACCATGGAATCTTCTCCGGGATCCTACGAGCGGAACCCGGTCCCGCAACGCACGTCTCCGGGCGCGACGCCCCGCGATGGCGAGATGGCTTGACGGCGTTCGTTGCTCGATCCGTCTCGCACGAGCAAGCACCTTTCCTGCCTCCGTGAGCTTTCACTCACCATGACCGTTTCAAGCGACCAAGTCACAGCGGCGTATCAATGGATCCTGGGTCGTGAGCCGCAGCCGAACGAGATCCCTCCGTGGCTGACGACAGCCTCGATCGCGGAGCTGCGCCGAATTTTCCTCCAGTCGGCCGAGTTTCGCAGCGCCTTCGAATCCACCGCGGTCGGCCAGACCGCGGCCGCGGCTTCGCTTCCCCAGAACCTCGCGCCCCAGCACGTCGAATGGGAAACGGATGCCCCCACGTCCACCCGGCTTCTCCAGCACGTGGAACGAACGTGGAACAAGCTTGGGCAGGAACGGCCGCACTGGTCGGTTCTCTCCGCTGATGCGTTTCTTCCCGAACACATCGCACGCAGCGCGGAGGCGTTCTACGCTTCCGGAGCGAACGATGCGGCACGTGTGGTCGGCGCCCTTCAGCGGCACGGGATCGCGATTCCGAGCATCCGACGAGTCGTCGAATATGGGTGCGGCATTGGGCGGGTGACTCCATACCTGGCACGGCGATTCGCCGCGGTCACGGCGTGCGACATCTCGGAGAGCCATCTCGCCATGGCCCGCGATGCAGTCGCGAGAAGCGGTGTCCGCAACGTGCAGTTCCAGCTGTCTCGGCCCCCCGATTTCGGGCTTTCCGAGCCGTATGATCTGTGGTTCAGCCACATCGTGTTGCAGCACAATCCGCCTCCGGTGATCGCGATGATCCTGCGGGTCGCGTTTGCCCGGCTCGCTCCGGGCGGTATCGCGATGTTTCAGGTGCCCACGTATGCGTTGGGCTACTCGTTTACGACGCCGGCCTACCTCGCCAAACCGACCGACACCGGCACCATCGAGGTGCATTGCCTCCCGCAGGAAGTGGTATTTCGCCTTGCCGAGGAGGCACGATGCAGGCCGCTGGAGGTCCGGGAAGATCAGGCCATGGGGCCACCGTCGGCGTGGCTGTCGAATACCTTCATTTTTCGAAAGTACGCCTAGAAAGCGCTCCCTCGGAGCTGTGTGTTGCGGCGATCAACGGCACCTGGCGCGATCCACACCCCTTCAGCCGACACCGAGGTAGTTCGGCCGCAGCCGATGGCCGCCGGACGGATGCCGCCTGAGAATCCCCACGAGGCTGCCCGAGGTGTCGACGGCGGCGATCGTCTCCGCGGCCTCGGGCTCGAGCGCGAGCAGCATGCCGCGGGCCGCGCGGGCGAGGGCATCCCCTTCGAGCGTCATCCGGGGCAGGTGGCCGACCGCTGCGGCCGGGGAGACGACCGCCGCCGCGATCGTCTCCGGGCTGACAGCCGCCAGCGGCAGGGCCGCGGCCCGCCCAAAGGGCCCGATGGCGACGCGGACGAGCGACTCCATGACGCCGCGCGTGCCGACCGCCTCCGCCAGGTCCCGGCCGATGGCGCGGACGAACGTGCCCGACGAGCAGACGATGTCGAGGCCGAGCCGCGGCCAGTCGTAGGCCGTGATCACCAGGCGATCGATCCGCACCGGCTTCGCGGCCAGCGGCACCGGCCGGCCCTTGCGGGCCAGCCGGTAGGCCCGCTTGCCATCCACGTGGACCGCCGAGTAATCGCAGGGCCGCTGGAGCACGTCGCCGCGAAACGCCCCGAGGGCGGCCGCGATCGCTTCTCGATCGGGCCGTTGGAGCGGTTCGGCCACGACGACCTTCGTCTCCAGGTCGTCGGACGGGCTCGACCGGCCGAGGAGAAACGTCGCCGTGTAGTGCTTGGGGAGCTCGTGAAGAAAGTCGACGAGCCGGGTGGCCGTACCCAGGCAGACGAGAACCACGCCCTCGGCCAGCGGGTCGAGCGTGCCGGCGTGCCCGGCCGCCCGCGTGCCGAGGCAGCGGGCAACGACGTCCACGACCCGCCGCGACGTCACGCCGGCCGGCTTGTCCACCGCCACGACGCCGTCGCGAGGCAGGTTTCCCCCTCGGTCGGCGTCGTTCGAACCAGACGTCATGGAGTCACGCCGCGGATCGGAAAGGCATACAGTTCGGCCACCTCGGCCGCCGTTCGCCCCGCCAGCCGGACGCGGTCGCGCAGGACGGCCGGGTCCACGCCGGCGGCCGCCACGAGCCGATCGAACTTCAGGTCCACGACCCGCGCGGTGTGCGCCGCGTCCGATCTGGCATGGCCGAGCGGAAACTGCACGAGCCCGCCGTCGAGGCTGCCGAGGGTCGCGTGCTCGATGACGACGCTCGTGGGGATGCCCTCGGGATAGAGGGCGTCGTAGCCGGGGCCGCCATGCTCGATCGCGATCCGGGCGATGACCCTGGCAACGGCCGGGTCGGCGATCGCGGCGTCCGAATAATCGTCGGGGAGGAGCATGAGCGAGTCCCAATCGCATGCGCGGCCGGCGGCCGCCACGGCCCCGGCCTTGAGCAGCGTCCGTGCGAGAATGTAGGGGAGCGAATGATCGGCCGACTGCCGCGTCGTCGGCGTGCGCTTGGCCGGATCGGCGATGATCGAGTAGGCCGGCTCGTAGATCCGCACGCGGATCGTGGCCAGGGCATCGAGGTCCGTCGCCAGGCCCGGGTGGCGGGCGAAGAGGTCGCAGAGCGACTGCAGTGCGCCGGCCGACTGGTGCTCGTAGAGCCCGAGCTTGAAGTGCATGGCATGGATCGCGAACGCGTCGCCGGCCATGCCGAGTTCGAGGTCGAACGGGCTTTCCCCGGCGGGGCAGGGCTCGTTGAGACGGTAGATCGCCAGCGGGTTGCGAAACACGTCCCGCGGCCCGACGAACCCGGCCAGTGCCCGCCGGCCGCTCGCCACCGCCGCCTCGGCGGCCAGCGCCGCCGACGCCCCCTTGCTGTCGGACAGCTGGTGACCGGCCCGGATCGCGCGGAACGGGACGTAGTGGGCCACCACCATGCCGATCGCCGACTCGATCTGGTCTTCCGTGCCGCCGCGGGCGGCCGTGTAAGCCGCGGCGCAGGCGACCGCGCCGTGGTGCACGTGGTCGATCGAGTACTTCCGCAGTGCGAACACCTCGGCGAGCCGGCCGCGGATCTCGTCGATGAGGAGCATGACCCGCAGCGTGGCGGCGCCGTCGAGCCCGGCCTCGCGGGCCGCGGCGAGGGCGACCGGATAAAAATCGTTGTGGCCGAACTCGCCGGCCGTCCGGCCGCGTGTGGGGTCGTAGCCGAAGTTCGTGCCGTTGGAATCCCACTCGCGGACGGCAGAGGCGTTGGCCGCCACCGCCTTCTCGACGGCGCAGGGCCGGGCCGAGCCGAAGCAGATGCCACCACGCGAGCCGGCCGCTGGGGGGCTCTGCAGGGCCTCGCTGCGAAGCACCGTCGGTGCGTTGGCACCGAGCGCCAGAGCCGACACGCCGCAGCCGACGCTGTCGAGATGGAACCGTTCGAGGAGGGCGAGCGTCGCCGCGCCGACGGGGGGCGCGTCAGTCCGGAGAAAGTCACGGGCGTAGCAGGCCAGGCCGCGGGCCTGGTTGCTCGTGCGTGGGAGAGTCGTCGTCGCGCCGTCGCCGGACGAGGGATGTGCTGAAGTGGTCGTCATCCGGACGATTACACCGGCGTACCACTCCCGGCGGCAAGCCGAGCGGATTTTCCGGCCGATCGAGCGATGTCAATCGGATCGCCGTCAGCGGATGGTTTTGAGCAGGTCGAGGTTCAGGCCGCCCCAGCGTTCGGCGTCCGGTCTCCCGGATGAGACCGGTTGCGGGGCGTTATCGGCGCCCGTCCGGGGCCTTGATGCCTCGCTTCCGGCACCGTTCAGAGGCTACGGATGTCGATCACGGGCAGCTCGTCGGGCGACACCTGAACCGCTGCGCGGTCGTCATCAGCCTGGACAAGCTCGCCCCAGTCCGTGGGCGGGCCCCGAGCGGGAGAGACGGGAGGCGGCTCGAGTGGTTCGCCGAGGTGTTTGAGAATCTTCCGGATCGGCCCTGGCTCCGTGATGAAGGCAATGAGCCGGATGTCGCCGCCACAGGTGGGGCACGCAAGCGGAAACTCCTCCCCCACCCGGGCCAGGAGTTTCGCCCAGGCAATGCGCGCGGTGTCATGTGAGCGTGGCTTTTGATGTGTGTGAGCCGGGTCGCAGCAGCCTCCCGCGCCGTGCCCGTCGCTCGCATGCCGGCCAGCCTCGGCCTCTTGCCGCTTGCCGACGTTCCCGATCGCCAGCGCCGTGACGGCGGGCCTGAGCGGGTGGTTCGGCGCAAACACCCCGTGATACCGATGCCGGTGCTTGCGCGGCGGCGGCACGAGATCGGCGAGCCGGTCGAGAAACTCAAACGGCGTGAACTCGACGACGCCGCTGGCCCCTGGCCGCGTGGACTTTCGCGAGCGGCCCGGGCCGACCCAGTTGGCGGCTTTGTGCCTGGGCAGCACGTAGCAGACTTTGGCTGCGTGGCCGCTTGCGTCGCGGGTCACGGAGAGCCGCTCGAGTGTGAAGGGGGGCCAGGCACACTATCGCAGCAGGTGCTCGAGATACCAGCTCCTCCCGCAGGTCCTCGGCGGCGGCACCGGGTACGAGGTTCGCACGGAGGGGGAATTCGATGCGGCTCTGAAAAAGTGCCTGGCCAACCAGTCGGAAATGAGCATCATCCGCGTGCACATCGGTCTGGAAGACCGGAGCGTCACGCTCGACAGGCTGGCCGCCGGCCTGGCGCGTCGCATCCGGGACTGAGGGCCCGGACGAACATTTTTGGATTTTTTTGCCCCTGGAGGCGGTGACTCTCGCTTAAACACGTGAGGAGATCACCGTCATGCACTCGGACGAACCATTCCGACCCGGACAAAACCGGGAAAAGCCGCACATCAGCCGGGAATCAGGAGGACCGACTCCGCCGGGAGGGCAAAACCGGATTCGCCTGCTGGACCTCGTGCGACACGCTGCCCGGGCCCGGCACCTGGCGCCGAATACGGAAAAAGCCTACGTCTATTGGGTCCGCCGCTTCGTGCTCTTTCATGGCCGCAGGCACCCGCGGGACATGCGCGAGCCGGAGGTCAACGCGTTTCTGACGGATCTCGCCGTGAGCGGCCGCGTCGCATCGGCGACCCAAAACCAGGCCCTGGCCGGGCTTCTGTTCCTGTACGAGGAGGTCCTGCAACAACCGCTGGACCGCCTTCGGGGGGTGGTGCGGGCCAAGCGGCCCAAGCGACTGCCATCCGTTCTGTCCCCCGAGGAAGTGCAGAAGGTTCTCGGGGGAATGTCGGGCCAACCGCGGGTCATAGCGACGCTTCTCTACGGCGCCGGCCTGCGTTTGCTCGAGGCGTTGCAACTCCGGGTTATTGACGCTTGAAAAAAAGATTCATGGCCGATGGGCCGGGTGGCCGATACCCCATGCATGCCATACAGCGGAAAACGAAAAGACGCGGAAACGCGCAGGC
>Ga0315902_10005953_pt1 | contig 17040 bp, 18 predicted proteins | sample LakEriMetagenome_9_FD_203523 | JGI IMG/M metagenome (GOLD analysis project Ga0315902, IMG submission 203523) | Freshwater fungal communities from buoy surface, Lake Erie, Ohio, United States - Buoy 12 MA117 | ecosystem: Environmental > Aquatic > Freshwater > Lake > Lake biofilm | place: USA...
ACCGGTCGCGCAGTCGGGCCTCGTCGACAGGCTCATCGCTGCCGGTGCCGCGCACCCGGCCCCCGGCAACCCGGTGCCGGCGCACGATGTCACCGTCGTCGTCCCCACTCACTGCCGCACCTCGGCACACACCGATCGTCTCTCGGCACTGGTTGCCGCCCTCGCGCCGCTGCGCGTGGTGGTGGTGGACGATGCGTCCCCCGTCCCGCCCACGCCGGCCGGCGCCGACGTGCACCGCATGACGACCAACTCCGGGCCGGGCGCGGCACGGAACGCGGGCCTCGCCGTCGTGAACACGCCGTTCGTCGCGTTCGTAGACGATGACGTGACAGTCGATGCCGCGGCGGTGCTCGCCCTCACCGGGCACTTCGCCGACCCGAACGTCGCCTTCGTCGCCCCACGCATCGTCGCGGCGGAGGACGGCCGGTTCGTCGCCGCGTACGAGCGCAGCCGCAGTCCCCTCGACATGGGCGGCGTGCCGGCGCGCGTGCGGCCCGGCTCCGTCGTGCCGTACGTGCCGTCCGCCGTGCTGGTGGCCCGCACCGCCGCGATGCAGGACGGCTTCGACGGGTCGCTGCGCACCGGCGAGGACGTGGAGTTCGTGTGGCGCGCCACGAGCGACGCGGCGCAGTGCAGGTACGAACCGACCGTTGAGTGCGCCCATGCGGTCAGGCCGTCGTGGGCCGCCCTGCTCGCGCAGCGATTCTCCTACGGGCGGAGTGCGGCGGACATCGACCGGCGGCGGCCGTGGTCGGTCCCCCCGGTGCGCGGGCACCTCCTCCACCTCCTCCCCGTCGTTCTCCTCCTCGCGGGTCAGTTCATCTGGGCGGTCGACGCGGCGCTCGTGTCGGTGGTCTTCACGTTCGCGTCGCTGCGGCGCATGCGGCTCGGCCGCCGCGAGTTGCTCTCCATCGCCCGGCTGAACCTCGTGCTCGCCACGCGGCACGTCGGCAGGGCCGTGACCCGGGAGTGGTGGCCGGTGCTCGCAGTCCTCTCCGTCTTCTCCGTCACCGCGCAGGTGGCACTGCTCTTCTGTCTCGCGATGTCGGTGATGACCGACATCGTGCGCATCCGTCCCGACAACGTGGCACTCCACACCCTGCTGCGTGTCCTCGACCCCCTCGCCTACGGCGCGGGTGTGTGGGCGGGCGCGCTGCGGAGGATGTCGCCGCGCTGCCTGTTGCCGGTGGTCAGCCTGCGCTTGAGGCGTAGCGGCGGCTGATGTCGTTGCAGTCCTCGCACACCGACTCGGGGATCAGCTTCCAGCGCATCAGCTGACCGAAGATCACGCAGCCGAGGCAGAAACCGAGGAAGGCCTCGAGCGAGGCGGCCACGGCGAGCATCGCCACAGCGACGTACGCGGCGGTCTGGAGCTCCAGCACCCACAGCACCGACGCGGTGACGGTGAAGGCAGCCCCGATGCCCTGGGCGAAACGCTTCGGCGGGCCCGCCACGAACCTGTGCGCGCGCGTGATGCGCGGAGTGATGACCTGCGTGGCGAGTCGACCGAGCGGACTGAGCAGCGGGCCGGTGAGCACGCGTGCGACGAAGCCGTAGGTCAACGGCACGAGGACCCACCCGCTCCCGGTGACGAGAAAGAGGACGCTCATCGCCACCGCGCCGGCCGCGACGATGCGCGCGCTGGTCTCGTTGACGGGGTTCGGGAAACCGAAGATCTTTGCCACGCGGTCACGCTACGCCGGGAAACCCGACCAAACAACTCAGGATTTGGCTTCTGTACCCTGTCGGGGTGACCATCCGCCTTGCCGTCCACGAAACCAGATGGCAGGACCACGTGCAGTCGGTCGCCCGCTCCATGCCCGGCCTCGTGCCCGTGGTGAAGGGCAACGGATACGGGTTCAGGCGCTGGAACCTGATGCCGCTGGCCGGGCAGCTGGCCTCGGAGGTGGCCGTCGGCACCGTGTACGAGGTGCGCGACGTGCCCGCCGGGATCACCCCCATCGTGCTCACCCCCACGCTCACCGTGCCTCCCCAGAATCTCCCCCGCAACACCGTGCTCACCGTGGGCAGCCTGGCGCACATGCACGCGCTCATCCAGCACGGGTGGCGCGGCGACGTCATGGTGAAGCTGCAGTCATCGGCGATGCGGTTCGGCGTGAACCCCGCGGAGTTCGTGCCGCTCATCGACGAGCTGCGCCACAACCACTTCACCGTCCGCGGCTACTCCATCCACCCCCCGCTCGACGGCGACCCCACCAACCACGTGCGCGACATCGAGAAGTGGATGCGCCTCGTGCCGAACGACGCACCCGTCTACGTCAGTCACCTCGATGCGTCGCTGTACGAGCACATCCGCAGCCGACATCCCGAGCGGTCGTGGCGGATCCGTCTCGGCACCGCCCTGTGGCACGGCGACAAGTCGATGATGCAGCTCTCGGCCGACGTGCTCGACCATCACCCCGTGGAGACGGGGATGCGCGCCGGGTACCGGCAGGTTGCCATTGCCGGGCCGGGGCAGGTCGTCGTCGTCGGCTGCGGGACGGCCCACGGTGTGCGCCTGCTGGACGACGGCAGGAGCCCTTTCCACTACCAACGGCAACGCCTGAACGTGCTGGAACCGCCGCACATGCACGTGTCCATGCTGCTTCTCGCGCGCGGCAGGCCGATACCCCCGGTCGGCGAGTGGATCGACGTGCAGCAACCACTCACCCGCGTGCAGGTCGACCTGCTCCAGTGGATCCGCTGATCAGCGCGCGCTGCGGTTGAGACCGCGCCACCCGACAGCGGCGGCACCGATGAGCGGTCCCTCGTCGGCGAGACGTGCGGGCACGATCCGTGCGCCCTTCGCGAACTCGATGCCGCACAGTTCGTCCAGCGTGCGCTGTGCCGCGTTGAAGAACGTCGCACCGAAACCGATGGCCACGCTGCCGCCCACCACCGCGAGCCGAAGGTCGAGCAGGTTGCAGACCGATGCGATGCCGCGGCCGACCAGCCGGCCCGCGCGCTGCATGGTCTCGTAGGTCGGCTCCGTGGGCGGTCGCCCGGTGATCGCCTCGATCGCCGGCCCCGACGCCTCCGCCTCGAGGCAACCCCTGCCGCCGCAGGCGCACCGCCTGCCGTTCGGCTCGACGATGATGTGGCCGACATGCCCGGCGTTCCCGGTTGCGCCCTCCAGCAGTTCGCCGTTCAGGACGATCCCACCGCCGACCCCGGTGGACACCACCATCGCGATGAAATTGTCGACACCCTTGGCGGCACCCAGCCAACCCTCGGCAAGAGCCAGTGCCTTCGCGTCGCCGTCACCGAACACGGGCACCCCCGCCAGGTCTGCGATGCGGGAGCGCAGAGGGAAGTCGCGCCACGCAGGGACGTTCAGCGGCGACACGAGCTCGGCGTTCGTGGTGATCGGGCCGGCCGACCCGATGCCGCACACCCTCACCTGCGCCCCGTGGCGCTCGCTCGCACGACCCAGCTGCGACCGCACCAGCCGGGCCAGCTCGTCGAAGAGTTCGTCGGCGGTGTCGCGGTGGTCGATGCGGTGCATCTCCCGGTCAATCAGTTCGCCGGCCCTGGTGACGAGCCCGACGGCGAGTTTGGTGCCCCCGATGTCAATGGCAAGCGCGACGTCCATAGGGTCGCCAATTGTCGCAAGTGCAGAAGTCAGCGTCACCGTTATGAACGCTACGGCCTTTCTCGAAGGTCGGGCTAGCGTCCGGCTGTGCACCGGGACTGGGGGACATTCCTCGCGATCGAGCGGGACAAGCCGTACTTCAGGGAACTCACCGCCTTCGTCGCGCACGAGCGCGCGAACCATGTGGTGCACCCGCCGGACGCAATGGTGTTCCGGGCGCTGGAGGCAACTCCGCTCGCCACCACGAAGGTGGTCGTGCTGGGACAGGACCCGTACCACGGTGCGGGACAGGCCAACGGTCTCGCCTTCTCGGTGGACCGCGACGTCACCGTGCCGCCCTCGCTGCGCAACATCCTCCGCGAGTTGCACGACGACACCGGTCTGCCGCTGCCCGGTCACGGCGACCTGCGGCCGTGGGCGGAGCAGGGGGTGTTGCTGCTCAACACCACGCTCACGGTGCGCGACGGCGAGGCAGCGTCGCACAGCGGACACGGATGGGAGTCGTTCACCGACGCCGTCATCCGCGCGCTGGATGCACGGACAGAACGCACTGTGTTCCTGCTGTGGGGAACTCACGCGCGCGCGAAACGTGCGCTGCTGTCGAACCCCGCGCACGCCGTCATCGAGAGTGCGCACCCTTCACCACTCTCCGCACGGAAGGGTTTCTTCGGGTCGCGTCCGTTCACCCGCACCAACAACCTCCTCGTGGAAGCCGGGAGAGAACCCGTCGACTGGGCACTCCCCGCGGCCGAGGAATGATGACTAGGGTCTTGCCGTGGCTTTCATCAGGCGTGACATTCACATCTCGCGTTCGCCGCAGGCCGTGTGGGACTTCCTCGGCGATCCCGCACGGCTCCACGAGTGGTTCCCCATCTCGGGTTGCCGCGTGGAGGGAACCAAGAGGTGGATCGACCTGCCGACGGGGATCACGTTCGAGGAGGACATCCACCTGGTCGACCACCACCAACGCCGGTTCGTGTACTCCATCGTGAACAACCTCCTCATCAAGGACCACTTCGGCATCCTCGACGTGGTCGACGACGGTCACGGCCACAGCATCGTCACCTACTCCACCCAGTGCACACCGAACGTGCTCGCGCTCGTCACGGCCGGCGCGGCAGGGCATGGACTCGCGAACGCGAAGAAGATCCTCGAAGGGAAGAACTGATGGGACGCCGCATCCTGTTCATCACCACCGACCAGCAGCGTTTCGACGCTCTCGGCTGCAACGGCGGCACGATCGCCCGCACGCCCAACATCGACGCTCTCGCGCGCGGGGGAATCAACTACGTGCGGGCCCACCCGCAGAACGTGGTGTGCATGCCGTCGCGCAGCACGATGATCACCGGTCAGCACGTGGCCACGCACGGCGTGTGGATGAACGGCGTGCCGCTGCCCGAGGACGCGCCCAGCATCGCCCTCACGCTCCGCCAGGCCGGGTACCGCACGGCACTCGTGGGCAAGGCGCATTTCGAGCCCCTCCTCGACCCGTTCCTCCGGTTCGCCGAGAACCGCATGGGTCGCGACGGGACGCACAGCGAGATGTTCACGATGCCCGACGGGTCGGTCGTCCCGCACCGCGGCTTCGACCACATGGAATTCGCCGGCCACGGTGCCGCGGGGAACCTGCACTACGTCGGGTGGCTGCGTGCCAACCACCCCGAGGTGATGGCGAAGTTCGTCCCCAACCTCGACGCCGACCTCGAGGTCACCACCGAACCGGGCGGCGACACCATGGCCCCCCAGGTGCGCACCACCAACGACATCCCGCGCGACTGGTACCACACCGACTGGGTGGCCGACCGCACGATCGCCTGGCTCGACTCCATGGGACAGGACGACGACTGGTTCTGCTGGATGTCGTTCCCCGACCCGCACCATCCGTGGGACCCGCCGAAGAGCGAGCTGCACCGCGTGAACTGGAGGGACCTCGACCTGCCGGCGGGGTACGTGGCTGATGCCGCGGAGCGCGAGCGCATCCTCGCCTCGAAGCCGGCGCACTGGATGGGCTGGTACGACGGTTCGTTCGTGTCGAACTACGAGGCACCGCTCAAGTGGGTTCCCGCCACGCTGCAGGCAGACCAGGTTCGCGAGATCAACGCGATGGTGCACGTGAAGAACGAGCTCATCGACGAGGCCGTCGGCCGGGTGCTCGCCAGCATCAGGGCGCGCGGCTGGGACGACGATGTCGACATCGTGTTCACCACGGACCACGGCGAGATGCAGGGTGATTTCGGCCTGCTCTTCAAGGGTCCGTACCACGTGGACGCGTTGATGCGCCTGCCGCTCATCTGGCGCCCCGCGAGATCCTCCGGCATCGCCCCCGCGACAGTGACCGCGCCGGTGGGTCACGTGTCGCTCGCCGCCACGTTCGCCGCGATCGCGGGACTTCCCCGCCCGGGCTACACCGAGGCTCCGGCTCTCCCCGTGGACGACGACGACGCACGGTCGCGCGGTTTCGAGCGCGTGCTCACCGAGTGGGACAGCGTGCTGTTCGGCAAGGAGGTGGGCGTCCGCACGATCTTCCGCGACAACTGGACGTGCTCGGCGATGCTGCCGGGAACGCTGCACGACGGCACCGAGGGCGAGCTGTACGACCACGCGAACGACCCGCTCCAGCGCGTGAACAGGTGGGACGACCCGTCGGTGCGTGCGCTGCGCGACGACATCCTCGCCGACATGTGGGACAACCTCCCGAGCCCGGCGGAGCCGCGCCGGTCGTGCGACGCACCCGTCTGACCGCCCTGCCCCGCCCCGCGGAGGGACGTCAGCCGTTGCCGTCGAGCGAGGTGATGCGGCCGTAGAGGTCGGGACGCCTGTCGCGGAAGAGCCCCCACGAGAGGCGCAGTCTCTCCAGCTCGGCCCTGTCGAAACGGGCGACGAGCACCTCGTCGCTGTCGCGCCCGGCCTCGGCCACCTTCGCGCCCGTGTTGTCCGCGATGAACGACGACCCGTAGAAGGTGATCTCCGTCTGCTCGCCCGTCTCGGTTCCGTGGCGGTTCGCGGCCACCACCGGGAGCAGGTTCGCACCCGCGTGACCCTGCATCACGCGCTGCCAGTGGCCGCTCGAGTCCCACGCGGGGTCCGGCGGCTCGCTGCCGATCGCCGTCGGGTAGAGGATGCACTCGGCACCCTGCAGCGCCATCACGCGCGCCGCCTCGGGGAACCACTGGTCCCAGCAGATGCCGAGCCCCACTCGACCGTGCGCGGTGTCCCACACACGGAAGCCGGTGTCGCCGGGCGAGAAGTAGAACTTCTCGCTGTACCCGATGCCGTCGGGGATGTGGCTCTTTCGGTACGTGCCGAGCGTCCGTCCGTCGGCATCCACCATCACCACGGTGTTGAACAACGCGTTGCCGGCGCGCTCGAAGATGCTGAGCGGCAGCACGACACCGAGCTCGGCGGCGAGCGCGGCGAAGCGCGAGACGGTGGGATGACCGTCCACGGGTCGTGCGCGCTGCAGATGCTTCGCGTCGACGTCCTTGCAGAAGTAGACGTCCTCGAAGAGTTCGGGAATGAGGATTATTCGCGCGCCCTGTCCTGCGGCATCCCGCACCAGACGTTCGGCCGTGTCGAGATTGGCGGCGACATCCTGCGTCATCGACATCTGGACCGCACCGAGTGAGAGTGTCATGCGCACACTCTACGGATGGGCACGCGGAGCGGTGCTGTGGGACAATCAGGCATGGCCGCGAACGCACGTCAGACGGAACGTTCCCGCCAGACCGACCTGCGGGTCGCCGGCAGCGCGGCCAACGCGGTGCGGCGCGACGGGTGCGACCAGATGGCGCTCACCCGGGTGGCTTCCGACGCCGGGTACAGCAGCGGCGTGATCTACGCGCGTTGCGACGACCGTTCCGAACTGCTCGTGCTGGCGTGGGAGAAGAGCATCTGGCCGGCGTTGCGGGAGGTGCTGGAGTCGGCGTTCCGTGCAGCCGTCGACCGTGACCCCTCGGCGATGGACGCGGCCGTCGACTTGTGGGTGCGTCACTGCGCGGATGACTCGGTGCCCGACATCGGCAGCGCGGCGGAGGTCATCGTTGCCGCGCGCAGGGACGAGACGCTCGCCGAGGTGGTGCACCACGACATCAACGAACTGCTCGCCGCGCACGGCGCAGGTCCGGGCACGTCGGGTGCGCTGCGCGAACTGCTCCTCCTCACCGCCGCGACTCTCATCGGTTCGGCACTCCTGAATTCCGCAGTGGGTGGGGAAAGCTCTGCCATGGTCAACCCGTCCGAGCTGCTCCGTGCGTTCGTCATGGGTTCACCGCCCGCACCCGCGAGCACGGAGCGGGACGTGACCGCGGCGGTGGTCGCGCGCGCCCGCACCGGGGACGACGTGCGCGACGCACTGATCGACGCCACGGAGTACGTCATCGCGCGGTCGGGGATCCACCGCGCCACCGTCTCGCGCATCGCCCGGCGCGCCGGGGTCAGTGTCGGGGCCATCTACGGCCTGTACGAGAACAAGGAGTCGCTCGTCATCGACTGCGTGTCCGTCATCCATCCCCCCCAGGCCCAGCGCGAACTGGAGGCGTGGGTGCGGATGAAGGTCGACAGCGAGTTCCGGGCGGGGATGTCCGCGAACCTGCGTGCGTTCCTCTCGCCCGAGCTCCGCCTCTGGCGCATGTTCCGGATCGAGTGCCTCGTGGTCGCGCGCCATTCTCCGGCCCTCGCCCGGTTGCTCGTCGAGTACGGGAACGACTCGATGGAGGAACTCGCGTCGCGGTTCAGGTTGCCGCTGCTCGAGTCCGTCCCGTCGCGCGGCACCATTGTCGGCCTCGCCCTGCTCGACACGGTCGATCCCACTGTGGCCCGTCTCGACTGGTGCTGGTTCCCCATCGGCTGACCGCCCGTCACCGGCACCGACCACTGCGGGCCGCCCTCACTAGTCTCGGCTCATGCTGAAGGAACTTGCCGCCGCGGTCACGGAAGGAAGGATCGACCCCGTCGACCTCGTCAAGGAGGCGGTGTCGCGCATCGAGGCGGCGGCTGACCTGAACGCGGTGGTCGCCCTGTACGCCGAGGATGCCCTCGCGGAGGCGAGGAAGCACCCGCGCACGGGTCCGCTCGCCGGACTGCCGTTCCTGGTGAAGGACATGGCGAGGGTGAAGGGCCGCATCACCACCGCGGGAAGCACTCTCTACGCCGACGGCCCGGCCGACGAGGTGTCCGATGCGGTCGTCGAGCGGCTGCAGGCCGCCGGTGCGATCATCCTCGGGCGCACCAACTCCCCCGAGTTCGGCGCCACTGCCACCACCGTGAACAAGGTCTTCGGCGCCACGCGCAACCCGTGGAACACGGAGCGGTCGAGCGGCGGTTCGAGCGGCGGGAGCGCGGCCGCACTCGCGGCCGGACTCGTGCCGATCGCCACCACGTCGGACGGCGGGGGCAGCGTGCGCGGTCCCGCCGCCGCCTGCGGTCTCGTCGGGTACAAACCGTCCATGGGCGCGATCGGGCGCAACGTCCTGCCTCGCTGGATCCACTTCTCCACCCAGGGGACCTCGGGCACGTCGGTGGCCGACGTCATCACCGAGGCATCCGTGACCCACGGTCCGGCGCGCGGGGATTTCCTCTCCCTCCCGAAGGGCAGCATCGATCTCGTCCCGCGCATGCCCGGGCGCGTCATCGCCTGCCGCACCTACCGCGCCGATGTCGACCCCGAGGTCGAGGAGGCGTACGAGAGGACGCTCGCCGCCCTGGCCGCCGACGGTGTCACCGTCGTCCGCGCGGAGTCACCCACGGCGAACGCCGCCGTGTGGTCGTGGTTCGTCATCTCCACGGCGGAGCTCACGCAGAGCCTCGCGCACGTGAGGGACAGGTGGCACGAGATGAGCGACTACGTGCAGGGCCAGCTCGCCTTCGGCGAGAAGGTCACGGCGGAGCAGTACGTGGAGGCACAGCGCGCGCGGCACGAGTTCGGTGCGAGGTTCGACGACCTCCTCGGTGATGACGGCGTCATCGTGGTGCCCACCGCCAACGCACGCTCGTGGCCGGCGGAGGGCCCCATGGCGAGCAGTGCGGGGAAGGTGGAGCACGACACGATGATCGCGCTCAACACGACCGATGCGAACCTCACGGGTCACCCCGCAGTCAGCGTGCCGATGGGGCTCGACAACCACGGCGTCCCCACCGGCTTCCAGATCACCGCGCCGAGGTTCGGCGACTGTCTCGCGCTCGGCCTCGCGGAGCGTCTCGAGCAGATCCAGCCCTGGCCGAAGGTCGCACCGGGCCGGTCCGAGTTCGGGCTGTCCTGACGGGATGGCCAGGCGCAGGGACTTCGACGGCGAGTACTACGCCCGCTTCTACGGTGACGACCCCGTTCACACGCGGGACCGCATCGCGCACCTCGCATCGGCCGTGCACTCACTGGCGCAGTGGTGGGACCTGCCTGTGCACAGCGTCCTCGACATCGGTGCGGGCCCGGGGTACTGGCGGGACTGGTACGCGCGGAACGCACCGGGGGTCGAGTACGTCTCCACTGACGTGAGCGAGCACGCGTGCGCGACGTACGGCCACGAGCAGCGCGACATCACGCAGTGGCGACCGGACCGACGGTTCGACCTGGTGGTGTGCCACGGGGTGCTGCACTATCTCGACGCCCGCGGTGCCGAGGCCGCGATCGACAACATCGGTGCGGCGGCGAAGGGACTGCTCTACCTCGAGGCACCCACCGCCACCGACCTGGACACCGTTGTCGACACCGAGGCAACCGACATGTCGGTGACGCGACGGGCCGCGTCGTGGTACCGCACCAGGCTCAACCGGAACTTCGAGCAGGTCGGTGCAGGCATCTGGGTCGCCCGCCGGGCGGGACTGCCCCTCTACGAACTCGAGCGCTCGCGCTGACGGGACAGCGGGCCGGCACTCAGCCGAAGTCCGGCACCAGTGCGACCTTGCCGGCCACCTTGCGGTTCTGCAGGTCACGCATGGCATCCACCGCGCGAGACATCGGGTAGACCACGGGTTCCACGGGCCGCAGCGAGCCGTCGACGATCCGGCCCATCACCTCGACCAGCATCTTCTGGTTCTCGGCCTGGTTGCGGCCGACCCACGCACCCCAGTCGATGCCGGTGACGGTGCGGTTCAGCAGAAGGACGAAGTTCGCCGGCAGGCGCGGGATTCCCCCGACGAAGCCGACGACCATGTACTCGCCACCCGCGTTCAGTGCGCGCAGGCACGGCTCGGCGAGATCCCCGCCCACGGGGTCGTACACGATGTCGACGCCGCCGCCGCCCAGTTCGCGCGCACGCGCCTTGACATCCTCCGTCAGCACGTCGATCGTGGCGAACGCCCCGCGGTCGAGCGCGAGCTGTCTCTTCTCCTCGCTGGACGCGGCGGCAATGACCCGCAGGCCGAGAGCCACGCCCGCGTCCACGGCCGCCAGCCCGATGCCCCCGCCCGCGCCGAGGACGAGCATCGTCCTGCCCGCCTGCACCTGCGTGCGCCTCGTGAACGCGAACCACGCGGTGAGATAGCTCTGCATGAACGTGGCGCCCTGGCCGTCGGACAGCTGGTCGGGGATGGGGAGGATGCGGTTCGCGGCGGTGACGACCTCGTCGGCGAACCCGCCGGCACCCACCGGTGCGAAGACGCGCCTGCCCACCAGCGATGAATCCACCCCCGGGCCGGCCTCGACGACGCGTCCGGTGATCTCGCTGCCCGGCACGAACGGCACGGGGGGCTTCACCTGGTAGCGACCCTCGACGAGCAACGAGTCGACGAAGTTGAGCCCGCACGCCGCCACCGCGATGCGCACCTGGCCGTCGCCCAGCACGGGCGACGGCAGCTCCTGCACGTGAAGGTCATCCAGGGAACCGAGTTGATCGACGACGAGGGATTTCATGGCTCGCAAGGTACACCGCCGAAGCAACAGGAGTCCCACCGGGACTCGGTGGCCACGGCACTAACCTCGCGTCGTGCGATGGCGCGGGTTTGTCACCGGATTGCCGTTCGTGGCGGTTGCGTACGCCGTGCTCCGGACCCTCGCGGTGGTCGGGCTCCCCGCGGCGCGGTTCCCCGACTCGGCCGGATACCTCACACTCGATCTCTCCACGCCGATCGCGAGGCCTCTGCCCGTCCCGCTCGTCTACGCGCTGGCCACAACGGACGGCGCACGCGTCGCAGTGCAGGTGGTGCTGGGGATCGCGGCCTGGGTGTGGCTCGCCCGGGAACTCTCGGAGGGCAGCCGGAGGCCGGGAACCGTGCGGTGGATGACGGCGGTGGTCGGGTTGACACCGCAGGTGACCAGGTTCGACCAGGCGATCCTCGCCGAGTCCCTCACCATCACGGCGGGTGCGGCGTTGGTCGCGGCGACCGTGCGCACGGCGAGGTTGGGGAGAGCTCCCACGGCATCGGCCGGCTGGGTGGCGGCCTTCGTCCTCTTCGCGATGGTCCGCCCGCACCACATGCTCGTCCTCTTCGCGGTGGCCGCGGCGGTCACCGCCAGGTCACTGGCCGCGCGGCGGTCCCCCGGTGTCCTCGGTGCGGTCATGCTGCTGGTGGCGGTGCTGGGCCTCCAGCAACTGCGGTCGAACACGCCCACGAGCAACCTGAACCTCTACACCGTGCTCGCGGAGCGCGTGGTCACCGACCCGGTGGCCACGCAGTGGTTCGTGTCGAACGGGATGCCCGCCGTGGACCTGATCGACAATCCACTCGCCTACGACACGCCGGACCTGCTCGCACCGGAACTCCTCGCGGTGCTGGACCTGCCCGAGGGTCAGATGCCGCCACGGTTGATGCGCCTCGGGGGCATGCCGCTCGCGCAGTGGGTGCGCGACGACGGTTGGACCACGTACGCGAAGTGGATCATGACGCATCCTTCTGACAACTGGTCCCGGCTGGTCGACCTTGTCGGTCCCACACTCGACGTGGCCGACGACGGCTTCCTCCCGCTCGGTTCGCGGACGGTGGTGCCGAGGGTGTTCTTCGTGCCAACGGCGGTGAGCGCGATCATCGCCCTCGCGGGAGCGGCAGTCTCGATGCTGCGGGGGCGCCGCCGTGATGCCGTCGTCCCTGTGGCGGTGTTCCTGGGTGCGGTGTCCCTCTACGCGATCGCAATGACCACGTCGGGCATCGAGCACCCGCGCCATGCCGCGGTGGCGGCAGTGCTGGTTCGCCTCGCGGCACTCGTCGGCGCGGCTCAGTTGCTCGCGGGACGCATCAGGACAGATGCGCCAGGCGATGCATCACCCTCCGCCTGAAGCGCTCGCGCGCCGCCGGTGACCCCGTGTCCAGACCGTAGAGCGCGAGCCACGTTGTGCGGCACCTGAACCCGCACATCAGACGGACGGAGCGGGTCAACGTGCGCTTGCCCGCCTCGCCCTCCAGTGCGTTCACGAACTTGGACGAACCGTGCGTGGTGACGGCGACGATCCGGCGGATGTTCGCGAGCCCCGGCACCAGCGTGTCGGCACCCTCGGGCAGGTCCCACGCCACGCCCTTCATGAGGACCCTGTCGATCCACCCCTTCAGCATCGCGGGCTGGCCGGACCACCAAGTGGGGTACACGAACACAACCGCCTCGCACCAGAGCAGCGCCTCTACGGATGCACGGAGGCCCGGGAACTCGGCCAGCTTCTCCGCCGGCGGGCCCGTGTGGTTCAGCCTCTCGTGCAGCGTGAACACAGGGTCGAAGCCCTCCCCGTGGAGGTCGAGGAACCGCACCTCGTGGCCGGCCTCATCCAGCACACGGTGTGCGTCGCCCGCCAAAGACGACACGAACGAACCCGGGTCCGGGTGGCAGTGGACGACGAGCACCCTCACAACGACCCCATCACCTCGGTGACCCGCGCGAGATGCCGTTCCCTGTCGACGGGGGTGGCCGTGTCCATCGAGTACAGCCCCACGTGCGTCGTCCGCGCACGCCACCCGGTTGACATCCGCAGTGCCCGTGTGAGCATCCGCCGGCCGTTGTCGTTCACGAACCGCACGTAGCGCCGGGGCGAGCCGTAGGTGGACACCACCACGATGCGCCGCACACGGCCGAGCGCCGGGCGGACCTTGTTGCGCCCGTCCAGGACGAACGCGACGCCGGGGACCATCACCTTGTCAAGCCAGCCCTTCAGCATCGCCGGAAGACCCGACCACCATGTCGGGTACACGAACACGAGCACGTCGGCGGCGCGCACCGCCCCGACGTGCGGACCCGGCACGGGATCCGCACCGCTCTCGTTCGACTTGTACCGCCGCAGTTCCTCGCGCGACATCACGGGATCGAAACTCTCCCCGTACAGGTCGAGAACCGTGACCCGGTGGCCCGCCGCGGCCGCCGCGTCGCATGCGGCGCGCGCCGCCGCGTGCGTGAATCCATCCTTGTTCGGGTGGCACAGCACCACGAGGACGCTCAACGATGCGGACGATCCTCGTGGCACGGGGAAGTACCGTAGTTGCATGCCCGAGCTGACAGGTCCGTTCGAGACGGGAAAGCTGCCGAAGATCGCCCAGGGCGCCGTCACGGTGGCCATCGCGCGCACGATCGACCCGGCACTTCGCGAGGAGTTCGAGGCGTGGGCGGCGGAGATCCTCCAGGCGGTGAACGCCGCCCCCGGCAGCCTCGGCGGCACGGTCCTCGCACCCGCGGAGCCGGGCGACCCGTACCACATGGTCTTCAGGTTCAAGGACGCCCTTCACCTGCGCCAGTGGGAGAGGTCCGAGACCCGCCAGCGGTTCCGCGAGTCCGGCGACAGGTTCATCGTCAGCGAGAAGGTCACCGTCACCGCCGGCACCGAGGAGTTCTTCGACGCTCTCGGCGACGTGCCGAAGAAGCGCTCGCCGCTGGGGCGGTTCTTCTTCGACCTTGCGTGGGTCTACCCCGTGGCGGTGCTGTTCACCCTGGTGCTCGCGCCGTACATCGGCAGGCTGGACGTGCTGTCACGCGTGCTCATCTCCACGGTGTTCATCGGTGCCACCAGCAAGTGGGCGACCGAGCCCGTGCGCAGATGGTTCAGACGGCGACGGATGCTGCCGCAGGGCAAGGTTGTGCGCTGACCCGGGTCAGCGCGAGAGGATCTCGAGAACCTGCTGGGCGCGCCCGGCGTGGATGGTCTCCTCGCGGCCGTTCAGACGAAGGAGCCTCTTGACTTCCTCGTCCTCCTCGGCGTCGGCCCACTTCTGGTAGCCGGCATCGCCGTTCAGCTCGCCCTTCACGATCCCCGCGAAGAGGGTGGCGTCGACGGCCGGCGGCATGGGCACGTCGAGAAGCTCCTGCTGCTCGGCCGTGGGCTCCCATTCGTGGCCCAGCTTGATGCTGAGCGCACGGGCGATGCGACGGGCGTGCCCGCGCTCCTCCACCGCGTTGCGGCGGAGCAGTTCCTTCGCCTCGGCATCGTCGATGCGTTCGGCCAGCAGGTTGTAGAACAGCTCGCCCGCCATCTCGACGCGCCAGATGGTCTGCATCTCCTCGACTCCGAGCCTCTCGGCACCCGCCAGCGACGCGTTCGCGGTGTAGAAGTTCATCGATGACATGTGTCCCTCTCTTCGGTCCTGTTCGGTCCGTGGTTCAGTTGACGTTCAGCAGGTCGACGACGAACACGAGCGTCTCCCCGCCCTTGATGACACCGCCGGCGCCGCGGTCGCCGTAGCCCATGTGCGGCGGGATGGTGAGACGCCTGCGGCCGCCCACCTGCATACCCGCGACACCCTCGTCCCAGCCCTGGATGACCTGGCCGGCTCCGAGCCTGAAGTCGAACGTCTCCCCGCGGTCCCACGATGCGTCGAACTGGCGGTTGGTGCTCCAGGCGACACCCACGTAGTGCACCTCGACGATGTTCCCGGACTGGGCGGTCTTGCCGTCACCGACGGTGATGTCCTCGATGAGGAGTCCTGCGGGCGGCTCACCGGCGGGGATGGAGACATCGGGTTTTGTCATTCGCTCAACCTATCGGAGCCGCGCGCGGCGAGAATGAGCGGGTGACGGACCGGACGCCCCGCATCGAGCGCATCAACGGGCGCCACCACGGCCGTCGCCACCGGATCCACGGGAGGGGGTATTTCCGCCGTCTCGGCCCCGGGCTCGTGACCGGCGCGGCCGACGACGACCCGTCCGGCATAGCGACGTACTCGCAGGTCGGGGCGTCCGCGGGGTTCGGTCTCCTGTGGACCACGGTCTTTGCCCTGCCGCTCGCGGCGGCCGTCCAGGAGGCGACGGCACGGCTCGGTCTCGTCACCGGCCGGGGCCTGGCGGCACTCATCAAGTCACGGTTCCCGCGCCCCGTGCTGGTCGGCGCCGTCATCGTCGTCGCCGCCGCGAACACGTTCAACATCGGCGCCGACATCGTCTCGATGGCGGCCGCAACGCGGCTGCTCGTTCCCGTCCCCCACCTCCTTCTCGTTTTCGCCTTCACGGCCGTCATGCTGACCGTCGAGATCGCGGTCCCCTACAGGACGTACTCGCGCTTCCTCCGGTGGCTGTGCCTCTCGGTCCTGTCGTACGTGGCGGTGCTGTTCTTCATCGACGTCTCGTGGGGTGACGTCGCGTTCCGCACCTTCGTGCCGGGTCTCACCCTCGACGGCCCCACGGTGGCGGCGATAATCGCACTGTTCGGCACCACCATCTCCCCGTACCTGTTCTTCTGGCAGGGAGCCGAGGAGGTGGAGGAGATCACAGCGGACGGCGGCGTGCCGACGCCGACCCGCGGGCACATGTCGGCGATGCGCGGTGACGTCGTGCTCGGCATGGGATCGGGCGTCACGGTGATGTTCGCGATCATGGTGACGGCCGCGGCCACGATCGGCGCGGACGGCCCCGTCACCATCACGTCGGCAGAGCAGGCAGCGGCGGCACTCCGCCCGATTGCCGGCGACCTCGCGGGACTGCTCTTCACCCTCGGCATCGTCGGGGTGGGCCTCCTGGCCGTGCCCGTGCTCGCCGGTTCCACCGCGTACGCGGTGAGCGAGGCGTTCGGCTGGCGCGAGGGACTGGGCCTCCGGATGACGCAGGCCAAGGCCTTCTACGGGGTCATCGCCGTCTCCATGGTCGCCGGCATCGCCATCGATGCGGTTGGAATCGAACCTGTCCGTGCGCTGTACGTCTCCGCGATCCTCAACGGAGTGGCCGCCCCGCCGCTCATCGTGCTCATCGCCCTGCTCTCACGCTCGCGTGAAGTGATGGGCGACCACACATCGGGAAGAATCTCTGCGTCGCTGCTGTGGGTGGCGGCCGGCACCAGCGCCGCTCTCCCCGTCCTCTATCTCTTCGTCCGTTAGGAGCACAATGGACTTCACCGACATCAGCGAGGCCGTCGACAGGGTCGGCCACGTCGACACCCTCGCCGTGCCGCTCGGCCCGGGAGTGCCGGGCGGGTTCCTCCACGCACTTGGCGAACGCGACGACTTCGTGCGGCTCGAGGTGTTCGGGGCGTTGCTCCCCGACCTCTACGCACTGTTCACCAGGCGCGGCGTCCACTACCGCAGCGGGTTCTTCGGCCCGGCCGAGAGGTTCCTCC
>Ga0315902_10005961_pt1 | contig 17022 bp, 22 predicted proteins | sample LakEriMetagenome_9_FD_203523 | JGI IMG/M metagenome (GOLD analysis project Ga0315902, IMG submission 203523) | Freshwater fungal communities from buoy surface, Lake Erie, Ohio, United States - Buoy 12 MA117 | ecosystem: Environmental > Aquatic > Freshwater > Lake > Lake biofilm | place: USA...
GATGACCAACACCCACAGTCCACAACCCAGCAGGACATTTATAAGGTTTGGCACGAACTCCCTCGTGATGACGTATTAGCTTGATAGCCTCTTTAGATACTTTCACGTTTCTTTTCCCATGTACGAGAGCCGAAATAGAAACCAATAATAGATGCAGTAATAGCCATTTCTTCAGAACCAAATACTTCTTGAGATGCTACAACAAAGTCTACACCTGACCACATAGCCCAAGCTAATGAGATAAGGTTGATAAGCACTAACTCACCTACAAAGATAAACGCTACTACAGGTCTAACCATAGCGTTCCAATTCTTAACTGTAGGGCTTGCATTTTCTACTAGCTTCTTATCATGGTCGTATAATGCTTCACGTTCTTGTGCGTATGTTTGCACTTCTATTTGGTCTAGCTTAATAGCTTCTATCTTTTCTTGTGATATAAAACCTGCTTTAGCTAATTCTAATTCACGTTCTGTTTGTAGTTTAGCCATTTCTCTTTCATGCTTTTGGTCACCCTTTTGCTGAAAGAAACCTAAAACACTAGGTAAGCCTGAAGTAGCAAAACCTAATATACCTGATAGAATACTTAACATCTATAACTCCTTTGGGTCAAAGCCATACATTTTGGCTACACGTTTTTGTAATTTAAGAAACAAGCCTTTATGACTTGTGTACTGCTCTGTTTTTGGTGAAACTGTATATACAGCCATATGTAATATTTCATGGCAAAGTGTAATTAGCACAGGATATAAATGAGAGTGTCTTGCTACAGAAATAGTAATGACATGCGGTTCACCTTGTTCTGGTGGCTGATATTCACCACAAATACTATCATCATCTACAATAACAAAGTCTACTTTACTTGCCGGTGGTAATTTGTATTCATCAAATATAGGCATCTCTATAATTGCACTATAGAGGTTAGCTATGTTATTTTCTGTAATGAATGTCATTTTGATAATGGGTTCATTGTGCTACGTTTAACAGTATTTAGTTTATCATCCATTGCATTTACGGTTGCTTCTAATTCTTTACGTAGTCCTGATACCATAGCAGAAGTCTCACGTGAGTTAGCAATAGCGTCTGAAGACTTTTCACTAGCTTTCATTATAGACTCAGATAATTGGTATTGTCTTTCGTTTATTGCTTTAACCTGTATTTCTAAACCATTTAACTTAGACTCTATAGGAGCTAAATCTAAACTTTCAACAGCCTCAATTGCCGAAACCATCTTGTTGTAAAAAGTTATCCCTGCGTAAGCTGAGCCAGCTACTATTGGCAATGCTATTAAAATCAACTTCAGAAGTGCCGAGCTGGATAAGCTCAAGCTGAAGGTTTTGATTTTTTCCGAACTCATTGTTTATCTCCGTATCAAATTTGAAAGCATCTGTTAATTCAATTTGCTGTATAATAGGTTTGTTAAGTATTTCTAAAGAAAGGACTATCCCAAAGCCATGTACAAGTTGTTTACCCTTTGGTACGTCAAGTTTAGGACTATCCTTGCTATCATTCTTTTGTTCAGCCTTTGGTGGGTCTTTTGGGCTGTCTTCTTTTGCTTTTGGCTCGCTTTTAGTTTCTTGTTTTGGTTGTTCAACCTCAACAGCAAGAGGACTAGATAGAGGATTTACCTCTGGTGCAACAGCAGGTGGTGGTGCAGGAGGTGGATTATTTACAGGGTTAAGGGGTGAGCTAGGACTAACTGGAGAACTCACGTTGGTGACGTTTGTAGCACTCTTAACACATGTATTATTTGTTTCTACCCATGCTCCCCATACATCATTACCATAAGGGTCAGGACAAGATGAATTTCTTGTTTCTGTAACTGAACCTACATAATCTGGTTGACAGGCTAGTTGTCTAGTTTCAACGCTTGCTTGACACGTTGGAGGGTCTTGCGTGCAATTGTTAGAAGTTTCTGTCCAAGGTGACCAAGAGCTTGAAGAACAACTATAAGTCCTGCTTTGATTAACAGCACCGCTATAATGAGGTAACGTACAAGCTGTGGTTTGATTTTCAACCAAGTCTGAACAAGCAGGTGCTTGATACGCACCGCAAATTGGGTCACTAGGGTTATAAGATACGCACCAATAGTCTTTAAGTGCAATTTCTGGCTCAATGCCATTACATACGAGAGAACCTGGAAGCATATAGCCTTCAGGCGTTGGAGTATAGTTGCAATACCAAGCATAAGCGTTATTTCCTTGTAGAGATAGAAGTAGTAATAGGCTCGTCAGGAACAAGCGGTATCGTGTATGTATCGCCATATAGTTTCTTAAATATAGAAGGGTTACGTTCATACCAGCCACGTTTAGCAGCATCACCTATAGAACCGTTAATAGGGCATGGCGAACCTGACTGTATCATAGCTTCAAATACCCTGTCATCTTGACAAAGTATGGATACTGCTGCAACTTTAAGACCTAAGTCATTAAGAGTTTTAGCTAGTTTAATCCGTTCACAATTAACGTCTTTATAGCCAGAGCCACCACTTAAACCAAACAATGTAGATGATACAGAACCAGTAACAGGTACAATACAAACGTCTTGGCTAAAGGCACTTATAGAAGGGCTAATGGCACTAGGTGGTGGTTGACCTTTGTAATTGATAGTTGTTGTACTATCAGCTTTAGCATCCATAGAAAGTGCTAATAACATACCTATAGACATGCCTACAATTAATGCTACTAAGTTTCTTAGTGACTGCATTATTTCATTCCATTGGTTAGTAGATATACAATAACGAAACCTGCTGTGCCTAATAATATTTGTTCTAAGCGTTTGAGTCTTGCATTGATTTGTTCATAACGTAACGCACAAAGCTCTTCATGCGTATTTAAACGTGATTCTGTGTCTGTCTTGACCATTACAATTCCTTTATTAAATAGGTATATCTATAGTTGTCATTTCATTTTCTTGATTATTGAGTAAGCCTTGATATGGCACAAATGGTGCTGTTCTAGGCGTATATTGTGGAGTAGCAAGCATTTGTTGAGCTTGTGGTGTCATTAAACCATATCTAGCACCAATTCTTGCAGGAGCTAAAAGAGATAATAAAGGAACACCAGTTGCCAAATCAACAACACCTCCAGCACCAGCACCATAGAAATCTAATACTGAAAATGGAGCAGGAGCTTCTGCAACTACTTTTGTTGTCTTAGGGAATGCTTTAGCATACTTACCTACTAATGCTAATTCATCAGTAATAGGCACACCTTGGTCTAATTGTTTAGCTATTTTTTTAGCGTCTATAACTCCTGTTTGTGGGTTTAATGCTTTTTCTACTGTAAATGTTTTAGCTATGTATTTTCTTGCATCTCTAAACTGATTGATAAGTTCTGGTTGACCTAATTTAATAACATGGTTTTCAATTGCTTTTTCTAGTTTATCTGCTTCAGCTAAATATCTATTACCACGTGCTACTTCTTTAGGGTTAGGTTTCATAATGTTAGTACCTGAACGCAAATAAGCACTACCATCACTACGTAACTCTTTTAATCTTTGAATAGCTGTTGCAGCATCCATACTATAAGTATCTGGTATGTCTTGCATAAGTGCATTTTTACCACCTGTTACTTTATTAACACCTGTCACAATATTAGAGAATGGATTTTTATTTCCAAAGCTAATAGTACCTGTTTCTTTAATTGCTTCATAAGCAGGATATACAGATGTTCTAGCATTTTCTAAAACTTCAGATGTTAATGGAGTATCTTCAGGCAAGTCTAAATATCTTTTAGTTAGATTATTTGTAACTTGTTGATTTCTAGCACTAGCTAATTCTTCTGTTTTGAATTTACCAGAAACACCTTCCAAGAAACGACCTGTTTTTGTACCACCTACATCTGTAGGTAATGCAACATAACCAGCATCTCTACCTAGTTTTAATGTCTCATCTCTATTAGCATTTTGTAATTGTTGAGTAGATGGTCCAATAGCTTTAGGTCTAACAAGTCCAGCACCTGCTAAACTACCACCTAAACCAGCTAAAGTTTGAGCAACTGCACCACCACCTAATTCTTGTGTTGCTGCTTGTCCTAATCCACCACCTGTAGCTGCTGCTGCTTGTGTAGGTGCATTTGCAGTAAATGCTTGTTGAATAGTTTTACCTAGTTGTGACACAGGTCTTGCTAATGCTCCAATACCTCCTGTGCCCAATGTGCTTGCTAAAGCCCTTGATGGACCTGCTACCATTCTTTCTGCAGTTGTTTCTGGCTGTGGTAAATTTCTAGTTAAAACTTCTGCCAATGGTCTAGCTTGTAAATTAGATGGCATGATTGCATTTTGCAATGCACGAATAGGTGAAGTAAGAATATCTCCAGTTCCTACAACGCCTTCTGTTAAATAGCGACCTGTTAAACCTAATTGCCTTTTTAATCTGTCACCAACAGAAGGTGATGGTGCTTGAGCAATTGGTTTATCCCATGTAATATCTTGCTGACTAATTGCAGGTGATTCGTCCCAAGTAATGTCATTTGGATTAATCGCCATAACCTATACTCCCATCAGAATATTGGAAAACTGTCTTGCCTGATTTATCTTTACCAGTTCTAACTACTCTTTTTTGTTGTGCTTGTTGTTCTTGTTTAGGCTGTTTTTCTGTTGGGAAGTTAGCATTTAATTTCATGCCTTCTTCAGCTATTCGCCTAGCTTCTGCTTTTTGAGCAATAACTTCAGGTCCTTCATTAATTTGAGGAAAGTATTTAACAATTTCTTGTTGCATTTCTACTGGTCCAATAACAGCACCAGACTCTTTACGTAAGTTAGCTGTTACCCAGTTTTCTTGAGCTTGTCTATATAACTGTCTATTTGTAGATTCTGCCCCTCTTTTTGCAACTCCACCAATTAATGGTATAGAACCTAAAATTTCAGCACCAATTTCAGGTTTGCCAGCTACTTGTTCAATAGTTAATGGTGTTCCATCAGGATTTATAATTGGCTTACCTTGTGCATCTACAGCAGGTTTATTAAATACTTTTGTAGCACCTTCCATACGCTTATAGAATGTTCTAGCTTTTGATTGCTCTTCTGTAGGTGGTTTTGGTTCTTTTTCTGCTACTGTAGGTTTAATAAATCTAAGGTCACCATAATTACCTGTTACTGCAAATTTAGCTAATGACGCTGGAGTAACATCTGATGGATTAACAGTTCCAATATTTGATTTACCTTTTGTAGGTGATTGATAAACTACGTTTCCTGCTTTATCTACTAAAGCACCATCAATGGTATATAATTTATCATCTTTTTGCTCTGATAGTCTTTGTCTATAAAGATTAGTTAAGCCAGCACCATATACATCTTGTGCTGCACCCATACCACCTAATCCTGCTTTAGCTAAATAAGGAACAATACTTCCATAGTTTTCTGTTTGAGGAGTAGCAAAATATGTTAAAGCAGTTCCTAATAACCCAGCTTTAGTGGCTTGATTTCTTAAGTCTTTTTGTTGGTCTGTTGTAAGAATTCCTGTTTGAGAAAAATCAGGAGTCATGAATATATTAGGTAAGCTATCAAAAAGCCCACCGCCTTGATTTGTGTCAAATAATGCCATATTATTATCCTTGATATCCGCCAAAATTAATGTTTCTACCAGCTAGTGGTTGAGGTGTAGTTCTAAGACCTGTTACTCTTCCTGCTACTGATTCTCTACCTGGAAGAATAGGTATTTGACTTAATGGACTAGGTTGCATTTGTGGAGCTTGTGAACCCATGATTTGATTAGATAATACATTAGCACCTACCCTAGATACAAATGGATTTTCTGCTGCATAGTTTTCAAATGGAGCAGTAACACTATTTACAGCATTACCAATTTTGTCAAATGCGTTTAATGGAATAGCACCTGCATTTGTTAATAGACCTGTAGATGGATTAATACTTTGTAATAATCTAGAACCCATTTCACCTGTACTGCCTACAAAGCTAGGAGCAGCCATAGATGCGTTCATAGTAGCACCTTTTAATATATCCCCACCTGCCATAGCATTAGTACCAACGCCATTAAATAAACTTCCTAAAAAATTAGACTTTCCTAATGCTTGACCAAAGCCACCACCAGCTCCACCCATCAATGCACCTGTAAATGGATTTCCACCTGTTAATAAAGATGTACCAGCACCAATGCCAGCACCTATTGTAATTGGGTCACTCATTTTGCACCTTTCATTTTGCCTGTTGCATAGCAAATAGGCTCTAAAATGTTACGATAAATACGACCTAAAATATCACGCTTACCATTACGCATTTCTCTATATACATCTGCTGTACGGTGTCTAGCGATATGCTCTAATGTTTTACGAACTACTTTATTTAAGAAGCCATCTTTCTTAGCAAAGTCTACTAATGGTAAGAATATTGTGTGATATCCTTTTTCAATAACTTTTGCGTTAGGCATTCTTTGTGATTGTAATAGCCATACACGATTACGGAATGGTGCAGTACCATAAAACTCATTCATCATGCTGCATACAATCTTACCTCTTTTAACAGTAGATGTACTTGAGCCTGTAGTTGTCATAGGAACGGGAGCACCATATACTGAACCAAGATAAGCAGATAACTTCTCATATGGTTTTTGTTGCTCAAAGTTGTATCTTTCAATATCAGATTCTAATGCTGCTTGTTTATATTGCTCACCTAATTGACCAGCTTGTAATAGTTGGTTAATGTCAGCATATTCTGATTGAGCTAATTGTGGAGCTGCTAAAGCTGATTGTTGTTGTAAGCCACGCTCTGTTGCATAATTTTGATAAGCTGCCGTACCCGCTTGATTTGCGAGTGCATTAGCTAAATTTTTACCTGCTAAACTTTCTAGTTGCACTTGTGCTCCTGAGCCATAACGACCTGCACCTGCTAAATTACTTCTAGCACCACTAATAGCTTGTTCATAAGCTGTTGTAGCTGCTTCTTGACCTGGTTTTAATGCTGCTGCAAGATAAGGATTAGCACCTAAATATGAACCACCTATTGTACCTGTTTGTTGTGCAACAGCTCCACTTGTTAGAGGGCTTCCTGCCATAGCACGTTTAGTAGCTAAATCTATAGCAGATGTTGTTTGCATGGATGGGTCAACGTATGTTTGACCAGGAAAGTATGTTGGTGTATCGCTTTGATAAAGGTTTTTAGCCTCACCCAAACCATAGGTTACGTATTCTTTTAGCCAAGGTGCGATATCTTGCACTTGAGTTTGAGCTTGAGAGCCACCACCACCTTTGCCCTTGCCACCACCACCATAAAATGTAAATGATTCAACTAGATTCTCTAGCCAATTGTGTAAACCAATCATACTGCCTCCAAAGGTAATTCATAAAATATAAACTTAATTTTGTATCCGTCATTCTTAAAAACTTTACCCCAACCTTTACGACCATAAGACTCTATTGTTTTACAATTAGATTCCTTTGCAAATCGTCTTAATGTGTTTAACATTAAATCTTTCCATTTAGGTAATTCTTTTCCTGCTGTAAAGTGCATCATTAAAGTAGTCATTTGCGGATACTCTATAATTTCTGTTACTACAAAGCCATAAATATCATTGTCTTTATAAGCTATCCAAAGATTTTGCTTATCATTAGTTCTCATCTCATCCTGTATATCTTTAGCACTATATCTGCCATAAGTATATTGGCTTGCTAGTTCTAAATAATCTTCTATAGCTGGAAAAAATAAGTCATAGTCTTTAGGTATCACCAATGAGATAATCATAGCTTATAGACCCATTGTGAAGGTTTAAAGCCTAGTTTGGGAGCTATTTTGTCCCATCCTCTTCTTGGTGAAATAAAGGTAATTTCTGATAAACCTTGTTGCCTTGCTAATTCTTTTGTAGCTTCTAAACCATCTTTAAGCACATTATTATTCATGTTATATGCTGCCCAAACATGTAGTTTATCTTCTAATGTTTGAGTAATGATATATCCGGTAAAGTATTTATTTTCTATAGTTAAGTATAGGTTTGCTCTACCTTCTTTTAAGTCACAATAAGCATCTTCTACAATCCATGTAGAACGACTAGCCATGTCTTCTAAACTTGGTTTTATTTGATTCCAAACTTGTTTTAACTCATTTGGATGTATGTATTTAAACTGCATTAAGCTACTATTATATAACGATATACCTTATTCGTGCCTGTATTTGCAGGATGCGATATAGTAGCTTCACCTTTTGACTGTGCGCTAATATAAGGCTCTGTAAATAAATTAGTTGTAAATGAATTAGCACTTAAATACTGAATAGTAACAATAGCACTTGGTGTTGCAGGTCTAGTAGGGCTTGTTTGTGCTGCTAAATGTTCTATTGTAACGTCTTTGGAAGTAGTAGCCCATGCTAAACTTACATAGTCATCTTTAGCTAGTTCTATATTAAAGTTTAATGATGCAATAAGGTGACCATCTGTGCCACCATGACTATTAGGTACAGAGAATTTACTGTTAGAACCTGCAACGTCTGAATTATTTTTTTTAAACCATACGTCTACGTCTTGTATCGCTACATTGTCATTAGCAAACTGTAAACTAAACTGCACATTATAAAGACCAGAATAGTCTACTTTTATTTTGTATCCATCTACTAAACTTGTGCCTAAAGCGTAGTCTGTAGTATCAAGACTAATGTTTGCTGTAGCTGTTATAGTTGCTACACTTTGGTCAGTCGTATCTTGAAATGCACCGTATGGAAAGTATGCACTAGCTGACGTTTGTGTTTTAGGTTCTAGCCCAATATACGAATTAAAACCTATACGTTCATCATAGATAGTTGTAGATGAAGCACCACCTGCAACTAATGTAATATCACCTGTATTGTTAGACTTACCTTCTACAAGGTTGTTCACAATTTCAGCTACACTTCTAGCATCACCACCTGTCCAAGGTAGTTTACGGTACATATCACGAGCCATTATCTCGTTCCTTGTTCAGAGTAATTTATATCCATACCAATTGCAGATGACCAGTTAGCACCTGTAGGTGTTAAAGCTATTCTATGATAACGACCTGCACTTCTTACAGAACATCTATCTTCTTGGCTTGCTGTGACAGATGAGCCATAAGTAATAGTGTCATCTAACATACGCCTAGAAGCCACAGAAACGCTTGCAGAGCCATTATCTACAGAAGGTCTAATGAGAGTTAAGACAGAGTTATAACCGTATTCTAGGTCGTTAGTAATGATAGAGCCTGTAGCGTTAGCTCCTGTAAATGTAATAATTCTAGTGCCACGAACACCACCGAATAAGAACTTACCGCCTTTATATAGTCTATCGTCTAGTGTAGTTACAAGAGAGTCTACAGTTTTAAGTGCTGCTGCGGATGCTGCCATATCTATGGCTACACCTGTGCCTGAGCCTGCACCTGTAGCTGTAAATAATACGCCTACTGTATTAGCTACTGCACCTATAAGAGTAAAGTCTGTTGAGCCTACTGTTCTAATTGTATAAGACTTACCTACGACAAATGAACCTGCTGTTACGTTGTATGCAGAGTCAAGACCATCTAATGTTGTGCCTGAAGTAGCTAGTGTAGATAAAAAGTCTACATCTGTATCTGCTTCACACCATTTTTGTGTTTCAAAGTTATAGATAAGTAGTGAACGACCACCGGAAATATTGCCATAATTCCAAATCACTAAGTTACGTTCAGGGTCTACTGCTGTTGATATAGAGTCAATATCTGCAATGTTAGCGTTGTTAAAAAAGTATCTGTCTACCTTTTCAGAGCCTATACCATTTAGTGTTTGACCGTTAGTCGCATAGAAACCATCATCTGATAAAAAGTAAGATGTGCCAGAGTATTGTGCTATAGAGTTACCTTCTATACACCCTACGTTACGAGAAATAGTATCAAATTGGAATATAAGCGGTGAACCAATATATGACATTCTGACAATGGCTTTTTCTAGGAATACAATACCAAACTCACCACCTACGATACCTGTAATGTCACCACCGTCAGGGAGTAATTGGAAGTCACTTTGAGAAGTTGCTGTGGTAGTCCAAGTGGTTGCATCATTGATACCTGACCATTGCACTTTATTAGGAGTAGTGCCTGCACCAATATTAGCTGCTACTACGAAATCACGAACTGCTGTAATATATTTAGCGATAGGTGCATCTGAACTTGCGTCTGCAAAAGCTGTAGAACTGTTTACGTCATACGCTTGTATTTTTTCAGAGCCATTAGCGGCAAGTGCTAAATTACCAAACTGTAAGAATTGCCATCTACCAGTTCCTGTATAACCACCTGATTTAGACTCGTCTACTAGAGATAAGTCAGTATTGTCTACTTTAAATAGTTTACTAGCACCACCAGCAAAGATAAATACGTCATTGTCTAGTTTAGCAGCAAATACATTATTAAGTGCTTCTGAAGCTGCACCTGAATAGGTTACTGCTGACTTAAACGGACCATATCCTACAGCCAATGGAATAACGTTATTAGCTTCTGATACAGAGTCTAAAATGCTAGGTTGGTCTGGTAACCATTCTTTAAAAGCTATGCGTTGTGTAGCCATTTAAACTCCTATCGCAATTCAATCCAATGAATTACAGTTCCACCGCCTGATGAAACAACAGAATAAGTTGCTCCAGTTGGAATAATTCCAAAAACTGCTGATGGAAAACCTGAAGTATTACTTGTAGTTTCACCAAAAATTTGAACACCATTTACATTAATTCGTACACTATTTCCAGCAGAAAGACCGTCAACCTGAACGTTAATAGCAATAGGTTTTCCTGTGCTATTAGTATATGTAGTTCCTAATGACCTGCTTCCAATAACGCTTTGCCATGTTTGACCATTACCAATTCCCCCAGTAGGAGTGGCACTTGTCCATGTTGTACCGTTAGATGTTAGTACGTTACCTGAAGTACTAGGAGCTACTAAATTACCTGATAATGCAGAAGCTCCATTACCTAAAATAACAGAGTTAGCTGTAATAGTTGAAGCTCCAGTACCGCCATCTGCAACAGTTAAGTCAGTAATACCTGTAATAGTTCCACCTGTAATGGCAACTGTTGTGGAGTTTTGTGCAGCCATTGTGCCTAATGTACTCCATGTAGGTGTATTACTACCACCTGCTGATACTAATGCTTGACCACTTGCACCTGCAGTTGCATCTAATTGGAAAGCACCTGTCACATTAAGCGTACCTGATGATACTACTTGACCTGATGCAACTAATGTACCTGCTACTGTAAAGGGGTCACCACTAGAACCATCTTGTTGGTTTTTTAATACTGACATTAAGCTACGAATAGCATTGTTTACGTTAGCTGGTGAACAACCTTCAGCAATATTAATATTAGTTATATCTGTATTGTCTGCTGCGGTTGCACTAAACTCTGAAATTTTGGTTTTTGCCATCTTTTATCCTTGTCTTAACCATATGTCTGTACTTGGAGTTGTATCAGTCCAAGTTTCTGTTCCTGCTGTAATTTCTGTCCATGTATCTGTAGAGGGTGATATTGCAGACCATGTTTCTGAACCTGCTGATACTGGTGTCCATGTTTCTGTGCCTGGAGTAACAGGTGTCCAACCTTCACCTTGCCTTGTACCTTTAGCGGTAACTGTTCCTACGCCTTCTACATAAGCAAAAGCTGAATATATAGCGTTAGAACTTGCTGTAACAAAAGCAAACCCATTTATTTGTGCATTACCTGAATTTATTAATCCACCTAATGCTGATACTGTAGCAGTTCCTGTAATAGAACCGCTATCTAGTCTAATTCTGTTATAAGTAATTGTAACTGTAGCATTGGCTGTGATAGAAGCATTAGCATCTATGAGTAATGAACCTAATGCTGTAACTGTACCTGTTGCTGTAATACTTGCTGAAGCTAGTGCAAGTGAACCGCCAGTAGCAGATACTGTAGCTGTTCCTAGTATTGCACCGCTACCAAATGTAGTTCTTGTAGCTAATGCAGATACGTCTGCAAATCCATTTATAACTGCACTACCAAATACTAATGTACCACTTGTATCAACTGTAACTGTTGCAGTAGCGTTAATGCTTGCTGCAGATGTTCTAAAGCGTATGCCTGATGCACTTACGGTTGCGTCTGCTGTAATGGCAGCAGAAGCTGTGACTATATTACCGCTTACTGGTAAAGTACTAAAAGGAGCTTGGGAAAAGGCTGAAATGCCAAACATTTATTACTCCTTAAAGTGTTACTTCTTCCCAGTTAGTAATGGACTCATTCCATTTATATAATTTATCATCTGTAGGCATAGCTACAGGTGCTTCCCATAGCCATGTTGTATTGTTTAATGTCCATGATGGATAAGGTTGTGGTGCGTAAAATGCGTCATTAGTAGAGTCGTATGTATATCCAATACCAGCGTAGTTTTTACGAAAAGGTGTACCACCTAATTTGTGAACCCCACCCACAGTATTAAAAGAAGTTCGTTTACAGACTTGACCACGAAATAAACCATACTGTTGTTCCCAGTCAAAGTTTCCTTCTTCTTTTCCTACAATAACTTCAGTAACTATGTTGTTTTCGTCTAAAAATGCATAATGTGCCATGTCTTTTCCTTAGTTAAGCTGGATGTTGCCAGTGCCAGCAGTAAAGGTTGTGACTTTAAATCCACCTGAAGTTGCAGTTGAAAAAGTTAACCCACCGCCTGGATTAGTTAATGTTGCGCTATCAGAATATTTAATGATGACAACACCAGAACCGCCTGAACCATTTGAACCTGAACCACCAGCACCACCACCACCACCTGTGTTTGCTGTTCCAGCAGTACTTACTGCACCACCACCACCTGTACCAGCAGTTCCGTTATTAGGAGAAACTTCACCCCACCCTGCACCGCCACCACCTCTAGTAACTGATGAACCTGTAATTGAGCTTGCAGAACCATTACCACCATTACCGCCAACACCACCGCTTGTGTTAGCCGTACCTACTGCTCCTGCTCCACCGCCACCACCGCCTGCCGCACCAGCAAATGCAGTATGTCCTCCACCATTATTACCTTGACCTACAGTTCCAACACCACCAGCAGAGGTAGTTCCAGTACCACCAGAAGCATAGGCAGACCCACCTCCTGAACCGCCTGTTCCACCTATAAAATTAGCTGTATTCTGAATACCACCTCTACCACCACCAAGAGATGTTATGGTAGAAAACACAGAATCATTGCCTACTGTTTGACTTGCACCACCTGCTCCAACAGTAACTGTATATGAAGTACCAGGAGAAACAGATAATGTTGAAGTTCTATAACCACCCGCACCAGCACCAGCAACTCCTCCGCCGCCACCGCCACCAGCAATAACAAGGTATTCAACTGAATATGGATATCCGGTTGTATTAACAAATTGCCATGCAGAGCCAGTATAAACTTCATATTTAGATTCTGTTGTATTGTAGCGAATCATGCCAGTTGCAGGAGAACCTGGTCTTTGTGCTGTTGTTCCTACTGGTAAATCAAAATATCCTGTAGATGAATTACTTTGGTCTGATACTGCTGCGGGAGGTAAGCTAGTGCAATTTGTTAGTGTACCGCTAGATGGAGTTCCTAAAGCTGGAGTAACTAATGTAGGGCTTGTAGCAAATACTAAAGAGCCTGTTCCTGTTTCATCTGTAACTGCTGATATTAAGTTAGCAGAACTTGGCGTAGCAAGAAATGTAGCAACATTAGAACCTAAACCAGAAACACCTGTAGATATAGGTAAGCCTGTAGCGTTGGTAAGTGTAGCAGAAGCTGGAGTGCCCAAAGCAATAGCATTACCACTTGCATCTACATATAAACCTTTTTCAGCAGGATAAGTTACAAATACATTCTTTGTGCCTGCACTAAAGTTTACTAGAGAACCACTATTGCTAGACTCTAATACAGTATCACGAGATAAAGTAGTACCTGAAGATGTATATGTACCTAGACCTACTTCAAACTCTGTACCTAATACAATAGCGTAGTAAGTAGTATTACCATCACCTATAACAGAGAATGCTTGAAAGCCAGTAACTGCACCAGCAAGCGTAAACGTGCCTGTGCCTGTAGTAGTAGAAGTCTCTTGGACTCTATCCTTGACGACTAACGCCATGGTTTATCCTTACGCTAATGTAACTGAAAGATTGCCTGTTGAAATCTTAAAGATATCACCAGTATCAATTGTTTTAGATGTATCTAATGCTGTATGGTATAAAAGATTACCACCTGTAATTGCATCATTAATACCAATCCAACCTACTGTACCAAAACTTGCTGTAGCAGTTGGAAATGTAACGTCTGCATCATTTAATACGTTACCAGATGTGCCTGAAGCTGTTGCAAATGATACTGCTGTTCTAGCATAGCCAGTACCAACTGTGCTAACTTCTGTACCACTACCTGCGTCTGTAGGGTCTGAAGTCCATAGTGATACGTATATGTTAGCTGGTGCTGTGTATGTTGTTGCGTTTAGAGTTGCATTTAAAAGTGCGTTCTCTAAAAAGTTACTCATTTCTGCCATGATTTTTCCTTTATCTTGGTGTTACGTTTAATGTGGTGTATGCGTATGTTTTACCTAAGTCACTTGTTTTAATATTAGCAATAGCTCTATCATATAATGATGACCATGTTACTACTCTTGGGTCGTTCATAAGATATGGTTCTGCTTCTGCTAGAGTTGCGTAAAGTAAAGCATCTGGGTAATATGCTAAATATAAGTTACTTGATGTTGTAGTAGAAATGAATGTAGGTTGAGCATAGTATAAAATTTGAATGGTGTAATCTGTATCTTGAGTAGGTGCAAATTGAAACTCTGTACCTAACATTGTAAAGTAGTGTGCACGACCTGATAATGATGTTTGACCATTACGGAAGAACAAGTCAGGTGATTGAAACTCTAAGACAATAGGTGGATTACCCTGAAAGTGCATCTCTCTTAACTCTAAGAAGTCACTAGGAAATGCTACCTTGCTATCTGTAGGTGTAGTTGTTGCTACTTTTAACATAGCTTCTGTTCTTAAGTCACGACTCATTCTTAACTGTGCCATCTGAATAAAATCAGGTATGACAGTTGTCAAGTCTGTTCGTGCTAAGTAACTCTCTACTGTAGTTACAAAGCTAGTATAGGTTGTAAATGCCATCTAATTGTCCTTTTAGTCTATCCCAGCACTTGTCCATCTCATCTTTATGCCATTCACTTGCAGCTAATGAGCTTAACCATGCTGTTCTGTCAAAATATGTTAAGTTTTCTATGTCTTTAATGTTATTGGATACAGGGTTTGCAGGGCTATAAGGTGAACCTATGACAGGCACACCACGAATAAGTGCTTCTACATCTGCGACACTACCAAAACTCACAATGACATGAGCTTTTTCTAATGTTTGTTTAAAGTCACCTTCGCCTTTACGCTTAATGACAATCTTTCTCTCTGTATGTTTTCTAATCTCTTCTACTGTTCTGTCTAACCAATTAGAAGTTTGGTAAATATAAGCTATCTTCTCTGCCGGTGGTAACACAACTACGTTTTCACCACTACGATACTCGTGAACTTTAGGTGTTTCTCTATCTGATACACGCCAATCTGTGCAATGATAGTTATTTACACAGAATCTAGCCCATTCTAATTCAGACGACCTGTGAAAGTAGCCATGGTCTATCAGAATATAAGGTATGTTTTGTTCTCTACAGGCTATTTGTATCTTATCTGCGCCCTGTAAATTACCTACTACGACTGGAATAGACTTACCATCCCATTCTCTTGTTAAAATGCCCTTACAATGCTTTTGCAAACGTTTTAAGACGTTATCTCTGCGTTCTATGCCACTCAGTATTAACTGCATTTAAAACCTGTTCTACGGTGATTGCTTTGCTTTTTAGAAGGCAATGTTGACATACGCTATCATAAGTCCCACATGGCTCTGAACCGTCATGTATATTTCTATGGGTATCATATCCTAAGTGCCTTGGTGAAGTAAATCCTGTCCATATCACTACGGAAGGTATGCCTAATGCTGCTGCTGCATGATGTAAACCACCATCTGTGCCTACAAATAACTTTGCTTTGCTTAACATCTGCAATGCGTTTCTAAAGGTTGGTGTTTCTACCCAAGTTGTTTTCTTATCAACTGTTACATCACCCAACTGTATCCATGGTAAGTCATGTTTTAATAACTCATCCCAACCATGCCATGCTTTATTAACTGTGTGTGCATAGACTCTTTTAACATTAGGTTCTACTATTATGTAGTCACCTTTTATCTTATCTATGACTTCTTGTTCTTCGTGACTAAAGTATATTTCGCCTACTCTAGGTTTGTAGTCATCATTAAATAATAACCGACCATTCTTAGTGCCTTTGAGATATGGTCTATGACCTTGATAGTTTTTAACCCATACTACGTCTGTATCAGAGTTACTAGCCATTCTAGGATTATTAGCAAATACTTGACCATCCCATGACATTCTAACGCCATCACCTAACTTAACCTTTTTACCGGTTCTTTCGTTAGCTTCTTTAGCATCACCAGATGCCATTAACCAATCACCAAGTCCCATTTAACTGTTTAGCTACCTTATTAATAACTTCTTTCCAAGTATCATTATCTTGGTAAATAATTCTCATGTGACGATACCAAGGCATACTAGGTTGAGCATAACGCCATTGATGCCATGTAGGAACTAGACACCATGTCTTTACTCCCATAGCTGCTGCACAATGTTGAGCAGTTGTATTTACACCTAATACTAAATCACATTCAGCTATTAACGCTGCTGTATCATCATAGTCTTTTGCACTTGTCGCAAAATCAAAGTATTTAACACCGTCTAATTTGCGTTCTACGCTATAATCTAAACTGACTATCACATAGTCTTTGAGCTTTAATAATGGCTCTATGTCTTCCTGTGTTAGCTCACGACCTTTAGCGTTAGTATGTTTAATACCACCTTTAGTCGTAAGACCTATAACTTTCTTACCCCATGAGTCAAATAAGCCACGCCACATAGTGCGTCTTTCAGGGTCAGCTTTTAGATAAGGTGTGCCAGGAAAGTCTTTATTCGTATGTCTAAAGAACTGTGGTAAACCACCTATGGCACATCTGT
>Ga0315902_10005962_pt1 | contig 17022 bp, 18 predicted proteins | sample LakEriMetagenome_9_FD_203523 | JGI IMG/M metagenome (GOLD analysis project Ga0315902, IMG submission 203523) | Freshwater fungal communities from buoy surface, Lake Erie, Ohio, United States - Buoy 12 MA117 | ecosystem: Environmental > Aquatic > Freshwater > Lake > Lake biofilm | place: USA...
CGCCCAGAAGGTCCTCGCCAACCTCAAGCTCGAGGGTGACGAAGCCATCGGCGCCCAGATCGTGAACCGCGCGGTCGAAGCGCCGCTCCGCCAGCTCGCCGACAACGCGGGTCTGGAAGGCGCCCTCATCGTGCAGGAAGTCAAAAAAGGCAAAGGCAACGAAGGCTACAACGTCGCCACCGGCGCGTATGAAGACCTCGTCAAAGCCGGCGTGGTCGACCCGACCAAGGTCACCCGCAGCGCCTTGCAAAACGCCTCGTCCATCAGCGGCCTGCTCCTCACCACCGAGGCTCTCGTCACCGAGATCCCCGAGAAGGAGAAAGCCCCGGCGATGCCCGGCGGCGGCATGGGCGGTATGGGCGGCATGGACTACTAAGTCCGAGCGACATCCTGAACTAATCACCCCGGGGCGGCCTCACGGCCGCCCCGGTTTTTTTGCGCCGCCCCAAAGAAGCGGATCCGCTTGCTCTGAAGCGCTTTTCGCGGAAACTTTACTGCCTCATGCCACGCCTCATCGCCATCGCCCTGCTGCTTGTCTCCGTCGCGCCACTCCGCGCGGCCTACCAAACGGAACACATCGTGGTGAGCGGCGGAGTGTCGCTTTACCAGTGGGAGAAATTCAAAAACCCCCCGCATGACCGCTGGTGGGGCAATTTCATCCGTCCGGCTGTGACCCGTTTTCAGCAGATCCGCGAGGCCGACAAAAATGCCAGGATCACCTGGCTGGTTCATCGTCCGAGCTACGAGCGCCGCCTGCGACAGAACGAGGGACCTCTCACCACTTGGATCTCGCAGATTGCACCGAAACACAACGTGCGTCTGATCTGGTTCAACTCGCCGGACCAGGTGGTCAACTATCTAAACGCCGGCCAACCGCGCAACGCGGTGAAAATTGCCTCTCTCGATTGGTTCCTCCATTCCAACAAAGCGTGCTTCATGTTCGACTACAGCAACGAGATCGACAGCGGATCGAAATCTTGGCTGCACGAGGACGAACTCAAACAAATCCGCCGGGGCATCTTCGCCAAGGGCGCGCAGGTCACAAGCTGGGGCTGCCACACCGGCGAAAGCATGTCGAAAAAATGGAAACGCGCTACCGGCGTTCCCATGAAGGGCGCGATCGGCAAGACCGATTACTCGGTCATGTATCGCAACAACTGGTTGCCCGGACTGTCGGGCGGGCGCTGGGTGAGATAGCAGAAGGGGCGTGGAGCCATGGGGATTCGAACCCCAGACCTCCTCAATGCCATTGAGGCGCTCTACCAACTGAGCTATGACCCCGAAGCGAAGGAAGACTAAACCACGGGCGGGGATTCTTGGCAATGCCAAAGCCCCGACGGGAGGAATCAGCGCAGGCTGAAATTGACCGGAACTTCGACGGTGCAGGCGACCGCGTTGCCCCGCACCATACGCGGACTGAATTTCCATTTGCGCACAGCATTCAGCGCGGCCTGATCCAGGATTCCGTGGCCGGAACTTCGGGCCAGCGAGACCGAACCCGCCCGCCCCTGCGCCGTCACCGCGACGCGGACCATGCAAAGTCCGGTCCATCCGTTGCGCCGCGCCGTCTCCGGGTAATACGGCGGACGGTTGCCGCGGGCCGAGGGACGCGCTTCGACCAGTGCGGGAACGACGGCTTTCGGAGCGGTGACCGCCGCGCGCTGGACTTTGGGTGTCGCCGGTTTGGGGCGCGCCTGGGGTTGGACGCGCTGAGGCGGCAGGACATCCGGTTCGGGGTTGCGCGTGATGACGGGTTCCGGTTCGTCGACGACTGGTTCCGGCGCGGGCGTCGCGAGAACGGCGGGTTCGGGCGGTGCGGGGAGCACCTCCACCATTTGCACGGCCATGACAGACGGCACCGATTCGAGCGCGGCGGCTCGGCGCTCCCAACGCGCGTGGAGCAGAAACGCAGCGTGTGCGGCCACGGACACGATCACGAAAATCCAAAACCACAGCGCGCGATCGGCGGAGCGTTCGTTTGGCAATGTCATCGCGGCGGTGGTCATCGCTATTTGCCTTCGTGCACGATATTGAACTGCGTCGCTCCAACCTGCCGTGCTTCGTCCATCATCCCGACGAAGATTTCGTAAGGCATGGCGCGGTCGCCGCGAAAATTCACCGTGCGGTCTTCGCGCCCCGCAAGCAGGGAACCGAGCGTGGCGGAGAAATTCTCGCGCGGGACAGCGTCCTGATTGATGTAGACCGCGCCGCTCGCATCAACACTGACAAACACCGGTGCCGGCGGCGGATCTTCGGCCGCGGCGGCCTTGGGCAGGGCCAGTGGGATGGACGGTTGGAGGAAGCTCGAAGTGAGCATGAAAAAGATGAGGAGAAGAAAAACAACGTCGATCAGCGGCGCCATATCGAGCGCGGCGCTGGCGCGTTTGGGCCGGACGAAGAAGGCCGCTTGGTTCATGAGCGAACAGCCGTCCAGTCCTCTTCCGCAGGCGCTTCCCCGCCGAGACCACCACCCGCCTGGCCCAGAGCCTCGTCGAGCGAGGTGACTATGAATTGCATGCGACGCGCGATTTTGTCGGCCAAGCCTTCAAATCCGTGATAGGCCGCCATGCAAGGAATGGCCACGACCAAACCAAAGACTGTGGTGAGCAAGGCCTGCCAGATACCGCCGGCCAAATCCGCAGGCTTCATCGCGCCCTGCAATCCCTCGATCTTGGCGAAGGCGAGCACCATGCCGAGCACCGTGCCGAGAAGTCCGAGCAGCGGAGCAAGATGGCTGATCGCGGCAAGAACGCGCAGCCGTTTTTCCACGCGCTCGAGTTGCAGCGAACCTTCACGGCGCACGATCTCGGTGCGCAGGTCGGCCGGACGGTCGAGGTTTTCCAAATAAGTCGATGCCACACGGGCCACGGGATGGTCCGAGGAGCGCGCCGCGCGCAGGGCCGCTTCGGCATCACCGCGACGGAGGTCACCGACCACTCGGTCCTGCAGACGGCGGAGATTGGTGGTGCGCAGGCGGAGGAAAAAGACGGTGCGGTCGAGGATCACCGCGGCTCCGAGCACGGAACAGAAGAGCAACGGCCACATGACAAGGCCGCCCCGCAAAAAGATGTCGTGAAAGGGAAGATTCTCCATGACAGGAGGGAAAGCATGCCTCGGGACCCGCCGACCATCAAGAAATTATTGCGACTTTGTCTCAAATAGGCGTTGCGAATGTGTCTCAGTCTCACTAAAACCACTGGTTTTCCGATGCGTAAAAACCGAAGGAACAAAGTCCCCACCGCACTCGCCGCACTCGTTTTTCTCGCTCCCTTGGCGGCGGGCCAGACACTTTCAGTGCCGGCCGCAGTGCCCGGCGTCGAACGACTCGAGACTGTTCAAGTCGTCGCCGCTTTGCAGCCGGCGGAGACAGGTCCGTTCCTCCCCGACGTGGAGGGCGCGATGATTTATGCGGGGAAAAAGACGGACAACATCGACCCGAATCTCCTGCCCCAGATCAACAACAACAATTACCGGCAGGTCCTGGCCACCACGCCGGGCGTGGTGCTGTCGGAGGAATCGACGCCACTGGTCAGCATCGGCACGCGCGGGTTCGATCCGCACCGCATGCAATTCCTGCAAGTGCTCAAAGACGGCATCCCGATCCACGCCGACATGATCGGTTACCCCGAGGCCTACTACACGCCGCCGATCGACGCGGTCGAGCGCATCGAGTTGCTCCGCGGCGGCGCGGCTTTGCTTTACGGACCGCAGCCCGGCGGCGCGGTCAATTACGTGATGGAAAAACCGCCGACGGACACGCCGTTCCGCATCCGTTCGCTCAACACCATCGGCAGCTTCAACTACTACGCGAACTTTTCCGAAATCGGCGGGACGATCGGGCAGTTCGGCTACTACGGCTACTACAACCACCGTCAAACAGACGGATTCCGCGAGGCCAACAGCCAGTTCAACGTGAATGCCTGGAGCGGCACACTGAGTTACGGCCAAGAGACCACGGCGCGCACCTACCTGATTTTCGACGCCTACGACGAGACTCACGGCGAGCCGGGTGGTGTGACGCTTTCCAAGGGAGCCAACGCGGTTAATTGGAACAGCGATCCTTACGGCACGTCGCGCTTCCACGACCGTATGCGCATCAGCCGCTACGCCGTGCAACTCATCCACGAGAACGATTTGAGCGACACGACTTTCTTCAGTGCGCGCGCCTGGTGGAATTACTTCCTCCGCTACAGCGCGCGCCAGAACGGCGGCGGGTTCGGCACATTGCCGACCGGCCCCAAGGCGCAAACCAACCAGATCCAGGAGCAGCAATTCTATACCTTCGGCTTCGAGCCGCGCATCCGCCACGACTGGGAATGGCTAGGCAACACGCACACTTTCACCGGGGGCATGCTGCTCTTCAACACATGGTCGCCGGTCAGCAACGAGACGGGACAGACGCCCAGCGCGACCTCCGGTCTCGTCGACAACCAGAGCAACCGGCAAAACTGGTATTACTCGGTCTTCGCGGAGAACCGCTTCGTTTTCGGCAAACTTTCGCTCGTGCCCGGCGTGCGCCTCGAGAGCATCTGGCAGAGCGTCGACGAAACGATCAACACGGCCAAAACGAAGGCCGGGGAGCAGTTGGCCGACCAGACCGAATACGCCTTTGTCCCGCTCTTCGCCTTGGGGGCCGAATATGCGTTCACACCGAAAATTGCCGCCTACGCCAACGTCTCCCAGGCTTACCGTCCGGCGGTCTTCACGCAGGCCGTGCCCACCGCACCGAATGTCTTCGTGCCGAGCGACCTGCAGCCGAGCTTCGTCTGGAACTACGAAGCGGGCTTCCGCGGCAACCCGAACCGCTGGCTCACGTGGGATACCAGCTTCTTCCTCATCGATTTCCAGAACCAGATCGGCACGCAAACGGTCGGCGGTGACACCTTCATCGTGAATACCGGACGCTCGGTCACCTACGGGTGGGATGCGATGCTGCAACTCGATCTGATGGGTCTGGCCGACGAATGGCGCGGCGCGGCGGAGGGCCGGTCCAACTTGGTCGAAACTTTCGGATCCGTGCTCGGCTACGCGGGCCTCACCCTGCAGCAAGGACGCTACATCGATGGGCAATTCAACGGCAAAACACCGCAATACAGCCCGGAATACCTGCTGCGCACCGGCGTGCTCTACAACTGGCGCGACAAAATCCAACTCGGCCTGACCAGCACGTTCAACGGCTCGAGTTACGCCAATGACAACAACACGACGCAGTATTTCATCCCGGCCTACAACGTCTGGGATTTTACCTTCGAGGTGAACGTGTGGAAGGACAACGTCAGCGTGATCGGCGGCATCAACAATCTGTTCGACAACCGCTACTACGCCCGCATCCGCAGTGACGGCATCGACCCCGCCGCGCCGCGCAACTGGTATGTCGGCGTGCAGGTCGAATTCTAGGGCGTTTGTGCCGGAAGGAATCCGTGTTAGAATCGGATCGATGAAGCGCGCCCTTTTCACCATTGCCCTGCTCGCCGTCGGCTCGCTCTCCCTGCCTGCCGCGGGGCTGCCGCCGGAGAAAACCTTCATCGGTCAGGGAAAGTTCCAGCAATTGATGGACCGCGGCTACCGCGCGGGCTGGGCCGAGTTGCCGTTGGGCGAGCGGGTGAACAATTTCGCCCTCGCCCTGCGCGGCACGCCCTACGTGAACTACACGCTCGAGCTGCACGACCGCATCGAGGCGCCTTCGGTCAACATGAACGGGACTGATTGCTGGACGCTCTTCGAGATCGCACTCTGCATGGGACGGCTTGTCGCGATGCACGCCCCACCCTACTCGCCTCAAGAGATGCTGCGACTCATCGAAATGGACCGCTACCGCAACGGACGCTGCACGGGGCGGTTTGATTCGCGCATGCACCACCTCGAGCATTGGATCCAGGACAACCAGCGCCGCGGGCTGGTCAAGGACATCACTCCCGCTCTCGGAGGAAAACCGCTGAAGCGGCAAATGGCCTACATGGGCAAGAAGCCGCACCTTTTCCGCCAACTCAAGGCCGATCCTTCGATGATCCCGGAATTCGTCCGCATCGAAAACGAGCTTTCACGCCGCGGCATCACTTACATCCCGAGATCGCAAGTGCCGAAGATCGAGTCGAAGCTGCGCAACGGCGACATCATCTGCATCGTGACCAACTGGCACGAAACCTACACCTCGCACGTCGGCCTCGCCTCGCGCGACAGCAGCGGCGTCCTGCGCTTTCTCCACGCCTCGAAAAACCACCGCGAAGTCGTCCTCGACGACCGCCTGAGCGATTACCTGAAAAAATTCAGCACCCACGCCGGCATCTACGTGGCGCGTCCGCTCGACCTGCCCAGCACGCCGCGCACCGCCTCGGCGGATTGAAAGGTGGATCGCGCCGTCCCGGCGCGATAAAAGATCGCGATAGGGACGGCGCGATCCACCTCACAGAAGTCTCTCCGGCGGCTCAATCTTTGCCGTCGCCGTCGCTCTCCGTAACCCGCGCGGACGGGCTTGTCCCGTCCGACGGGAACAGGTCTGTTGCGCTCCATGACGCAAGGTCATGGGCGGCGCTCAATCAGAGCAGAGCGGCTACAACATTCCGGAAACCGCTCCAGCCTCCGCGCCCGCCGCGTTCTCTGCGGTTGGGCGATCTACGCGGGAATCTTTTCCCCCCGCACCAGATCGTCCCACGACTGGCGCTCGCGCACCAAGTCGGCTTGGTCGCCATCGACCAGAACTTCCGCCGGCAGGCGCCGCGTGTTGTAGTTCGACGCCATGACGAATCCGTAAGCTCCCGCACTAAGCAGGGCGATGCGGTCACCCTCCGCGAGCGCGGGCAGATCGCGATCCTGCGCGAAGAAGTCCCCGCTCTCGCAGACCGGTCCGACCACATCGACCGGCCCGCGCGGCGTTCCGGAAGCCGGTTCGTGCAACGGAACAATTTCGTGGTGCCCCTCGTAGAGCGCCGGGCGAATCAAGTCGTTCATGCCCGCATCGGTGACAACGAAGGTCTTGGCCGGCGTGCGTTTGACATAGAGCACGGTGGCCAGCAGCACGCCGGCATTGCCGACCAAACTGCGCCCCGGCTCGAGGAGAATCTTGAGTCCGAGACCCGAGAGCAACGGACGCACCGCGGCAGCGTAATCCTCAAAGCCGATGCGTTTGCTTTCGCCCGACTCCCACCAATCTTTTTGGCCACTAGCCAAAGCCTCTTGGTAGACAATGCCCACACCGCCGCCGATGCTGAAGAACTCGATGCCGTGGCGGGCCTTGAGTTCGGTGGCGACGGGAACAAGTTTTTCCAGCGCCTCGACGAAGGGCTTTGTTTCGAGAATCTGCGATCCGATGTGGGTCTGGATGCCGCGGATGACGAGATGGGGCAACTTGGCCGCCTGCTCGTAGACGCCGAGAATGCGGTCGATGCCGATGCCGAACTTGTTGTGGCTTTTCCCGGTCGAAATGTATTTGTGGGTCTGCGCGTCGACATCCGGGTTGACGCGCAAGGCGACCGGCGCTTGGCGACCGAGAGCCCCAGCCACTTCGTTGATGAACTCGAGCTCGGCCTCCGATTCGACGTTGAAGGAATATACGCCCTCGCGGATGGCCAATTCGATCTCCTCGCGCGTTTTGCCCACGCCGGCAAAGGTGCAAGTGTCGGCGCGTCCCCCGGCTTTGAGCACACGGAACAATTCGCCGCCCGAAACGATGTCGAATCCCGCGCCCTCGCGGGCCAGAAGGTCGAGCACGGCTAGATTGGAATTCGCCTTCATGGCGAAGCAGATCCGGTGGTCGATGCCCTCGAGAGCGCGGTCGAGGCGGCGGAAATTTTCGCGGATCGTCGCCGCGCTGTAGACGTAGAGCGGAGTTCCGTGTTTTTCGGCCAAGGCCGTCAGCCCGACGCCGTCGCAGCAAAGCTGTCCGTTGCGGTAGGAAAAATGGTGCATGAGCGCGGCAACATTAGCCGCGCCCCGGCGCCCTGCAAAGCAGAAGCCTTACTCGCCTCCGCGGAAAGCGCGCAAAACGAGGTGATCCAAGGAGTGGCGCCCGGGACCTGCGATGAGCAGCGCGACGAATCCTGCCATGTAAACAAAAGCCATTTCGCCGCTGCCTTCGCCGGTCAAAGCGCCACCATGGACGACGAAGAAGGCCACGGCCATGGTGATGACGAGCGGAATGGCCGCCAGACGCGCCACCAAGCCGACGACAAGCAGCAAAGCGCAGAGGACCTCGGCAAATATGGCAAAATTGAGGCTCATGGCCGGACCGACGCCGAGCGGATCGGGAAATCCCTGCGACATGCCGGCGTATTTTTCCACCTTCGGCCAACCGTGCAGCAGGAGCATGGAAAGTCCGAGCCAAACACGGAGCACGAGAAGACCGAGATTTTTCAGGCAATCTCCCCCGCCGCCTGACATCCATTGCGCGTAGATTTTGTTCATCCCCCCGTATAGGGCAGCACCGTGCCGCATGGCAACGGCGAACGACGGACTTGAGCGCGCGGTGCCGCGCGTTCAGCCTGACTCCGTGGCGAAACAATCATGGCGATGGGTGCGCAGGGCGTCGGCGAAGCACGAGGAGGCTTGGCGCGACAGGCTTTCGTTCCTCCATCCCGGTTGCCTCGTCGTCCACGGAAGTCCGGGGAAAAAGACCATCCGCCTCGAGGCTTACATCGAACACCCTGGCCCCCTGCGGCAAATTGCCGGCGTGTTCGGCGGCAGAGTCGAAAAATTCGATCCGGACAAAATCGCCCGCCGGGCCAATGCGCCCCGCCGTCCCTTGCGCATCGGCAAAACTCTCGGCGTGATCGATTCGCACGGCGCATGGCCGGCGACACTTCCCCGTCCGCGCATTTTGCTCCGCATCGGCAGCGCCATGGCTTTCGGGACGGGCGAACACGCCACCACCGCGGCCTGTCTCCGCTTCCTCGCCGGCGCGGCGCAGGATTTCACACCGGGCTGGACATGCCTCGACCTCGGAACGGGCTCCGGCATCCTCGCCATCGCCGCGGAAAAACTCGGGGCAGACCAAGTGCGCGGTTTCGATTACGACCCTCGGGCGGTCAAAGCGGCGCAAGCCAATTTGAAACTCAATCGCTGCCGTCGCGCCAAGATCACCGCGGGTGATCTTCTCTCATGGCGTCCGGGGCGTGAGCGTTACCAAATGGTGATGGCGAATGTTTTCAGCGAAATCCTGCGGGCCGCGGCACCGAAGATCGTGCACACCGTCGCTCCCGACGGCTGTCTTGTGCTCTCGGGCATCCTGCGTCCCCAGGAAAAAGAAGTCGCGAGAGCATTCCGAGCGCTGGGAATGAAACCGACCGCCGCTTCCCGCCGCGGCAAATGGGTCACACTTCTTCTGCGGGCGCGTTAAGTTCGTCGAGGTTGGCCTGCAGCACTTCGCGTTCCGCGGTGTGCACGCCGGGGAATTCGCCGAGGATGGCCAGTGCCGCCTCGTAATGTCTGCGCGCCTTTTCCTCATCGCCAGCCAGTTGGTGGGCCACGGCGAGATGACCGAGACTTAATCCGACTTCCGGATGCGTCGGGCCGTAGAGACCCTCGCGGATGCGCAGAGCTTCCATGTGGGCCTGCACCGCACCGAGCATGTCGCCGCACTCGGCCAGCACCGCACCCAGATTGCTCGAAATGAGCGCGGTCTCCTTGTGGTGGTCGCCATGGCAGCGGGCGCACTGGGCCAAAGCGCGGCGGAGAATTTCGGCGGACTCTTCCAAGTCGCCCGCCACTTTGCGCAGCATGGCGAGATTGTTGAGGCACATCGGCACCATCTGGATCTCGCCGGCCAGAAGGTGGGCGTCGGCAGCCTGCGCGTAGTGCGCACACGCTTCGTCCGCGCGGCCCAGCGCTTCCTCGGCCCCCGCCATTTTCGTCGCCACGCGCGCCGCCGCCCTGCTCAACCCCCGTTCCTGCAAAATGGCGAGCGATTCCTCCCAACACGAAATGGCCTCGGTATGATCGCCGTGTCGCGAAGCTTCGTCTCCACACGTTTCGCGCACGACCGCAAGTTCGTCCCTCTCGGCCAGCGGAAGGTCCGCAAGGCGGCGGGTCGGGGAGGAAGCCATGCAGTTAGCTAATCTGCAAGCAGCCCAAGAAACAATTCTGGAAACGCCTTATACCAGACCCCAAAAGGTTTCAGACTTTGATTGTCGGGTGGATCGCGATGTCCTCATCGCGATTGCCAGAGTGAAATATCGCGCCGGGACGGCGCGATCCACCTTGCCAGACGTCCAGAACCTTTTGGTAATTGGTATTATACCGCCTGCAAAAGGCGGCGCCGGTTGGCCGGAATGCGCCCGGCGTGGGCCTCAAGGGCACCGAGGGCGTTGCCATCATGACCGAAGCCGAGAACCCGGCAGGCCTCCGCCTCGAAGAACTCCAGGCTGCGACGGGTCGGCGGGTTGGCGTCGAGATGTGCCAGGGCGCGTTTCAATAAATCGAAGAGACCTTCGGCCGCATGCCCCGGCTCGGAGAGCAAATCGCTCAACTCGGCAAAATACGAGGCGGCAAGCAGGCGCGCGTAGTCGGTCCGCAGTCCGTCCCAAGTCTGCACAAGCCGGACTTCGCGCAGCGCATGGAGATCGGATTTCCGGCCGGGAGCGAAGTGGATTTCCGCGTGATAGAAAAGATCGAGCCGCCCACGCAACTTGCTGTCTTTCCGCCCCGCGCCGCGCGCTGCGGTCCGTAATTTTCCATGCGCGGGCGAGAGCCACACGAGCACGAGGCTCGTTTCCCCGAAACGCGAACGGCGGAGCAGGATGGCCTCGGTTGTTTCGGCCGCGGCGGACATTCAGCCAGCGGCCTCGACGAGCAGCTCTTGCAGGTGGGCGTAGAAATGGACCTTGAGCAGCGAAAGACCGCGGCGCGTGGACAAATCGGGCGGCTCGGAGCCGGACAATTCCCGTTCGCCGAATTTGTTTTCTTCCACGATGACCAAGCGCGCCTGGTTGAGCGCGTTGAGCCAGGCGTCGATGTGCGCGCGGGGAATGACGCACCGGCTGGCGGTGGACCCTGTCGGAGACTCTCCGAGGTCAGACGACACCGTTTCGCGGCTGGCCGCGAAGAGCCTTTCCAACTCCGGTTGGACGTGCTCGCGCCAATCCTCCGAAGCCTCCGCGGGCCCGTCTCCGGAGACGAACGGATCCGGAAAAATCCTCGCGCGCGCGTTGTCATGCCGCGCGGCGGCGCGGGGCAACTCGGCGAGAAGTTCCGCGAAAAGCGGATGTATATCGCACAATTCGAAAGCGTCAGCCGAGTGCCGTCGGAAACGCATGATCACATTTCGGCCTGCTCGATCGTGGCGAGAAGCAGGTAGCCGTGCAGTTGTTCGACAATGGACTCGGCGCGCTCGCGCTCCCCGGTCCAGACCAGCGAGCGTCCCTTGTGGTGCACCTCGAGCATGTGCTTGGTCGCCTTGTCGCGCGGAAAACCGAGCACGCGCTGGAAAACCATGGTCACGTAGGACATGAGATTCACCGGATCGTTGTGCACGACGACATTCCAGGGCAACGCGAGGGAATCCTCGTCGCGCGTCTCGATGTCGGTGAGAACTCCCGCCTGGCTCATACCGCGGCGAGTTGCGCCGGTGCGGGTGCGACGGCGAACGCCGCGGTCATCAGGTCCGCGGTGCGCAACGCCGGAAGCGTGAGACCCACCGAGTTCGCGCCGAGAATGCACTCGGCCAAAACAAGCGCTGTTTCCGCCTGCACGGCGGGGACGTGGAAAGCCTGGGCGCGCACGGCAAAAATCGTGGCCAGGTGGCCCGCCGCCTCGTTGGCAGCGGCCGCTTCGCGCAGACGCTCGATCAGTTTCGCTCCGCGAGGCGGCGTAAAGCCGAGCAAGGCCCGCCTCCCCTCGACCAGACTGGCCTGCGTTGCCGCTTCCGGCAGCGCAGCCCCCAAAGCGGCGTCGGCACCGAGCAGGGCGGCGAAGGATTGCTCCGAAGCATGCCGGTGCAGATCGAGAAAAGCACCGCGCAGGATCTGCGCCCGCGTTCCGGCCAACCACGCGCGCCAGTCCTCGTCCAGGGTCTCTTGTCCGCGCGGGCAAAACGTGATCGCGCCGCACGCCTCGTGCGAGGGGAGACAGATCTCGGTCATGCGCCAAAGATCGGTCAGATCGGCGAACCTGGCTTCGTCCTGGCGGGGCGTATTCACCCCGGAACGCTAACACAAAACACGCAAAGCGCGTCGCAAAATTTTTTCCTGCATGGCCCGCATTTCGGCCGACGCCCCCGCGCCGGTATCGGACCATCCGGCGAGATGGAGAAGCCCGTGCACGGCATAGCGCGCGATTTCCTCGGGCACGCGCAGGGCGCGCCGGCGCGCTTCCCGGCGCGCCGTCTCCGCGCTCAAAACAATCTCGCCGTGCAGGAAAGTGATGACATCGGTCGGCGAGGGATCGGACATGAATTCGTCGTGCAGCGCGGCAATGCGCCGGTCGGAAACAAGGACGATGCCGATTTCCTCCAAGCCATCAAGGACCGATTCGCGCCGTTCCGCCTCGAGAACCAGGGGCCACGCTTCGTCCACCACCGCGCCAACCGCAGGCAGACCGAGTTGTTTGGCGGACACGGCCCGCTGGCGGTTGGACCAGACGAGAACGGCACCCTTGGGCATACCCATAATAGTTTTCAGTGATTCAGTGTTCAGTGATTCAGCCAGCTGAACAAAGACTGAAAACCGTAAACTGAACACTTACGCCGGCGCGGCGCGCCTGCCAAGACCGGGTAAATAGTTTTCATACCAGTTACCAAAAGATTTTGGACTTCACGAAGGGTTTCCGTTGGTAGGGTCCCCCGGCCCAGCGGACCGCTGCCTTTCTGATTAAAGCGTGCGGACGGCTGGGGCCAGCCGTCCCTACCGCAGGTGTTGAAAAGTCAAAAAACTTTTCGTGTTTGGTATCAGTGATTCAGTTTTCAGTGATTCAGTTGGACTGAACAAATACTGAAAACTGTAAACTGAACAATTACGCCGTGATGGCCGACTCCCGGACCGGCGCGTTTTCCTCGTCCTGCGGGTAGGCGATGCGGCTGTGCATCATGTTGAGGAGGGTGAAACGGAAACTGGCCGCCAGCTTTTTGATGTCGGCCAGGGTGAGCGGGCATTCGTCGAGCAATCCCTCGTCCATTTTGCGCTCGATGACTTCGTCGACCATGTCCTCGATGCGCTGGGCCGTGGGACGATCCAGGCTGCGCGAGGCGCTCTCCACCGCATCGGCCAGACAGACAATTCCGCTCTCCTTGGTCTGCGGGTTCGGGCCCGGATAACGGAAGTTGTCCTCGCGCACGGCAGGCACATCCTCGGCGCGGAGGTTCATGATTTTTCCGCCGAGGCGGGCATCCTCGGCCTGCTGCAGGGCGCGCTGGTGGAAGAAACGGACGAGCGAGTTGCCGTGGTGCTCGCGGACGACATCGACCACGCGGTCGTTGAGCCTGTGCTTGAGCGCGAGGTCCACGCCCTCCTTCACGTGCGAAACAATGATGAGCGCGCTCATCGACGGAGCGAGATCGTCGTGCGGATTCGCGCCGCGCACCATGTTCTCGGTGAAATATTCCGGCTTCACGAGTTTGCCGATGTCGTGGAAATACGCGCAAACGCGGCAGACGGTGGGGTTCGCGCCGATGGATTCGGCGCCGGCTTCGGCGAGGTTGGCCACGGCAAGGCTGTGATGGTAGGTGCCGGGCGCTTCGAGCGTCATGCGCTTGAGCAGCGGATGGTTGAGGTCGGCCGCCTCCAGCCAGGAGATGTCCGTGGTGATGCCGAAAATGTGCTCGAGCACGGGGAGAATTCCGCTGACCAGAATGGCTGTGCCCACACCCACGCCGAAGGCGGCCAGGGTCTGCCAGGCCACGGTGGCGGGATCGACGGAGGTGAACTGCGAAAGAATCTGCGGGAAAATCAGGCCGAAAATGGCAGAGAGAATCCAAACGGCGAGGCCCGCGTAGAGGCCGGCCCGGATCAATTGGCTGCGGCGCCGCACCTGCAACGTGAAGAGCACGGCAACCACGCCGGCAATGAGCGAGATGACAAGGAACCACGCGTCGATCGTCGGCATGAGAAACGCGCCCCACAAGCTGACCACCACCGCACCGAACAAACCGAGGTGGCGCCCGAGCAAAACGGAGAAAACCAAGGGCGCGAGCGCATAAGGAATCAGCATCGGAACGAGTTGCACATCAATGCGGCCCGTGTCGGCCAGCACGAGCAGGCCTTTGATCAGGGCGAGTTGCGCGAGAAGGATTCCGTAGATCAGGGCGAGACTGGAGTTACGGTAAAAGGCCTGCGGATGATTGACCCATAGCTGCGCGATGGAGATGGCGAAGACGAGCAGGCAGACGAGAAATTTGGTCTTCGGCGCATCCTGCGCCACGAGATCGAGCGGCGCGGCCGCCGGGGCTCCGGCAAAGACCAGCAACCCCAAGCCGAGCGCAAACGCGGCGAAAATGACGATTCGCGGGAGCCAGCCGGTCACGAGCGCTTCACGCAACGGGCTCTCCTCGACCACGCGGCGGGAGCGCGCGCTGGCCAGGCCTTTTTTCACCAACTGCTGCCGATGAAGGAATTTGAACATGGCGGTGGAGGCGCCGGGGCGCCGCCGTCAGAAAGAATCAGTAAGACTAGGCCTCACGAGGGAAAGGGCAAGCCCGCCGACTTCAGGCACCGAGGGCCGCAACCCCCGGAAGTTCCTTGCCCTCAAGGAATTCCAGACTGGCACCGCCACCGGTGGAGCAATGGCTCACTTTGTCCGCCACGCCGAATTTCTTGGCTGCGGTCGCGGTGTCACCACCCCCAACCACGGTGGTCGCGCCCTTGGCCGTGGCTTCGGCCACCGCCTCGGCCATGGCCTTGGAGGCACCGGAGAATTTTTCGAACTCGAAGACCCCGGGAGGTCCGTTCCAGATAATGGTCTTGGCGCGGAGAATGGCCTCGCGGTAAAGGGCGATCGACTTGGGACCCGCATCGAGCCCTTCCCATCCGGCGGGAATGCCCGAGGCGTGGTCGGCCGGTTGTGTATTGGCATCGGCCGAAAAGGCATCGCCGCAAACAAAATCAACCGGGAAGATGAGGTTCACCTTGCGCTCTTTGGCTTTGGCCGCGAGGTCGGCCACGATTTTGGCGCCTTCCGGATCGAAGAGGCTTCCGCCGATTTCCATGCCGTCGAGGACTTTCTTGAACGTGTAGGCCATGCCGCCGCCGATGATGATTTCATCGGCTTTTTCGAGGAGATTGTTGATCAGCGGAATTTTGTCCGCGATCTTCGCCCCGCCGAGAATGGCGAGGAGCGGACGCTGCGGATGTTCGAGCACCGCGGCGAACGCGTTGAGTTCCTTTTCCATCAAAAAGCCGGCGGCTTTCTGCGGGAGATCGACACCGACCATCGAGGAGTGCGCGCGATGCGCCGTGCCGAAGGCGTCATTGACATAGACATCACCGAGTTTGCTCAGGCTGGCGCGGAACGCGGCGACTTTGGCCGGATCGGCTTTGAGCGATGATCCGTCTTCGTTTTTCGCCTTCCCCTCTTCCTCGATGTGGAAGCGGAGGTTTTCCAGCAGGACAACATCGCCGGGTTGCAACTTGGCGCAGGCGTATTCCGCCACGGGACCGCTGCATTCAGCGACGAATTTGACCGGCTTGCCGAGAAGCTTCTCCAACTCGGCGGCCACCGGTTCGAGCGTGTATTTCCCGACCTTCCGGCCGTTGGGACGGCCGAGGTGGCTCATCAGCACGACGGATCCGCCGTGGTCGAGCACGTGCTTGATGGTCGGCAGCGCGGCGACAATGCGCTGGTTGTTGGTGATCGCGCCGGTTGCTTTGTCCTGCGGGACATTGAAGTCCACGCGGATGAGGGCGCGCTTGCCGGCGAATTCGAGGTCGCGCAGGGATTGAAATTTGGCCATGGCGGTGGAGAGAGAAACGGCGCCCGGGTTGCCCCGGGCGCCGTTGCTAATTCGCTCTTTAGAGTTTGGCCGCGACTTTCTTGAGGAGGTCGACGCAGCGGTTGCTGTAACCCCACTCGTTGTCATACCAGCTGACCAGCTTGAAGAAGCGGCTGTTCAACTCGATGCCCGAACCGGCGTCGAAGATGCTCGAGGCCGTGCTGTGGATGAAGTCGGAAGAAACCACCTCGTCGTTGGTGTATTCGAGGATGCCTTTGAGGTAAGTCTCGCTGGCTTTTTTCATCGCCGCGCAGATTTCCTTGTAGCTGGTCTCTTTGACCGTTTTGACCGTGAGGTCGACGACCGAGACAGTCGGGGTCGGGACGCGGAAAGACATGCCGGTGAGCTTGCCTTTGATCTCGGGGATGGCCAGGCCGACCGCTTTGGCCGCACCGGTGGTCGAAGGGATGATGTTGATCGCCGCGGCGCGCCCGCCTTTCCAGTCCTTCTTGGAAGGACCGTCGACGGTCTTCTGGGTCGCCGTGTAGCTGTGCACCGTGGTCATGAGACCTTCCTCGATGCCGAAGCCTTCTTTGAGCAGGACGTAAACGACCGGCGCGAGACAGTTCGTCGTGCAGCTGGCGTTGGAAATGATGTTGTGCTTGGCCGCGTCGTATTTCTCGTCGTTGACGCCCATGACCACGGTGATGTCCTCTTCCTTGGCCGGTGCGGAGATGATGACTTTCTTGGCGCCGGCCTCGAGGTGGCCTTTGGCTTTGGAGGCTTCGGTGAAAAGTCCGGTGGACTCGATGACGATGTCGACTCCGAGGTCTTTCCAAGGAATGGCGGCCGGGCCCTCTTTCACGGCCAAGCACTTGATCTTCTGGCCGTTGACCACGAGCACGTCGTCCTCGGCGGCGGAGGGCGAGGATTTCTCGCTCGAGACGGTGCCTTTGAAGGTGCCTTGGGTGGAGTCGTATTTGACGAGGTAAGCGAGGTTGTCCGCCGGAACGAGGTCGTTCACCGCAACCACCTGGAAGTCTTTGCCCAGGAGCCCTTGCTCCGCGATCGCGCGGAAGACGAGGCGCCCGATGCGCCCGAAACCATTGATGCCGATTTTAGTCATGTTTTTGCCTGTTTTTTTTGTTTTTGGATGGGTTCGGGGGGAACCG
>Ga0315902_10005963_pt1 | contig 17018 bp, 13 predicted proteins | sample LakEriMetagenome_9_FD_203523 | JGI IMG/M metagenome (GOLD analysis project Ga0315902, IMG submission 203523) | Freshwater fungal communities from buoy surface, Lake Erie, Ohio, United States - Buoy 12 MA117 | ecosystem: Environmental > Aquatic > Freshwater > Lake > Lake biofilm | place: USA...
GGTCCCGATCACCTGGCCGAACTGGGTGCGGGTCTTCAGGTAGTCCAGCGTGATCTCGAAGGCCTGCAGCGCGCTGCCCAGCATCTCGGCCGACAGGCCGATGCGGGCGCGGTCGAGGACCGGTTCCAGCACGTCCCAGCCCTTGTCGACGGCGCCCAGCACCTCGCCGGCCGCGCCGGAGAAGGTGATCTCGGCGGCGCCGCGGCTGTCGGCCAGGGCCAGGTGCTTGCGGCTCACGCCGGCCGCCGTGGGATCGACCAGGAACAGGGTGATGCCCGCCGTCTCGCCGGGCTTGCCGCTGGTGCGGGCCGCGACGATCAGCAGGTCGGCGGCGTCGCCGTCGATGACAAAGGTCTTCTTGCCGGTCAGGGCGTAGCCGTCGCCGCTCTTCTCCGCCTTCAGCGCGATGCGCTCGGGGGCGTGGTGGGCGGCCTCGTCGACGGCCAGGGCGGTGACGACCGCGCCCTCGGCGATCTTCGGCAGCCACTCCGCCTTCTGGGCGTCGCTGCCGCCGAGCGTCAGGGCCGAAGCGCCGATCAGGGCGGTCGACAGCAGCGGCGAGGCGGTCAGGGTGCGGCCGGTCTCCTCCAGGATCAGGCCCAGGCTCAGGTAGCCGAAGGCGCTGCCGCCATGTTCTTCCGGCACGATCACGCCGGCCCAGCCCATCTGGCCCATCTCGGACCAGGCGGCGGCGTCGAACGGCGCGCCGGAGCCGCTGTCACGCAGCGCGCGCAGCTTGCTGACGGGGGAGGTCTCCTGCGCCCAGCTTTTGGCGGCGTCGCGGAGCATGGTCTGTTCTTCGTTCAGGACGGCCATCAGGCGTGTTCCCCAAAGGTGTTTTGAGTTGTGTGCTGTCGGGCCCAGCCGAGGGCCTGTTCCAGACGGTCGTTGCCCCAGAAGAGCTCGCCGTCGGCGGTGATGAAACTGGGAGAGCCGAAGACCCCGCGCGCGGTGGCCTGTTCGACGTGGTCCTTGAGGCGGGCCTTCACCGCCGGGCCGTTCGCCGCCTCGAGCACGGCCAGGGGCGCGGCGCCGACCTCGGCGATAAGCGGCTCCAGGACTTCAGCCTTCGAGATGTCCAGGTCGGCGACAAAGTTGGCCTCGTAGACCTTGCGGGTGAAGGCCGGCGTCCAGCCGTCCTCCAGACCGGCGATGGCCACGCGGGCGGCCAGCAGGGTGTTGCGCGGAAACTGGCTGGGGTGGTTCAGGGGCAGGCCCTGCTCCTGGCAGACCCGCTCCATGTCGCGCCACATGTACTTGCCCTTGATGGGCACGACGTTGAACGGGCTGTCGGTCATGCCCTGATGGGCATGAAGCAGCGGGCCGAGCAGAAACGGGCGCCAGACGACCTCGACCCCCGCCTCTTCCGCCAGCGCTTCGATGCGCATGGCGGCGGGGTAGGAGTAGGTCGAGGCGAACTCGTACCAGAACTCGATCATTGCCCCTTCTCCCTGAGGGAGAAGGAGGGGCCCGCGCCGAAGGCGTGGGAGGATGAGGGTTCAGGGACGGCGGCGAGGGCGTCAGCCCTCACCCTCCCATCGCTGCGCGACGGGCCCCTCCCTCTCCCTCCGGGAGAGGTGTGGAGCGCCATCACTGGTGGTCCAGAAGGCCCAGGACGCGCTTGGCGACGACGTTGAGGTTGATCTCGCTGGTGCCGCCCTCGATGGAGTTGGCCTTGGCGCGCAGCATCGAGCGCAGGGCGCCGACCTCTCCGGCCGAGAAGCTGTCGCCTTCCCAGCCAAGGCCCTGAAGCCCGAGGGCCTCAACGGTCAGTTCGGTGCGCTCCTGGTTCAGCTTGGCGGCCGCGTACTTGATGATCGAGGTCGCGGCGCTGGGGCCCTTGCTGGCCTTGCCCTCGGCTTCCGCCCGGCGAACGGTCAGCTGGAAGGCGGCTGAGTCCATCTTGTGGGTGCTGATGCGGGCGCGCAGGTCGGCGTCCGCGATTCGGCCGGCCTCGTCGACGCCGACATGCTCCTTGGCCGCGTCGACGACGTCGATGCCCGCGCCGCCGCCGAAGCCGCCGGCCGAGATGTTCTGACGCTCATACTGCAGCAGCCGCTTGGCGATTTCCCAGCCGCCGTTCAGCTTGCCGACCAGCTGGTCCTTGGGGACCTTCACGTCGGTGAAGAAGGTTTCGCAGAAGGGCGAGGAACCGCTGATCAGCTTGATCGGGCGAGTCTCGACGCCTTCGCTGGCCATGTCGAACAGCACGAAGCTGATGCCCTCATGCTTCTTGCCGGTGTCGGTCCGCACCAGGCAGAAGATCCAGTCGGCCTGGTCGGCGTAGCTGGTCCACACCTTCTGGCCGTTGATCAGGAAGTGGTCGCCCTTGTCCTCGCATTTCGTCTGCAGGCCGGCGAGGTCGGAGCCGGCGCCCGGCTCGCTGTAGCCCTGGCACCAGCGAATCTCGCCCTTGACGATGCCGGGCAGGAACTTCTGCTTCTGCTCCTCGGTGGCGTACTCGAGCAGCACGGGGCCGAGCATCCAGACGCCGAAGCTCATCAGGGCCGGGCGGGCCTTGATGCGGCGAAGCTCGCTCTCGAGCACCTTGTTCTGCTCACGGCTCAGGCCGCCGCCGCCGTATTCCTTCGGCCACATAGGCGCGGTCCAGCCCTTGGCCGCCATGCGGTCGAGCCAGAGCCTGGCGTCCTTGTTGGTCGGATTGAACCGGCGACCGCCCCAGGGCGACTCGCTTTCGTCATCCATCGGGGCGTTGAGCGACGGCGGGTAGTTGGCCGCCAGCCAGTCACGCACCTCGGTGCGGAAGGTTTCCAGCTCGGTTGCGCCGAAATCCGCCATGACCTTCTCCCGTCTTTTTCCTGTTGCGGCGCACCTTAGCGTGCGCGTTCGTCGGAGCAAGCGCGTTCAAACGCGTGTTCGACTCCTCTGTCGGCGCGTCTTCCGGCGGGACGCGTTATACTGCGGTTCGTCAGTCGCGGGATTCGGATGCAGGTCTTTCGGGAATTGAGGCCCGCGCTCGTCGGCGCCGCTCCCACCATGGGCGCGATAGCGGCGTTGTCTGCGGGTGCGATGCTTGTGGCCTCCGGCGCCACCCCGTCCGACCCCTCGCGGGTGCTCGAACTGCTGCGCTTCACGCCGCCGCTGCTGATCGAGACCAGCCACTTCCTGTCGTCGATCCTCGGCCTGGTGCTGATCCTGCTGGCGTTCGGCCTTCGCTCCAAACTCGACGCCGCATGGAATGCGACGCTGGTCGTCATCCTGCTGGCCGCGCTGCTGGCGCCCTTCAAAGGTTTCAACTGGGAAGAGGCGGTCGTCCTGCTCGGCTGCTTCATGGTCCTCCTGCCGCTGCATGACGGGTTCCCAAGGCAGGCGAGGCTGTCGCGGATGGAGGTGACGCCCGGCTGGCTGATCTCGGCGGCGGCGGTGCTGGTCGGCGCGATCCTGCTGGGCGTCTGGTCTTTCCAGCATGCCGACTATGGCGACATGCCGGTCTGGCGAGTGATCGCCGACCAGGATCTGGAGCGGGCGATCCGCTCGTCGGCCGGGGCGGCCCTGGCCCTGCTCGGCTTCGGCCTGTGGCGGCTGTTCGCCATGCCGGCCACGCCCAAGGTCGCCGGCGACAACGACCCGGACTTCGATCGCGTTCGCGCCATCCTGGGCAAGGCGGAATGGTCGCAGCCGGACTCCAACCTTGCCCTGCTGGGCGACAAGCGGTTCCTGTTCTCGCCGTCCGGCGAGACCTTCCTCATGTTCGGCGTGCGCGGCCGGTCGTGGATCGCCATGGATGGTCCTGTTGGTCGCACCGAGGAGCGGATGGAACTGCTCTGGCGGTTCCGCGAGCTGGCCGACGCCCATGCCGCGCGGCCGGCGCTCTACGGCATTGGTCCCGAGGACCTGCCCGACGCGGTCGAGCTGGGCTTTTCGATCCAGAAGATCGGCGAGGCGGCCGCCGTGCCGCTGGACGGCTTCTCCCTGGCCGGTCGCCGGCGCGAGGTCCTCCGCCGCAACTGGCGCAAGGCCGGGGAGGGCGGCGCGAGCTTCGAGGTTGTCCCCCCCGACGGCGTTCCGCCCTTGATGGATGAGCTGAAGGCCATTTCCGACGAATGGCTGTCGCATCATTCCGGAGCAGAGAAGAGCTTCTCGCTGGGCGGGTTCGTGCCCCGCTATGTCGCCGAATTCCCCATGGCCCTGGTGCGATCCGGCGGGTCGATCGTGGCTTTCGCCACCCTGTGGCCGACGGCGACGCGCAAGTCCTTTTCCATGGATCTGATGCGCTACGGCGAAGCCGCGCCCAAGAACGTCATGGACTATCTGTTCGTCGAGCTCCTCGAGTGGGGGCGCGAGCAGGGCTACGTCGCTTTCGACTTCGGGTCCGCGCCTCTGGCCGGACTGGAGGACCGGCCTCTGGCCCCGATCATGTCGCGCGTGGGCCGGCTGCTCTTCGAGCGCGGCGAGGAGATCTACAATTTCCGCGGCGTGCGCCGGTACAAGGACAAGTACGACCCTGTCTGGCAGCCGCGCTATGTCGCCGCCCCGCACAAATGGCAGATTCCCATGGTGATGGCCGATGTCGGGCTGCTGTCCTCGGGCGGCATGGCCGGCCTGACCCGTCGGCGGGCCCGGGCGGACGGCTCCGGCTCAGCGCCCCGTGGTGAATCCCAGCAGGTTCACGACATGCACCAGCATGAACACCGCCCCGGCTGACGAGAACACCATCACGGCCCGCCAGGGGACCATCCGTACGCCTCGCATCAGGTCGGGCGGCTGGGCGCCGCGCCAGCCGGCGAACACGGCGAGGGCCAGCAGGGCGGCGGTCACGGCGAGGGAAATCGGCAGCGTCATGCGGGCCAGATGGCGGGCGGCGACCGGGACCGCAAGCGTCATCCACAGCAAATCGTCGCAGTCACAAGATTTGGCGTTAACCTCGCGTTTACACACAAGGGGTGGGTGGCTAGCGTCGACTCTGGAGTGCCGGAGGTGCGATTCGAATGACGGCGGGGGCGCCCTGGAGCGTGAAGGGTATCGACCCCAAAGCGCGTGAGATCGCCAAGGATCTCGCGCGCCGCTCCGGAATGACGCTCGGCGAATGGCTGAACCGGATGATCGTCGAGGGCGACCCCCTGGCCGGCGCGGACTACGCCCCGGAACGGGCGCTCAACGCGCCCGACGAACCCATCGTCATCGACACCTCCCGCCCGCAATCAGGCCCCCGTTACGAGATTCCCGGCCATCCCGCCGACGAGGTCGGCCGGGTCGCCGAGGCCGTGGAGCGGCTCAGTCAGCGGATCGAGGCCGCCGAGCAGCGCTCGACCCTGGCCATCACCGGCATCGACCAGTCGGTGCGCGGGGCCCTGGCCCGGCTGCAGACCTCCGAACGGGAACAGACTTCCGTCGCCGCCCGGTTCGAGGGTGCAGTCGACGAGATTCGCACCGATTCCGCCCGCGTCGCCGACCGCCTCCGCCGCCTGGAGCAGGAGGCCGCCGGGCCTCGCTCGGCCGAAGCCCTGCGTTCGCTCGAAGGCATGCTCGGCAAGGTCGCCGGCCAGATGTACGATGGCGAGGCCCGCACGCGGGAGACGCTGGCGGTCGTCGAGGCCCGGGTCGCGGACCTCGAGAAGTCCGATCCGTCCAACCTCGTCGAGGCGGTGGCCGCGCGGGTGGCCGAACGTCTTGAGGCGGCGGAAGCTCGCACCACCGACGCGCTTCGCGACCTGGGCTCCTCGTTCGTCGCCCTCGACCGACGCCTGAAGGCCGTCGAGACGGGCGAGAGTGGGGCCGATCGCCTGGAGGCCCTGGCTGTCGACCTGACCGCCCGGATGGAGGCGACCCGCGCCGAACTGGCCGAGAAGCTGGCGGCGTCGGCCGAGACGCGCTTTGACCGCATGGATCGTCGCCTGTCCGAGATGTCCCAGCATGTCGCCACCGCTGAAACCCGGTCGGCGCAGGCGATCGAACGGGTGGGCCGGGAGATGGTCAGCATGGCCGACAACCTCAGCCGCAAGATACAGACGGTGGAGAACCGCGGCGCCGATGCGCTGGAGCAGGTCGGGGGCGAGGTGGCCCGCATCGCCGCCGCCGTCGAGCAGAAGCTCAGCCGCGCCGATACCGCCCAGGCCCAGGCGCTGGAGAAGCTCGGCGTCGAGATCGCCCGCATCACCGAGCGGCTGGCCGAACGGATCGCCAATTCCGAGCGGCGCGGCGCACTGGCCATCGACGAGGTCGGCGAACAGGTGGCCCGGGTCACCGAACGCATCAGCCAGCGCCAGGAGCGCACGGCCACCGACCTGGCCGAACGCATCCGGCTGAGCGAGGAGCGCACCGCCCGCCTGCTCGAGGAGGCGCGCGAGAAGATCGACGCCAGCCTGAGCGGCTCGCACCGCCGGCTCGCCGAACAGATTGCGCCCTCGGTCGCGCCCGCCGCCGCCCCGCGCAAGCCCGATCCGGTTCGACAGGCCTTCAGCGATCCCTTCGCCAACGACCCCTTCGAGACCTCCGCCAGGGCGATCCCGGAAGACGCCTTCGCGCCCCAGGTCTTCTCCCGCCCGGCGGTCGAGACCGCGCCTGGCGATCCGGCGCCCTTCCCGGCGGCCGAGCGGGGGACCCCGTCCTTCTCGCAGGAAGACTTCGACGCGGTGGACGATTTCGTCGCCATCAGCGACGAACCCGAAATCCCGGACGCGCCCGAAATCTCGCCGCCGCCGTCGATCGATCCGTTCGAGGTGAGCGCCGCGCCCGCCGCGCCGCGCTCGACCCGCGATGTGATCGAACAGGCCCGGATGGCCGCCCGCGCTGTCGCCGGCGGTGGCGCTACGTCAGCGGCAGCTGCGGCCGACGAGCGCCGGGGTCTCTTCGGCGCCAGTGACCGCAAGGCGAAGAAGCGGGCCGGTTCGGCGATGATGTCGGCCGTCCTGATCGCGACCACTGTCACTACCGTGTCGGCGCTCGGCGTCGGCGGCCTGATGTATTCGGGCGTCATCGGCGGCGGCGGCGAGAGCCCGCGCGTCGAGAACAGCCGCCGGATCGCGGAAGCCGACGCCAGGGGCGAGATCAAGGGCGCGGAAGCCGACACCACGCCGATGATCGCCATGGCCGTCAGCCCGGCCGGTCCGGGGCAGGCGACCACGCCGCCGCTGGCCGGCGCGTCGGGCCTGACGGGCGGCGCCGTCGAGAACGCCGCCGCCCTGTACGCCGAGGCTCAGCGTCTGATCGAGGCGAAGGACCCGGCCGGCCTCGACCGCCTGCGCCGCGCCGCCAACATGGGCCTGGCCGCCGCCCAGTTCGATCTGTCCAAGGCCTATCTGACCGGCACGCTGGGCGTGAAGAAGGACGAGGCGGAGTCGCGCCGCTGGACCGAGCGGGCCGCCCAGGCCGGCGATTCCCGCGCCATGCACAATCTGGGGCTGGCCTTCTTCCACGGCAGCGGCGGGCCAATGAACAAGACCACGGCCGCGCAGTGGTTCCGGCGCGCCGCCGACCTTGGCATGGGCGACAGCCAGTACAATCTGGCCAGCCTGTACGAGCAGGGCTACGGCGTCAGCCAGAACCCTGCGGAGGCCTACAAGTGGTACCTGATCGCCGCCCGGAGCGGTGACGCCGAGGCCCGGTCCGCCGCCGACCGGCTGAAGGGCGAGCTGACGCCGGAAGCGCGCTCCGCCGCCGAGCGCTCCGCCGCCGGCTACCGCGCCGCGACGCCCAATGCGTCGGTCCGGCCCGTGGCGGCCGCCGCCTCCGCGAGCGGCGTGGCCTCGGCCCAGAAGGCGCTGTCGATGCTCGGCTACTACCGGGGTCCGCAGGATGGGGCGCAGTCCGCCGCCCTGAAGGGCGCCGTTCAGGCCTTCCAGCGCGACAAGGGCCTGCGGACGACCGGCGCCCTGGACTCCGAAACCGTCGCCAGGCTGGCCGTCTACAGTCGCTAGACCAGCGTCGGGAGTCGACCGGGTGCGGCGTATTTGCGCTTCGACCTTCGGCGGACCCGGTTGTATGGTTGTCGCTCGTTCGCGCTGGCCGCGGACCGGCGGCCGCAGGGCGTTTCCAGGGAGCTAGCGGGCATGAGGCAGGCCACCGCGCAAGCGCCGGCGTCCGCCTGGACGATGGGGTTGATCAGCCTGATCCCCTTCTATCTGTTTGTCGGGCTCTATTGCTACGGCCCGCAGCCCTTGCGTGGCCAGGCCCTCCTGGGCCTGCTCGGCTGGTCGACCGCCATGCTCAGCTACCTCGGCGGGGTTCGCGCCGGCCTCGAGATCGACAGCCACAGCCAGCCGCGCCTGTGGAGTGTGGCCCTGTCGATGGCTTCACCGGTCGCGGCGCTGGGTCTGCTGTTGGGGGCGATCACCGGCACGTTGTCCCCGGTCCAGCAGATCAGCGGCTTCATGGTCGCGTTTTTGCTGATGTGGCTCTGGGACAGCCGGGCCGGCGATGGTCCCGCCTGGCGTCCCCGCTACCGCACCTTCATCACCGCCGGCGCCGCCGTGGCCCTGGCCTTCGCGCTCGAACAGGCGATGAGTCTGTAGGGCGCATTGCGTCCTTCGACACGCCGCTTCGCGGCTGCTCAGGATGACGTCGCTTTAAGGCTGCACATGCACGTCATGCTGAGCAGCGCTCGAAGAGCGCGTGTCGAAGCACGCAGGACCTTCAATCCCCCACCAGCGACTTCCACCCGATCGCATGCACCCGGTCGGTTCCCAGCGCCGCCGCCATCGGCCGGCTGGCGAACAGCGGCGCGAAGGCGGCGTCCTTGACGTTCAGGCCGCCGGCATAGGCGCCGAAGGCCGGGACCACGATCCGCGATCCGTCGGTGACGAAGCAGCGCCGCCGCACCCGCCCGCCGCGTCCGGCGATCCGCGCCGCAGGGTGCAGGTGGCCGGCGACCTCGCCCGGCTGGACGCCCGGGAGCGGTTCGTGGCGCAGGACCAGGCTCTCCAGCGTCATCTCGTCGATGACTTCGCCGGGCAGGCCGCGTGGCCCGTCGGCGTCGTGATTGCCGACCACCCAGACCAGCGTCCGGCCGCTGGCCAGCGCCGCCAGCCGCGCCGCGTCCTCGGGCGCCAGCCGATCCTCGGCGCGGCCGTCGTGAAAGCTGTCGCCCAGGAAGACCAGCAGCCGCGGCGCGCAGGCGGCCACCGCCCGCTCCAGCCGCGTCAGGGTCTCGCGCGTGTCGTAGGGCGGCAGCAGCTGCCCGCGCGTGGCGTAGGCCGAGCCCTTCTCGAAATGCAGGTCGGCGACCAGCAGGGCGTCACGGGCCGGGACGTGCAAGGCGCCGGAGGCCTTGAGCACAACTTGCGTGCCGTTGACGGCCATGGCTACGCCGCCGCAGGGGGAGGTGGTGAAGCGGTACCGCTGTGCGTCCCCCCGGGACCGACCGGAGGTCGGCCCGAGGGCAGGCTCCGACACGGGCGCTGGCGCGCCCTGCTCAGGATGACGTGTGGGGGACGGCTGCATCGCGTCCACATCAGAAGACTTCACTGAGTACGTCATCCTGAGCAGCCTTGCGCAGCAAGGCGTGTCGAAGGACGCACAGCCTCAACGCACCTCAAGACATCGCCTCCGCGATCAGATCCTCGGTCGCCTCGGCCAGCATCATGTCGGCCGCGCCGCCGGGCGCGCGCTCGCGGCCGAGCTCCATGAACATCGGTACGGCGAAGGGCGACAGATGGTTCAGGGCTGAATGCCGGATCCTGCCCTTCACCCGCGCCAGCAGGCGTCCGACCCGGGCCACGTCGATGACCATGGTCGCCGCGTCGGCCCGCGCGCATTTCAGCAGCAGGTGATCCGGCTGGTGGCGGCGCAGCACGTCGTAGATCAGGTCGGTGGAGAAGGTCACCTGCCGCCCCGACTTCTCCGCCCCGGGCATCCGCCGCTCGATCAGGCCGCTGATCAGGGCGCAGGCCTTGAAGGACCGCTTCATCATGAAGCTCTCGTCCATCCAGGCTTCCAGGTCATCGCCGAGCATGTCCTCGTCGAACAGGTCGGCGAGGTTGAGCCCGTCCATCGGCTTCAGCGCCCAGATGGCCATCGCATAGTCGTTGCAGACAAAGCCGAGCGGCCCGATGCCCAGCCGGTCGAGCCGCCGGGTCAGCAGCATGGCGAGAGTCGCATGGGCGTGACGGCCGTCGAACGGATAGACCACCATGTAGTGCCGCTTCCCGCGCGGGAAGGTCTCCAGCAGCATCTCGTCCGGGGCCGGGATGACCGAGCGGTCCCGCTGCGCCTCCAGCCATTCGCGGACGTCGGAAGGCAGCACGGCCCAGGCGCTCTCGTCGGACATCATTCGCCGGACCTTGGCGGCCAGGAAGGTGGAGATGGCGAACTTGCTGCCGCCCCAGCTGGGCATCTTGGGATTGGCGCCCGGGGCCGGGCTGACCAGCACATCGACGCCGGTCACGCCCACCAGCCGCCAGACCTGGCCGGCGAAGACGAAGGTGTCGCCGGGGTCGAGCACCTCCAGGTAGCCCTCCTCGACCTCGCCGATCTTGCGGCCGCCCTTGCCGCCGCGCATGGCGATGCGGACGTTCAGCGTGGCCGCCGAGACGATGGCCCCGACATTCATCCGGTGCCGGCGCACCGTGTCGGCGTTGCGGGCGCTCCACAGCCCGTCCGGCCCCTTCACGATCCGCCGGAAGCGGTCGTAGGTCTTCAGCGCGTAGCCGCCGGTCGAGACGAAATCGACGACCGCCTCGTAGTCTTCCCAGGCCAGGTTCCGGTAGGGCCCGGCGGTGCGGACCTCGTCGTAGAGCGCCACCAGATCGAAGGGCTCGGAACAGGCGCAGCCCATGACGTGCTGGGCCAGAACGTCCAGCGCGCCGGTGCGAGGCGCCTCGGTGTCGAGGCTGTTCTCGGCGATGGCCTCGATGGCCGCCTGGCACTCCAGCATCTCGAAGCGGTTGGCGGGCACGAAGATCGCCTTCGACGGCTCGTCCAGCCGGTGGTTGGCCCGCCCGATCCGCTGCACCATCCGCGCCGCGCCCTTGGGCGCCGCCAGCTGGATGACCAGATCGACGTCGCCCCAGTCGATGCCCAGGTCGAGGGTGGAGGTGCAGACCACCGCCTTCAGCTCGCCCCGGGCCATGGCCGCCTCGACCCGTCGCCGCTGCTCGGCCGCCAGACTGCCGTGGTGCAGGGCGATGGGCAGGGAATCGTCGTTCAGCTTCCACAGCTCCTGGAAGGCGAACTCGGCCTGGAAGCGGGTGTTGACGAAGACCAGGGTCGTGCGGTGGCGCTTGATGATCTGGTAGACCTCGGCCATCGCGTGTTCGGCCGTATGGCCGGCCCAGGGCACCCGGCCTTCGGAGACCAGCACCTCGACCACCGGCCGCGGTCCCGGCGGGCCCTTCACCAGATCAACTTGAGTGTCATCCCGGCCGTAGCGCAGCGGAGAGCCGGGACCCGGCCCCGCTGCACCCGCTCCGGGTCCCGGATCGCCTGCGGTGTCCGGGATGACAGCTTTGGGAGACATCCACTCGCGGATCAGGTGGGGATCATCCACGGTCGCCGACAGCCCGACCCGGCGCAGGTTCGGGGCCAGGGTCTGCAGCCGCGCCAGATCGAGCGCCAGCAGGTCGCCGCGCTTGGTCGGCCACAGGGTGTGAATCTCGTCCAGCACCACGCAGCGCAGGTCCTCGAACAGTCCCCGCGCGCCCTCCCAGGCGCAGAGCAGGGCCAGCTGCTCGGGCGTGGTCAGCAGAATGTCGGGCGGGCTGACCTTCTGCCGCTGCTTGCGGCTGACGCCGGTGTCCCCGGTGCGGCTCTCGGCGACGATGCCAAGGCCCATCTCCCGGATCGGCGTCATCAGGTTTCGCTCGACATCGACGGCCAGCGCCTTCAGCGGCGAGATGTAGAGGGTATGGATGCCGCGCGGCCCGTTGGCCGGCGGGCGTTCGCTGAGTTCGATCAGGCTTGGCAGGAAACCGGCCAGGGTCTTGCCGCCGCCGGTCGGGGCGATCAGCAGCGCGTGCCGCCCCTCGCGCGCCTTGGCCACCATCGCCAGCTGATGCTCGCGCGCCGCCCAGCCGCGCGAGGTGAACCAGTCGGCGAAGCGGGGAGGGAGGCGGGCCTCAGCCGGCACTCGGACCCTGATCCCACGGGCAGAGCATCCGGCATTGCGTGGGGTCGAAGTCCCACAGATTCCGGGTCACGACGGTCAGGTCATGCACGATGGCGGTCGCGGCGATAAGGCCATCGACCACCGCGATCGCCCGGCCGCGATTTCGGGCTAGCCCGGACATGTCTCCCCAGAGGTTCGCAATCTCGACCGTGATTGGAAGGACGCGACCCTCGAAGCCGTCGACCAGCTCCCGGTTCAGGCTTTCCAGCAGGTCACGCTTTCTGCCGCCGGGCAGGTTCGCAATCCCTCGCCGCAGTTCGCCGACAGTCAGGACGCTGAGGTAACTGTCGCCCGGCCGTACCGTCGCCATCCAGGCCTGGAAACCGGGATCTGGACGTGGCCGAGTGATCTCGCTGACCGCATTGGTGTCGAGAAGATAGGTCACCAGCTCCGTCCGGCGGACCCATCCCTGTCTCGCCTCAGATCCACATCCTCCAGCGACGGCCAGGACTGGAAGAACGAAATCAGGTCATCCTTGGCGTTGGAACGGCGAAGCGACCGGTACTCGTCGTTGGAGAGCACGACCGCGACCACTTCACCGTCCTGCTCGACGGCCTGTGGGCCTTCGGCGGCGGCGCGGTCGACTATGACCTTCAGATCGGAGCCATCCATCGGGCAGAAACCTCGCTAGAGCGCATTTGATCCTATCAGCTTTGAAACTTGAGGCAATGTTCCCGTTCCGTTTCCAGGCGAGTCCCGCTATCCAGAGCGGGTGACCGACCTTCCCGCGCCCGCCACGCTTGACCTTCCGACCGCCCTCGTCGTCCTGCCCGGCGGCAAGAGCGGCGCGGCCGACTCCGGCGGGGCGCGGGAGCTGCGGCCGCCCTATGCCCGCGAGCTGATCCAGGAGTCGCCGGTGCTGGTGGCCCACGCCGCCATGACCGCCCGGCGGCTGGGGCTGAACGCGCCGGGACGGTCGCGGCGGATCCTCGACGCGCTGGAGCTTTACGCCTTCGTGCGGCCGGCGAAGTTCACCGCCCCCTCGGCGGTCGGGCTGGCGCTGGCGCTGGGACTGCCCGAGCCGCGCGGCGTGGCGGCCCAGGCCCAGGCCTTGCGCGAGGCCTGCCGCATCCTGCTGGCCGAGCTGGCCGCCACGCCCTGGCCCTCCCGCGAGGAGGCCCTGGTGCTCGCCGAGACGCTGGATCGCGGCGGCTGGTCCTGGGGCTCGGCCGTCATCGGCGCCCTGCGCAGCCAGCCGATCAAACACAGCCCGCGCGGTTCGGGCCTGGAGGTCTGGAGCCGCATCCCGGAGTGGGAGGACCAGGCCCCCCTGGGCGAGCCGGGCAGCAGGCCCATCGACCCGGAGGCCGCCGGCCGCCGGCTGGACGAGCTGCTGCAGAAGGCGGGTCTGGACGAGGCCCGCGCCTCGCAGAAGGTCTATGCCGCCGAGACGGCCTGGGCCTTCCAGCCGCGCGACCGCGAAGGCGAGCCGCGCATGATGCTGGCCGAGGCCGGCACCGGTGTTGGCAAGACCATGGGCTACCTCGCGCCAGCCTCCCTGTGGGCCGAGGCCAACGGCCCGGCCGTCTGGGTCTCGACCTACACCCGCGCCCTGCAGCGCCAGATCGAGCGCGAGAGCGCCGGCATCTTCCCGGATCCCGCCGTGCGCGCCCGCAAGGTTGTTGTGCGAAAAGGCCGTGAGAACTACCTGTGTTTGCTGAATTTTCAGGAGTCCGTTAACGCGGCGCAGCTGGGTAATGGCGACCTGGTCGGCCTGGGTCTGACGGCCCGCTGGGTGCGGGCCAGCCGCGACGGCGACATGACCGGCGGCGACTTCCCGGCCTGGCTGCCTGGCCTGTTCGCGGTGCCGCCCGCCCTCCAGGCCAGCGCCGGCAACCTGGTCGACCGGCGCGGCGAGTGCGTCCATGCCGGCTGTGTCCACTATCGCGCCTGTTTCATCGAGAAGGCCGTGCGCGGCTCCAAGCGGGCCGACATCGTCATCGCCAACCATGCGCTGGTGATGAGCCAGGCCGCCTTCGACGGCGCCCGCACCGCCCGGGGGCTGAAGGGCGACAACGAGACGACCAGCCTGCGCCGCATCGTCTTCGACGAGGGCCACCATCTGTTCGACGCGGCCGACAGCGCCTTCTCGGCGGCGCTGTCAGGCGCGGAGTCGGCGGAGCTGCGCCGCTGGATCCGCGGACCCGAGGGCCGGGGGCGCCGGGGCCGAGGGCTGGAAGCGCGGCTGATGGAGATCGTCGGCGACCGCGAGGCGGCCCGCGACGCGCTGCAGGACGCCGTCCACGCCGCCGCCGCCCTGCCGGGCGAGGGCTGGTCGGGCCGCATCGCCCCGCCCGACGGCCAGGTCAATCCACTGGGACCTGTCGAGGCCTTCCTCGTCGCCGTCATCGAGCAGCTGCGCGCCCGCGCCGCGCCCGGCGACCAGGGGATGGAGGCCGCCGCGCGGCCGGCCACCGACCTGGTGCGGGACACCGCCGCCCTGGCCGCCGCCGCCCTGGCCCGGGTCGAGGCGCCGCTGCTGGCCCTGGCCCGACATCTGGAGGACCTGCTCGACGAGGAGACCGACGAGCTGCCGACCTCTGACCGCGCCCGTATCGAAGGGGCCTTGAGGGGGCTCGACAGGCGCGCCCGCATGACCCTGCCGGGCTGGCGCTCGATGCTGAAGGCCATCGAGGAGGATGCCGAGGACGACCCCGACTTCGTCGACTGGTTCGACGCCACCTTCCTCTACGGTCGGGTGGTCGACGCCGCCTGCCGCCGCCACTGGGTCGACCCGACCGAGCCGCTGACCGCCGCCGTCATCGCCCCGGCCCATGGCATCCTGGTCACCAGCGCTACGCTGGCCGACAGCACGCTGGACGACCCCTTCGCCCTTGCCGAGATGCGCACCGGCGCCGCGCGGCTGCCCGAACGGCCCCAGACCCTGCGCCTGCTCTCGCCGTTCGACTACGCCGCCAACACCCGGGCCTTCGTGGTCACCGACGTGGGCAAGGACGACCCGCGCCAGGTCGCCGCCGCCATGCGCGAGCTGTTCCTCGCCGCCGGGGGCGGGGGCCTTGGTCTGTTCACCGCCATCCGAAGGCTCAAGGCCGTGCACGAGCGCATCGCCGCGCCTCTCGCCGACAAGGGCCTGGCCCTCTACGCCCAGCATGTCGACCCGCTGGAGGTCGGCGCCCTGGTCGATATCTTCCGCGCCGAGGAGGACAGCTGCCTGCTGGGCACCGACGCCGTGCGCGACGGCGTCGACGTGCCCGGCCGCTCCCTGCGCCTGCTGGTCTTCGATCGCATGCCCTGGCCAAGGCCCGACATCCTGCACAAGGCCCGCCGCCAGCGCTTCGGCGGCAAGGGCTACGACGACGCCATCGCGAGAGCGCGGCTGGCCCAGGCCTTCGGGCGCCTGATCCGGCGGGCGGATGACAAGGGTGTCTTCGTGATGCTCGACGCGGCGGCCCCGACGCGCCTGTTCAGCGGCCTGCCGGAGGGCGTGGAGCTGCAGCGCGTCGGCCTGGTCGAGGCGATCGAGGCGACGGCGGAGTTTCTCAGCGGGACAGACACCAAGGGCGTCTGTCCCTAGGCGCCGCCCTCAAACCGACTCCGTCCCGTCGCACTGATGCAATGTCCGCAGCCTAGACCGCTGCCGACGGCGGGGGCGCCTTCAGCACCGGAGTCGACCCATGAGCCTGCTCTCGCCCCGCCCCGACCTTCCCGTCGATGACGCCGCCTCGCCGTCCCAGGCCGTCTGCGCCCGGGCAGAGGTGCAGCGTGTGCGGTGGCTGACCGGCCTCAGTCAGGACGCCTTCGCCCGCTCGTTCGCCATCGACCCCGACGCCCTGCGCGACGTCGAGGCCGGCCGCGCGCGCCCCAACGCGGCGTTCCGCGCCTATCTGAAGGTCATCGCCCGCGATCCAGGCGGGGTCAGCCGGGCGGTCTCGTCGACCAACTGACGGCTACTCCCGGTACCAGGCCACCTGCACGCCCGTCGCCAGCAGCGCGCCATCGGCCGTCCACAGGCTGATGTCCTGGTCGGCGAAGTTGTCGTGGAAGATCTTGGCGTCCGCCACGCCCAGGATCGGCGCCGCGCCATTGGCCGCCAGCACCTCGCCGGAAGCGTGGAAATAGGTGGTCAGGGTCACCGTGCCCATGGGCTGCCGCGTGCCGCGCACCTGGATGATCCGCACGAAGAAGGCGTCGCTCAGCGCGGCCAGCGACAGGAAGTCCAGCGGGCGGGCCGGCAGGTCATCGAGCCACAGCACCGAGCGGGCGCTGCGCGGTTCGACCGGCGGCGCCTCGCCCCAGGCCGGCGCGCCCTCGACGAAGCGGAAGTTGTAGCGCTCCAGCCAGCCGCCGCGTCCGGCCATGTCCAGCGGAGGAACCGCCTCGGCCGGGGGGACGGTCGGCATGACGCCCGGCCGATGGGTCCAGGTCTCGCGGCGGCGGGCGCAGACGATGCTGGCGCTGGCGGCGACCTTGCCGTTCTGGACCAGCTCCACGGCCCAGTGCTGGGTGGTCTTGCCCGCCCGGACCTCGCGCCAGCTGACGTCGAACGGCCCGTCGGCGATCGGCGCGCAGAAGTTCACCGTCAGGGCGATCGGGTCGCCGATACAGGCCTCGTCCTCGAGCACGGCCCGCAGCAGAGTCGCCGCCGTCGCCCCGCCGAACGGGCCGGCCATGTTGGCGTAGTACGGGCTGGTCGCCCCTTTGGCCCGGCGCTCGCCGGTCGGGGTCAGGGCGGTGGTGGCGTCGAGTGGGTGAAGGGCGGTCATGGGTCATCCTGCAGGCTGTGGCTCGGGGTGCGAGGTTCGCCGATCACCAGCCTTTCACTACCAGCGCCATCCTGGCGGGCAAATTAAGTTTTTAAACGAAACTAACCTGTCGTCATGCCGTCGTCGGGCTGTTGCGTCGCTGTCGCACTCTGTCGCTAGCGAAAGGCCGTCGGCGGAGCTTCCCGTGTTCGCCGAATCCGCTGGACGCCCCGGCTTGATTGGCCTGGCCTTTC
>Ga0315902_10005964_pt1 | contig 17017 bp, 17 predicted proteins | sample LakEriMetagenome_9_FD_203523 | JGI IMG/M metagenome (GOLD analysis project Ga0315902, IMG submission 203523) | Freshwater fungal communities from buoy surface, Lake Erie, Ohio, United States - Buoy 12 MA117 | ecosystem: Environmental > Aquatic > Freshwater > Lake > Lake biofilm | place: USA...
TAAAGTTGTTAATCATCACTTCTACCTGCCAGGTATAATAAGGTATGGCAGGCTGTGCACATATAAATTTCATAAAAAGTTGGTTTTAACAAAAATATATAATATTAATCTAAAATACAAATTTATTGACAACAAGGTGTTCCTCCAAGTTGATCGGTAATAGTAGCATTTCCAACATTCTGTAATGTACCTTGTTTAATGCAATCATTAATTGTATTAACGCCTGCATCAACAGGTATGAATATTCCAAGTCCATCACAATTTATCGCCTTAATGTTACCTTCAGTTGCCACACCAGATATTGAAATATTAACCTGAATATCCTCAAAACAATTACAGGTAGTTGTACTTGTAGTTGTAGATGTAGATGTTGTCGGAGTTGGGTAACAAGAACATGATGAATACAACGGATCATCGATATCTTCTATGTCAATTATATCAAAACTGACACCTAAGTCATTAACTAAACCTTTTGTACATACTACAACACTACCATCTGGAGATAATACTGCTGATACAATTGTTCCAGAACAATTTATAAAACTATAAGGTGTGAATGCGGTAGTGCTATCATTTTCAATAACATAGCATTCACAAGGAACCGTTGTAGTTGATGTTGTTGTTGTAAGATTTGCACAATCAATTCCAGTGTTTGTTGAAGTGCTAATCGCCGATATTAGTGAATCATTTTTAAAATACCCCAATTGTGGAGCTGTACAAGAGCATACTGCATTATTTTTAAGACCAGGGGTGGTAAAAGCTATTGTATTAACATCTGGATCAAAAGGATCATTAAAACAATCTTGATATTGTGCAAATACTGTATTATTAGGACTAAAGGAATTTCCTGTTGCATCACTGATATCTGCAGCATTAATTGTAATATCCCAACTTCTACAAGGTCCACAAGTAGTTGTACTAGTAGTTGAAGTAGATGTACTTGTACTGGTTGTTGAAGTACTTGTTGTACTTGTTGTAGAAGTCGATGTTGTGGATGTTGATGTTGATGTTGATGTAGTAGTACAAGCTGGATCAACATTATTCAAATGATATAAAGACAAACTTGAAAAAACTCCAGATGTAGGATTTTGTTCATACACTATCCCAGCTTCTAATATCGCTTTCATATATAAAAATACAGCATTAGGAGTTAAGCTAGGTTGATTTGCTAAAATAGCGGTCTTAATTTGACATAGTAAAGATAAATTTTTAATTGTTCCTTCTTCATAAACACCAATATTTAACAACGATGTTACATCAGAAATTGAAAAATAAGCACCTAAACTATTATAACAGTTTTCAAAATCACCATCATCTGTACAACTACATGGAACAAACAATTTACTTTCTATAGGAAAATCAATAGATGTTACAGGACATCCTATTGTACCACTAATAGTTTCTCCAAAATTTGTAAGAGTTTGTGTTGATACAATTATTTTAGGACAGCATGATGGTAATGGATCTCCCTTACAGGTTAAAAAAGATTTATGTAATAAATAATTCTGAAATGATAAAAATAAATAGGGATCACAAGAAGGTGGACAAATGTTAGATGAAACAATCGTAAATCCACCGTTTAAAAATTGTTTTAATTTTGTAGGGTTAGGACTAGGAGTGTTTGTAAAAAAATGATTTATTGCATACACAAATGGATTTATACATGGTTGGGTAGTAGTGCTAGTAGTTGATGTAGATGTTGAAGTGGATGTTGATGTACTACTTGTACTCGTACTTGTACTGGTTGATGTACTACTTGTAGAGGTAGAAGTACTTGTACTTGTTGATGTGCTTGTTGACGTACTCGTAGATGTACTCGTAGATGTAGTTGTTGTTGGTATATTTGATATATCCACCTCTATTTCAGTAGGGCATGACCCTGTAGATTTTAAAAATATTTTAGTAGCTAAATTACTAACAACCACGTTTCTTCCATCTATTAATTCACTAATAGTAAGAACACCTGGAGAAACAGCCCCTACATTTGCAGTTATAATAAATGTAGGACCTAGTCCAGTAACATCTGTTGATGATAATTTTACAAAAACAATCATAAATAGTTTATTTTAATCATTTAAACTTTAATTACAACCACACTCTCCACGAGTAAATGTTGCATTTCCACTACTTCCAGTAGTTACAGGAAAATTATTATCAACACATCTTGTAACAGGAGCACTTTGATTATTAATTATTACCGATTCTGGAGTTGATCCTGGACAATTTCTAATATTAAATAGTGTAAAATCACTACTTGTACCAGGATTAAATGTATAAATTTGACAAGGACAAATTGTAGTAGTACTAGTTGTAGAAGTACTAGTAGATGATGACGTACTCGTACTAGTAGAAGTGGAGCTAGACGTGGAAGTTGATGTACTAGTACTAGTTGAAGTACTGCTTGTAGATGTTGACGTAGACGTACTGGTTGATGTAGATGTACTTGGAGAAGGATTATTATTTGTTGTAGTACTAGTTGTCGATGTACTACTAGTACTAGTTGTACTTGTAGATGTGGTTGATGTAGTAGATGTACTTGTTGTTGTAGTAGGTAATAATGATGTTGGAATTAAAAATTCTTTTTTAGGGGATTTTGGATCACAAGTATCAATACAAAGACTACCTTCAGAAACAACAGTGATTTTTGTAGCTAAAGGATTAACTGTTATAGTTACACCATCTAATAGTTCCTGCTTACTAAATTCATACGGAGATGTTAATCCAAAATCATCATATAAAAGAAAATTAGGACCTAACCCCCCTCCTAAAGAATCTATTTTAAAAAATATAAGCATGATAGTTTATTGAATTTGAACAATAGCAACAGCAGTTGGATTACCACATGAACAAGAAAACCCAGAAGCTTTTTCAAATAAAGTTAAAAGTACATTATTTAATTTATCACCTTTTAATATATCTAAACAAACAGAGCTATTACCAGTATATAAAACACACTGACTATTAATGACTTCTTCGCAATCAATTTCTGAATCACACTCGTATTCAATAATCATTGTAGTAGTTGGAGTTACATGTTTGCAACCACACGGATTACAATCACATGTCCCACAAGAATTTATATATGGTCTTTCTAACATCATAATTTATTTATTAATTATTATCCTCCACATGTTTCATACGGACCTAGATCTGGACCAACTGGACTATTTATTATTGTTTATTTTAAATATAAAGGTTACAATCAAACCAGTTTTCAATTACATACATGTTTCCACTAGGAGCTGTATAAATAGCAGGTCCAGGAAAAGATGGAACAAAATTCAATCCATTAATTTTTAATTGTAACCAAGTGTATGAATTAAATGTTACAACACTTGACGTAAAAACTGTATGTGTAGCTTGAGGAATACTTGGTGTAAGAGTTACCGTTGCAGTATTAGAAACAAACACTGGAACAACAATGTTACTACATGGCTGAGAAGGAGGATCATCGTAAAGTACCCATCCTGCAAGGGTAAAATCTAACGTATCACCAGTAGCAATACTTCCACTTTGAAGTGTTGCTACAAGATCTGATTCACCAGTATTTATATCAGGTTCAAGTGTAAGTGTGATTCTTCCTTGTATAAGATCAATTGGTACACCACAAAGTTCTATTTGTCCATTTACTAGAGGTGCTCCATTTTCATATGAACATCTAGCTCCTGTTGTTAAATTACTCCATGTTGTATTATCTGTTACTTCAAGAATTGGTGTTCCATCATTGTATTCATCATCCATAAGATTTTGTGCAGTCCATATTTGATTTCCAATTTTAACAGTAATGTACGTTCTACTATTTCCTACGTAATGAGGTAACAATGGATTGTCATTACTTGTTGTACCATCAGGAAGAACTTGTTCTGCAACAGTTGCAGGTCTTACTAAACGAATTGAAAATCCTACTTCAGGAGAATTAGTAAATCTATATATTTCAGAATGAAATGCACTCATTGATCTTGCCCATGCTGATGGTCCATCTAGTGTTGATGTCCAATAATAACCCGTATTATTTATAGAAAGAAAAGATCCAAGACCAATACCACCTCTTTGTCCACCAGAAACAGCTGACCAATTATATAAGTTTAAAGCACCAACATTAGGAGCACTCCATATGCCGTTATTTGTTGTAAATGGAGTTGTGCACTTTGTTTTAAGAATTCCTCCTACAGTTAAACTTTGAGGCGCAAAAAAAGCTGTTGGATTATGAGAAGGATCTAAATATCCTATTAACACATTCCAATCAGAGTCACTAGGAACAACCCATTGATTTCTAAGATCTAATGATGGAACACCAGGTTGATTTGTATTTACAATCCCTCCAATATTTCTACCTCCATTTGTTGTAGCACCTGCCCCAAATATTGCGTACCAATTATATAAATATCCATATCCTTCATATGTTTGTCCACAAATAGCTGTTGAACAAGGATTTGTTGTTGTGCTTGTTGTAGTCGAGGTACTTGTAGAGGTGCTAGTGCTTGTAGATGTACTAGTGGAAGTTGAAGAGGTACTTGTGCTAGTAGAAGTGGACGTAGAAGTGGAAGTAGAGGTACTGGTAGACGTGCTCGTACTTGTAGATGTCGATGTACTTGTAGACGTTGTTGTTGTAGGGGGAGGTGGACAATTTAACAAAGAATTTGTGACATAGATATTTGAATTAAAAGTGCTTGTCCAAACTCCAATAGGATATTGAATTGAAGAAGACGATGGTAAAAAGGCTGAAACATTAGCTGGAACTATTGGACCAACTGGAGTATTTGAAATAATCCATTGATTTAAATATGGAGCAGATATTGACCAGTGTATGTATGTATCAGGAACAGGTGATGAACAATCTGTATAATATAATTTATAATACAACTTACCGTTAGCAAGCCCGACTTCCGGTTCTATAGCGCAATTACTTAAGGGTATACCTTCATCTTTAATTGTAAAACAAATGCTTCTTGATACTGGTAAAGTAATACTATTTGTACATTCTCCTACTGAAGTGATTGTAATTGTTGTAGCATTAGGATCTACATTAACCGTTGTTCCATTAAGTAAATCTGTAACAGTAACAGGAGACGGAGATACACCTCCAACATCTGCTGTTAAGTTAAAATTAGGTCCTAAATTAGGACTTAGTGGGCCATCTAATTTTAATACTACTTGCATCTATATTTTTTTATAATTAGCAATCATTTGCGCTACAATTACAAGAGCCTCCAAACGGCTGATCAAGTTCAGTACATGTTATACCTACTGATATAAATTTATTGCTATCAATTTCAACATCTGTAAATGTAAGAACAGGTGCTAAATCATTCCCTGATTTACATGCTTGATATTCTACATAATTTGCTGGTATAATGGCAAATGTATCTCCTACTCTTAAAAATCCATAAACACAAAACGAAGCTGATTTGCTAATTTGTAAAGTTACATCAAATTTACCATTAGGTTTAGATGTTGCAGATACATTTGTTATTCGACCTTCTTGATTACTTAACAAAGGGTAAGCATAACAAGGATCTGTACCTGCTCCACATCCACTAGGAGATGCTGTCAATGGACTTAAACTTCCAGAATTAGTAATCCACGCAGTATTAATTGATCCACAAGCTGTTGGACTACAAGCATTTGAAAAAGAATTCCAAATAATCCATGATGTATTGCTTACTGTTTTTTGATTTATACATGATTGATTTGGAGTGTATGCATATGGAGCACTACTTGCATTACCACCATTAACACAAGAAATACTAACTCTAATGTGGGTTGTATTTGCAGGTATGTCATTAAAATTAATAGTTCTAGATGATAAACATTGACCAGCTGTATATGTTGTCCATGGACCTCCAACACCACTTGTAGAATATTCAATAAACTGACTTTGACAAGGAGGACACGACCCCCCTGTTGGAGTACTTATATTAATAGTAAAAGTACAACCAGATACATTTTCAGTTATACTTGTTATCGTAGGAGCACAACATGGAATAGATGTAGTTGTACTAGTTGTTGACGTACTTGTAGAAGTTGATGTGCTTGTCGAAGTAGAAGTAGACGTACTAGTTGAAGTAGATGTACTTGTAGAGGTTGATGATGTGCTGGTACTAGTTGTTGATGTACTTGTAGAAGTAGTGCTAGTAGATGTAGATGTAGATGTAGTTGGCGCAACAAGTTGAACTGTACCAGAGCTAAAGTTACATGAATCAGTTGTTGTCGGACAGCATCCTGATTGTGTAGTTATTGATGCGTATTCTGATTGAAAACTTGGTAATATAACCCAAGAAACTGGTGATAACCCATCAAGGTTGGAAGAGTTTGTATATGCAATTTTATTAGAACCGGAGAATAGTTCGTAAACGTCTGTAAAATTATTCCATTTAACTTTATATAAGTTTTGAGGTGTATGACAAGGTGATAAATAAGAAGGTTTATTCACCGAAGGACTTCCTGGAAAACTATCAACCGTATCATAAAAAGATTCTAATGTCGGGAATTCTGAATTTGAAGGATCTGTCGCAATAATATTTAAGCACAATGAAACAGGACATGACTCTCTTGTAACAAAATGATATTTTTTACCAGATACAACATTTAAAAATTTCCAATGAGAATTAATAGGATTTAATGGATTGTCTGGCTCTAATGGTCCAATTGGGTATTCAGCGTTAGAAGCTAATGTAGCAAGGACAACAGTTGGAGAACTTGAATTTACTAATTCCCATCTATTACTTACATTTGACCATCTTATCAAATAAGAAATAGTATTATAAGTAAATACATAACTAACCTTATCGTTAATTACAGCACCAGAATTTATTGTAGTGTTATATACATTACATGTGTAGTAGTCTGGAGTTAATACTGTTTCTACTGCTAAATTTACACAAAGAGATTTAGGTTCTGGAATAGGTTTTTGTGTAGTTGTAGATGTTGTCGAAGTGCTTGTGGTAGTTGTTACTTTATCAAATACGGCTGTTCCAAAATCACAATCACAATCTGAACCACCTTGAATTCTATTAATTATCTTTATTAAGACATCTTTAACTTTATCTCCTTTTTTTACACCATAGCATTCATAATCATTCCCATCGTATATTATACAATCAGTTAAAAATATGTTATCACATGTTTTTACACATGGTTTTTCAGCAACAGGATAACATGTTGTAGTTGTGGTTTTACAATTACAATCACATACATTAGGATCTACACAATTATTTAAACATCTGTTGCAAGACATACTATAATTTTATTAAAGCGTGGAGTTGCCATACTCATTAGCATATTTTAACGCACTTGTAATAACAGTTCCTTCATCTTTACATGATATTACTAGACCTTTTTCTAATATGGCGATTATATATTCAAGAGCTACACTTGGTGTTTTAGTTTTAAGGGCTTCAACAAGAGAGCAAAATGAATACCCATTTTTTAAAATATTATACTCAAATATTCCCCTACTTGTTCCTGTTTGAAATAACCATTCATTAAATTCATCAGCATTTAAAAAGTCTGCTAAATCTTCAACACATTTAGCAAATTGGTTATTACTACAACAAACAGAATATGATCTAGTAAACTCAATGAAAAAACTAGAACTGTCATTTGTATTAAGAGTGTCAACAAATTCTTTGTAGTTATTATATAAATAATAAAGATTTAAACAACACCCTCCCTTACCCATATTAAATGTTACATCTTCGCTAAACTGAACAAGATCTGGACTGGCTTCACCTACAATCATATAAAATTCATCACATGCTCCTTCACAACATAAATTTGCAGAAATAGGGAATAAATTTAATTCGTTTAAAACATCATATATAGTTGACCCAGGATTTTGGGAAATATAAAAATCAACATAATCTATGAAATATTGTATGGGATTTACACAAGGCATTTTAAAATATATTTATTTTTATAATTTTTTATGTGGAAGAAGGTCCAATTATATCTAAATATAAATCAATACTTCCTATAAAAACTTGACCATCAAAACACTCAATAACTAAACCGGTAGTTAACAAATCAAAAAATGCTTCAACAAAACAAGGATCATCACTAAATTTTATAAAATTTTCTAAAATCAAACATAGTTGCGAATTACCATCAAAAGCTCCTTGTTCAACTATACCTCCGTGTGAATTTATATCTCCATCCCAAGTTAATAATCTTTTGATAATCTGTGCAAGATTTGTAATTCCAGTTGGACCGGTCTCGCAATTATTATCTGCAAAATGTTGAATTATATTATAAACACACTGATTAAAATTATTACAACATGTTTCAAAGCCTACAAGTTCTAGGTTTTCAGAAAGTCCGCTAAAACCAAAATTATTTAAACAACAATCAATATCACTAGCATTACTTCCTGTTTTTTCTACAGCTCCTAATGGTGGTAAAGAACCGTTTAAATTTAAAACTGCATCAGCATATTTTAGAAATGTAATCACATCTGCTAATACATATGTACAATCTGGACAACAAACATTACAATCGTTTGTAATAAACCCGTTATCTAAAACTTCTTTTATTGAATCTTTAAAACATATACCGTTTGTTATTGAAAATTTATTTATAATATCAAAAATAAAATCAATAGGATTTACACATGGTGGCAATGGGTTAGCTGTAGTTGTAGTACATAATACTAATGGGTCACAACATATTGTGGTAGTACTTGTAGTAGATGTTGTACTCGTAGTAGTAGAACTTGTAGAAGTACTGGTGGTTGTTGTTTGTCCTAAAGAATATTTTGTTTTAAGTGCCATAATTATATTTTTATTACTACCCTACCGCTTCAAGAAAACCGAGAATTCGTTCAACAGAACCAATTTTAATTTCACCCCCTACACAAACTACAGCAATCCCTTTGTCTAAAAGTAAATCTAACACTTCTGCCGCAGAATCTCCAAATAATATATCAGGTTTAGACTTTAAAAATTCAACTAAAATACATAGTCCTGAACTAATTTCACCAGTGCAGCTATCTTCAAAACTTCCATATTCAACAATACCTTTGTCTAAAGCCCTATCTAAAGTAGTAAGTGGAGAATTTGAAGGTCTACTTCCATCATCAATACTTGTACTCCAACACAAAAATTTATTAAAACACTCTTCAAGATTTGGACTACAACATGTTCCAAGATTATTTTCACCTTCATTAAGATTACCGGTAGGTGCAACTGGGCCTACAGCTTCAGCGTATTTTAAATATGTTTCGGTATTAGAATAAACATTTACACAACAATCTCCAGAAAAACCTGATTCAGCAAATTTTAAATACGTTTCAACACTTGCTAGTATATAAGCTCCGCAAGGAGGACAACAATAGTCACATATTGGAGTTGTAATACCATTATCCAATAGTAAAACCAATGCTTCCAGAAAAGAAGATCTTGTATTTAAACCCTTTGTAGCTAAATAAGATAACTCAAATATATACTCCAAAGGGTTTTTACAAGAAACACATTGTCCAGGAATAGGAGGTGTTGAACAATTCATCAAGCTTTATTTAATATTATTATAAAACTGTAGTAGTAGTTGTTTCACCAAGAGCTTCGACAGTAGCAGATTGAGTTAATCCCACAGCTTCAGCGTATTTTAACCAAGTTTCAACAGAAGCAATATGCATGTTACCGTTAGAATCGCATGATATAACAACTCCTTTATCTAAAAGTCTATCAATAAAACCAGGTTTGTCTGTAGTTAATTTAACATTTTTATATTTCTCAAATAAATCAACAAATTTACAAATACTGCTAGAAACAGCACCTGTACAATTATTTTGAATCTGTCCATACTCAACTAAACCTTTATCCTGAAGTCTATCAACAAACACATCTGGTCTAGATATATTTTTAGTAGCCCAGCATATAAGTTCATCAACACACTCATCATAACCATTACAACAAGTTTGAACAAATTCAGCAGAATTTTCTTCTGTATTAGCTGATAAAGGAAGTGCTTCTACAGCTGTAGATATAGTAATACCCACTGCTTCAGCATATTTAAGATATGTTTCAACAGAAGCATATACATTACTACAACAAACCAAACCTGTATCATTACCAAATGATCCTAATAAATTATTTGATGATGGTGATGCAGGAGGAACTGGAGGTAAAGTAATACCTACTGCTTCAGCAAATTTTAAAAATGTCTCAACTGAAGCAAGAACATAAACACCTTCACAATCAGGACAACAATATCCACAATTTGGAAAGTTTAAACCCTTGTCTAAAATTCGATCAAGAGTTTCTTCCATAGAAGAACGATTATTTACACCTATAATACCAACATAGGATAATTCAAATAAGTATTCTAATGGGTGAACGCATGGTACACATGGTTGAGGAATGGGAGGCGTAGCGCAAATCATAAGTTTTAAATTTTAAAGTTTATAAAAAAATTTAGTGACAAGTGTCACAGATTCTAAATTCTTTAGGTTCATGACAAATACAAGTTGTTGTAGACGTTGTTGATGTACTTGTACTAGTAGAAGTACTTGTGCTTGTACTTGTTGTCGAAGTTGATGTGGTTGTAGTTTTACATTCGGGAAAAGCAAACTCTAATAATTTAACTATAACAGAAGTTAAGCTATCCCCAGGTTCTACTCCATAGCATAATAAACAGTCTTCACTATAATATACACAACTACTGTAATAAATTTCATCACACGCCGTTACATCTTCACAATTTGTACAAGAAAATCTTGGATCAAATTGAGATGAACATTTTTCACATGATTTAGTATTGCAGGTGTTTTGCATTAATCTATATTATATTAACAGGTACATCCACATTTAACATTATTCAGATCCCAATCACCTATTTTACGAGCGGGAAACTTTGCAATAAAATCGGAAGCGTTAAGCCATTCTTGACCTGTACTTGTCTGTATGTACATAGTTTTAGCTATTGATGGAAGTGTTTTAAAACAAATTGTACAAGCTCCTCCTGTATCATTTCTACCGTTTGCACCACTAGCTAAACCTATACAACTAATTACATCTTTTAAATCAGCATTATTTTGCATTATGCTTCTTATACTTTGCAAACTACAATCACCCCCATCACCAATATCATTTCCTTCTCCAAGACCAGAACTATAAAATTTATCACCGACCCAAAGACCTTGAATCGTAGTTCTATCATTTGTCCATGGCTCTACAAACCTATTATCATCATGATGGAATATCAGACCCATAATATAACATTCTGCTACTTCAATTTTATTTACTATATCATCAGCTAAATCTGGACAATCTGCACTTTCTACATCTATATTATTACTTGAGGCATATACCGTTTTTATTTTAGCATTTCCAGGCATAACAATACACTCGTTTGCTCTTATTTTTAATGATCTAAGCGGTGTAGTTGTTGTTGATGTTGTTGTTGACATTTTCTATTTTTTAGAAGTTATTAAACCTGCACAAGGACATGACTCAGTTGTTGTTATTGTAAGACATGTACTGGCATCCTCTTTTATTGATATTATTTGTCGTTCTGTTGTTGTCGGAGATGGGATAACCCATGTACCATTCCAAGGTAAAGATGCTGTATTATACCCATAAAAATCTCCAGACACAACACCTGTTGTAGCATTAAAAAATTGATGAAACTCCCAGCGAAAACCAGAACCGCCATTTCTCCAGATTAAAAAACCGGCTGCAGATTGCCCGCAACTATTAACTCTATAATAGTTTTTATTATTAAATATACCTAAAATAGGAGCAATACCAAAACATTTCTCCTTTTTTAAAGGATCTTTTTTTACAATCACATCCATTTCAATACACAAAGGACATATATACAGATTTGTCAAACTTTGATTTAAACAAGAATTATATAAGACAACTCCTGTTGCCGATGTTATCCTTACCCAAGTAACATCAGCGTGTGAACCTGAACTACCGCAAACAGTTAGATTAGAACCGAAATATGTATCTATCGCACCTTTCAGTTGTACACTAATAGTATTTCCTGTAGATGCAGCCTGTATTTCATTTGCTTTAGAATTTGCTATTACTATTCTGCTATATCTTGAATCTGAATCTCCAGTCCATGTTCCACTAGACGTTAATGGTCCTGGTGTATTTTCAAAATCTTTACATACTAAAGTTCCCCTTGGTGTTGTTGCTGTACCTACACTTCCACCATTGTTTAAACGAGATTCTCCTACAAAAACACCATTCAGTTCTATTTCAAAAAGAGCTCTATCACAACCATGTTGTCCTATTTGAGTAGGACATGGATGTGCATTTTGATATGCCACAGGTAATAGCGCTAAATCACTTTGTTTTTCAATATACAAAGTTTCAATAACTACCCCTCTTAAACATGAAGCAATATTACTCATAATAGTAAACTACAATATAATCGTTAGGATTATCACTGTTAACACATACTTTACAACAGGTCTCTGGTGCAGCAGGTACAACAACCTCAATACACTTAACGCAGACAACTCCGGAATCAGGATTCCAAACAGTTACATCAGATGTAATTGTAAATCCTAATGAAGGATTGATTGGAGTATTATCTAAATCTATAGGACCATACCCATCTGATAAAACATCGGGATCATTAAATACTTCTTCAAAGAGTTTAATGTATTTATCCCATTTAGCACCAGCTCCATCTGTAAATGTAAATTTATTACCAAGAACTTTATAATCAACAAAACCTGTTGGTAAAACACTTTTAGCACCAAAGAATAGTTTAATTTCGTTACCGGAAACATACTTAACGTCAAAGTCAATTATAACATCGTCGCAAGTAACTTTACAACAATTATCTTGAATAAGTTTAACTGCCCCTCTTAAATCACAAATTGCAGCCCACATTCTAACAAGGGTATCTGCAATATTTTGACTCTGTACAGTTGTAGACCATAAAGCTGAATCAGGGTCAACTAATTTTAATACATTTGTACTACCTGGAGGAGGAGTACATTCTTTACTTATAACATCTAATAAATCTGACGGAAGTCCTGTAGCATTTCTTAATGTACAAAACTGTGTTTCTATTTGTTCAACAGCAATATCAATATCTACAGGTGCAGGAGAAGAACCTGTACATGTTAAAGTTACCTGAAGTTCACCTTCATTTTCAAGATCTTGTATTCTTTCTTCATGATCATCAATCTGATCTTGTAAAGATGTTATGTCATCATCAAACCCCTCTACTTTATTTTTAAGAGAACATATTTCTTGTCCTATAGCACTGACATATTCTGAAACTTTGACAGGGTTTGTTAAATCACCATTGCCATCCGTAAATCTATCATAAAAACAATTTGCTAATCTTACTTCAACTTCTTCATCATCACCACCAGTAATAGCATCAATCAGTTCTTCTAGTGTACAAACTTTATCTATTAAAAGTTGTAAAACAACACCTAATGTTTTTTGAGGATCTGGGCATAAAGCGCAATTATCAAATAAACATTTTAAATCAAGATCTTTAAGATCTAACTCATCTTTTATTTTACAAATTTCAACTGCTACTTTATAAACTACATCTGAAATTGAATCACCATTGCAGAGATCTATGCACACTAAATCTGGTCCTTGCCATATTACGCAATTAGAAGAAGTCGGTGAACAATTTTCTTTATTTAGGTTTGACTTAGAAGGAGTCATGATATGTGGATTTAAAATTTAGAGTTCATAAACATAAAACATTGGTTTTTAATATATTATGAATTTCAGCATACTTTATACTCTATACTATAATATAATAAATTTTGTTGAAATTTTAAAATTTAATTATGGACGAGTTGGAATAGTAGATAATTCTGTAGCTAAACATATTTCACCTCGTCTTTCGATTAATTTCGCCATATCAGTGAATGATATAAAAGCACTACCATTTTTACCCCAATTTTTACCCCAACTATTTTTAATTCTAAACAATCTTTTTCTTGTATCAACACCATTTATAAGATAAGCATGCCCGCCCATAACTGGACCTGAAGCTCTTATTATATTTGTAGATTTATTTGGAACAAACATATTTCTATGCCACAAAGTTCCAACAACAACAGGACCGGTATTAAGAACTGTATTAATTAACGTTGTTAAATCATATGCCCATAAATACTGATTAATAAAACCCTGTCGTTGAAGTATTTTAGCACCAGCTCTTACAGATGTACCATTGTAGTTTTCACCAGGCCATTCGTCTATTTTTTGAGCTTCTCTATAAACAGTATTTGGATTAAGAATAGGTTGTGGTGAAGAAGGTTGATAAATTGGACCATCTTCTAACCAATGTATCCAAGCATAAGCTACACATTCTGATGTAGAACCTTGATTTCCCCACCATTGAGTATCGTCCCAATATCTAGATTTTAAACTTGAATTTGTAGAATATAAAGGACTGTTTTGAATTAAATAGTTATTATCTCTAGCATCATAAGAATAAACTCTTCCAAGACCGTGCTCTAAAAAAATATCATCAGTATTACTTAAAGTTTGCCAGTCAAGAATAGTTTTTTTAATGTCGTATCTGTCAAAATTTTTAATTTTACTGCATGGTTTTAATCCATATTTAATTTGATACATTTGTTGCTCAACAATATCAGCAAACTCTTTATAGTATTCAAATTTTTTAGGAGTTAAGTCAGTACAATTATTATTTTGGCAATACATCATTTTTTAGTTTTAGTATTTCTTCTGAAACTCTTCTTTTCCTTTCTTCGTCTTCTTCTTTTTCTTGTAATGATAAACAATTAGTACATGCAGGTTTACCTTCTTTTGTCATTCTTCTTTGACATCCGCATGTAATTACACTACCGCAGTTTAAACATTTTGATTCCATGGTTTTTGTTGGTTTATATTAAAAAAATTAGTGACATTGATCACCACATGATTGTGCAAATTTATCCAATCTTTTTTTAGCATAATTAAAAAGATCCATACCGACTGATGTTTCATGACAATACTCAATCTTAGCTTTAGCAGCATCGGCGAATGATTTTATAAGTCTAAGTTCTTTAAGAGAATCTTTTACATCAGCATTTGGTTCGCAGGCTGCCATTTCTAATTTACAAAATTGTTTATAGTATTTTTCTAAAAATTGAGTCATTCTTAAATATTCATACTCAACATAAACTTTATCATTAGGTGCAACTGTATATTGAATATTATACACTCCATCAGGAAGAGCTACACAATCTGTTCCACAATTTTGGGTTTGTAAATATAAATCACAAGATGTTATATTCCTAGTAAAATTTTCTTCAACTTCTAATTTTACTGGTTTATTAAAACCGGGCACTATAATTTGTAAAGTAGCGCATTCTACAGGAATTACTTCTGAGTAAATACTACTATCATAAATTTTAATAATACATGGATTATTTGTATCTACAATATCTAAACTTAATTGATGTTTTGAAGCCATTTGAAAACAATTTATTTATGTAAAATTACTCAGACTGGTTCAATAATAATATACAATTTTTTAATCATTTTTCCAAAATAAAAAAGGGAGGGACTGATTGTCCCATCCCTTTTTCTATTTTAGGATATTTTCTAGGTTTATCCTTGAGCTTGTGTTGTGGTTTCTGTAACAGGACTTGCAGGTACTGCTGGTGATGATAATACTAAACAATCACAATTTGCAACAAAGCCTTCTGGAGGAGCAGCTGGAGGAGCTACATCTTCAACATATCCCGCACAGTATTTCTCAATTTCTTTATCGCATTCACCAACACATGAATTGTTGATAATTGATTCAAGCTGATTAAGAATATTTGATGCATCTACCCCATTTTCGACGTAGATAGTAATCAAATACTGATCATTATCAAATGTACCGGTAGGATTGTTAAAGCGAGGTACACTATGAAGAATATTGATGCTATTAAAGAAACCATTACGATCTACTTGAGAAAGAACTGGATTTGCTTCAATTTCACGCATCCTCAAATGATCAACATGAGAACTATCAGGAAATGCCTCTTGACGATAACGTCCTGTTAGAATAAGATCACGAAGAACAGTTTCACCAAGACCTTGAGCTTGAACAGGAGCTACAGTTTCTGTTTCTGTAAAACATTGTACATTACAAGGATCTCCAGACTCATCAGTCATAGAACCATAGATCAACAAAGGTTGAACTTCGTAAAAATCTCTAGGAGTAAATGTACAATTTCCAAATTTAGTATCAATATAAGCTACACGAAGAGACAAACAAGCTTTAAGATCTACATCGCTAAAATCTTCTGTAGTGTTTGCTTCATAAGCATCAAGATCAGCAATAAAATCTTCTACTGAATTTAAACCATTAAAAGTAGTAGATACTAAAGCACCATCCCAATCTTTTACTTCAACTTGTAAAAAGTCTTTAAGAATAGGACTCTCAACGATTTGTTTTGCCCATTTAATAGCTACAATAGTAGGATCTACAAGAGCTCCTGTACATACAGCTGTACAATCGTCTGTGCAACATCCTGTGAAGGCATCCAGGGTTTTGTAAATATTGTGAGACAAGAAACGAAGTGCAGGACTACCTTTCAGATCCAAACGAAGTCTGTAAGTTTTACCACACTCAACTTTACATACACAATACTCTTTCACCTGATTTACAGGAGGTGTAGAACAAGCTGTAAATACTTTACTAATGTACTTAGGATTAATTACTTTAGATTTTACAGACTCTTGATAACCACCATGATAAGGTCCGATTTTATCTTTTGTAAAATAAGAACCTTGAGCAATGATGAAAGGTTTACCACCATTGTTATCAGTGAATGCTTGGAATGTTTTAGCATCAAACAAACCAATTTGACCTGCTGTAAGATCTGCTGTAGAACCTACAGTAAGTTGATCAACTTCCCAGTTACCGGAAGGAACAAGTCCACTAGGACCAGGAGATGCGGGAACAGCTGGAACAGCCTCTACATAAGCTGCCAGCAAGGATTTTCGGAACGCGTGATTAAAATACATAGTTTTTAATTTTTAGGGTTTATAAATAAAAAATAGTTTATAATATAATATACAAATTA
>Ga0315902_10005965_pt1 | contig 17017 bp, 15 predicted proteins | sample LakEriMetagenome_9_FD_203523 | JGI IMG/M metagenome (GOLD analysis project Ga0315902, IMG submission 203523) | Freshwater fungal communities from buoy surface, Lake Erie, Ohio, United States - Buoy 12 MA117 | ecosystem: Environmental > Aquatic > Freshwater > Lake > Lake biofilm | place: USA...
TCCCTGGTGTTCCAGTTGGCGACACTGACCGACGTGCACTGGCATATGTCGGGCGAGGTGGTGCTGATGACCATCCTGGGCGGTATTGGTACCCTCCTAGGCCCGATTGTCGGAGCTGGTTTGGTGATCGGATTACAGAACTACTTAGCGGGTATCGGGTCATTTAGTACCATTGTGCTCGGTGCAATCTTCGTGGTTTGTGTTCTAGCTTTTCGCCGCGGTATTGTAGGAGAGTGGCTTGCATATTTTGAGCGGCATCAGGAATCCAAAGATCGCCGAGGGGGTTATGAACAGAATAAATAACGAGTTGCTTACAGATGCCATCCCTGAATTCAGAATATTTTCTCCGAGTACAGACTATCTCTAAGACCGCTAGGTTCGCTATGATGTTTAAGGCCGACGTCACAAGGGTAGAGTTCCAAGCTGCCTCTATGCCTTCTCAACCTGATCGTTGTCTTGACTCGCTTTGAACTTAGCAAACAAGTTTTGCAGCGCTTGGTTTCCGTGGATTGCAAACTATGTCTTGATCGACACTCATGAATTAGCGTACCCGCTTTAGGGGCCCAAACCGTTACTTTAAGTAACGGTTCCGTGCCCACCAAGAGCACCAAGCCCGCATTACACGTTTTGTTGCACGGAGGGTTTTGACCTGTGTAACCCATTAATGCTCTCGCTTAAATTCGGCGCGTTTTTCATCACAATCCGCAGATCTGAGATCGGCATCCCTAGCCTAATGAAAACTTGATTTCCTTGGGGCCCAGTAAGTTAGCGAGGCAGCACATTCTGAGCTGGGAGCACTATAAATAAGTCCCACGCCAAACCAGACCCTGACTCGGCAGCGTCGGGTTACACGACACTGCCAGACCAGGCCCTGATGCGGCGCTAGTAACTGCGGGATCTTGACGTGGGATGCCCTTGGCCTTCAATAATTAACCGCTTAGTCCCTGGCCGGTCTGGGCTTGGCGCTATTCATGATTGGCGCAGCTATGACCTATAAGATACATGCTGAAACTGTGATTACTTTTGTCTCAAGCGCCACTCTAGTTGGCCAGACAAGTCCAAACCCATGGCGTGAATGTATCGGCCGTTGGCGTACCAGTGGCGCGAGTCGTATTGCTCTGTGAGAGTTGCGATTTCACGCAAAACCCGCAAAAGCGCCACCTTGAAGAGCCTGAAATTAAGTATTACCCCTGATACATTTAATGCATTATATGCAATACAAAACTTATTTAAACCGTTAATTGTTGCATTGTGTGGGAATTACTAATAAATTCGCTTCTGAAACTTTTATTAGGACGAACGACTCGGGATGCTTAAAACTTTTAAAACCTCAGCCATGGCTTATCAGGGATACAACAAGCGAAGAAAAAATGTACCGGATAAGTTGATCACAGACTCGTCTTTTGGAACGCCTCTTGCAGAGTTTATGAGAGGTTTTTGGCAACCTGTCACATTAGCGGAGCAGGTAAGTCGAGTTCCTAAAAAAATAAAAATTTTTGGTGAAGACCTAGTAGTTTTCAGGGACGGTCTTGATCGGGTAGGTCTGATGCAACTCCACTGCGCTCATCGCGGAGCGTCACTCGAATTTGGAATCACACAGGAACGAGGAATTAGATGCTGTTATCACGGAATCCAATTTGATGTGACGGGTGAAGTCTTAGATATTCCCTCGGAAAAAGATCGAGGAGCTCGTCTAGCCACAAAAATATGTCAGCCCGCCTACCCAACGATCGAGAGAGATGGACTAATTTTCGCTTTTTTTGGTGATCCGCAAGAAGTGCCAGCCTTTGAGGAATGGGATGCTTTTTCAAAGGATGACGGGGTTACTCTCGTGCCGTTTACGAATGTGTTCCCTTGTAACTGGTTGCAGGTGCTCGAGAACATCGCTGACCAAATTCACACTGCAACCCTACACCAACCCAGGAATCTGTACGACGGCGAGGTTCCTTCCGATCTAAATTTTGATGAGTTTACCTTACCAGCTTTTGGAGCAATACCTGAACTAAGCTATCACACAGTTAGGGAAGACTCCGCGATGGCGTTTGTTGCGGGACGCCGAATGAATGCGGGTCTTGTGTGGTGGAGAATAAATGAGTGCGTATTACCCAACCTTAGCCATCACGCATACCTGTTCGAGAAAGGTGACAAACGACGACTCTTTCATAGAGTGCATATGTCTCGATGGTATGTTCCCGTTGACAATGAAAACTCAATCATCTTTGGTTGGCGGATGTTTGGAGAAGGCATAGACCCCGAAAATAAAGGCGACGTCTCAAAGCTCGGAGATGATTCGATAGACTTTTTGGGCGGTCAAGTGGGCGGTCGGTCGTATCAGGATCGGCAGAGGTTGCCCGGTGACTTTGAGGCTATTGCAAGTCAGGGCGCAGTGGCTTCTCATGCTGATGAAAATCCTTTAACGGGCGACATCGGAGTTTACGCTTTTAGAAAGATTTTACGTGCAGCTCTTAGTGGAGAAAACTCAAGGGTGCAGCCAAGTCTAATGCATCAAGAACCCGAAAAATTCTTCAGCACTTACACACAAAACACTCTCCTGAACATTCCATGCGGCGACACAGAAAAAGAAGATGCCGACCGAATCGGAAAAATCGGGAAAAAAATTATTGCATTGATGGACGAGGCTCAGTCCACAGGCAAGCAGCGTGCGACGCGTGTTGTATCGGGACTCGAGAAGTTGGAGGAAGATTTTCGTGTGGAAGCCAGAACGTGAGAGCCGAGATAGTTTCGCATTTACCTATCGCCGAGGACGTAGTCGAAGTCCGGCTAGCTCCAGTAAGGGGCGAGGAGTTACCTCGGTACACGGCAGGAGCTCATCTCGACATTATGCTTCCCGGTCATGGTCCGAGACAATACAGCCTGTGCGGTGATGGTGAAAACTATGTATTTTGCGTTCAGCGAGAGCAAAACGGTCGTGGCGGATCAAAGTATCTGCATGAGCACTCAAAAATCGGAGATGTGCTCGAAATTTCTAGGCCGAGAAATAGTTTTCCATTGGTAACGGATTCAACATTACTGCTCATTGCCGGAGGCATCGGCATAACACCATTTTTTTCGATGCTACACGACATTGTAAGGCAGGGTCGAGATTTCTCCCTCTTGTACTTTGTTCGCTCTCCCGCCCGAGTTGTATACCAATCTATAGTCCAAGCGCTTGTTCAGGAAGGACGGTGCAAACTAGGTATTGGCCTCGATTCTGAATTTACGGCCGAACTAGTTTCTGAGCAAATTGGCTCTCTCTCCAGTGGAACGCATGTTTATGTTTGCGGGCCAGCGGGTTTAAATCGTCTTGTTGAGGAGATATGCGCGACCCGCCCAGATCTCTGCTTTCATAGCGAATCCTTCAACCCGCAAAGCGTCTCTCTAAGCGACGATCCAGAGAGAACTTTTCATGTTGTCCTAAAAAAATCAGGGAAAAAGATACTTGTTGATTCGACAATGAGCATTTTAGAGGCGCTTAGACGCGCTGACATTGACGTCCCGTCGTCCTGTGAATCTGGACTATGTGGAACATGCAGAGTGGACTATACGTCGGGTGCGGTCGATCATCGTGACCTTGTACTGTCTCGAGATGAAAAAAACGTTTCGTTAATGGCTTGTTGTTCTAGAGCTTTTTCAGAAGAAATTGAACTTAACCTTTAAGGATTTGAAATGCAGAAAGTTTCTGGTAGTGAGGCACTTGTTGAGGCTCTGAGAATTGAAGGTGTTGACAATATTTGCGGAATAGTAGGGTCGGCGTTTATGGATCCACTCGATCTATTCCCTGCGGCGGGTATTCGATTTATCCAAGTTCGCCATGAGCAGAGCGCTGCGTTGATGGCAGAAGGCTTTTCTCGAGCCACAGGTCGGCCGGGCGTTTGTATTGGCCAAAACGGTCCAGGCATCACGAACCTCGTTACAGGGGTAGCTAGCGCTTATCTAAACCATTCACCCCTTGTTGTTTTGACTCCCGCTGCTTTAAGCACTGTGGAGGGTACGGGTGCCTTTCAGGAGGTGGATCAAATCCGGATGCTTGCACCAATTACCGTATGGCAAGGTAAGGTGAATCGTCCTGAGCGAATGGCAGAGATGATTCGAGGAGCTTTCCGGGCAGCCATCGCCTTAAGAGGCCCAGCACAGGTGGAAATTCCGCGAGACATGTACTACGCCGAGTTTGATTTGGCCACTCTGACTCCAGATCGGTACCGAACCAATGGAATTCACGGAGGTGCCACAACGGAGAGCATTTCACAGGCGGTTAAGTTGATTCGATCCGCAGAGAATCCAACAATTGTGTGTGGTCTTGGCGTGAGCGATCGAGGTGCCTTTGAAGAAGTTCGTGCCCTCGCTGGAAAATTATCTGCGCCTGTCACCACTGTATATCTGCACAACGATTGCTTTGACAATAATGATCCTCTGTACGCCGGAGCACTCGGATACCAAGGGTCAGAGGCTGCCATGCGCCTGCTTTCAAAGTCGGATTTGATTATCGCCCTGGGAACGCGTCTCAACTCTTTTGGAACCACCCCTCAATATGGATTTGATTTTTTCCCAAAAACCGCAAAATTGATCCATAACAGCATTAATCCGCTTGATCTTGGCTCATTACGGCCTCTGGATTGTGCTCTCTTGGGCGATTGCAAGGAGGTGGCAGGACAGCTTGTCCATGCACTAGCTAATTTTGTGGCGAAACAGTCCAAGTCAGACGTCGAAAAGAGGGTACAGGAGGAAAAATGTGCTTGGAATACCAAACTTCAGACACTTTCGCTGGTTTCTCGTGAATCGAATGAACCAATGACTCCGCGGAGGGCTTTGTATGAGGTGGCAAAAGTAACTCCTAAAGACACGTTAGTCGTGGCAGATGTGGGAAATATCTCTGGCGCTGCTAACGCATATTTTTCTAGTTTCACGAATCCTAGATCGTGGTTTGCAGCAGGTAGTCTTGGTGGGATTGGTGTCGGTTTCCCCACCGGGTTGGGAGTTAAGCTAGGTCGCCCTAAAGAAAATGTTTTGACTCTTGTTGGCGATGGAGCATGGAGCATGTCGATGCAGGAAGTAATGACTGCCGTTCGTGAAAAACTGAATCTGGTCACAGTGATTTTTGATAATAAGGTTTACGGTGCCGAGCGAAGAAATCAGTTTGATTTTTTCAAAGAGCGGTACTTCTATACAGACTTGGAAAATCCAAGTTTTTCGGATATCGCACAAAAGATGGGCGCCAATGGCGTTTCGATAACAGACCCTTCTGAAATTGCGCCTGCGCTCGAAAAAGCCTTTTCCTTAAGTATTCCCTCTGTAATTGAGATTCATACTGATCCAAAATTACTGAATGAACCGTATCGAAGAGATGCTTTAAAACCGCCCATGAGGTTCATGGATAAGTACAAATAGACTAATTAACAAGGAGACGAAAATGGAGACAAATAGTACAAGACGAACCCTAATTAAAGGGGCTGTTGGGCTGAGTGGAGTCGCGCTTGGAGCCACTAATTCAGGAGCGCTTTTTGCGCAGAATTTACCAACTCTATCTGATTGGGGCTGGCCAAAAAAGTACGAACGCATTTCCGATAAATCAATCGCATGGCTCAAATCTAAAGGCTGGTGGCCGTTGCGTGTTGCATGGAATCCTACCTGGTCTGATGGTAATGCGACTCTCTTTGCAATGAGACAGAACGATCTCCTGGGCAAGCGAGGTTTATCTTCTGAGTTCGTTCCGTTGCTGACAGCAGGACTTATGAATGAGGCTTATATTCCAGGCAACGTACAGGTCGCTCAGGCGGGATCGCTTGGGTTGCTGCGTCTTGTAGATCTAAAAGTACCTACGATCGCTGTCGCGGCATATCCCGCCCAAAGACAAGCATTCCTTGTACCCAATGACTCTCCTTTAAAGAACGGTCTTCAAGATCTTAAGGGACAAAAAGTTCTGAAACGCCCGGCTGTGGTGGGGGTAACAGTTGGCAGTACGAACCACCTTGGTTTGTTGATAGCAGCTAAGACTCTCGGACTTGAAGACGGCAAGGACTTCATTATCAAAAATATGGGACCCGCTGACATTATTTTGATGCCACAAGGTATTGATGTAGTCGGAATTTGGGAGCCTAACGTTTTGCTTATGGTTGAAGTCCGAAAAAATGCTCGGATTCTCGAGCTGATTGATCGTTATGAAGTTTTCAATGGTTATAGCTATATGAGAGGCGAGTTGGAAGCAAACGCTCCGGATGTCGTTCAAGCTTATTGCGACGCTTTCTTAGAGGCGAAACTTATCGTCAGGCACGATCCTGAGCGTCTGATTGCGGATTTCACCAAGGATGTGAGCCAACGCGGACGCGACGAGACGCTCATCCGTCGGGACATTCTCATTCACGTCGTCGATCCAAAGCCCACGCTAAATTACGTTTTTGAAAACACCAAGGGGTTTTTTAGCGATCTAGAGATTTTTCAAGCTGGAATAATGCAGGATGCGGGCGTTCTAAAACGACGATATTCCATTGATGAACTGAAAAGCGTTTTGCGTCCGGGCTATCTTGGAAAGTCTTTCCAAAAATTAAATTGGAAGATCCCTGACCAACCAGTGTTTATCCCAGCGGGATGGAAGGGGGAGATTGGCAAGCCTCCATATCCAGATTATGGTTTGATGCTGATGGGCAAACAAGACTTCCCAGGGAAAGGGGATCTTACTGGTCCTTGGTCATTTAAAGGTCGAAAGTACTGAATATAAACGGTCCCGGGGTATAGCCCCGGGACGTCTAAGGACGACTTTAAATGAAATTAGGTGACCTTTTCTTAAAATCTATTCAGGTATTAAACAGCTATAGCCCATTAATAATAGCAGTCGCTATATGGGAGCTTTATGTTTTTGCAAATCCTGATATTTCTATTTTCTTGCCGGGCCCGTCTGAAATCATCATGACTTTTGGCGCGCTTCTGTTGGACGGTACGCTAGGGTCAGATGTCTATGCAAGTATGAGGCGTGTATTGAGTGCCATAGCTTTCGCTTCCCTCATCGGGTATCCGCTCGGTCTAGTGATGGGGATGAATAATTTTGTTCGATGGTTTTTCGAGCCTCTTATCGGCTTCCTTAGACCCATCCCCCCACTCGCTTGGATTCCCTTGAGTATTGTTTGGTTCGGAATATCTGAGACCCAAAATATCTTCATTATATTTCTTGGAGCTCTATTTCCCATTCTTTTGAACACTTACGAAGGCGCAAAATCGGTCAATCAGATCTATATTCGCGCCGCGCAAAATTTAGGCGCCACGAAGTTTTCGATGTTCTATCGCATTATCCTACCGTCGTCGCTCCCCTCAATGTTCGTAGGCCTGCGTGTCGGGGGTGGGGTCGCTTGGATGGCCCTCGTGGCAGGAGAATTGGTCGCTGCAAGTTCCGGTCTAGGAAACTTAATAAGTCAGGGACGTCTCTTGTTTAAAAGTGACCAGATCATTGTTGGTATGGTCACGATCGGCCTGATTGGAATTTTTCTCGATACGGGCGTCCAAGTCTTGCAGAAGTTGCTTCTACGATGGAAAGACACAAGATGAATTTCGGTGAAAGCCGAGTTGTTTCGGCGACGAAGATTTTCCGCGATGGTAAAACACTGGTTCATGCGCTGGACAACGTTAGCCTGTCATTTTCGGCGAGTGATTTCGTTTGCTTGGTTGGCCCGAGTGGTTGTGGGAAATCAACACTGCTCAATGTATTAGCCGGTTTCGAAACTCTCGATAGCGGTGAGGTCAATGCATTTGGTACCCAGATAAGCGGTCCTTCGATAGAGCGGACAATGGTTTTTCAGGAATATGCACTATTCCCTTGGATGACCGTGAGGCAAAATATCGGATACGGTCTTTTGCACCAAAAAGAAATTAGCTCCTCAGAGAAAAAAATAATCGTTGACTCTTATCTTAAACTTATTGAATTAGAGGCGTTCGGTGCCAAGTATCCGCACCAGCTTTCAGGTGGAATGCGTCAAAGAGTCGCGATAGCTAGAGCTCTGGCAGTAAAGCCCAAGCTGTTGCTTATGGACGAGCCATTTGCCGCCCTTGATTCGTTCACTCGCGAGAAAATGCAAGATGAGCTATTGAGAATACTAAAGCAAGAGAAAACGGCTGTTGTTTTTGTTACTCACAGCATTGAGGAAGCGCTGAAGCTCGCTGACTTAATCGTCGTTATGTCTCCAAGACCGGGGAGAGTTGTACGGGAGATTAGGCTCACGACACCAAAGCCTAGAGATCTCTCTGAAAGCCTTTTAGTCGAACACGCAAAAGAAATTCGCCAGCTTTTACACGAACAGCCAGGGCCTGTGAATGGCCGCTAAATGGAGATATGACGTAGTCGTAGTTGGTGCTGGTTCAGCGGGATGTGTAACTGCCAGTAGACTCTCCTCATCAAATCTGAAAGTCGCTCTACTTGAAGCCGGGCCTTCAGATTTAAGCTTCTGGCAAAGGCTTCCTCTTGGGGTCGGAAAAGCGCTACAGGATAATCGGCGGCTTTGGTCTGATGTCTGTGAGCCCTCCTCAGCCACTGATGGCCGCAGCATTCAATGGCACAGTGGCCGGGGGATTGGTGGGTCAAGTGCGGTAAACGGGATGCTTGCAGTTCGGGGTGATCCGGCTCTTTATGATCGTCTCTCAGCCGACGGTGTTCAAAACTGGGGCTACTCCGATTGCCTGCCTTTTTTCAAAAAGATCGAGAAAGTGGGGTTTTCTAATTCAGAGGCTCGAGGTCAAAGCGGACCAATTCACATTTCAAGGGTTTCACACTCTCCTTACAGTGAAGCTTTTCATGAAGCTTTTTCAGGTCTTGGCATTCCTTCTCTTTCCGATTACAACGCAGACTTTCAGACGGGTGTCTATCAGTTGCAGCTGACGACAACGAGATATTTTCGATCTGATGCCTCGGGGTATTTCAGTCTTCCCGGCTGCGCCACCAATCTTGATACTTTTTTTGGAGTAGAAGCGCATAAGTTGCACTTTGAGGGGGAGGATGCTGTTGCCGTGGAGGCGACCCGACAAGGACAAAAGGAGATGTTTTATGCAGACACAATTATTCTTTGTCTAGGTTCAGTGAGAACTCCTCGGCTGCTTGAGCTTTCAGGCATTGGCGATCCTAAGATATTAGAGAAAGCTGGGATAAAGCCTTGGTGTCCGCTTGAAAATGTAGGAAAGAATCTTCGAGACCATCTAATGGTCCGACAGACTTTCAAGTCGAAGATTGGAGGAACGGTTAATAGTTTCTTCTTGTCGAACTTTTTTACTGCTGATCAAGTCGTCCGATATGCTTTTGGGAAACCAAGCTTACTGGCGACCCCCTCTCTTGTTTCGACCGCCTTTGTCGGAATTCCCAAAAGTGAAGAACAGATAAAGTTTCGAATTCAACTTGGCTTGGTAGCGGCAGAGGGAAGGCTATCTTCGAGCCTTAAAACAGGAATCGATCCTTTTCCTGGTTTTCATATTGGCGTTTACGACATTTCCCCTTATTCGGTAGGAGAAACTCATATTTGCAGTAGCGATTCAGCGAGACCCTCAAAAGTCGTTCCGCGATATTTAGAGGATAACCGTGATCGTTCGTCTTTAGCCAACGCCTTTGAATACATTAACTTTCTTACTCAAGAGCCTTGCTTTAGAAAAGTTATTGCAGCTAAAACTCGGCCGAACTCAGAATTACTGACTTCAAAAGACTTACATCGATACTTTTCAGAGAGCGCGCATACTTGTTGGCATCCTGTAGGAACTTGTCGGATGGGGGCTGACTCAGCAACATCAGTTACGGATTCCGAAGGAAGAGTTCACGGTCTAAAAAATCTCTACATTTTTGACGCATCTATTTTTCCACAGCATACGAGTAGCAACACAAATTTACCTGTGCTTATGGCGGCAGAGAAACTTGCTAACCAATTTCTGAGAAGTCGTTAAACCGCAAATAAGTTTTCGAAGCCAGCCATAGCTGGATTTGAAAGTTCGAATAACGAAGAATGTTTGGCAAGAGATTCTCCAAGATTACTGAGACCCTTAGCGCAAAGCTGGGATGATCTTCCAGAAATAAAGAAACAGCCGACGATTCGAGATCGGAATTTTACGGGGCTCGCGACTACTGAAAAGCCTTCGACATAGTCATCTTTGCATGCCACATACCTATCTTTATCGATTTGCGCTATCTCTTCAAGTATATCTTTATGCGTGGTTGTAGTTCTTGAGGTGTAGGCGTGCAAGGGCTCTGGTCCCAGCAGGTCCAATCGTTGTTGTTCGGGTAAGGAGGCGAGTAGAAGCCTTCCGGATCCAGAAGCGTGAATTGGAGATTTTAGTATCGTGTCATATTGGGACGTAAGTGGGTCTGAGCCCGTGGCAAGGGCATACAGAACGCGGTCCAGTCCGTAGAAAATAACGAATCCTGCGGTGAGAGACCATTCGTTACGAAGCTGCAAGACTTGTGACCAAATTTTTTCCGCTGACGCGTTGATTGGATGAAAAAGTGGTACCGGGAAGAGTAAGCTGGCGCTAGGATAAAAGGTTCTTAAAGTAGAATCTTTTTTTAAGAATCCATCATTCACCAAGCCGTTAAGAATACGATTAACAGTGCTTGGTTCCAGTTGAAGAGCCGTAGCGATGCTTTGAGTCGTAGCCGGCCTTGGAGAACTGATGAGACAGCCAAGAATTCTTGAAATTTTTTGTTTTTGATTTCGTGCCATTTTTTGAGAGTAAGAAGCGAATTAAGTGAGCTGTTCCTTTTTTAGAATCCCCTTTATTTTCACTTGAAAGCGAAAGGAGGAGTTGTGCTCCTTTTATGTTTAGCTACAACCTAGAAGAAGCTACGAGCGGCCAAAAGTATCGATGTTATTTTAACGGAATTTTCATGATGTCACCGTGAGTAACTAGACAATCTAATGTCTCGTTTGTGAGTTGCATGTTCGCATTTCGAGCTTTGGCTTAATTTGAGTCTGAATGTAAAGGCTAGATCTTTGATTTATTAGTTCCTCAAATTAGAAGAACCAACGACCTACGGATTAGAAGTTCGGTTCTTTACTTACTGCACTCTTAATGAATAGAATCAGGTTTTACACCGAATTCCTTGATGCCCTGCGTGTGGCGCCCCGCTGGTAATGGCTGCCTAAGCCATGACAGGCATACCTCCGCAGGCCTGAGACCGGCATCCCTAACCCCACGCCAAACCAGACCCTGCGTCGACAGCGTCGTGATTTTCCCAACTCTGAGGTGTTCGCAAGTGATTCAACTTTTGAGCCGTTGTCGGCTGCGGACCTAGCGATCGCTAATTTCACACTACGAAATAATGTACGTTTATAAAAAGCGATCTTGACGCTCGGTCTTCAGCCGAACGGCCCAGACTTTTTAACCGCCCTACCCCTGGCAAACGCGGCAAACTACTTTTTTGGAGCCATTTTCTTGAAACTGAACGGCCTCTCCGCAAACTGCTTTTGGGACTGTACCCGTATAAAAATGCTAGCCGGCCGGATTATGGGACATCACAAGAGTGTCACGGCAAACCAGGCCTTGCCTCGGCAGCGTCGGGCTTTGAGTCCCTTTCTACTCCCGAATCTTTTAACACTCCCAAAGCCAAGGTCGGGGCTAACCCCCTTTGTCCAATCTGCCAATGCAAAAATTTGACCTTACGCTCGGTTATCAGATAAATCTCTTTAGACTTTTTGACGCCCTACCCACCACCGACACGGCCAAAGTGAGTGACGCAGGTGACGCAGCTTTCTTATTAAATCCCATTACAAAGTAACCATACTGGGGGGGGTAACTGACTTATATTTATTTTCGTTATGCGTGATGCTGCAAACGTGCGTCACCTACGTCACCCATTCATCCAAGGAAGCCCCCAATGGCTCGTCAGCCAGCACTTCAGATGCCCCTAAATGGTCGCCGACAATGTAGTCGTTACGCCATTCGATATCCCGGAAGCCCCGAGAGCCCTTTGTCCCCCTGGCACGCTGGTAACCAAGCCGCTCTAACCGGTCGCTGAAGGTGCGTTTATTCACGTTTAGCCGAATCCCCGAACTCTCGGCCCAGTTTTCATATCGACTGTACATTTCTCTGATCGTGACGAATGCCCCCTGCCGGGTGGCTAGTCTCTCCACCGCAAACTGCGCAACCTGATCAACATCCAATCGCCAACCCTCGGCCGCCTTTTGCGATGACTGGGGAACCACAAACTCTTTAGTTTCGATGAGACTTGCTAAGCCTTCGAGTGACAGGTTTAAGATTCCCGGCAGCTCCTGGAGCAGCTTCTCAGCAAGATTGGGATCGCGCTTATCTCCATAGAATTTATTTGGGAACTCAATTACCAGGGCGCGCCTAAAAAACGCTTCGGAAAAGTCCCGCGTGTGAGGCATATGGTTCGTGCCGTACCAGTGGGTTGCGATCGGATAAAAATCAAAGGGCTCTTGAAACTTTTTATCCGCCGTCGTGAGCTCCCCAGAGATCAGAGATTTGAGTGCGGCATCAGCGATCTTGCCACCCTCGGGCATCTCGGTGATGATATTGGCAAGCTTCCCACTCAAATGCGCCACTTTGTGAGGGTTTTCAAAGTGTGTGGGCTGCACTGCGCAGACCTGCTCTCGGCCCACCAGGCCTTCGACAACCCGAAGTAGGACCGACTTACCGTTGGCCCCTCCCCCAATGAGCATAAAAAACTTTTCAAACCGGCAGGTCGGTATGAGCGTATAGCCCAAGGCCTGTTTGGTAGCCAAGATCCGATCTGCTTTATCTGAGGTGCCCGCATAGACCTCATCCAGGAACCGAATAAAGCGTGGCGCCGTGGCTGCTGGGTCAAAGGCTACCGGGATCAGGGTGTTTTTGTAATCCTCCCGGCGATGCATGCGCAGACGCCAGCGACTCTGCTCGTAGACCAACACCCCATTGGCGAGGGAGATGCTGTTCGGGTCAACTTCATTAAAGCGATGATTGGGGCGACTGACCTCGGTTTTGACAAGATCTAAGATTGAGTTGACGACGTTAGCGGTGAGCGTTCGACTAGCGCTTACCTTGTGGATGCGCTGCTTGACCACCCGGTCATCGATCCCGCGCCAAATTCGATCGTCTTGCCACTGCCAAAAGACTTGATTTACACAGATCAGGTTTTCTTCGCCAAAGGTCTTGGCAACCTCTCGGGCCGCTGGCAGGTGGTCGTTATCTTTGCTGGCGTGCACCCGGTTAAACGCCTTGGCATCTGCCTCAAGCGCCATCACAGAAATTCCGCTTTTGCTTGATAGCAGTTTTCGCAGCTCTTTGCGCATCACCTCATTGAGCTCCTTGGCCGCGGTAATCGCTGCCGGGATCTTGACCATGAGGTCCCCCCTCTCCGAGGCCTGCTCTATTTGGGCAGCTAACGCGTCGTAGGCTGAGACCTCGAACTCTTTAACGGCCCGCTCAAGCCGCTTGACCTCGTTCCAGGGCTTGCCATCAATGGTGACGCGCTCATCGCCTGCGAGCTTAAGCGCCTGTTTGAGATCCCCATCAGCAAAGAGGACCGTGAAAACAGAAAACGCATCGTGCGCGCCCTCGCTATCGGTATACAGCGGATCGTTAGAGGAAAACGTGTAAACCCGCCCGGCTTTGATGTTTGCGCTAAAGCTTCCAGACTCAGAGGCCGGGTGACGAAACTTCCCGTCTTTTTCATCGTAGCCAGCTTCATGCAACAGATCCCCAATATCAAACATCTCGTTAAAAGCATGAATAAGGCTTTTAGAAGGGTCCGCCTTCTTCGATGCCCGAGCCTCTTCGCGCGCTTCTTTCTCGGTCTGTTTTTCAGCCATCTCAGCGGCCACAATCCCTCGCACAACTTCAATCTCTTCCCCCCACGCGCGCATAACGTCGAAGGCTGCGCCTTGTCTGCGTGAACGGGAAAAATAGTATGCACCGCGATTGGGGAGATAACAGGGTTGACCCGCTGCCTGAGTGGCCCGATCAGGTGTCACCCCGCCCTCGTGGAGGAAGTGATTATTTAACAAACGTTGGCAGATCAACCAATCGGCTCCCGAGAGTCCGTAGGCTAAAGGAATCAAAACGCGGCACTTGGGCAGCTCCCGAACTGCACTTCGGCTTGCGTAGATTTCATAGTCACAGCCAAGGGCCCGAACCAGTTCTTCGACTAAATTAATGTTCAGCGGGTTTTTATCCAGATCCGCCCAAAGCATCCAATAGTCGCCAAACACTCTCTGCTGAGCATGGTCTCGCGTTTTTAAAGTTGAAGGAATCACCCACTGTGCAGAGTCTTTGTCGACCTGCTGCGGGCTGTCGACCAAAGCCTGGATCTGCTCATACGTGATGTCTTCGTAAGAGCCGACATTTTTACCGTGGTACTTACCAAAGCCGGAGACCATCGCAGGGGTCATTTGTTGACCCCCCAGAGATGGTTCTTTAAGGTGTACCAAGGCCCCAACCGAGAGTTCTTCGGTACCCTGTTGTGCTTTGGGCGATCAATGTTCATGCCATAAGCCCGCCAGTAATAGGCAAAGGTCCGGATTTCAAGCGCGTAGGAGATTTGCGTGAGCACTTCTTTGTTTAACCGCTGGCGCTGCTGCTCAGTAGGCTCGTGAGGAAGCCATTCATAGGCCACATCAGGGACCGCAAATTTGGGCCTGCGGGCGACCACGCGGACTGAAAAGCCATTGCCTGCTCGGTAAAAGTCGCTCGTCCAAACACCCTCGGCTGTTCTTTGGAACGCACCGGATTCATTCTCCTCAAGGAAAAGCAGTGCGGGCCAACTAGTCATGCTGGCCCCCCGCTTTACGATTGGCTTGAATCTCAGCCACAAGCACCCGAATTTCGTCTTCCGACTTTTCAGCGATACGGGCAGCGTTGATGGCCTCAATCTCAGCCTGGGGCCAACCTACGCAGCGGGGGCCTAAGGCAATCGGTTTGGTAAGCGTTCCCTGCTTGATACGCAGATAAACGGTGGAGCGGGCAAGCCCGCACTCGTCCATAACCTGCGGTAGGCGAAGAATCTTTGAAATCATATTTGTACTCCATGAGTTGATGGTGAGTACAAATCTACATACCCCCTTTCACGGGTTCGCTAAACCGTGAAATTACCCGGTAATCTTTTTTCTCTCCTCACTTACGATGTTCTGAAACCTGCGCCAGCCGGTGTTCGGATGGTCTTTGCGCCAGATGTAGCGAGGCTCGGCTGTGGGGCCATAGAACTCGAGGTTTTTCGGGGGTTTAGACGCAAGTACCCCCCAGACCCCTTCGACTTTTAACGTCGGACTCTTACGAAGCACTCTCGCGACAGCTTTTCTGACCGGTCCGGACGACCCTGGCTTTTTGGCAACAAACTTACTGCCGTGCCTTGCTTTGGGCCGAAGGGCCTCGTCTGCCTGAATTAGTTGCTGCTGGGCGGCTAGGCCCTCAATAATCGCTCGCATTAGCCGAAGATTTTTTCCGGTGAAGGCGGCAATCGCCTCGGAGCGGCGTTTTAATAAATACTCAAGGTTAGCTTTGGCTCCAGTACCAGTCCAATCCGTAGCCTCAAGAAAATTATCAAAAGCAACCAACGAGAATCCCCAAACCGAGCAAGCAACAGCAAATGCGTGTTCGGTCTTATCGTCATAGACCCAGCCGCCAGAAGACAGTCGACGCGCAAAAAGCGGGCTCGGTGGTTTTAAAGGTTGCTTTGAGCTCATGCCGCTTTTTTCACGCCTTCGATCTTGGTCGCCCGCGCCCGATCCAGATAGTCCGCCCACCACTGCATCATCTCTTCGCGCTGCTTCAGGTACAGCGCATGGTTGTAACTGGCTGAGACTCGGTCACGCTCCTGGTGAGCGAGCTGCAACTCGATGTGCATGTGCTCAAAGCCCTCTTCGTGCAAGATGGTAGACGCGAGTCCCCGCCAGCCATGCCCCGTCATCCGCCCCCGAAAGCCCATCCTGTCCAAGGCAGCCAAAATCGTACAGTTACTCATAGGCTTGGAATGATCTCGCTCACCAGGGAAAAGAATTTTTCGATGACCACTGATGCGATGAAGGATCTGTAACACCTCAATAGCTTGACGCGATAGCGGCACAATATGCGGGGTTCGCATCTTCATGCGCTCCGCAGGAATACGCCATTGGGATTTCTCAAAATCAAACTCTTCCCAACGGGCATTAATTAGCTCTCCTGTTCGTACAAAAGTCAGTGCCATGAGGTTCATTGAGAGCCGCGTCGCTGGGTAGCCTTGATAGGCCTCCGTTTTCTGCAAAAGCTCGGGTAAGTCTTTAGCGTCGATTCGAGCGTAGTTTTTGGATCTACGGGACGCGAGCACATCGCTTGGTCGAATATCGGAGGTTATATCGCGCTCAGCAACGCCGTGGGCAACCGCATAGCGGCAGATCTGGCCAATGGTCTGAAAGGCGCGTTTAGAAATATCCAGTGCGCCACGGGCTTCAATCTTCTTAATCACTCGGACCACATCAAGCGCTTTAAGCGTTGTTATGGGAAATTCGCCGATATCTGGAAATATGTCCATCTCGAGCCTGCGCAGAACATAGCCCGCATGCCGCTCAGTTCTCGCCTTTGCCCAGTGCTCATGCCAGCGCAGCGCAATCTTTTTAAAGACATGCTCGACTTCGGCCTCACGCTGGGCGCGCTCAATTCGCTTGGCCTGAACTGGATCGATATCGTTGAGTAAATCTTTGCGAAGGTGATCACGCTTTTCTCTTGCCTCTGCAAGAGTAATTAATGGGTATGGCCCGAGCGATGCTGTTTTGGGTTTGCCGTCAAACTGATAACGCAACTGCCAAAGCTTTGATCCATTTTTACGAATCAAAATACAAAGCCCGTGACCATCAGTGATGCGATAGTCCTTCTCACGCGACTTCGCGGCTTTAATCTTGATGTCTGTAATCATCGAGTAGCCCCCCTGCCGCAAAAATCGGGGTAACAGAGCGTTACCCAATCTCGATTTTCAGCGTTACCCATGTTTTTATCGGGTAACGGCGTGGCTGTCAATGAAATTATTAGGGTGCCATTAGACCTAAAGAATCATTTAAATCAACAACTTAGGTCTAATCTTCGGACTTTCTTGGAT
>Ga0315902_10005968_pt1 | contig 17012 bp, 10 predicted proteins | sample LakEriMetagenome_9_FD_203523 | JGI IMG/M metagenome (GOLD analysis project Ga0315902, IMG submission 203523) | Freshwater fungal communities from buoy surface, Lake Erie, Ohio, United States - Buoy 12 MA117 | ecosystem: Environmental > Aquatic > Freshwater > Lake > Lake biofilm | place: USA...
AGCAGTTCAATGAACTCGATGATGACCTGGGTTCCCAGCACATCGAGCCCCAGCGTGGGTTCGTCGAGGAGCATGATGGGCGGGGAATGAATGAGCGCGCGGGCGAGGTTGACGCGCTGTTTCTGGCCGGTGCTCAGTCCGGCACAGTGCCGGTCGAGCAGTGGGGCCAGACCGAGCAGCCCGGTGAGCCGGGTGAGCTGAGCCTGGGCGGCACTGGGGGGCACGTCGTAGAGGTCGGCGAAGAAGAGCAGCACTTCGCGAACGGTCAGGTGCTGATACAGGCCGGTTCCTGCCGCGACGAGCCCGACCCGGCGTTTGACCTCATCGGGATGTTCGCGCGAGCGGAAGTCGGCGATGGCGGCGTACCCGGCGGTGGGGGTCAACAATCCCAACAGCATCCGCAGGGTGGTCGTTTTCCCAGCACCGTTGGGGCCCAGCAAGCCGTAGACCTCACCGGCCGCAACGCGGAACGAGACCCCATCGACCGCCCGCAACTCGCGGCCATTCGGGAGTTCGAAGACTTTCGTCAGGTCGTGGACGGCGATCATGACGTGGGGGGCTTAAGCCGGGCGAACAGGCCAGGCACGGGGGGATCAGGCCAAGAGAGCGGTGTGCCTCGGGAAAGAAGCGGTGTGGCCGAACGGGCTTCGCCAGGTCACTCGTCGTCCTGGGGCTCCTCGGACATGGGGCGCGGATCGTGGCGGATGGAGTTCCAGACCTGCAGGGCCCACGCCTTGTCGGTGGCGGAAGGGATGAGAACGGTCAGCACCAGCGCCTGGCCGTCGACCGCGGCGCGGCCGGTCAGTTCCCAATACGGTTCGTCGGCATCGTCGTGGCGGGTGAAGCTGGCCACGCCCAGGACGTGGGGTTGCCCTGCCAGTGGATACGACTCGGCGTTGCTCCCCGGGGCGGGGCCCGGCGACCCGCCGGTCGAGGCCTCGCCCTCTTCATGCTCAAGAGCTGTGAGGGCTTCGAGCAGCTCCTCGCGGTCAACAGGCTGGCCATCCTGTGCGGAGAGCGACAGAACCGCGGTCCAGACCTGGCGATCAGCATCGAGGGCGCCCCAGTTGCCGTCGGCGTCCTCGGTTTCGGCGAGAGACCCGGGGAGCTCGATGCTCCACTGGCCAGGGAGCCTGGTGCGGAGGGTTCCACGACGATATCCAACCTTGGGCTGCGAGTCCGGCACCTGCCCGGCAAACTCGCGGACAGTCTCGGCGATGCGAGTTTCGATCTCGTCGGCCGACTCGTCTTCCTCGAGCAGGTCGAGCACCTCGGCCCATTCCCGCCAGGGGAAGGGGAGCGTTGGGTCAAGCGCATACGCAGCGGCGAGATCGTTGTGAATATCGAGCAGCAGTTCGCCTTCCGCGTCATCCATGGGGGCCCGCCAGCAGACCTGCTCCCACATCCGGCAGAGGGCCCGGTTGAGCAGCATGGAGGCGGAGTGTCCGTCCTCCCACCAGGGAAAGATGTCGATGCCCGCCGAGGGGTCGACAGCCACCCGCTGGACCCATTCCAGCGAGCGCGGCCCCAGGGGGGTCAGGATAGCGCCCGGATGGAGGAACGCGGGGTTCAGCGGCATATTGACCTGGAGGTTGAGAGCCCCATCGCGAGCGGCCATTTCGCGAACCTGGTTCGCCACCACCTGCATCCACTCCAGCATCTCCCGGTCGACTTGGGCCGGGTCGTCATGAAAAAAGAAGCCAGTCTCATCTCCCGGTTCGGCCTCTTCGTTGTAATGCATCCACTCGACGTCAAACTCTTCGCCCAGCCTTCTGAGCACCCGGCACAACCAGCGATGGTAGCCCGGCCCGACTGTTGTCGTCTTGGTGGTCAGGCGGAGGCGGCCGCCGGGACCGGTCTCAATTTCGAGGGGCTCCGCGGTGGGAAACAACTGCACCGTGCCCAGCGTGGCCCGGCATTCCTCTGCCCCGTCGTGATCGTGGCTGTGATCGTGGTCATGGCTGTGGCCACAGTCGGCACCGTCGCTGTGATCGTGGTCGTGGCCACAATCTTGGTCGCCCCCCTCCACGTCGTGATCGTGTGCCTCGTCGTCGAGACGTTCAAGAGGAGACTGAACGGCGTAGACCGTGTCGGGTTCGTTCAGCGTGAACCAGCGGCAGAGTTCGTCGCAGAGTTCCCGCGGCTCACAGTCGGTGCGGGACCGGGATGTGCCGGTCAAATCGAGCCCGAGGCCCATGATGGTGGACTTTCCAATGCTTGGAGGGTGAGAGGCGATCCACCACGGCCAGGCGTGGGAGAGATCGCCCCTGTTCCGTGGATCTGCAGTTCTGAGACCCCAGGAAAAGGGTTCGGTGGGCCAGGTCCGAAAGCGAACAGGATGAAGCGACGCGCGGCCAGCGTCGGGTGGATTCTAGGCGGAGTCCCTGGGCCCGCGATTGAGGCGTTCAAACACCAGCGGGTACTCTGCCTTGGGGTCGTTGACTCGCAGGGCGATTCGGCCGTCGAGGACATCGGTGAGCAGTTCGCCGCAAAGTTCGGCCCGCCACCCCTGGGTCAGTTTGGGCGGGGGGCCCGAGCGGTCGCCATAGACGTGCCAGCGGACCAGGTGCCGGAGGTCGGCGGTGGTCCCGACGAGGCCGAGCGCGACTTCTTGCTCGGCGCAGCGGTTGGCGAGGGCCATGTTGAGCAATTGGGCGAGAATCTGCTCGTCGTGGTCCTTGTCATTTTTTCGGACAGTCGGCAGGTCGGCATCGCGGATGGCGAGCCCCCGCTGAATGGCACCCAGCATGGCCGGGGCGAGTCGGCGATAGTCAGAGCGGTTCATGTCGCGGGTGGCGAGCAGGTCGGGGACATCGACGGGCTGCCTGCGGGCGAGTTCGATGATCAGGTCATCGCGAAGAATTCGGCGGAATGGCTTGTCGCTGCTGGCGGCTTCCTGCTCGCGCCAGAGGTAGACCTCGCGAGCCACAGCCAATTCGCGTCGGGACAGCGAGACGACCCCGGGGAGTTTGCGCCAGTTCTCGCGGGTCGGTTCTTCCTCGAGTTCGCGGACGTAGCGGTCGATTTCGGTTTGGGCCCAGGTCAGCCGACCGCGGGCTCCCAGCGACGCGGTTTGTTTCTCATAGATGGCGATCAGGTGCTGCACATCTTCGAGGGCGTACTGGACCTGGCGATCGGTGAGGGGGCGCCTGCGCCAGTCGGTGCGGGTCTCCTTCCCGGAGACGGGGACCTTGAGCACACGGGCAACAAGGGCGGAATAACCAAGCGGAAACCCGCGGCACTGGAGTGCCTCGGCGATCTGGACATCGTAAAGCCGACGGGGTGGGGCCTGGGCGTTCTGAAGACAGAAGCGGATTTCCTCGCGACTGCCATGGACGACGACCAGCACCTCCCCGGAAGCCATCAAGTGCCACCACGCGGAGAGGTCTGGCACGGCCAGGGGATCGACCAGGGCAGCGCGTTCGGCGGTGGCGAACTGCAGCAGGCAGAGCTGTGGCCGGTAGGTGAACTCCGAAAGGAATTCGGTGTCGAAGGCCACGACACCCGCTGTCCGCAGGTGGCTGACCAGTTCATCGAATTCACTTTGGGCGGAAATGAGGTGGGAAGACATGTGGCGATATTCGTCAATTCCGGTCGCGGAAACAAGCAGGCACCGACACCACTAACAAAGCAAATTCGAGTTGGCGAGCAGTCCGCGATGCTCCGGCTGGCAGTGCATCGCCCGCAAGGAGTTAAGACGCCCAGCCAGACGACGGGAAACTGGGCTTTCGCCCGGGGCTGGCATACTGCGGGTCGTGTCATCCGGATGCTGGCGGAGGCAGCAGCAATCCACCAGTCTGTCGGCGGGATTTCCAGACCCACGACGTGCCTTCCAGTCGGCAAAATCAAGCACTTGTGGTGCCGAGGCGGTCCGCACGCTGCGGGAAAGTGGGTGACGTTAGAGGTCCCGTCAGGCGCTGGGAGCGGCGTGTGCCGGAGTCTGTCGGGGAGATATGATGCTGTGAGCGGGATTCGCGGGGTCTGGCCCTGGACCGCTGTTCGCATTCAGGTTGCACCATGGAAGATTCCCTGTCGTCCGATTCGATTGCCGCCCGTGGTGGGTGGTATCGCGATTTTTCCACTCGCCCGAGTACGCCGGCGCTTTTTCAGACCACGGCGTTCGATGTCGAAGGACTCGAACAGTTGGAGCGAATTGGTGCCGGGGCGGAGCATGGGTTCCTGTACACCCGTGACGGCAACCCCAATCATGAGGCACTGGCGGGAGATGTGGCGGCCTTGGAGGGAGCCGAAAGCGGGGCTGTTTTCTCCAGTGGCATGGGTGGAATGACGGCGGTTCTGCTGGGCTTGTTGCGCGCGGGTGACCATGTGGTTGCCGCTCGGGTTCTGTATGGTCGGACAGTGCAGATGCTGAACCAACTGCAGGCCGACTTCGGGTTGCGGGTCACGTATGTCGACGCCAATGACCCGACGGAATTTGGTCGGGCGGTGACGCCCCAGACACGCCTGGGGATTGTCGAGACCGTGTCGAATCCGCTGATGGAGGTGGCCGATCTGCCAGCGATCGCCTGTCAACTGGGTGCTGTCCCACTGCTGGTGGACAGCACCTTCGCAACTCCCTGCCTCGTGCGGCCGATTGAACACGGGGCGGCCCTGGTGTTTCACAGTGGCTCGAAGTACCTGAATGGTCACGGGGATGTGATGCTGGGGGTGGTGGTAGGGACGACCGGCCTGGTGCGCAAGGTCCGCGCGGCTGGCGCCTTGTATGGGGTTAACAGCAATCCTTTTGAATGCTGGCTGGCATCGAGAGGGCTGCGGACCCTGCCCCTGCGGATGCAACGCGTCTGCGAAACTGCGGGCCGCGTGGCGAAACTCCTGGCCCGAAATCCGGGAGTCACGCGGGTCTTCTATCCCGGTCTTTCCGAACACGCCAGTCACGCAATCGCCCAGCGACTGATGCCCACCGGCTTTGGCGGGATGCTCGCATTTGAACTGCCGGGGGGAAAGGACGCAGTCCGCCGACTCTTCAGTCGACTCGGCGAGCGGATTCCGTTCTCACCCACCCTGGCCGACGCCCGCACGACGGTCTCTTACCCGGCGGGAACATCGCATAAATTCCTGTCAGCCACTGAGCGACAGGCCTGCGGGATAGGTGACGGCCTGGTACGACTGTCGATTGGCCTTGAGGACGCCGGTCAGTTGGAGCAGGAACTGGAGGCCGCGCTGCAACGATGATGGCCCAAGCCAAGGGCCTCCAGACTGGCGATTGATGACATTCGCCGTTCCGGTCGATCGCCGGGAGCCAGGCCGTACGGAGAGTCAAGGCACCGTCGCGCGGATCTGACCTACGAGTGGTCAAGGGCCCCCAGCAGATCGGCGATCAAGTCATCGGCGTGCTCGATGCCGACCGAAACACGGAGGGTCTTGTCTGTGATTCCTGCCCCGGCGCGTGCCTCGGCCGACATCGACGCGTGACTCATCGTTTCAGGGTGCTCGATCAGCGACTCGACTCCTCCCAGTGATTCGGCCATGGAATAGAGTTTCGTGCCCAGCATCACCCGTTCCGCCTGCTGGCGACCGCCCGCTACATCGAAGCTGAGCATCCCGCCAAACCCGAGCATCTGCCGGCGGGCCAGTTGATGGTGAGGATGATCGGTCAGGCCCGGGTAGTAAACCCGCTCAACACGGGGATGCTTTTTGAGTGCTTCCGCCACGGCCAGGGCGTTCCGCTGGTGCACCTCCATGCGAGGGCCCAAGGTCTTGATGCCCCGCAGCACCAGCCAGGCGTCGAATGGTGAACATGCCAGGCCGAGGGCGTTCACGATGAAGCCAATTCGATCGGCATGTGTCTGGTGACGGGTGATCACCGCTCCGCCGACCACATCGGAATGCCCGTTAAGGTACTTGGTGGTTGAGTGCAGCACCACGTCGACCCCGTGGTCGAATGGTCGTTGGAAATAGGGCGACATGAAGGTGTTGTCGGCGATGGTGATGGCACCGGCGCCGTGGGCAATTGAGGCGAGTCCCGCCATATCAACCAGATTGAGCAACGGGTTGCTGGGGGTCTCAATCCAGATGCAGCGCGTCTGCGGAGTAAGTGCTTGCCGCACGCTGTCGAGGTTCTGCATGTTCACAAACGAAAACTTCAACCCGAAATCGGTGAAGGGGGAAGCGAACAGGCGATAGGTTCCGCCGTAAATGTCGTGGCCGGCGATAATGTGGTCGCCCGGGCGGAACAGATGCATGCAGGCGTTGATGGCCGACATGCCTGTGCAGGTGGCCCGGCAATCAATCCCCCCCTCAAGCGAGGCGAGGCTTTCCTCCAAGGCTCGGCGGGTGGGGTTGCCGCTACGGGTGTAGTCATACCCCTTGGTCTTTCCCAACGACTCGAACCGGAAAGTCGACGTCGGATAGATGGGGGTGATGCAACTGTTGAACGTGTCGTCTTTATCGACCCCGACATGGACGCAGCGGGTTTCGAACCGTTGTGAAGAGTAATCGTGAGCCATGAGGGCAACGGCAGTACGGGGTCGGTGTTTTCGAGAAGCCCGGAGGACGCAGGACGCTGAGATCTCCGGGAAGCGAGCTTGAGGTTCGCCAATCCCAACCCATCAGGCAAGCGTGCCCGTCCCCGCCAACCCGCGTGGGGGCGATTTTTGCACGGCCTAGCCCGAAAAACCGCTCGGTCCGTCGCAGTTCACCCAGCCTGCGGAGTGACCAAAACCCCACAATTCGGCGGCGTCCTCCCCCAGGCCAACTTCGGGATCGTGATGCTTATGCCTCCAACGGCACTCAGCCCGCCTCGCGGAGGCCAAGTCGCGCGTGATTTCCCATGAATTCAAATGCCAATCAGGCGGATAAAAGTGAGAGCCACTGAACCACAAACCGCAGGCGAGCAAGAGTCAGAGGTGTCCCAGCCAATCGGCATCGCCGCCCCAGTTCGCAGAAACTGGACAGGATCGAATCCAACTGAATCCAATGCAACCGTTTGGGTTGAGTTTCCAGAGTCAGGGCCAGCGGGGAGGAGGAATCTTGCGGTCAGAGCGGTCTCGGATCGAAATCTCCGATGGCAAACCAGGAGCCGGGGTAACGACCAAATCGCACGACTTCGATTGCCATTTCGAGAATCACGTTGCGTGCCGAATGGGCACCCGATACGCTGCGCGAACACCCCGTGGTCGCGGTTTCCCGGTTTTGGATGCTTGTGATAAGCCGTGTCTACGGGGTGAACTCCACCATCACCCACCTCATCTCGACTTCCAGCCTTCGCCCCGATGCCGCCTCGCACTGCTCCGATTTTCATCGTTCTGAACTCCGAGGACAACATTGCGGTCGCCGCGCGAAACGCCCCGGCGGGAACGGAATTTCAGGTTGCGGGGCGGAGTGTGCAGACTCGGGAGCCAATCGATCTGGGCCATAAAGTGGCGACCCGGGCGATCCCCCATGGAGGGCCGATCCGCAAGTTCGGCCAGACCATTGGGTTCGCCAAGGGAGAGGTTGCCGTCGGGGCTTGGGTGCACACCCACAACTGCGAGGCTGGCCCGCTAAGTCTCGATTATGCCCACGCTACCGAGATCCCCGCCGACCCCACGCCCATTGTGGGACGTACGTTTCAAGGCTACCGCCGACACGATGGCCGGGCGGGAACGCGGAACTACATTGCTGTCATCTCGACCGTCAACTGCTCGGCCTACACGTCACGCTTGATCTGCCAGAAGTTCGCCCCCGAGCTTCTAGAGAAATACCCGCACGTTGATGGGGTGGTCCCAATCGTTCACAAGCATGGCTGTGCCATGCAGTATGGCGGCGCCGACCACCAGCAACTGGTGCGGACACTGGCGGGATTCGCCCGACACGCCAACATCGGTGCCTACCTGCTGGTTGGACTGGGATGCGAAACAGGCCAAGCCTCGTTCCTGGCCGAAAGCGAGGGGTTGCACCAGATCCAGATCCCCGGGGAAACCCGTCCGGGCTTGCCCCTGATCTTGAACATGCAAGAGGAAGGGGGAATTCGCAAGACAGTTGAACGAGGGGTCGCTGTGCTCCGGGAGATGCTGCCCGAGGTCAACCGGATCGAACGCCAACCAATTCCAGTGTCAGAGATCATTCTGGGAACGAATTGCGGGGGGAGCGACGGGAACAGTGGGGTGACAGCGAACCCGGCCCTGGGCTATGCGAGCGACCTGCTGGTGGCGGCGGGGGGGGCATCGGTGCTCGCCGAAACGACCGAGATTTACGGCGGAGAGCATACCCTCACCCGACGGGCCGTTTCGCGGGAAGTGGGCGAAAAGCTGCTAGAGCGAATCCGTTGGTGGGAGCATTACACGGCGATGTTTGGCGCCGAAATCAACAATAACCCGTCCGTTGGGAATAAGCGGGGTGGGCTGACCACAATCTACGAGAAGTCGCTGGGGGCTATTGCAAAGGGGGGGACGACGGCGCTGCGGGGTGTCTATGGATACGCCGAACCGATCAAATCGCGAGGCTTCCTGATTATGGACACCCCGGGCTACGACCCAACTTCGGTTACAGGCCTGGTCGCCGGGGGCTGCAACATGGTGGTCTTCACCACGGGGCGGGGAAGTTGCTTTGGATGTAAGCCCGTCCCCTCGATCAAGGTCGCCACGAATACCCCGATGTATCATCGGATGTTCGAAGACATGGACATCAATGCCGGTACTATTCTCGAAGGGGCGACAGTCGAGGAAGTTGGACGCGAGATTTTCGAGAAAATCATCGCCGTGGCCAGCGGGGAACAGACCAAGAGCGAGGCACAGGGAGTCGGAGACGACGAGTTCGCGCCGTGGGCGATTGGCCCTACGCTTTAAGTCGCCGAAACTCTCGACTGCAGGGAGCCAGCAGCCTCGGGTGAAGCATAGCTCTGGTTTCCTGCCCCCCCGAGGTTAAGGCGCTGGCCTTCCCCTAAGATAAGTGCTGGACCATCCCCCCGGCCTGTTGACCGGATACCTGCCAGCGTCTGTACCAAACCGAGTCCAATCGCGCACTTCGACGATCCCGCTCGGGAGGATCCTTTTTGGGCCTCCCCATCATTGTCCCGGGAAATAGCCTCCCGAGGGCTCTTCCACCGCGACATGGTCTTCGAACTCCATGAACTGTTTTTTGAACGTCAGTTTGACAATCCCGGTTGGGCCATTGCGGTGTTTCGCCACAATGATCTCCGCCAACCCGGGACTGTCATTGGGGTCGTACATTTCTGGACGATGTAGAAACATCACGATGTCGGCATCCTGCTCGATCGCGCCGCTTTCCCGCAGGTCTGCCAGCTTGGGTCGCTTGTCTTCCCGCAACTCCACACCGCGATTCAATTGTGCCAGCGCGACGACAGGCACCTCCAGCTCTTTGGCCATGAACTTCAGCCGACGGGTGATCCCGGCAATCTGCTGTTCACGCGGTGCCCGCTTGTCTTCGGGCTCCACCAGCTGCAGATAGTCGATAATGACTGCGCCCAGGTTGTTCTTCCGCTTCAGCCGCCGGCAAATCGCGTTGATCTGCGACATGTTCCGCCCCCCCTGGTCATCGATGAAGACCGGGAGCTCCGAGAGTTCCTGAAAGGTTCGCATCAACAGGTCGTATTCATGTTCTGCCAGTTCCCCCTTGCGTAGCGCCTGCATGTCCAGCCGGCCTCGAATGCAGATCAATCGCTCGGCCAATTCGTGCCGTGACATTTCGAGGCTGAAAACTGCGACCCCCTTCTGGCTCCGCTCGGCAATCGCGTGGGCAAGATTGAGCACGAAAGCGGTTTTGCCCATCGAAGGGCGGGCGGCCAGGATGATCAATTCGGCGGCCTGCAACCCATTGGTACGGGCATCCAGATCCCGGAATCCGGTGCTCACCCCGCTGACTGCCCCCCGCAACGACATCCGGTGCTCGATGCGGGCAAACGCCTCGACCAGCACCTCCTTCAAATGCAGCTTTTCGACCCCCTCTTGCTGCTCCAGGATCTGAAAAATCTCCCGCTCCGCGAGATTCAGCAGGTCTTCCGTGGTCTCTGACTCGTCGTAAGCGTGGGTCAGCACTTCCGTACAAGCGGTAATCAACCGCCGCTGGACCGCCTTGTCCCGAACAATCTCGGAGTAATACCGGGCATGGGCGGCATTCGGAACACCGTCGAGAATCTCCAACAGGTACGCCGGCCCCCCACAGTCGACCAGGCTCCCAGCTCGCTCTAGTTCCTCGGCAATCGTGACCGCGTCAAATCCGTGCTTCCCCTGATCGTGCAACCGCTTGATGGCTGCGAAGATCCGCCGGTGGCTGTCGAGATAAAAGTGATCGGGCAGCAACCGGTCGGCGATGTCGTCGAAAACAGTGTTCTCAAGCAGAATGCAGCCGAGCAGCCCCTTCTCGGCCTCCAGATTCTGGGGGGGAACGCGGTCGGGGCGCGGGCGGTCGGGTTCGCGACGACGTGCCGGAAATGACACGCCGTTCTCGGGTCCTAAATCCATGGAGAGGCTCCTTCCGCCAAGTGTGGTTCGAGAGGCCCCCAACATCCCTCGGGACGGGGGGGGGCGGGAAATGGTACCGCATCAAGACGGCCGCACGAACTGAACGCCGGTGGTTCTCCGAAGCAGATTCGGGATTTCCCGCCGCCAGTTTCGCGGCGGACGCCAGGACTGGCGTATAGAATGAAGCCGTGTTCTCCTCGCTCACACTGCGCCCTTCGGCCGAGAATTGAATGATCGCCGCCAACACAGATGTTCAGTCGCGGCTGCTGGCGATTGATGGCCTCCACTGTGCCGCCTGCGTCGCCCGGGTCGAGTCGGCCCTTCGAGGGGTCCCGGGAGTCAGTCAGGTCTCGGTTAACCTCGCCAGTCACGAAGCCCGCGTTGAAGCGAGCGCCCCACTCGAGGCACTCCGACTGGCGGTCGAGAAGGCCGGCTACCGCGCCCAACCCGTCTCGGAACACGCTTGGCTCGAAGCTCACTCGCAGACCTCCGGCGACGAAACGGCTCCAGACCCTCACGAGGCTGAACTCGCCCGCCAACGCCGCACGCTGTTCTGGGCCGGGCTGCTCACCGTCCCCGTCGTGGCCATCAGCATGGCCCACGTCAGCTTTCCCGGCAGCAATCTGCTGCTGTGGATTCTCACCACCCCGGTTGTCTTCTGGTGCGGAGCCCCATTCTTCAAGGGAGCCTGGCGCAATCTGCTCCACGGCACCGCCGACATGCACTCCCTCATCGCCTTGGGAACTGGCAGCGCCTACATCGCAAGTGTCTTGGCCATCCTGCTCCCCCAGGAGTGGCAGCCCTGGCTGTCGAACGGCGGCCACGACGGCCATGGCGGGCAGCCGCCCGTGTATTTCGAGGCCGCTGCGACCATTACATTCTTCGTCCTGCTCGGCCGACTGCTCGAGGAGCGGGCTCGTGGCAAAACCTCGCAGGCCATTCGCCAGCTGATGGGCCTCCAGGCCCGCTTCGCCACGGTGGAACGCCATGGCATAGAGCAACGCGTTCCCATTACCGATGTCGTCCCCGGCGACATCGTGCTGGTGCGTCCGGGCGAACGCGTCCCCGCAGACGGGACCGTGCTCGATGGCCGCAGCCGCGTCGATGAATCCATGCTCACTGGTGAGGCTGCTCCAGTCGAGAAACGAGCTGGAGCGGCGGTGGTCGGAGGCACCCTCAACCGCGCCGGAAGCTTTCGCTTCACCGCCCACAAGGTCGGCACAGAAACCGTTCTCGCCCAGATCGTCCAATTGGTGCGCAACGCTCAGGGGTCGAAGGCCCCCATCGCCCGCCTGGCCGATCTCGTCAGCGCTTGGTTCGTGCCCGCCGTGCTGCTGGTTTCTCTCCTGACATTTCTTGCCTGGTGGTGGCTGGGCCCGCCCGAGACGGCCCTGCGGACCGGCTTGGGCTGCGCGGTCAGCGTCCTCATCATCGCCTGCCCCTGTGCACTCGGGCTGGCCACCCCCGCTGCCATCATGGTCGGGACCGGTCGTGGCGCCGAGTTGGGTGTCCTCATCAAGAATGGCGAGGCCCTCGAAACCGCCTGTCGCCTCGATACGCTCGTCTTCGACAAGACCGGCACACTCACCCAGGGACGCCCCGAACTGGTTGAAGTCGTTTCGATCTCCGCTCCCGGAGACGCCCCCGCCATGACCCGCCGTGAACTGGTCGGTCTCGCCATGGGGGCCGAGTTGCACTCCGAACATCCCGTCGGCGAGGCCATTGTCCGGGCCGGCCGACAACTGGGGCTCAGCCCCGCCCCTCCCACCCGTTTTGAAGCCCTGCCCGGCTTGGGAATCTCGGCGACCGTTCCCGGTCCCAATGGGCCACGGGAGGTCGTCGTGGGAAATGCTGCCTGTCTCGGTCAGGTGGGTATCGCCCTGGGTCAGTGTCAAAGTCATGCCGAGCGGTTGGCGCGCGCGGGACAAACGGTGGTGATCGTCGCCGCCGATGGAGCCTGCCGGGGCGTGTTGGGAATCACCGATCCCATCAAGCCCGGGGCGGCGCAGGCCCTCAGTCGCCTGAAGGAACTGGGGCTCAAACTGGTCATGCTGACAGGCGACAACGAGCAAACCGCACGGGTCGTGGGGGGCTCCCTGGGGATCGAAGAGGTCTGGGCGGGGGTGTTGCCTGCGGGGAAAGCCGAGCGGATCGCCCAAAGACAGCAGGCCGGAGCCCGGGTCGGGATGGTGGGCGATGGTATCAACGACGCCCCAGCCTTGGCGCAGGCTGATGTTGGGCTGGCGATGGGGACCGGGACCGATGTCGCGCTCGAAGCCGCCGATATCACCCTGCTGCGGGGAGACCTGGCCAGCGTCGTGACGGCCATTGAACTGTCGCGACGCACCCTGCGAACCATTCGTCAAAACCTCGCGTTCGCGTTTCTGTACAACATCCTGGCCATTCCCATCGCCGCAGGGGCCCTCGCCAGCCTCCTGGGACTGCTACTCAATCCCATGCTGGCCAGTGCCATCATGGCTCTCGAAAGCGTGTCGGTCGTCAGCAACAGCCTGCGACTCCGGCGTTTTCGCCCCAGCCTTCAACCTGCTGCCGAGCTTGCGGCCACCCCCGAAATCGCGGTGCCACAGGGAACCAATTCCCTGCCAGTGGTTTCGGGCTGATGGCTTGCACAACAGCCCCCAGCGCGACTTCGCGGTCTCTCGCACAATCGAATCTTCCTCCCCAGATCATCAGGCTGGTGGGCGTCCAGCGGGTTGGCCGCCGTATCAGGTGAACGATCAAAGGTGATGGATTCGATCGGCGATTCAATCGGCGTGAACCTGACCCAGCCATCGTCGATGGCAGAGCTCGGCGCCGGACTTAAGCAACTGCCAGCCCGCAGATCGGCCTTTTGCAAGCGAGAAACCCGACGCCCGCACCACAGCGCCCATGTCGCTCCACAGGCGACCGACTGCCTCGAACTCACCCTCGGGCAGCATCACGCCACTGGGCCCTCCCTCCCCGCCCGCTCCAAGGTTCGTAGCCCCAAACTGGCTGTAGCCTGCGCCAGAATGGCTCGATCAAACTTCTCCCCCACTGTCACAGGCCCGCTTTCGCCAACCAGTCGCTCCCTCGGCGTGGCAATGCGTCGCCCAGCATGGCCCTGCCTGACTGCATCGACCCATCCTCATGTCCGCTCAGGCAGCGAGGGTGGGTAGACTCGGTTCGCTTAAGACCGCCCATCACTCCTCCCGACCGCGTCGTCATGCAGCGATGCTCGGCTGGTTTCTCGACCAGTCAGTGGTGGCCCGCTTTGAGGTCCGGTCAATTAACGACCGCACCCCGCGCTCCGCCTGGAATGAACCAAGACGGAGGGCGGGGCACAGGGCGGAGGTTGTTCTCTCTCGGCACGCTTCGGCCCAGCCTGAATCCCCCGGAACCGGGACGCAGAACGGGCCGACGACGCCCCCACTACGGGGCCGTTTCAATCGCTCCCGCCGCGGGAGCGACGGCCGGACGGGCGTTCAGCAACAGGTCGCGCTGGGCCAGCACACTGGCCCACGCCGGAACGTCAACACCACGTGCCCCGGCTGTCGCGGTATTCCCCAGCGTGCTCGAGAACTCGGTCGGGAGCGTGCCATTCAACACCAGCGTGTTGCAGACCATGCTGTTGCCAAAGAAATTCGAAGTGGAGGGCGCCCGCACCAGTGTGGCGGTATTCGCGTCGAATGTGTTGTGGGCCAGTCGGATCTGCTGCGGGTTCGTGCTCAGGGCATCCTCCAGGCGAAAACCGGTCGCACAGTTGTTGGTCCAGCAGTTGACCATGTCGAGCTTGCACTGCATCGAATTCGAGAGCGACCGGACCCGCCAGCCAATCTTGCAGTTCGACGCCCGGCATCGCTCGGCAATCACATCCACATTCTCTTTCAGCACCAGGGCCGAGGCATTGAAGGTCGGGGCAACTGTCATCGTGAAGCCCCGCATCCGCAGGTCCTGCAACCGCAGAATTCCCCGACTCGTCGACACATGCTTGGTGTCGATGGCATTCTCGGAAACCGTCTGCCCAATCGGGAGCGTCGGGTTCGGGAACGCCCCGTTGAAGATGGGGTTCACCGTCTGGGCCGTCAGCGGCTCATCGTACAGGTCACAGTTGCGAATCGTGATCTCATTCCAGGCCCCCCGATCGGCCTGGATCGAGTCCCCCGAGTTGCAGTACGAAGTGCATCGCTCGATCAGCAGCCGCTGCGAGGCCAAGATCACAATGCCGTGGGCATCGCCCCGAACGCCCCCCGGAAACGCCAGGTTGTGATGTGTCCGGCAATCCACAATTGTGCTGTCGCGAGAATCGATGTCGATCCCGTGATTCCCACAATTCGTCACCTCGCAGTTTCGAATGGTGATGAACGAACAGGTCGAATCGATCTTGATCCCGCGGGCCGCCTGAAAGGCCCCTTCGATCGTCAGGTCGGAAATCACCACGCGGTTGCACGAAGACAGCCGCAAGGCCGCCGTCGTCCCGGCCGGAACCGCCGAGTAAACAATCGCCCCGGGCTCTCCACGAATCGTCACGTCATTGCGACGACTCAGCAGCGCCATCTTCAAAAGGCGATGATTCCCCGCCCGCACCACCACCGTGTCCCCATTGATCACACGGGCCAGCACCTGGTCCAGGGTGCCTTCCTCAGGAACATACCGGGTGACCGCCTGCGCCTCGCCGGCGGCCAGGCACCAGGCCACCAGACACAGACCCGACCAAACCCACCCTCCCGCTTTGCCAACGCGACGCATGGCTGTTCTCCTCGGTCTGAAACATCGCAATTCGACTCTCTTCGGTCGCTGAAATCTCACCCGGGATCACGCTCCCGGCATCGACCGACTCACTGGAATCTGCAGGTCATTCTTGGCCGGTGTCCAGCCAGCGTCGAGAAAGCTCCTCGCACGACACTGCAAAAAATCCCCAATTATCCAGCGATTTTTGCCGCACATCTGCACGGGCGCGCGCAGCCACAGTGCCACACACTGGCACTGTCCTTTGCTAAGCCGGAAGCGATCGTGATCGCACACCGCTTGTTACACCGAGAAGCGGCATCTGGCCGGCCCATCCGCCAGCCCATTCACTGGTTTCTTCGCTCGGCCCCCGGGCAACCAACCTGCCAGCTCTTCAATCGAAGTCCCCGGCAGGGCCCCCGCTCACATGCTGCCCCTATCACCTCTACGCCTCGACGTGGTCCGGCGTTGGCACCAACCATGGCTGGCCCCAAACTCAACGAACACCCTGCGCCGCTTGACGCCAACCAGACCACTCAGGTCTACTCCCAGTCACGTGCTGCTGTCGTCCCACTCCCATTTCCCCATCCCACCCGGTTCCTCGCGCGAGCAGTCTGCATGACCGGGTCCGAATTCGACGAGCGACGGTTTCACGACGCCTGGCGTGCGATCCGCATTGAACGCGGTTCAGCCTATTCGCTGTTCACCTTTGGCGAGTCGGAACTCCCCTACTTCCTGGTCCTTGGCCCCAAGGCTGAGGGGGGCCCACTCCGCATCTCCCGTGGCGAAATCCGCATCACCCGCCCCCTCATCATCACGCCCGATAACGCCAGCCCCGAACTCAGCGGTTTCTTTGACGACGTCGATGACGACGAGACGTCCGTACCGCAGTTCCTCATGGCCCGCTCGGCGGCGTTCGCTCACCTCAGGCTCAAGAATCGCCGGGGCGAAACGCGCCTCGTGACCGACCATGTCGAAGAAGCCCTCGACCGGCTCTCGCGACAGCTCGACGCCGAAGACGACGACCGCACCGCGATCCTCATCGCCCCCCGCGGCCTCGGCAGCCTCGCCCTGTTCCGCTACGCCAGTGAGCGCGTCCTCGCCAGCGCTCCCGACAATATCCAGGAACTCCGCGAACGCGGATTTCTCCCCTGACGCAAAAAAGCGGGCGATTGCGGTCACTCGCAATCGCCCGACTCTTAGCCACAGCACCAACCCCGGGGCTGGTTACTCTTCGCTGGTGGGACCGCCCCCCAGGTCGAGCTTGCCCCACTGCCGGGTTTTCAGCCGGTCACGGGCCGCGTCGGTCACCGCTCCATTCTCCTTGAACGTCAGCGACTGCACCGACTTCAGCGCCAGCAGCTTGTCGATACAGGCGTCGGTCACTCCTGTACTGCGAATCGAGAGCGTTTTCAGGTTCGGCAGCTGGGCGATCACATCGATCGTGGCATCGGTCAGCTGTGGCACAACCCAGATGTCGAGCTGCTCCAGTGCCTCAAGCTTCGCCAGGTGGCTTAGTCCCCCGTCACCGACCGAACTCAGCTCATGCAGAAAGAGCCGTTTGAGCTTGGGCAGTTCATCGAAGACCTCCAGCCCCTGGTCGTAGACATTGGGCAGGTCGCGGAGAGTCAGCCGGGTCAGCCCGGTCCCCTTCAGGGCCAGCACTCCCTGCGACCCAAAGCCCTGGCAGCGGAAGATCTCCAGCTGCGTCAGCTTCGGCAACTTGGCCAGGTGAGGTCCCGATTGGTCGGTGATGGCGAAGTCCTGGATCAACAGCGAATCGAGGGCGGGGCAGGCGCTCAGCGATTCGAGCCCCGAGTCGGTGACCGCAGTGCTGCGGTGCTTCAGCGAGTTGAGCTTCGTCAGGCCGGCCAGCACCTCGAG
>Ga0315902_10005970_pt1 | contig 17011 bp, 23 predicted proteins | sample LakEriMetagenome_9_FD_203523 | JGI IMG/M metagenome (GOLD analysis project Ga0315902, IMG submission 203523) | Freshwater fungal communities from buoy surface, Lake Erie, Ohio, United States - Buoy 12 MA117 | ecosystem: Environmental > Aquatic > Freshwater > Lake > Lake biofilm | place: USA...
GGATGGAAGCCGTACAAGATGCGAGGCTGCGAGACAGGAGCGGAGGAACTATTTAATCAACTTGGGTATATTATTCCATTGACTGGATTTGTGACCATGCTAAAGGGTAACCGAGACCTGAACACAACCGAGAAAATTAAGCGCGTTCACAGGTCGTTTGAGTTGACAGAAGATGAAACTATTTTAGCAGAATATGACCGATACCTATCACATACCGATTAAGCCGCTGTCAGTTAACGAGGCATGGCGGGGCCGTAGATTTAAGTCTCCAGCATACAAGCGATATGAATCGGTTGTTATGCTATTGCTGCGAGATATTCCGCTGAAGGCATCCCCACCATACAAGATCACACTTGTATTTGGAATGAGTAATGCGCGCTCGGATTGGGACAACCCGATCAAACCTTTTCAAGACATCCTGCAAAAGCGGTACGGTATAGATGACAAGGATATTATGGAAGCGCACGTCTATAAGCAGGTGGTAAAAAAAGGTGAAGAGTTCATAGGTTTTTCCATTGATACTGTATAGAATATGGAAGCGCAGGTTTACAAAGCAGAGTTCAACGAAAAGCAACGGATAGCAATAGACTACCTGTCACCGTCTAATCAGGTGGAAATGCTATTGTATGGTGGTGGCGTGTACTCCGGTAAGACTTGGCTAGGTTGCTATTGGCAGATTGCGCGAAGACTGAAATACCCAAACACACGCGGGTTGATCGGTCGTTATGAGTTAAAGAACCTGCAACTATCTACCATGCGTCGCTTTTGGTACATCTGCGGGGAGATGGGATTGCGCCAGGGGGTTCATTACAAATACAACGGACAATACAACACGATAAGCTGGTATAACGGCAGCGAAACTATTCTCATGGACATGGCCGGCAGTCCGGGCGACGTGGATTTTCACCGGTTTGGATCGCTTGAATTAACCGATTATTTCCTAGATGAAGTAGCTGAAATGAGTTGGAAGGCAGTTGAAATGATAGACAGCCGAACCCGATACAACCTAATTGGTGGCCGGCCAAAAGGCCTAATGAGTTGCAACCCTGCTAAGGGTTGGTTATACAATACCTTTTACAAGCCATACGTTGACGGCACAATGCCGGCACACCGTGCATTCGTTCCGGCACTTCTCAGGGATAATACCATAAAACCTGATCCGGTGTACGAGGCGAAGATTGCGCGCATGAACGAACGCGACCGCAAGCGATTGTTGGAAGGGGATTGGAACTTTGATGAAAGTCCTGATCGCATTTTCGATTACGACGATCTTCTCCGGTGCTTCAGGAATGACGATCTTAAGGGTGAAATGTACCTAACCGGTGACATCGCTCGAATGGGTAAGGATAGAACCGTGCTAGCCTTGTGGCAGGGGTTAACTTTACTTAGAATAGAGATACTCCGGAAGCACAGAGTGGATGAAGTGACCAAGCGGATCAAAGAAATTCAAGCTGAAAAGAACGTGAAGCTGAAGAATATCGTGGTGGATGAAGACGGTGTAGGCGGTGGAGTAGTGGATAACCTTCGCTGCATTGGCTTTATGAACGGATCGCGCGCAAATAAGCCGGACAAGTTTCAAAACCTAAAGGCAGAGTGCTACTTTAAACTTGGGGAAATCGTGGAGCAGGGCAAGTTAGTTCTACCGGTGGAGCATAGAGATGACATTATCAGAGAGCTTGATATGATCCGCAGGAAAAACCCCGATGGGGATCGCAAATTATCGGTTACGAGCAAAGAAGAAATAGCCCGTCAGCATGGGGTAAGCCCCGACTTAGCCGACGCGATAATGATGCGGATGTATTTTGAACTGCATCCGAACTACGGGAAGTACCAATTCGGCTAATTTTTACCACAGCAAACCCGCGTAAATACTAGGAAAGTAAAGATTTAACAATTTTCTTTGTGAGCGTTGCATATTTGCAACATATATTTGTCGGGTCAAACAAACAATACTAGAACAATGAACATTAAAGCAACAACACAGGCACTCTCCGCAAATCAACATTTAATGGTTATCTCAGCCGCTTCAATAGTTGAATACTATTGCAAGGGCTACACAGACAACAAGCGCGATAAATCCTTAGATGGTTATTACTTTAAGTCAGAATTGAGACGCAAATAATCCCACTAATCGCCCCGCCCTGAGATAAAGGCGGGGTTTTGGCGGTAAAAACCAATACACAATGGCAACAATTCAGATCCCAAAAAAAGTAGTCACAGAATCAATCGAGACTATTGAGGTAGAACTTCCGTACTTCGTGAAGTATGGCCCTATTCTGTGGAAAATCATTAGCAAAGATCAGGCTGTTAAGCTGTCCGAGCTGGAAGGCTTCTACGGCATTGAGATGTGCGGAATTAATACGGCCATCTCCTGCGGAACGCCATGCACCCGCGAAGAGTTTGAGGAAGCAGCATCGAAGGTACTCCATAAACTCTCAGGGCTTATCATCAATGACTAACCGAGAAATCAAACGGATTCAGCGAATGGAAATCGCTATTATCCTCATACTTTCAATCACATTCTTAACTTACTTCATCCTATGTTAGAACTTGACAAACTGCAAAAATTCACCGCTCGGTTAAACTCTGAGCCAGCACTTGAAGGAATAGAACCTACTCCGGATAAAAAAGCCGTAACGCTCGTTATCTCCCACGTGGAGATGACACTTGACGAACTCTTTTTCGGCCTTTGGTCAACTGAGAATTTCAAATGGTCAGCCATTGCGAACGAGGTTCAGGGTTCACTTGAACTGGTCGTTACCCATCCAGTAACCGGGCAGACACTCAGAAGGACAGGCGCGGCATCGGTAGTGATAACCGTTGATCGTGTTCCGGACGCAATTAAGGAAAATGCACAGGCGCGTAATGAGTGGGCATTGAACCCAAGCAACAAGAAGCAAAATGCCCTAGACCTAGCCTTTCCGAAACTTAAAGCAGAGTGCCTGAAAAACGCGGCTCAGTCACTTGGTAAAATCTTTGGGCGCGACCTTAACCGCAAGAACAAGGATCAATACAAGCCGTTCAAACTCACTCCTCAGGACACCGGATTAACCGCCCTGCCACCCTCAGCAATGCATAAGATTGAAGAGGCGATCAGTTCAGGCGTGGAAGAGTATGAGATCCTACAATCAATCGAACTCGTTTCCGAACTTATTACACCGGAGCAGCGCGAAAAAATCCAAACCCTCTTAAATTCACGCGCATGATCTCACTTGCATATCTCAGAACCATTGATACGGTATATTGTCCTAACTGCGATACATACCGCCATGAAGACGAACGGCATTGCCCCAACTGCGATGTGAGATGTGAGGCTTGCCTCAATTACTTCAACCGCGACACTTTGCACCCGAACATTCAGACGGCAACTTACTTTTTAAAATTCTGCTGCGATAGCTGCCTGAGAGAAGAGATAGAAGAATTAAATCAACCAACATCAATAATTTAAGACAATGGAAATTCAATTTAACCCGAAAGAAGACAGTGGTAGCTTTTACTGGGAAACAGATTATTATCATCCCGATAATGCATTCACTATGCGGGATTTTTTAGACAACCATTTACCGCCTGATTTTGAAGTGATACTAGATGATGGAAGTTATGCAGAAGTACAACATCACGCCACGGATGCAATTTTCCGTATTGACGCAAAAGGCAACGGAGATTGTTTTCATCACGTGGTTGAGTGGCACGTAATTTCTTAAAAAAAACAATCATCTTCCATACATTTGCCAAAACCAATACAATGAACACAATAATTGAAACGATTAAAAAAGACTTAAACAATGATCGTTTGTTTAGTCTTTTACTTCCAAAAATTCAGCATCAAATTGACAACCATGATCCTAATTATGGAATCTTGTCTCCAATGTACTCTTTGATGCCTTGTTTTTTTGATTATTACAATGTAGATGAATTATCAACAGATCAAATGAATGAGGTGGAAAGAGTAATTAAAATAGTAGACGATGCTTTTGGTGGCGGTTGGTCTGAGTTTTCTCTAAAAATGAGTATTGATAGAGAGTTAAGAACTAATGAAATGATTCGAGAATTGAAGCACGCTAGAAGTATATTATCTGTCTTTGTTAAAGATTAAACCAATACAGCAATGAACTTACACAACGAACTTCAAAGGGAGGTACTAATTGCCTCCGCTCAGAACTCCCGCGCATGGGATAAGGTTAGGTTAGGCCGCTTCACAGGCTCAGGACTGGGCAAACTATTCACCGAACCGAAATCTGTAAAGGACAGGGCAGAGGGTAAGCTATCCATGACGGCCATCACTTACATCGAAGAGAAAGCGATGGAGGTTATCACAGGAGACGCGCAAGGTGAATTTTCAGCCAAAGCTACCGATTGGGGCAACGAATGGGAAGAACACGCGCTCAACAAACTTGCTCAGGCGATTGGATGCCCGGAAGACAAGCTGAAACTCAAACCACCGTTCAAGCTCTATGGTGACTACTCAGGGGCTAGTCCTGACGCTTACATGGAGTACAAGGATATTCAAGTCGGGGCTGAAATCAAATGCCCGTACAACTCCGTAATTCACCTCAGACACTCACGGGTGAAGAACGCAGCAGACCTGAAGGAACACGATGCGGATTACTACTGGCAATGTCAGGCGAATATGTTTTTCCACAAGATACCCCTGTGGCTCTTCGCGTCATTTGATCCACGCCAACCCGAACACCGGATGCTTCACTACGCGGAAATCTATGCCGTGCCTGAGGATCAGGAACTTATGCTTTTGAAACTCGAAAAGGCGGAGAAGATGAAGCAGGAAATCATTAAACAATGGATGACAAAATGAACTACACAGACTTTTTAGAATCAAAAAAGAAGAACCATGTCCTTTCCGGATTTGATTGCGACACGGATCAACTTAACACTCACCTATTCCCATTTCAGCGGTTTATTGTGCATCGCGCTTTGAAGGCTGGAAAGTATGCGATTTTTGCCGATTGTGGTTTAGGTAAAACCCTGATGCAACTTGAATGGGCTAATCAGGTGAACCGACACACCGGAAAGCCCGTGTTAATACTTGCCCCGCTTGCGGTTGCCGGACAGACTATAAACGAGGGCGCAAAGTTTCACATTGACGCTTGCAAATATGACGGCAGCAATTCCCCTATTCAGATCACAAACTATGAGCAAATTGAAAACATAGACACATCTATTTTCTCAGGTGTTGTGCTTGATGAATCTAGTATTCTGAAAAACTTTGAAGGGGCTACAAAGAAGCTGATTATTGATTTGTTTTCTCAGACCCCATATAAGCTAGCGTGTACTGCAACTCCTTCACCTAATGATCCGATGGAACTCGGAAACCATGCTGAATTTTTGGACGTGATGAGCCGGAACGAAATGCTTGCTATGTACTTTGTACACGATGGCGGGGAAACGGCAAAATGGAGATTGAAAGGACACGCTGAGAAATCTTTCTATGAGTTTGTTGGATCGTGGGCTATTATGCTGAATAAGCCTCAGGATATTGGATTTGAGATGGATGGCTACGCGCTGCCTTCGCTTAATATCATTGAGCGTATGATCTCCACTCCCAAGCGGGATAATGGCAGTCTATTTAATGACGCGATTATTTCTGCTACCAACTTTAATCAGGAATTGAGACTTACAAAAAAGGAACGTCTTGCGGAGGTTGTGGAAATCGTAAACTCAAAACCGGATGAAAATTTCATTATTTGGATAAAGCAGAATGAAGAGGGTGAAATGCTAAAATCCATGCTACCGGAAGCGCGGGAGGTAAAAGGAAGTGATTCAAATGAATGGAAGGAAAAGACGCTTCTAGGATTTGCAAAGAACGAATTTAGAATCTTGATTACTAAAACCAAGATAGCCAGCTTCGGGATGAATTACCAAAATTGCCGAAATCAGATTTTTGCTTCTTTAGATTTTTCATTTGAAGGGTTATATCAGGCTATCCGAAGATCATACCGTTTCGGACAAAGCAATGAAGTGAATATTTACCTTATCACAACCGACACCATGAGCAACGTAAAACAATCGATAGATCAGAAACAAAAACAATTTGAAAAAATGCAGGATGCAATGAGCGAAGCAGTAAACGCGAACCTTTCAGGAAATATGATGAGTTCCGCAGATTACGACACCGATCCAGTTAATAACGACTGGTATAGAATTGAGCGCGGTGATTGCGTTCAGTTGATTCAGAAATTAGATAATGAATCTGTTGGATTCTCTATTTTTTCTCCACCGTTTGCCGAGTTGTACACTTACTCTAACCACGTTGAGGACATGGGAAATTCAAAGGACTATAACGAGTTTCTTACTCAGTTTGGATTCTTGGTTAAAGAACTGCACCGCGTCCTGATTTCCGGTAGAAACGTTGCGGTACATTGCATGGATTTACCTATTCAAAAAGGCAAAGAAGGTTTTATCGGATTAAGGGATTTTTCTGGTCTGATATTGAAGGCATTTGAGGACGCTGGATTTGTCTATCACTCCCGTGTGACCATTTGGAAAGATCCGGTAGTTGAGATGCAGAGAACAAAAGCCCTCGGACTACTTCACAAGCAAGTAAAAAAGGACAGCACCATGAGCCGTGTGGGTATTCCTGACTATCTGATGATTTTCAGAAAGGATGGAGAAAGATTAAATCCGGTTACAAACACGGATATTCCGGTAGACTTGTGGCAGAAATACGCTTCTCCGGTGTGGATGGATATTGACTACGGAAATACATTGCAGGGATTCAGAAACGCGCGGGATGAGCGCGATGAAAAACACATTTGCCCTTTGCAACTTGAAACTATTGAACGCGCTATTCACCTTTACACAAACAAAGGAGACGTTGTATTCACTCCGTTCATGGGAATAGGCAGCGAAGTTTATCAGGCCGTTAAAATGGAGCGCAGAGGCGTCGGATTTGAACTGAAAGAATCATATTACCAGCAAGCAAAAAAGAATATAGCATCAGTTGTTGTTGAAAAGACTCAGTCAAGTCTATTCTAAACCTATCTATATTTGCAATGACCACCTGTATGAAGAACTTAATAAACCCCATCGTTACCGCAATACCGAAAGCCTATACAGGCGCGGGTGGTCTATTGTGTGTAGCGGTGGGTTTTATTTTTCCATGACATCCTTCATTATTCATTTGGACAGCTTAAATCTGCTGGACAAACTCTCGGACGAACAAGCCGGACAACTTTTTAAGGCCATCCGAAATTATCAAAATTCGGGTGAATTGCCTTCTGAATTTTGGCTTCAAATTGCTCTTGAACCTTTCGTTAATCAGTTCACCCGTGACGCTCAAAAATATGCTGAAATCAGCGCAAAGCGTTCAGAACTAGGTAGAAAGGGAGGGCTAGCAAAAGCTAGCAATAGCTACCAAAAGCTAGCAAAGCCTAGCAAACCTAGCTATAATGATAGTGATAGTAAGAGTAATAGTGATAGTAAGAATGATAGTAGTAATGCTAACGCATTATCTTCTGAAAAGAAAACTGAAAAAGAAAAGTTGATGCTTCCACATTCATCCGATGAGTTCAAATCTGCATGGGAAAGTTTGCTCACTCAGAAGAAATGGAAGAACAAATCAGACAAAGCCTTGCAAATTGCCCTTAAAAAACTTGGATCAAAGGCCGAAAAGGTCGCGGTTAAGATGATCGAGAACGCAATTCTAGGCGAATGGCAGGGATTATTCGACCTTAAACCACACGAAGAACGGGAAATTTTGGAAGCAGCCGGACAACGATATAAACTTGCGCCTGCGTCAGAAGAGAACGCACCGCCTTACCACAGACAACTAGGAGTTAAATCATAAAAAATAATGCCATGCCTTGCTATCAAGCTGAAGAATCAAACAACGAAGTGCAATCACGCAGAATGGCCGCGCTAGTGGTTATTTTGGATAGGAAAATGGGCTTAAAAACACCCGAAGCTATTATCAGATGGAGTAACGCTACATACGAAAATCATTGCGACATCTTAACCCCTTTACTATGCAGCAGACTTAATGCACTTACGCCCGAACAACTAGATCAAATCGTTTACAACGGCAGGGATAAAGACAGCCGCAGACTAGCCGACTGGTTTGATGAGCATAAAGAATGGGACGCAAAGAGAAGAAACGAAGAGTGATTTGTTTAATTTTGCCAGCCAACCAATACGATGAACAATTTACACGGACTTATCCCACCACACGATCAGGAACTAGAGGAAGTCATATTAGGAGCGATCCTGCTTCAATCTGACACACTTTCTGCCTTAAGTGGTACTTTGATACCTGAAATCTTTTATGTGCCGTCTAATAGGCTTATTTTCGATTCCATCCTGAAACTGAAAAATGAGAACGCGGCCATTGATATTTTGACCGTGACCAAGAAGCTGAGGGCTGAGGGTGTTTTAGAAGCGGCTGGCGGCCCGATGAAGGTTTCTGCACTAACCAACCGCGTCTCAGGAACGGCACACCTGTCTGAATGGTGGTTAATCCTTCGCGAACATTGGATGCGGAGAGAGTTTGGGAATATCGCTCAACGGGTTTTTAATCGTTCGTATGACAAGTCAGAGGATGCGTTCGACATTTACGATGAATTTAGCAAAGCGATGAACGCGATCCATTCCGGAAGCAATGACGGAGAAGTTCAGCACATAAAGGCGGCTATTGACAGGGCGCGTGAAATGGTTGAGGCAAGGTTAAACAATCCCGATGGTGTTAGTGGTATTCCGTCCTCACTCAACTGCGTGAACAGGCTTTTGGGTGGGTACGCAAAGACCGACCTAATCATTTTGGGAGCGCGTCCCGGCATGGGTAAGTCAGCCTATGCAGGAGGTGAAGCACTCCACGCGGCAATGTTGGGGTATAAAGTTCTCGTTTTTTCACTTGAAATGAGCCGTGAGCAATGGGTGTACAGGTGGAACTCAATGGTAAGTCAGGTTGATGTGGAGAAGCTGGCTAAGTACAGGCTGGATGAAACGCGCCTGTCTCAGTTCTACGCAGGCAATGACGTGCTCAATGGCCTTCCAATTTGGATAGATGACACTTCAGGCGTGACCGCGCAGAAGATACTAGACAAAGCGAAACGAGCGCAGAAAAAGCACGGGGTTGATTTTATTCTGATTGACTACCTGCAACTAATTTCAGGCGGCAATAATCGAAGGGGCGGAAACAGGGAGCAGGAACTAAGCGAAATAAGCCGAACGCTGAAACTTATGGCGAAAGAATTAGATGTTCCGGTGCTTGCCCTATCTCAGTTGTCGCGGGCGCTAGAAAGCAGGGCAGACAAAAGGCCGTTACTCTCAGACCTCAGAGAATCCGGAGCGATTGAGCAGGATGCGGATGTGGTTTGTTTCCTCTTCCGGCCCTCTTACTACGGAGCGGCAGACGGGCAGCCGGATGAATTGATAGTTGCAAAACAGCGCAATGGATCAACGGGAATAGTTCCTGTTAAATTTCTTGGAGAGCAGACCAAGTATGTAGATATTAGCACAAGTTATTCACCTTTTTAATACACGTATTATGTTAATATTCGCAACAATAATTTTGCTTGTAATTTTATCGGTATTTGTTTGTCTGATTATAGACAAGCACTCGAATAGTAAGTGGTTTTGTAATTTTTGGGGATGGCATCACCCTCATAATAATAAAATCGGATTTGATGGATGCTCAATGACATCGAAATGTAAGAGGTGCAATAAGGATATTTTATGTGATAGCAATGGGGACTGGTTTTAATTACCGCTCACTCGCATACAAACCAAACAATATTCACCATTTTAAACCAATACGATGAAAGTCTACCCAAACAATGACGGCAGCTACGATGTAGTGAACCTAAACAAAGTCCTATTTCACGTGGAAGAAGGGCGGCCACTTAAGTTGATCGGCAGAGTGAATGAGAAGTGGCAGCACCCGCGCAAAAGGTTGAACACGATTCCGCTTTCGGTGTTGAGATGGGAAGGGGAAATAATCAGTAAGAAGCTATGAGAAGACCAACCTATCCCGAACATATTAAGGTTCTATCTAAGGGCTTGATTTGCGTATGCGGTCAGTCCTGCATGAATAGAGACGCGGAGCAGTTTATTTCGCGGCATTTGCTTCATGGATCAACGATTAACAACCTGTCTAATCCGGTGTGACGGCAGTCGATATGCGTCCATGTAGGGGTGAATGCAGGGTTTTCTATGGTTGTGATCCATTGCCGTTCGATGAAGTAGATTTCGTGCTTCCGGATTAAGTCGTGAACTTCGCGTGGGCGCATACCGTCTACGCTCAAATCCACCGCCCTACCGTACTTATGCTGCGACCACCGCGCGCCCGTTGGTGTGTTGCTTATCCTCAGGCCGCGTTCATCCAATGCGCCACCGTTCCACCAATTATTAACCGTAACCCTACGGCCTGATATGTCTCTGATATGCTGACAGGCTAGGATAATGCGTATATCCATCAGCGCAAGTGAACGCGCACCCCTTACATTGTAGATTTCAGGCGGTACAAATTCATCTAGGTAGAAGTTATCTGTAACTTTAACCCTGCCCATTTATAGCGCGTGAAATGGTTTCGTCTTTGTGGCGTGAAGAGCGGGATGAACCGACGTAATAAGCGAATATAGATGTGCCGATTCCCAGCACCGTGCCGAAGGTCATATCAGCTAGGCGTTGGTTCTCTTCGGGAATCCGGATGAAGACAAGGCAAGCGACCACCCCGACGGTCATCAGTAGTCCGGTAATGACCACAACTCCCATCAGCCAGTCACGTTTGCCACCGGAGGCCTTCATAAACTCCACCTCACGGCTTCGGGCGTTGCTTCTGTCCTCAACCTCTAGGCGCAACTCTTCTAGTCCGGTTTCCATTTTTATGGATTCCATCTCTAGCTGCCATTGGAGTTTGTACTTCTGAAATTCCGCATCTAGCGCGCGAAGTTCTTCGCGTTGTTCCTTGCCTTTGTTTAGGATTTGCCCGACCTTTTCAAGCGCCTCAACTCCGGTCACGTCGCCAACGAGTTCGACAATATCACCCGCAACGGGCTTTACTTTGTCGCGCATGAACTCCGCGAACTTGGAGTTCTTCAGCCGTTCCATGAGTTTGGGTTTATCGCTCATCGCTTAGGTGTTATTACGGCAAGCAATTTATGAAGGATTGACTTGTAATGAGTGGTCAGGTAAATAAGAATTTTTTCACCGAGAAGAGTGGTAATAGGCACGATGTACTGCCCCTGCTTTTCCCATCCATTACTCACGCACCAAACCGATGTAATGTAGCCGGCAAAGATTGACATCCCGACAATCCCGAACCATTGAATGAGTGACATTCTGCGCTTCATGCCTATTTCATAGGATATTTTACCAATAACCCCCACCGCAGTTGATACAATGAAGGTGGAGAATTTACTAAGAAATGCCATTGCTTCATCGTGAAGATTCATACGCGATGTTTAAGGAGTGAGAAGATTAAACCGATACCAACTATGTTGAGAATTAACCAGTCATTGAACGCGAACACGCACGGATCAAAGTAGATTTCATCCATCAGATCCCCGAACGCTACAATCGTAAAAGCTACGGCAATCATTTTCAATTTGCCCTCAGCCAGTATTCCGATAATTCCGGATAACAGGACAATGGACAGGGCATTACACACCATCCATCGGTTAGTTGCTTCGATCTGATCTGCTTCTGAAGTGAACGGAAAAGACTGAAGCCACCCCGCATACAGCAGGGCGGCAATAGTGGCTAGAATGAGCGTGTAGGCGAGCGCGGATTTCATCTTTTGAAAATGTTTCTCGGACGCGGCCCAACCAACTTATCATAGTTCAAGTTGTTGTCGTCCTTAATGTAGTCCGTCTCTTCGAGCTTGCAATCCTCAGAAGCCGTCATCGTGAAGAGTTCAACGGCAGGGTGTACCGTGTTTCCCGATGGCTCGTGAATGAATGGGCTTTGCGGAATGGCCGAACCCAGTCTTAGGTATTCATCAGTTCCTACGGTTAAGATTGCGATCTCGTCACCGACCTTTAGTTTTTGGTTGTACATCTTGTTGGGGTTTTATTTCGGACAGTTTTTTCTTCTCATACTCTACCAATCTACGCGCAATTTCTTCGCGGCTCAACTTGTGCTTTGTACTCATGGCAGTTGGCTAATTCGTTTGAAAGGTGCTGTTCCGCTTGTCGCAGTATTCCCGTGGCTGAAACCGTAGCTAGTTGTCGGGGTTGTGGTCATGGATGCGGGTTTTTGCGGCCATACATTATCATTGAACTCAGGGAATAGTGAAGAGTTGGCGCAAAGGTAGTCGGCAAGTTTTCCGGAGTAGAACTCTGCGTTATTCTTCGCCCTATTCATTATGTCCTTCATTACATCGTCACTTACTCCCTGGCCGTCTTCTAGCGTCCTTTGAACGAGCGATGCGTTGTCTGATTTGTATGTAAGCACCGGAACGAGTTCGACCATAGTCCACCACACAAGGGCCTTGCGGATGTAGTCGTTTACGAGGGTTGTGTAGTTTCCGCTAGTTCCTGCTCCGGAAATATCGGTTTTGATCTTCTCCATCAGCGAGTCACCGAGATAAGAAGTCAGGTATTTATCCTGCGCGACGTACATGGCCGCGTAAATGAAATTGTCATCCACAGCAGAATTGATCTGCGTGTACTTCTTCACCACGTTAGCGGATATGATGCAAACTTCAGCCATTAGTTGAATCGTTTATTAGTTGGAAGAAAACCCTCATACGGCATATCAACGGGCAATTTAGCCACTAGTGCCTCATTGCGTACCTTATACCCCGCTGCCTCTGCCTTGCGTACTGCGATGCCTTGTGCATTTGGGGATTTTACGTCTATTCCCATGCCTTCAGCGGAAACATAGACCTCTTTCTGCCAAAAGTGGTGGCATGATCCACCGCCTTTGTAGAGCCAAATTGAATAAGTGTCAGCCCCTTCCGGTCCCCATCCGGGATTCACCGCCCGGTTTTCCATTGCTAGGATATCCTCTTTGCGGTAGAGTTTGTCAGCCGACAGCATTTTCCGACAAAATTCACGGGTATTGGGCTTACGCTCCCCACGATAACGGTAACGAGTAATGTAAAGCTTGTCGTTAATTACTTCGTCCTGTTCGCTCGAAGCATTTGGGCGAGCCGTTCCGGTAGACGCAAGGTGAAGAACTCGCGCCAATTCGGTTTCGTTTTCATCGTCCGCAACTTCATCGCAGGAAAATGAATCAATCAGAATGTAACCATTCGGTGAATCTTCGCCTAGTTCAATGAACTCATCTAGGGCAGTCTTTTTTTTTTCAAGTGACTGCTGAACGGGCGCGGGTTGCGGCTGCTGCTCGAAGCTAATCGGAGTATTCGGGGTGATTTCGCAAGTAATATTCGGTATCTCGAAGTTTAGAATCTTCTCATACGCCTCAGCGATTGCGCGCTGGTATGGCTGAATCACTTGGTTATTGAAGATTTCAAGTCCGATAGCCATTTCATCTTTGTTCGATCCGAATCCGGACTGCGAGCGAACGCCAAAAATGAGAGGAGTAGTCACGCGGTGCGCGATCATTACTTTAGTCGTGCATTCCTCAGAAATAAACTGATATTGTTTGTCCGCATCCGATAACGGAAAAGGAGTGATCTGCGGCGGTGTAGTTCCATTTTCGTTGAAACCCATGATGAACTTGCCCGCATTGCGCGCTCCGCTCATTTTATTCTCCCAATCGCGGATAATCTGCTGTTTGGTTTCTTCGTCTACTAGGCCATTGAAGAAGTTCACGATGAACGACGGGAATAAGCCGTTCATTATGTTATTGACGTGGTAGATACTTACTTGCCTGTCAAGTTCGATGTAGTTTGCCCCTGACCAATAATCAGGCACGGGATAAACTGCGTTGCCGGACGGACGGAAGAACCAATATACTTGGCGCGCATCATTCTGCCTTGCTTGCTCCGCGCTGTTGAACTTCGGGATGAAGACCGGAGTATTCTTTTTCTTCCGTGTATTGTTCCAATCAGCCGAATACCACACGCCTGTGATTTCTTCGTCTTCGCCTTCAACCGCTATGCGGCAAGTGTCATAAGGCAGATGATTGATTTTAGCGACTGAAGCTTTGTCTACGGTATAAATGACTTCGAGAAAGAAGCCGCCAAAGTGTTTAAGATCGTATGCCGCAAGGCGCGAAGATTTATCCGCTTTGAGTTCGTCAAGTTTCGCCTGTCCGGTTGCCGATGTGATACCCTTACCCGCGATCATTTCGGAGATCGAAACGCACAAAGCCCCGTGAACCGGAGAAGACTGAGCGAGGTCTTGCAGGTAAATAGGAAAATTATTCTTAGGCCCGTTATTCACCCAACCCTTACGATCAACCGATTCTTTATTTGACTCAGGCTGATAGTCCGCGAGTTTGATTGAAACAGCGTTATTGACGTTCTTATTCTCCATTTATCACATCGTCGTTTATAGTATCAGACGGAGCATCGAAATACTCAGTCGAATCAGTAAGTACACAATACCCGCGCTCAACAAGACCGACAACGCTAGTATGAGCAGGGTTAGTATTCGATGGCGAATTTTGTCCATAGACTTCGTAACGGTATCTGCCAGCCAAAGTTAAACCAACCGTTGTAACCGTAAGCGTGGTTATACGTGAGTTTTCATTAACAATATCGGCCACCTGAGCAAGATCAACCCCTGTGCTAGAGTTCTCTTCACGGGTTAGGATTATCAGATAATCATCGAAAGCCGTTGAATACAGCAGCCTTCCTTCGTCTAATGAAAGTCGAACGGTTTGATTTGCGGTATTTGTTGATAGATAAATCATCCTGTGAAAAAGGCGGCCACAAAGAGCCGCCTCAATCATAACTCAATAAGCAATGAACTTTACGAAGTCACGGTATAATCCGGAGAAAGTGTTACGTCCACGAAGTTGTCAAACGGTACTGAAGTATATGCTTCGAGTACGAACGGTTGAGCAGGTTCTTGCGCTTCGATTGTGATCTCGTATCCGGTGAAATCTCCTTTTGCCTTTCCGGTGTTAGCAAGCAAAGAGGTTACATACGCACCATCAGTACGGCCAACCATCAAGATTTGGTCGTTATACTGACGAACGAATACAACAAGTTTAGCCTTTGCCAAAAGCTCAAGTTCCTTCTTCTTTGCAGCAGAAAGAACCGGAAGGCGAAGAGTTACCACCTGAGAATAGAACAGGGAAGAGTTGTCTACGTTTTGATTCATCGTAGTGTCACAGCTTCCGGAGTTTCTTACACACTCGTAACGGTAGAGCGTAAATTCAGGCAGCGCGTCAATCTCTCCGGTCGTACCGTCCTCGGTTACTCCGGATGCCACTTCTGCCCAGTTAGCAAAAAACACTTCCTTCACGCCAGCCATTTCGCCACCGCAGGAAAGTGTAAATCCTCTTGTTAGTGTACAACTCATTTTATTTTTTGAATTAGGGGGCAGTTTTACCCGCCCCCGTTGTTTTCAGTTAGATTAGGAAAGACCTGGGCCGTAAGCAGCGATTTCAGAAGTGAAACCGATTTGGCAACCAGCGTAGAATCTTGCAGAGTAACGCACATTCTGAGACAGGTCTTTGTCGGCCATGTCAAGAATTGCTACGTTGTTCATATCAGATTCGAGCCAAGTGCCGAACCACAGGTTAGACTTCTGAGCCATGATAAGGGTGTTTGCAGGGAGACCAGGACAAACAGCGATATCATAGAGACCCATGTACTTCAGACCAGCCATTGCAGGGCCGAGGTTAGCGTACCAACCATTACCCGCAGCAATCTGAGCCTGCATGAAGAGTTCCCATGTGGCGTGGTTCATGTAGATTTGTGGCTTCTCCACACTTGCCTTAACTGCTACTGGCATTGCTGCGATCAGCGCGTCAATTTTGGCAATAATGTTTGAAGAAGTCAGAGCCACCGGAGAAGAAACGAAGTTTACGTCATTGTTTGCGTCAGCGTCAATGAGTGTGTAGAATCCGTCGAACTCTCCTGCGTCACCGTTTGCGCCTGTCCAGATGACGTTGTTTTCCATGTTGGCAGCGATGCCGGAAGTCAGACGCTCAAGAATAGCGGCCTGAATCTCTGCGTTAACTGCTCCGCTCATTACGTCTTTTGTAGACCAATCGGTGAAGAAGTCTTTTTTGCAGATTTGACGCTGAACTTGGAACTCTTCGAGGGTAAGGATACGCTCTGCGAGAGTGATAGTTCCGGTCGGGGTGAAGTCGCAAGTACCAGCAGCGAATGATACGCTGTCATTGATAGTGCGAACTACTGTTTTGTAAGGTACATTCGGCTTTACGGTGATGTACTTTGCGGTTTCAAAACCTACCAGCGCAGGCTTGAGAATCTCACCAGCCAGTTCTCCTGCGTAGGTTGTGGTGAGTGAAGTTGTTGTTGGCATTGTGAGATATTAATTAGATGATGATTGCGTGAATTGCATATACCACTCACGAGTGCCGGGCTTCGGTTCGTCGTTGGTGGTTTCTTTTTTCTTCTTACCGAGTTCCACCTCTTTAACAGAAGGGGCGGCAGGGGCTTTTTCAAGCGACTTTACTTTTGCAAGCGCCACAGAAAGTTTGGTTTCTGTCTCAGTATTCTTGCCGCGAAGTGCTTCAAGTTCGGTTTTCATTGTCGCGATCTCTGCTTCGAGGGTAGCCTTCTGAGTAGCGAGGTTGTCAATCGCTCCGAGAAGTTCCTCAGTTGACATATCCTCTGATTCTACTTCTTTGATTTCGGAGAGTGTGCCGCCTTCGCCTACTACTACGATCTTGCCATCAGCAAGGGTGTAATCTCCGGCAGCAGCAGGGACATTATTACCGTCTGCGTCTTTGGTGTAAACAGGCACACCCGCTTCCCATGCAGCGGCATCGGTGTAGATCATACTTCCGTCAGCGAGTGGAGCTTCGAGAAGTTTCACCTCTTCCTCTTCGAGTTTAATGCCGAGAGCCTTCGCACTTAGGTTGTGCTTTTTCAGCAACTCAGCTACTTTTGATTTGATGCTCATTAGAATGATTTTAACGGATAACGGCATCTGAAAAGAATTTCCCAAAA
>Ga0315902_10005972_pt1 | contig 17010 bp, 15 predicted proteins | sample LakEriMetagenome_9_FD_203523 | JGI IMG/M metagenome (GOLD analysis project Ga0315902, IMG submission 203523) | Freshwater fungal communities from buoy surface, Lake Erie, Ohio, United States - Buoy 12 MA117 | ecosystem: Environmental > Aquatic > Freshwater > Lake > Lake biofilm | place: USA...
TTTGCGCTGTTTCTCGCCGCCCAGCCGAGGATGCCGTCTTCCTCCAGGGTATCGGAGGCGACGGGCAGACGCTCCGCGAACGCCGCCATGACCGTCCAGCACGGTGCAGTGCGGGAGGCGGCGGCGCGCGCCGTCAGGGCCTCGTCATGGGGGGCGAGCAGGGCCGCCGCCTGCTCTGCCGGCAGGGCCAGGACGACAGCGTCGAACGGACCCGACAGACCTTGCGGGGTCTTCAGTCGCCAGCCTTCTCCATCATGGGTCAGGGCCTCCACGACCGTGTTCCAGGCCACGGAATGGCCCTCAGCGAGGGCCTTCACCGGGGCGTTCATGCCCGGGAGCCCGACCCAGGCCTCCGGACCGGCCGCCGGCCAGGGCGCGGCGAGGCCTTCCGACACCCAGCGGGCGACTTCAGCGCGGAAGCTATCTCCGCGGGCTGTGAAGTACTGGGCGCCATGGTCGAAACCTACAGTTCCCATGGGCGTCTCCACCCGTCGGGTCGACATCCGCCCGCCGGGCCCCCGGGCCTTGTCAAAGAGTTGAACCGTGCGTCCTGCGCGGTGGAGGCTGTGGGCGCAGGCCAGGCCCGAGAGGCCGGCCCCAATGATGGCGATACGGTCGAGGGACTGGATCATCGGCCTAGACTGCTCCGGTAACCCCGGGTCAGGTCAACCTCTGTCGAGGCCCGGGCGCCAGGGACTCAGGTCTCGATGGGGCGAAGGGCGCCGGGGATCCCGCTGTGGATCTCCTCTGGGGCGAACCACCGCACGTCGATGAACCGGTCGTCCGCCGCCAGGGCGTCGGCAATTCTCGACAACATCGAGAGCAGGTCCGGATGCCGCGGGGCGAAGGTGGTCCGGATCCATCGCGCCTGGTGAAGGCCGATCAGGTACTTGTCGATCTGGGTGACGCGGATGAGGAACAGGGTTCTGCCCTTCGGTCCGCCCTTGAAGATCAGCTCCCATCCGCGTTCGTGAAGGCAGATCAAATCAAGGACCTCGCATCCCAGCCCCTTGAGAATTTCGGCCAAGGTCTCCGAGAGGAGCTTCCCCGGATACTGGAGGATGTCCATCTCATCCTCGCTGTCGATCTGATCGTTCGGAAGGGTCGAGTCGAACTCCGCCCATGGCTTGATTATCATCGCCTTTTCTCCTCGCCATCGTGTTCATCTACCCAGGCTCCCAGGCCTACGACGCCTGTCGCGAGGGTTCCTCCGGCCGTAATCTTGAGGGGTTCAGGAGCGCCGTACCAGACACGCCCGAGGGCGCCCTCCTTCTCCCAGCCGAGCTTCCTGCCGCTCCAGCTCCGGACATTCCCGAAACGCTGCGGGACACTTCCGCCGTAGTAGCTGGGATCGACCCGATAGTGCAGTTCGTACATGTCCCCTATCTGTATGCCGTCGGGCTTCAGGAGGAAGAAGGGACTGTCGCTGATCGCCGGAGGGATTGGGCCGCCGCCGAGCAACTCCGGCAGGCGGGTCCGCCTCGGCAGGTAGTGATGGCCCATCCCCTTGTAAGGTTGGACGAAATAGGCTGCGGTCGATGGGGGTACGCCCCGCGCCACATAATGCTCGACGGTCTTGAGCCCACGCGCCGACTTGCCCATGCCGGACAGTCCCTTGGCGCCGACTCCGCCCGCCAGGACGGAGCCTGCGTCGAAAAGCAGTTCCCCCTGGTTCAGTCCAATACCGAACTGCCGGTCCATCTCGCCTCTGAATGTCTCCGCGACTGGCGTCGCTTCCGGCAAGACTTTCACTGCAAGGTCGTCACCCCAGTCCCGCAGTTCTGTCTTCAAACGCGACCATGTCGCTGACGGGTCGGAGGCGGCGTCCTTGGCGAGCCCGACGCCTGCGCCTGCGACCCGCAGGACATCATTCCATGCGGCTTCACCGTCCGGGTGAAGAGAGAGGTCGATGGGATTCAGCAAACGGGCGCCGAACACGGCCCCGTCGATCGCATCCCCGACAAATCGCGAGGCCCCGCGTGCGACCCCCGGCGCCAGAGCGCCTCGTCTGACAAGGTAACCTGCGATCGACTTGGCTTCCCGGCTCTGGTCAAGCCAGGCCTCAATCCGGTCCGCGGCTGCGTTTGTGGTGGTCGTCGGCGTGACCCCAGACGCAGGCGCAACCCTCGTAACGGACCGGACTGGAGCGACCGGCCCAGCAGGTCCTCGGACAGCTGGGGCCTCCTGCACGCGGGATCGATCCCGCGTCGCTTCCGCACGTCGGCGCGCGCTGAGTACGGCTCCGGCCAGGGCACCCGCTGGGCCCGGGATCAAGGCCCTTACAAGGAGAGGGGCCATGTCACGAAACCCGCCCCGAAACCCTGTGACCTCCCGCATCCTTCGGGCCATGAAGTCCCCTATGGGCTCCCCCTCAGGGCTGTCCGTCTGTCTCTGCGTCTGCGCCATGGCTCCTCTCTTTCCTGGGTCTCGGACGAGGAGTCTCTCACGGCGCCTGGATCTGGTAAAGAACAAAAAAAGAACATTTTCGTGTTGCGCCTCCGATCCGGGATCGACGCTGGCCGCCCCTCTCCTCCGAGAGACTCAATTGGCCATCTGGACCCGACGCCCCCACCTTTCCGCAACCCTTCGCCCCGCGCCGTGCTATAGGCGCCGCCCATGCCCTTTCCCACAAGTCACCCGGCGCTTGACCGCGCGCTTTCCGAACGCGGCTATGCCGAACCCACGCCTGTCCAGGCCCGGGTCCTCGAGGCGCCCGATAACCGCGACCTCCTCGTCTCCGCCCAGACCGGCTCCGGCAAGACCGTCGCCTTCGGACTCGCCCTCGCGCCTACCTTGCTCGATCTCGCCGAGCGCTTCGGCGAGGCCGGGGCGCCCGTGGCCCTGGTGATCGCCCCCACCCGCGAACTGGCCCTCCAGGTGGCGGGGGAGCTCACCTGGCTCTACGCCTCCACCGGGGCGCGTATCCTTTCCTGTGTCGGCGGGATGGACCCGCGGACCGAGCGGCGGGCCCTTCAGAGGGGCGGTCACATCGTGGTCGGCACGCCGGGTCGCCTGCGCGACCATGCCGAACGCGGCGCCCTCGACCTGTCGGCCTTGCGCGCCGTCGTCCTCGACGAGGCCGACGAGATGCTGGACATGGGCTTCCAGGAGGACCTGACCTTCCTGCTCGAGGCCACCCCCGCAGAGCGTCGCACCCTGCTTTTCTCCGCCACCCTGCCGCGGGAGATCGTCCGCCTCGCCTCGGCTTACCAGCGCGACGCCCTTCGCATCGACACCGTGGACCGGGACGCCCCGCATGGCGACATCGCCTACCGGGCGGTGCGGGTCCTCGCCAGCCAGGCGGACCTGGCGGTGGTGAACCTGCTCCGCTTCTACGAAGCCCCGGGGGCCCTGGTTTTCGCCAACACACGTGAGCGCGTGAAGCACCTGACGGCCACCCTGCGCGAGAGGGGCTTCTCGGTGGTGGGCCTGTCGGGCGAGCTGACCCAGGACCTGCGTTCGGAAGCCCTGCAGGCCCTGCGCGGCGGTCACGCCCGGGTCTGCGTCGCGACAGACGTCGCCGCCCGGGGTCTCGACCTGCCCGACCTGGGCCTCGTCATCCACGCCGAAGTGCCCGCCAATGTGGAGGGCCTGCTGCACCGGTCGGGCCGGACGGGCAGGGCGGGGCGCAAGGGCGTCTCGGTCCTGCTGGTCCCCAGAGCCCGGCGGCGGAAGGCCGAGCTCCTCTTCCAGACCGCCTCCATCCGGGCGGAGTGGGCGGGCCCGCCCACCGCCGAGGAGATCCGCGAGAAGGACCGCCAGCGCATGCTGGAGGACCCGCTCCTGGTCACCCCGCCTGACGAGGACTGCCTGGCCGAGGGTCGCCGTCTCCTGGAGCGTCTGTCGCCCGAGCAGGTCGCCGGCGTTCTGATGCGGCTGTACCGCGAGAAGCTGCCGCCGCCGGAGGACGTCCAGGACGATGCGCCCTCCCGCTGGAAGCCCGAGATGGCCGGCGAGCCGCGCCCCCGGCGCGAGCCCGGCGACATGGACTGGTTCCGCATCGACATCGGCCGCAGGGACCGGGCCGACCCCAAGTGGCTCATTCCCAAGATCTGCCGGGCGGGGGGCGTGACCAAGCGCGACATCGGCGCCATTCGCATCCTCGATGGAGAGACCCGGTTCGAGATCGACCGGGAGGTGTCTCCGGCCTTTGCGGCCGCCATCGCCGCGCCGCTTCCGGACGGGACGCGGATCGCACCTTCCGAGGCGCCCGGCGCCGATGCCCGGCCGCCCCGACCCCAGCGTCCCCGCCGGGAGTTCGAGCCGAGGGGTGAGGAGGGCTCCGCCCCGCCGCGTCCCAAGCGTGCGCCCCGGCCCGCCGCCACAGAGACGGCGGCGCATAGTCCGCCCCAACCCCTGGAGAAGCCCCTCTTCGAGAAGAAACCCTTCAAGAAGAAGCCGTTCCCCCAGGCCGACCGCGCCGCTATCCCTCCGGGGGACCGGCCCTGGAAGGGAAAGCCCCGGCCGGCCGGATCAGGGCCGCCCCCGCGAACGGGTCCTAAGCGAAAGCCGAACGACGCGCCCGCATCGCGTGGCGCGCCCTATCGCGGCAAACCGAAACGCGGCGCCTGACGGCCTTACCGGCCTCGGGTCAAACGGTCGATCTCCTGCTTCAGCATGCGCTCGCGCATGCCCTCGCCATTCAGCGAGAACCAGGTCGCAAGGCCATGGGCGGCCAGGCCGATCCCCCAGCCCACGAGGGGCCAGAAGGACCAGAGGTATTCTGAGCCCTGGGAAATGTTCAGGATGAACAGTCCGCCATTCACCACCGCATAGACCAGGGCATGGGCGAAGAATCCCATACGCAAAGCGACTCGCTTCTTCGCTCTCAGAAGCAGTTCCGGGTCGATGGGGCGGGGGTCTCGGCGGTCATGGCGAGCCTCTAGCTTTCAGCTACCCGAAAAAAATCTGCCTATGGGGCTGCTAAGACTGTCGCCAAACGACTGATACGGGGTCGGCTACGGCCCCACGCGTAGGTGGGCGCCGCACGCGTGCATACTCGACGCAGGCGCCATACCCGGACTATCGTTATGTAGAGCGGTATGGTGGGCAAACACATGCGGACACGGCTGACCAACATCTCAGTGATTCCAAAAATTGCCGGCTTGCCAGGTGTCGCAGACGCAGACCCTCGATATGCAGGACGGTATGAGGCGCGTCTTGCGAAAGCCGTCGACATCAACCAATTCGGCGTTAACATTGTAATCCTGAGGCTTGGCGCCTTCTCTGCCAATCGACACTGGCATGAAGCAGAAGACGAGATGGTTTATGTGCTCGACGGCTCCCCAACGCTTGTCGATGAGAATGGCAGGCATAAACTCAAGGTTGGAGACATCGTCGGCTTCGTGGCCGGCGAACCAAACGCCCATCACATTGTCAACGAGGAGGACCGCGAAGCGACGTTGATGGTGGTTGGCTCCCGCAAACCTGGACAAGAAACCATCCACTATCCGGATGACAATTTCGGCCCCATCCGAAAGTAAGCCGGCCGAGGGCAACGGCGGCTTTTCAGCACTTCAACCGTCGTGCAATGACCGAAATAGGGACGGTAGCCGCCTGGAGGATATCAAACGACGCTAGCACGGTCTTCCGCGAGGGAAAGAGCTTCTTCCAGCCTGGACTTGAGGGCGTCGCTGCCTGGCAGGTCTCGTCCGTCCCAGGAGACGGCGGGGCGCAGACCGCGAAGCGCGTTGGTCAGCACCAGGCCATCCGCCGCCTCCGCTTCGCGTCGGGTCAGGGGCCGCTCCTCCATCTCCGGCAGGGCTTGCTTCAGACGGGCACGGGTGACGCCGGGCAGAACGCCCTCGGAGAGAGACGGCGTGACAAGGTTTCCCCGGATCCGGAAGACCAGGTTGGCGGCCGCGGCGCAGGCCAGCCGACCCCGGACATTCAGGAGAACAGCCTCCTCAGCACCCAGGGAGGTGGCCTCCCTGACGGCCATGATGCTGTCGATGTAGGAGAGGGTCTTGTGACGTGAGGCCGGCGAGGCGGGATTGCGCCGCACCGATACGGTTGCGAGGCGGACGGGAGTCCCGGCCTCTGGCGCCGGACCGGCGCTGATCAGGAGCCGGGCGGCGGCGGAGGGGTCCCGGGTCAGGCCCCGCGCCGACCGCCCGGCCGTGAGCGTCAGTCGGACAGCCGCCCGCCCCCGGTCCAGGCCGTTCCGCGACAGGGTTTCCCGGGCGGCGGCCTCCAGGCGCTGGGGCTCGGGCGGCGGCGGCAGTCCAAGAGCCGCAGCAGAACTGGCCAGGCGGTGGAAGTGCAGCGCGGCGTGCGCCAGGGCGCCGTCCATGGCCAGCAGGGTCTCGAACACTCCATCTCCGAGGGTCAGCCCCCGGTCATCGGCCGGCAGGACATCGCCGTCCTCGAGCCACTCGCCGTCGCGCCAGATGATCATGGGCAGGTTCCCGAGATGGCCTGGACCAACCGCTGGGCCTTGGCCTCGGTCTCCAGGGTCTCGGCTTCCGGATCGGAGTCCGTCGTAATCCCGCAGCCGACCCGGAAGGCCACCGACCAGCCGTCCGGCGTCTCCCGGCAGGTGGCGGTCCGGATCAGGACGCTGGAGTCGATCTCCCCGTCGGCCGCGGCGCGGAAGATGGACCCGTAGTCCGCCCCGCGGGGTGAGCCCTCGATCTGGCGGATGGCGTCCATGGCCCGACGCTTCGGCGCACCTGTGATGGAGCCGGCCGGGAAGCAGGCCTCCAGCAGGTCGATGGCGCTCCTGTCCTCTTCCAGGACCCCTTCCACGTGCGAGACCAGGTGATGGACGTTGGGCAGGGTCGACAGCTCAAAGAGCCGGGGCGTGCGCACCGATCCTGGCCGACAGGCCCGCGACAGGTCATTCCGCATCAGATCGACGATCATCAGGTTCTCCGCCCGGTCCTTCTCGCTGGCCAGGAGGCTGCGGGCGTTCAGCGCATCAGCCTCCGGAGTGGACCCGCGCGGCGCCGTGCCCTTGATGGGACTGGTGAGGGCCAGACGTCCCTGCGGCGTGTTGCGGACCCGGACCAGCCGCTCCGGCGAGTTGGAGACGATGGCGCAGCCTGGCAGGCGGAGGTAGGCCGCGAAGGCGGCGGGGCTCGAGCGGGCCAGCCGCCTGAAGAGATCGAAGGGATGGTCGCCTTCCCCGAGTCGGCCCTCGAACCGGCGGGAGATGTTGGCCTGGTAGAACTCGCCACAGGCGATCCGCGCCCGGACCGCCTCGACCTTGCCGCCGAAGTTCGCCCGGGGCTCCACGTCGGCAATACAGCCCAAACCAGGGACGGGCGGGGGAGGGGGGCGAACTTCAAGGAGGGCCAGGAGGCTGGCGCGCCCTTCCGGCGCGGCGTCAGGCGTCTCGACCATGTGCACCCGTCGGGCGTCGTGGTCGAAGACCAGCACCCGGTCGTAAAGCCCCAACGCCGAGGGCGGACCGGCCTGAGGACACCCCGCGTCATAGCCCAGCACTCCGGCGATCCCGGGCCGGAAGGGGGAGGCGTCGGACGGCCTACCGGTCTGAGGCAGACCTTCCAGCCAGATCCTCGCCCTGGCCAGCGCCCCGCCCGCATCAGCCACAACCTCCCGGGACCGGGGATGGGCGAAGATCGCGCTCCAACGACCTTCCTCGCCATCGCCCAGGCACAGAAGGGCGAAGGGCATGTCCCGGAGCGGGTGGAAGGCCTCCAGCGGGTGTCGCCAGGGCAGGGGGAGGTGCGGCTGAGCCATCAGCGCCTAGGTCGGTCCCAACGGCCGACAAGGCAAGCCCGTCGCAGGCGATTTCCAATATCTGAGAATAATTCGCATTTACGTCTGAGCGAGTCCTTGTTAGGAACGATTGTCATTTACATTCGCATTCCGTGTCAGGCTTTGCATGCGTTCCCAGGTTTCCCTCCTCGTCCTCGCGACCCTCGCCTTCGGGGCGGTGGCGGCGCGCGCCGAGGAGGACGTGGCCCAGGTCTCTCCTTTGATCATCACCGCGCAGGTGGATGACGGCTACCTGCCCGGACGGCTCGACACAGCCCTCCGTATTGCGGCCGACCTACGTGACATTCCCCAGTCCGTCGGTGTGGTCTCGTCCCAGCTGATCCGCGACCAGGCCATGCAGTCCATGGCGGACGTCCTGCGCTATGTGCCGGGCGCGACAATCGGGCAGGGGGAGGGGCACCGTGACGCCCCGAACCTGAGGGGGAACGCCTCCACGGCGGACTTCTTCGTCGATGGGGTCCGGGACGACGTCCAGTACTACCGCGATCTCTACAACACCGAGCGGGTGGAGGTCCTGCTGGGCCCCAACGCCATGATCTTCGGACGCGGCGGCGGTGGCGGGGTGATCAACCGGGTCACCCGGGTCGCCGATGGACGTCGTCATGTCGGCTTGAGCCTTGAGGCCGGGGATTTTCGGCATCTGCGGGTTGTCACCGATCTCGGCGCACCCTTCAGCACCTCCCTTTCAGGTCGGTTGAACGCCCTCCATGAGCGCTCTGGGAGCTACCGCGACCACGCCAATATCGAGCGGTGGGGCGTCAATCCCTCCATAACGCTTCGCGCCGATAGCGGACTGACCGCTACGCTCTCTTATGAGCGGTTCGTGGACGACCGCACCATCGACCGCGGCGCACCGTCCTTTCAGGGGCGCCCCCTCGAGATTCCTCTATCGGCCTACTTCGGTGATCCCTCACATAACTGGTCCCGGTTCGAAGGCGATACCGTCCGGTTGGCCTTTGAACAGCCCCTTAGTTCGGACCTGACCTTCCGTCACCGGACGGTTTGGGGCGGCTACGACAAGGGTTATGGAAACGTCTTCGCCTCAGGTCCGGCGGTGGCGGATGCACTGGGCCGGCCGTCGACCTATCCGCTTCAGGCCTATCGCGCCTACACGGACCGCACCAACCTCTTCAGCCAGGGGGATCTTGTCTGGACCCAGGGTGAGGAGGGCGCCAGGCGGGTCTTCCTGGCGGGCGTGGAGATCGGTCGTCAGGAAACCGACAACCTCCGTGAGACGGGTCGGTTCGGCGGACCTAACGGGCTCCTGACCCTGACCGGGATCCCCGTATCCGACCCCACTCGTCGGAATCTGACGGTTTCATATGCGAACGCCGGGTCGGACGCCCGGAACTCGGGGGTGGCCACGATCACCGCGGTCTTCGCTCAGGTCCAGGCGGATCTCGGCTCGAAGGTCCAGGTCGTGGCCGGACTTCGCCATGACGTCTTCAGCCTCGACCTGAAGGACAAGAGAGCCTCAGCCACAGGCCGCCGTGACTTTTCGCGCACCGATAGGATCTGGTCGCCTCGCCTCGGCGTTCTCGTACGCCCCTCGGAGCCCCTGACGCTTTACGCCGGCTATTCGGTCTCCAGCCTGCCTGCGTCGGGTGACCAGTTCGCAGGCCTCGCCCTCTCGACGGAAGCGCTGAAGCCGGAATCCTTCCGGAATCTGGAGGCTGGGTTTAAGGCGGACCTCGGTCCCCGTCTGATGGCCACCGGTGCGGCCTATCAGCTGGACCGCGAGAACACGCAGGCTCTGGATCCCGTGACTCCGGGCCGTATCGTGCAGACAGGCGCCCAGAGGAGCACCGGGCTCGAGCTCAGCCTGTCCGGCAAGGTCTCCGACCGTTGGGAGACTGTGGCGACACTGGCCGTTCAGTCCGCCAAGATCACCCGCCAGACCTCTGCGGCGCCCGTGGGCCGGCGGGCGGCCCTGACCCCGGACCTGACCGCGTCGGTCTGGAACAAGTTCGAGATGACCCCGAGTGTCTCGGTGGGACTGGGCGTGGTGCATCAGAGCGAGATGTACACCTCGATCTCCAACGCGGTCACCCTGCCGGGCTTCACCCGGGTCGACGGCGCCGTCTTCCTGAAGGTCGGCGAGGACTACCGCCTGCAGCTCAATGTCGAGAACCTGGGCGACATCACCTGGTCGCCCACCAGCCATGGCGACAACAACATCCAGCCCGGCGCCCCGCGTACGGTGCGGATCTCGATCTCCCGGGGCTTCTGAGGTCAGTAGCCAGGGGGTGGACGGAAGCCGCCGTTCAGGGTCTCGATGAGTCCCGCCGCCGCCAGGGTCGTCATGTCGCCCCAGAGGGGCCCGATCACCTGCAGGCCGACGGGCAGGCCCTCGTCCGACAAGGCGACGGGGACAGCGGTCGCGGGCAACCCCGGAAGCGTCGCCAGGCCCGCCCAGACCAGGTGCCGCAGATAGGCGACCTCGACGCCATCCACGTTGAGTTTCCGGGCCCCCATTGCGCCCTCGATCACGTGCGGGAAGGCCGGGGTCGGGGCGATGGGCGCCAGCAGGATGTCATAGTCCCCAAAGAACCGGGCGTAGTCCGCCCGGAGCCGGTGCCGCCGCTCGTCGGCCGCCTTCCAGTCCTGATGGCTGGCGGCGTAGCCCGGCGACATGGCGGCGTTCAGGAGCTCGCGATAGAGGCCGTTCTGGTCAGCCAGGGAGGGACCTGGAAGGCCGGGTTCTGAGACGATCGCCCCTGCCGCCGCCAGGCGGGCGCCGACCTCGCGCACTGCGGTCTTGCAGGCCGCCGACGTCGGCGCGGCCGGGTCTTCCACATGGATGGCGACCCTCAGGCCCCGGGCGGAATGGGCGCGGCGGGAGGCTGGTGGAAGCCGGGCGCCCGGGATGCCGCCGGTGGTCACGGAGGTCAGGATGTCCAGCCCCAGGCGGATGTCGGCGACGGACCGGCCCATGGGCCCGGCGACCACCAGGTCCATCAGGGCGTGGGCCCAGACCGGCGGACGCGGGCCTTCGCCAAAGCGGTCCACTGCGTTCCATGTGGGCTTGTGGCCGAAGACGCCATTGTAGTGGCAGGGCACGCGGATGGATCCGCCAATGTCGCTGCCCAGCTCCAGCAGGGTCATGCCTGCGGCCAGCGCGGCGCCCGAGCCGCCGGAAGAACCGCCTGCCGTCCGTTCCGGGTTCCAGGGGTTGCGGCACAGGCCGTGGATGTCGTTGTAGCTCTGGATGTCCCCGCCGAGCTCCGGCAGGTTGGTCTTGCCGAAGATCACGGCGCCCGCCGCCCGTAGCGCGGCCACCGCCGGGGCGTCGGCCTCGGGCGTGTAGTCGGCCAGGGGAACGTGGCCCGAGGTGGTGACCAGTCCCCGGGTCGCGAAGATGTCCTTGATGGTCATCGGCAGGCCGTGGAGGGGACCGGTCAGGCGCCCCTGCCGGCGAGCCTCGTCGGCGGCGCGGGCCGCGCGGAAGGCGCCGTCGACATCAAGGGCGACCACCGCGTTGAGGACCGGATTGAACCTCTCGACCCGCTCCAGCTGGGCGGCCAGGAGGGCCTCGCTGGTGATGACGCCGCGGGCCAGGGCGTCCAGCGCCTCGGTCGCTGTGGCTGTCGAGAGGTCGATCATGGCCGGGTCACTCCAGAAGGGATTGCAGTTCGTCGAAGCGGGCTAGTGTCATCCGCGTATCGCATCGCAGCCGGGCCGCTTCCCGGGGGATGGCCTCGGTGGACGCTCCCGCCGCCTCAATCTCGCAGTCGGCCGCCTTCTTGCGCACCCAGGCCCGTTGCAACTCCAGGAGTTGGCTCCGGGTGTCCGCGGGCAGGGCTCTCCACAAGGCGTTGATCTTCTGGGCGGCCAGCTTGTTCTCGGCGGCCGAAAGATCGAGGTCCGCCTGCTGCGCGGCCTGAACCTGCCTGGCGGTCTCCGCGGCGGCCGCTGCGTCCTGGGCCGCCTTGGCCTGGGCGGCGCCCTCGATCTCGGGCCGAGCCAGGTGGGCGCCGACCAGTTGGCCCAAGGCGGTGAGTTGGAACCCCGGCCCCTCGACCTCGCCGTAGATCTTGTCCCGTTTGTCCGTGGGCTGGACGCTGTACTCGATGTCGAAAGTCAGGGCGTCGGCCGAACGCTTCACGCCAGCCTGTTCGAACAGGCTGTCAACGTCGCCCATGTCCAGCAGCTTCCGGGTCTGGTCGGCGTCCTGGATCATGGAGAGGGGCGCCACGATTCGGGCGGTCCCCGCGCAGAACCGCTTGGTGCTGTCCGGATCCTTCTTGGTCGTCCGGATATCCTCGATGGTCATCTTGAGCTCGGCGACCGTGGCCCCGATCCTGGAGCTGCCCGCCAGGCGGGTCCCATTCTCGGCCTCTAGATCGGCCTCAGCGGCCTTCCCGACCTGATCTCGCAGGATGGAGATGATCACCTCCTGGGAGGCCACGCTCGTGCAATCTGCGCCCGCGACGCCGCAGCTGGACAGAAGGGTCGCCAAGGCGGCCGCTGGAATGAACTTGAAGGGCCTCATGTCCAGTCTCCCCCCCCCCTCTTCGGCGAAGCCTAGAAGGTGATTGTTAATCCGACGGAAAAGGGCCGGTGGGTCAATGGCATGACCCCCGTTGGGCTCGCTTCAGGGCGTCGTCAGGAGGGCTGTCGCCAGTCTGCGGACGATGGCCTCGGCGTCTTCCCGCGACAGACCCTGCTCGCGCCGGAGACGGGACCAGGCCTCAAAGCTGAGGAGCAGGTCGAGGGCCTCCAGCCTGCCGGGCTCGGCGCAGGCGGCGGGGAGGTCCTTGGCCAGCGCCTGTCTGAGATTGGAGACCATCTGGGCATGGCCGCGCGCCAGGAAGTCCGAGCGGTGCCGGTGCGCGATCGAGGCGTGCTTGAAGGGGAAGATCCTCTCGTAGGCTTCGGCCCGGCGCCAGATGATCTCCGAAAGGCGTCCCGCCTCCTCCCGAGACCCGAAGGGCTGGGTCGCCAGGTCTGAGAGCTCGCCCTCGATGGTGCTGCTCATCTCCGCGTAGAGGCTGTCCATGTCGCGGAAGTGGCGAAAGACGGTCCTCAGGCCCACCTCGGCGCGGATGGCCACGCGCTCGGCCCCGGGGGCCACCTCGCCCTCGCGCATGAAGTCCAGCATGGCCGCGATAATGCGTTTGCGGCTGTCCTCGCCACGTCGTCGCCGGCCGTCGGATTGCTGAGTCTCGCGGGTCATCCCGCCAGAAGGGCCTCGCAGTCGGTTCCGTCAAGGGCGCGGTCCACGATCGCACGGGCGTCCGGGGCCAGGGCGGCATGCGCTTCCCTCAGGGCCTTCAGGCACTTCGCCTGGTAGGGGAAGGGCTGCTGGCTCCAGGCCTGCCCGTCGACCTCGGCGGTGACCTCAGTGGCGCCGGCCGCCACCGCCCGGGCGTTGGCCAGCATCACCGGGGTGTAGACCCGGCCGACCTCGCATAAGAGGGCCTTCAGGGTCGGCGGCGGGTTCGCCGGATCGATCCAGTCCCCGTGAGCGGGCTCCACGCCGGACTGGTCCTCCATCATGCCGACCCAGGCGGTGACCCGCGGGGCGACCGAAAGGGTCAGGGCGGCGGGCGTCGGATCGAACTCCGCCAGCTGGGTCAGCTGGCCGTAGGTCGCAAAGTCGCTGGCGCCGGGGCGGCGGCCCATCAGGTAGGGCATGACCCTCAGATGGGCCTCGAAGGCTTCCAGGAAGCGACGATAGCTTGCCTCGATGATCGGACCGGTGACGGCGTTGGAGCCGACATAGCGGAGCCGGCCGATCTGCCGCTCGGCGACGGCCCGTCCGCGCTCGGCCAGGTCTGCATCCGGGACCGACAGTCCGCGCCAGCAGGGCAGGATGGCCGAGGCCTTGGCGATGTCTGCGGCGTAGGCCCAGCGGTAGTGGAACATGGCCTTGGTCAGCCACTCGTCGGCATAGTCCTCGACTAGGGCGTCGAGGAAGGCTAGGGCGGCGTCCCCGGGGATCAGGCTGCGGTCTCCGTGGTCCCGCTCGAACCGGCGGATGAGGGGCGTGGAGTCCGTCATCGCCTCCAGGGCGCCGTCCGCCCCCGGCAGGTAGAAGGTCGGCAGCAGGGGCACCTTCGCCCTCGGCAGGTCCGCCAGGGCCGGGTTCGAGACGATCAGGTAGCGGTAGGGGATCCGACGGTAGCGCAGCACCGCCAGCATCTTGCGGGTGTAGGGCGATCCGGGGGCGCCGGAGAGGGCGACGGGCTCAGTCATGGCGGGGCTCCTGGTCAGCGCAGGCGGTTGGTGTGGCGGATGTCCGCGGACCCCGTGGGGAGGGTGATCATGTCGCCGTCCCGGCCCACGCGAACCGGACCGTCAAAGATCTTCCGGCTGTCGCCCAGGAAGGGCCCCTCCAGCGCCCGGAGGGGCAGGGGGGGGACGATGTGGGTCAGGAGTAGGTAGCGGACCTTCGCCCGCCCGGCGAGGGCGGCGATGGCCTCAGGGTCGGCATGGTAGTCGGTGATGTCGGCGAAGATCTTCACCAGGTTGGCCCGGCCGGCCCGCTCTGCTGCGGCCTTCTGGAGGCCGACAAGGCGAAGGGACAGGGCCTCGTGGACCAGCAGGTCTGCATTCCGCGCCGCCTGCTCGACGCTGGCCGTGATGTCGGTGTCGCCGCTGATGACCACCTTGCGGCCCTTGTACTCCACGATGTAACCGACGGCCGGCGAGACCGGCGCGTGATCCACGGCGAAGGCCCGGATCTTCAGGTCCGGCTCGTCGATCAAGGTCACCGGGACGGGCGCGCTTCCGATCGCGAAGGGCCGGGCCTCGCCGCCGAAGCCCGTCGGTGGGATGACCGCCTCCCCGTGATGGGCGATCCGGTAGCCCCGGTCCGGGCCATAGGCGGTCATCAGGCCAGAGACCACAGTCTCGACCCCTGTCGGACCATGGACAGGCACGGGGGCCTTAGCGCCACCGCCCGCCCAATGCTGGAGCATCAGCTCGCCCAGTCCGTCGATATGGTCGGAATGAAAGTGGGTCAGGAAGACGCGCTCAACATTCGCCGGAGCCATGCCCATCAGGGTCAGGTTCCTTACCGACCCGGCGCCGGAGTCAAAGATGAACAGCCGCTCTCCCGCCAGGACCGCCGTGCAGGGACCGGCCCGGGTGGGGTCCGGCATGGGGGAGCCCGAGCCGCAGAGGGCGACATGCAGGCCGTCGGGCAGCCCGTCGGCGGGGGATGCGGCGAGGTTGCGATCCATGGTCCGCGCCATGGCCCGCAAGGCGATCTCCCCCCGCAGGAGCCAGGCTGCCGAAATGGCCAGGACGACCAGCCCCAGCAGGGCCAGGACAATACGCTTCGACATAGGTCGCCCCCTCCGCGCCCACCGGCGCTTGACCAGCCCGGTTGGTAATGGCACGTCTATTGCCATTAGTTTCCCGCGAAGGCGGGTCTGTCAACTACAACCGGGCGCGACGCCCCTCGGAGGCGCTGAATGAAGGTCCTGAGAACCCCGGAGTCGCGCTTTGAAGGACTCGCCGACTGGCCCTTCGCCCCTCACTATGTCGACATCCGCGGCCCGGGCGACGTCGCCCTGCGCATGGCCTATGTCGACGAGGGGCCCCGTGACGGCGCCCCTGTCCTGCTGATGCACGGCGAACCGTCCTGGTCCTATCTCTATCGCCACATCATCCCGCGCCTCGTGGCTCAGGGTCACAGGGTCCTGGCCCCCGACCTCATTGGCTTCGGCCGTTCGGACAAACCGGCGGCGCGGGCCGACTACACCTATGAGCGACACGTGAACTGGACCGCCCAGTGGCTGAGAAAGCTCGAACTGCAGGGCGTGGTCATGTTCTGCCAGGACTGGGGCGGCCTGATCGGCCTGCGACTGGTCGCGGCCTTCCCGGACCGCTTCGCCGGGGTCATCGCCGGCAATACCGGCCTTCCCGTAGGCGGCGGCTCCAGCCCGGGCTTTGACGCCTGGCTGCACATGTCGCAGACCATCCCGGTCATGCCCATCGGCGGCATCCTCAACATGGGGACGACCCGTGAGCTCTCCGCCGACGAGATCGCCGCCTATGACGCGCCCTTCCCGGACGAGACCTACAAGGAAGGCGCCCGCCAGTTCCCGGCCCTGGTGCCGATCACGGCGGAGCATGGCTCGGTGGCCGAGAATCAGGCGGCCTGGAAGGTCCTTGAGATCTTCCAAAAGCCCTTCCTGACCGCCTTCAGCGACAATGATCCCGTGACCGGGGGCGGCGAGGCGGTCTTCAAGGCCCGCGTTCCCGGCGCCCTCAACGAGGCCCATGTGATCCTGCCAGGCGGGCATTTCCTGCAGGAAGACAGCCCCGCCGCCATCGCCGACCTGCTGGACGACATGGTCCGGCGCACCCGCTGATCGAAACCGGAGAGCCTCGCCATGAAGGTCGTCAACGCCGTCTATCCGCCCCCCGAACAAGCCATGGCCTTCTTCTCCGCCGAGGAGGACGGGCCCTTTGTCATGGTCAACCTGCTGAAGTTCAAGCCGAAGGCCGAGTATGAGGATGGCTCCAACAGCCACCTGACCGGCGCCGAGGCGTACGCCCTCTATGGAGAGGGTGTGGCGAAGCTGGTCCAGGCCCTGGGCGGGCGCATCCGCTATTCCGGCCAGGTCACCAGCCTGATGATCGGCGAGGTCGAGGACCTGTGGGACGCCGTCGCCCTGGCCGAATACCCCTCGCTGGCCGCCTTCCGCGCCATGGCCATGTCCGAGGACATGGGCAAGATCGACCGCCACCGGAAGGCAGGCCTGGCGGGACAGCTGAACATCCGCACCAAGGCCGGCGCCGGCTTCGAGTGATCAGAACTCGGGGTCGACCCAGTCGGGGAAGACATCCGGGAGGCTGGAAACGCGGTCGGTGAAGTTGGCCGGCCGCTTCTCGAAGAAGCTCTTCACGCCCTCGACGGCGTCGTCCGAGCCGCCGCGCGCCATGAGCGCCCGGCTCTCGGCCCGGTGCGCCTCCATGGGATGGCTGGCCCCCAACATCCGCCAGCACAGTTGACGCGTCAGGGCGCTGGAGACCGGGGCGGTGTTATCCGCGTACTCGTGGGCCAGGGCGCGGGCGGCGTCCATCAGGGACTCCGGCGGGTGCAGGGCGCTGACCAGGCCCTTCTCCAGGGCCTCCGAGGCCGGGAAGACCCGCCCCGAGTAGATCCAGTCCAGTGTCGCCGGCATGCCCACCAGGCGCGGCAGGAAGAAGGACGAGGCGCCTTCCATGATGATCCCGCGCCGATTGAACACCAGGCCGAACCGAGCGTCTGTCGAGGCGATCCGGACGTCCATTGGCAGGATCATGGTCAAG
>Ga0315902_10005974_pt1 | contig 17009 bp, 14 predicted proteins | sample LakEriMetagenome_9_FD_203523 | JGI IMG/M metagenome (GOLD analysis project Ga0315902, IMG submission 203523) | Freshwater fungal communities from buoy surface, Lake Erie, Ohio, United States - Buoy 12 MA117 | ecosystem: Environmental > Aquatic > Freshwater > Lake > Lake biofilm | place: USA...
TCACTGGAAGTGGTTTCTTGTTTTGTTCAAGTAGCACGCACCTTGGCGTCAAATGCGTAGCTAATTGTTTAGGGTTTATCCTGCCAATAAAACTTCCCACTATCGCGCCATCGCTATGTTGTGAATGGTTCTTTTCCACCGATGCAGAAAAATACAACATTCCTGATATGTCGTCGTAAGTTGCACCGGATAACCCTGCTTCAAATCCATCCAATTCAGGCAGATCAATGCTGAAAACGTTCATTTTTAGCCGATTCTTGAAACCATTCGAAAGCGATTCGAGGAGTGACGAAAGCGAACATTCAATCAATTTGTTCTTGCCGCGATTGAGGAGATACATTCGGCTTTCACAAACGGCTAAGCCTTCAATGTTAAGTTCGTTGAGGTCCAATTTCGCTTTTTCCATTAGTTGTTGGTAAAAGACGCTACAGTCGATTGGTTGGAATGAGTTCTTTTCTAAATCAAAACACAGTAATCCCTTAGTTCGATTCGGCCATTTTGTTCCAGAAGGTAAAACCAAACAACCCATTTTTCCCTTCCATTTAAAGAGGGTCATGGCTTCTAAATCGATTTTATCTTCGCCTGTTGGAATGCTTTCTTTGAAACGAAAACGATAGCGCTGGTTTTCTTTGGTGAAGAAAGAGGTGTTTCGATTAATTTGGTAAATGCGGCCATGAATATCGTCGATGAACAGCCAATTTTTCGTGTCTTTCTCCACTCCGGATACAGCTAGAATTGGAAAAACCGATTGTTCTTTAATGATCAGACGCTCGTTGGAATGGATTTCACAACCAAGGAGTAACAAGCCAAGAAAAAGCAGTTTCAAAGGCGAGAATGAACTGTCAAGCACTTGTTGTTGTGTTACTCAAGGCAAAATGTTTCTCGGCCTCAATTACAATGAAGTTGCCTATGGACAGGGCAGCAGTAGCAGCGGGAGATGGTGCATTCAACACATGAATGGCATTGCCATGGTACTCAATTCGAAAATCGTCACGTGTATCTCCATCTTGCGCAAGTAACAAGGCCCGAACACCAGAACGACCAGGTTTGATATCGTCCATAGTGAGCGAGGGAATCATACGCTGTAGGGTTTTCAAAAATAATTTTTTAGAAAACGCACGTCGGTATTCATTGATACCAAACGACATGTTTTTAAAGAAAAGTTTCCATGTTCCGCCATAGGTTAGTGCGTCCCATGTATCGCGTAACGAAAAGTCTGTTTTTCCATAGCCTTCGCGTTTAAAAGTGAATACGGCATTCGGCCCACATTCAATTTCGCCATCCGTCATTCGCGTAAAGTGCACTCCAAGAAAGGGAAAATCAGGATTCGGTACAGGGTAAATCAAGTTTTTTACTTTATGCTTGGCTTGGTCGGTAAGTTCGTAGTAATCTCCACGAAAACCAACGACTTTTTCTTTGAGCTTTACTCCGTCTTTTTTCGCTAACCGGTCTGCTTGAAGTCCTGCGCAGAACACTAAGTGCTTCGCTTGAAAATCACCTTTGTTGGTGATGAGTGTGGAAAAGCCATTGCCTTTCTGAATGTCTAATACTTCATGCCCCAGTTTCAACTCACTTGCCGGGTTAATGGTCAAAGCAAGTTCCACCATTTTGTCCGTTGCTCCTCTGAAATCGATGATGCCGGTCACAGGGACCCAGATTCCACCAATGGATTCCACAAAAGGTTCTTTTTCTTTTACTTGCTCGGCCGAAAGCATCTCAATGCCTTCGATGCCATTTTCTACACCTGTTTTGAAAATCTTTTCCATGAAAGGCAATTCTGCAGGGTCGGTTGCAACGACCACTTTCCCGCAAACGTCGTGTGCTATGTTGTGCTCCTGGGCAAAGGCAACAAGTTCTTTTCTACCGTCGATGCAATTTCGCGCTTTCAAAGAACCTGGTTTGTAATAAAGGCCCGAGTGAATAACACCCGAGTTATGTCCCGTCTGATGATCGGCTAAACCGTTCATCTTCTCCAACAAAACCAGTTTTAAATCAGGGTATTTTTTCTGTAGCTTATACATGGTGGCAGCTCCAACAATTCCCCCACCTACAATCGCAATATCAAATGCCATAGTTCATGTTTGTTCCTTCGGTAAAATTACGGATTTGTGCGATAGGGTCGACACTAAATTGGTTTTGCTTATGATCAAAAAAGGGCCTGTTAAATCCGACCCTTCTGCTTATTTTTTCATGAGGTGCTTACTATACACCATGTCTTTCCCAACCACTTTTATGATGTACTGCCCGGGCAATAAATACGACAAATCAGGATGCGCCTCTGCAAAGGTACTGGTGCAAACCATGGGTTCGCTGTGAACCATGCGGCCCATGAGGTCATAAATATACAAATCTGCCTCACCTTTGATTTGACCGCTCACTTCAATAGTGACCATTCCACTCGTAGGATTTGGGAAAACATCTACCTGATGCGTCAACTCTTTCTCTTCTTCACCAAGCGCAAAGCCCACGGAGAAATTATAACGGTGGTAATGTCCGAAATCCCCTGGGAAGATTTCCACATAGCTTCCACCGACCATTCGCACACGGAATTGACCGGAAGTTTCACCTTCTACTTGGCTGGAATACCAGAAACCTGTGCCGTCATGATCCGAGTCTTCTAAGATTAAGCTGTAACAACCGGGTGCCAAATCAAAGGTGTCTTTGTAGGTGGTATTATTTGAAAGTTGAGTCCGCTCGAAAACAATATTCCCGTCGGAATCTTCAAGTCGGTAACTGTTTTCATTGGCCTTGTTATTGGTTATCATCCAAACGAAGAAGGGTCCGAAAATGGCTTCAGGTGCTTCGAATTTGGTGCTCTTCGCATTGTTTTGAGGGTATTCGTCCAAATCAGGAGAACCTCCGACCGCATAAACTTGCGCAGTGAACGTTTCTGTGGAATCGTAATCTCTCCACCACCCCAAATCTTGCACTGGAATCTCAACCACCTCTTTTTCAAGGAATCCAAGGTTACCTGTCCAATTGTATTCCAACCAGTCTCCGTAACTGATCCAACAACGAATGGTGCAGTTGGTCAATGGTTGTTCACCTGTATTCTGAAGTACCACACGCGGATTATTGCATGTTGGATTCCATTTTCGGTAATATTCGTAATTGTTTGGGTTCAAAATATCAACGATGGCGGCGTCGTGTTGGAAATTGGGCGCGCCATAAGAGATCAAATCCATGGCCACAATGTAATTTCCGCCTGCCTGACCTGGGTCGTTTGCCGGAACAGGATTGATCGCATAATCAACGTGAACACTGTCCCCAGGAGTTACAAATGGTGTGATGTCGAACTCATTTTCCTTGACTTGATCACCCGGACACCATCCCTCTCTAGCGTAAGGCCAGGTACCACCTTGTCCTGTATTGGGATTGTCGCCGCAATCTGTTACTTGCCAGATGTTCCAGTTAAAACGCGGAACACCGTCGATGCGGATTTGATGATCGTTTGGCACCCATTCGCAGCATGCAGCGTTACCAACTTGCCCATGACCTGACATTCGTGTTTTAATCTTGAACATATCGGAGGTATCTGACAACATGATTGCTTTGTCGGGCATGTCCGTATCGTTCGCCATCCCTGCAAAACCGTAACTTCTAAAATCGGCCCAAATAGGTTCACGTTTATGCACATCCCTCGGAGGAATACCTTCAATGAATGCAAATTTTAGGTCAATCAATTCCTGAGTATTGTGCGCTGCTAGGTCAACGGTGTCTTTTAAGTATTGCTGGTAATCCGTGACGTCATAGATCCATGTAAAACCCTGAGGCCCCAAATCGAATTGAATTCCATATGGGGTGATGTATCGTGCAATTTCTACGTCTTTAATAATTTCATAAGGCTGTTGGAAGTAGGTGATTTGTTGCGCATTAATGGTATTCGTCCCATTGAATGGGACTGAACTAATCACGCCACCATTGGCATTGTAAATGGTTTGTGCACCACTCAATATGCTCACAAACGCATTTGAAATGTTAAAGTGGCGAGGAACAGATTGGTATTCAAATACAATGGTGGGTTCTTTTAACCGCACTTCGGTTTCCTCAGTTGTTTGCATCGTACCGGCTACGGTTCCCTGACCAAATCCAAGCTTTGGTCGACCCGCTGCTGGTAAAACATCGGTGTTGGGGTATTCGCTAAAATCAAACATTCCCTGTTCCGATGGCATCAGTAAGTAATCATTTTGGGAAATATCCTCCGCCCATGTTTTATTGTCAAAATCATAATGAATCAATAAATCGTTCCAATTCGGATGCGTAGCATCTGGCTTTTTGCTCATCCATGATTGAATGGTTGTAGCATCTAAAGGAACATCAAATACTTGAAAATCATCGATTTTACCTTTCCATTTATTGCCTTGATTCATGTCGGCACCCAAAACAAAACGGTGAATATAGCCCACGGGGCGGTTTTTATTTGTGCCAGAATGCCACAATGCCCCGTTTTTGTAAATGAACATTTCACCGGTGGACTGTTTTTTCACGAACGCCCAATGGTTCCAGTTGTTATCGATTTCATTGGCGGTCATACCTTTGAAAATTCTGTCGTATCCCGGGCCTTCACCCGCATCGAAATACATGTTGTTATCGCTCCAAGGCATATGAATGTTGATGATTCGGTTACCAACAGTATCAAAAGCTTCAAGGATAGAAGTATTAGTCCCTGCAGAACCTGTTCCTTTCGCCCAAAATGCAATGGTAACATCGTTGCCCATGTCGAGGTCAGAAAGTTCAAGTAGGGAGTGATTGGTGCCATCAAATGCGATACAGCCATTCATCTTGTTGTACGAAAGTGAGTTCTGGTTGTTGGCATCTGCATCGAAAAGCAATGTATTGGCTGTCGCCGTGGTATTTTCAAAATAAAACTCTACAATCAGGTTATCTGTGCCATTCCATGCAAAAGGTTGGTAAAACAAGAGTTCGTTTTGACCGCTGATGAGGGCGTTTTGGCTTCCACCCGCCCAATGTGCCGCATCATAAACGAGGGTAAAGCCGTTGGAATGAAAAGCTGTCAATGCTGCATCTGTCGTGCTTTTAATGGAAATACGTGGATATTTCAATTCGCTGTTGCCTGAAAAAGAATTTAGGTAAAGGGACAACGACTGAAGATCACCGGCTACAATCCCAGCATTTGTCAATTCTGCAGCGGATATTAATAGTTGGTAACGGCCGCCATTGGAAGACAAGTCAAATGGCAAGGCCAAAGGTTGTGAACCCGATTGAACAAGTACGGTATTGGTTGTTGCACCTGAGCGGTTGTGCTCTGTTCGAACATAACTATCGGAATAAGTATAAGGATAATTGTCGTATTGAATGGTTTGTGGAGCAGCATGGTTGGCACGGAAGACAGGACCATTGACTTGTACTGAATCATAATTACCCGTATGGTCAAAAACACGCGTATAAGTGAGGTAATCCCATTCGCCGCAATTGTACTGATCCCATGTTGTTAATGGACTGCATTTGAGTTTGTAGTACATCAGTACTTTTTCAAATCTTTTGTCATTCAGCTCTTGAGGAAAGACAAAGTTTGCCCTTCGGGTAACTATGGTGTCGAAGGTGAATGTTTGAACCCAAGTGGTGTCTTGAGCAATAACAGAAAGAGAGCTGAAAAGAAGGATGCCAAATACTATTTTTTTCATGCCTTAAATTTTAGAGTTCAAAAATAAGAATAGTTGTGGTAGAAGGTACAAAAACACAAAATTGTTACGAAGCATTTTTTCGCTTTTTGTAATACGGAAAGAGTCCTTCGTTTGTCCACTGGTGGATGTTGTACTTGCGGTAAAGGTGTTTTTGTACCTTATCCGAAATACCGGAGTGAATGTAATAATGAATCATATTTGATTCGTAATACCCATTCTGTGCGGTGATCATTCGAATGTAGGTGTCTTTTTGATCCTTAGCAAGAAAATCGGAATGGTCAATGAGCTCGATTGCGGCAAAAAACTGGTTGAAGAAACTGTTCAAGCGCGCTTTGTTGCCGTCAAAATAACTTTTCAAATCAGGACAATGTTCTATGGCCATGATTTGTTGGTGCAATTTGGAAGCTTTAATGCCGGGATATTTTTTCTCAAAAAATTCACAAAGCATAACAGAGTCTGAAGAGCCAAGAAAAAACAAGGAAAAGCTAAGATCAAGTTTTTTCTCAAAGGCATAGTTTTTAGTCATAGCACTGGTGTCGAATACAGCATACGCACGTTCGTATTGCATGTGAAGATTTACAAAAGAGGCATAGCCCATTCGTTGTTCGCAGTTTTTTGGTGTCTTGTTTATCACCAATTGCCGGCAATTTTCGCGGTGAAATTCAAGGAGTTTGAAAAACACCGATTCAAAATTTTGAATTTGGTTCACATCTTTTTGATCGATGATGGTCGCATAAATAATTAAAAAACCGGCAAGGGTGAAGATCGGACCGGTCAATCCACTAATGAAATCGCCAAAAGTGGAAGCTTTTTCTGGAGAAAGGCCCTCTTTTTTGGAGAAAAAAAGTTTGCTGACAAATAGGTAATGTAAGAAAACCCAAAGACCGGCGACGGTGAGTAGGAGGGAGAATACAATAAGAAAGGTGCTCAACATTATATAGCAGTTTGAAGGATTAAGTTATTGTTAAACAATGTTTTGATGAAGAAGTAAAGATAACAAGTTTAAGGTATTCTTGAAATTGCTTCTGGCTCGATTGCTTACCGGTAGTAAATTGGTATGAGGTTATACGACGGCTCAAAGTGCGGACTGTTCTTATAGATAAATTCTAATTGCCGTTGGTGCGATTGCTTAAATTGTTCATCTTTGGCTCGTTCGATTTCCAAGCGTTCACGAAGGCTATTATCTTTTTCAAGGATTTCACGCGCCTTTTCTTCAAATACATACGCCGAAAAATATTCTTTTTGCTGCAAATAACTGTCAAAAGCGTTCCATCGAAAATAACTGTCCTCCGCATCTGCCATCAAGACCGACATTAGGAACAACCTCCCCGGTTGTTTTGTGTCAATGATGACATCCCCAGGTTTGAGTCGAACTGCATTGTTTTCGTATGTCACTTCGACCTTTTTGTGGTAAAAATGCCCTTCATAAGGCCTGCCATTGCTTTCAAAGGACAAAATCCGTTGTTCGGTCGCCACCAAGGTGGAGTCTCTGGCAATAACATTCATCGCGATTCCGTTCGCTTTTAACCGGTCAATCACGTCACTGCATTGGCCGCCGACGTAAAAGAAATCAGGAATTTTTACTGCTTTTTGTGCCTTGTAGGTGTTGAAATACGGAATCCAACGGTTATCGATTCGTTCCGGATGGTACTTCAACTGTGGTAAACCTGAAATAGGACTGATTGGATAACTATGTTCAAAACCCTTGAACCAAATGGAATCTTGTTTATCCGACAATTGAAAATCATACGAAAATTGTGGTTGGTTTTGAACGTGTTCAAATGACTTTTGTCGAGCTAATTCTAATTCTTTTTGGTTTTCTTTGGTGAAGCGTATGAGTTCATCCAAGAAGTCGTAAGTGGATTGTACTCGTTCTTGAAAAGGTTTGAGCATATGCGTTTCTACCGTAAAACTTAGGGAATGGAAAAGCCCGGCGTACCCCATGGCATAGCGCGGTAGGTCATTAAACGCATAAATTCCAGTGTCTGGGTTTTCGCCTTTCAACTCAACGTATGGAAACAAATCCCATTTCTTTTTCCTTAATGTTTTCTCTAGATGAGGAATGCACTTTTCGTAGGTCAATTCTTCCATTGCAGGAGTGAGACGTTCACGTAAGTTGGGAATATAGGTGAGCGTGTACTGATAATCTGCACCATTGGAAACATGTGTGTCCACAAACACATCTGGGCTCAGTGCATGAAAAATGTGAGCAAACACAAATGAATTTTTCGAATCCATTTTAATGAAGTCCCTGTTCAAATCGAGGTTTTGGGCATTCCCGCGAAAACCATATTCCTCCGGACCGTTTTGATTGGTGCGGGAATTCGAATTTCGCATCATCATTCCCCCAACGTTATATCCCGGAATGATGGCTATCACCGGAATGTTCTTTGTTGGTTTTCCTTGCTTAATCCAATCGTCGATCCATTGAAGACAGGCATTCACGCCATCCGGCTCGCCGGCATGTATGGCATTATTGATAAGGATGGTGGTGTTTTCCTTTGCTTTTATGAAAGTCGAAATGGAATCTTTTTCCCCGTTTAATATGCAAACATAAATCGGTAAGCCATAATCCGATTTCCCCATAGCATACATTTGGATTTCATCGTGTTGATCATCCAATGCCTTGAGGTGTCTTATTAGTTCGGGATAGGTGGGTGTCGTGTTCGTAATCCATTGTCCGTAGTGAACAAATGAAAAACAAGCCAAAAACACAGCCAACGTCAACAAGCGCCTTAATTCGATGTTATGTTTCCGCATTTGGTTCATATTATTGATAAATAGGCTTATTCCAACAAATCCGGACGTCGCTGTTTTGTCCGTTCCAGCGCCTTTTCCTCCCTCCACGCCTCGATTTTTTTAAAATCACCGCTGAGCAATACCTCTGGTACCTCCCATCCCCGAAACACTGGTGGACGGGTAAAGACAGGGGGAGAGAGCAGTTGATCTTGAAAACTATCGGAAAGTGCAGAGGTCTCATCGTTCAATACACCCGGTATTAATCGAACAATGGCATCGGTCAATACCGCTGCGGCAAGTTCACCGCCGGATAATACATAAGATCCGATGGAAATTTCCCTGGTTATAAAGTGCGCGCGAATACGCTCATCAACCCCTTTGTAGTGCCCACAAAGAACAATTATGTTTTTTTTTAAAGACAACTGATTGCAAGCTGCCTGCTCAAGCAATTCCCCATCTGGGGTCATGTATATGATCTCATCGTATTTCCTTTCCGCACAAAGTGCGTCAATCAAGGCAGCGATGGGTTCGATGCTCATAACCATTCCCGCACCACCGCCATATTGGTAGTCATCCACATTTTTGTGTTTTTGTGTTGAGTAATCGCGGATGTTGTGAACATGAATGTTCACCAAGCCCTTTTCTTGAGCACGATAAAAATGGAAGCGGAAAATGGGCTTTCCAACAGGGAAGGAAGTACGGTTAAAATATCAATCCTCACCATGCAAAGGTAGCGAATATCCTTGATTTTAGAACTACATTACACTTTGTTGACACCATGGAATTCCTCAAATAGCCATTTTTCTGCCTATCTTTACCGATGGCTATGGATTTCAAAAACATGCTAAAACACCCGGTATTTAAAGTCACTGCTCAAGCAGGGAAGGAACTTGGTGTTGAAGTCTATGTGATTGGAGGCTATGTGCGAGATCTCTTACTGGAAAGACCATGTAAAGATATAGACATTGTGGTTGTAGGTAATGGTCCTGAAATCGCACGCAAGGTTGCAGAAACACTTAGGGTAAAGAAAGTTTCTATTTTCAAGCATTTTGGTACGGCGCATTTTCGCTACAAAGACCTAGATGTGGAGTTTGTAGGTGCTCGGAAAGAATCGTACCAGCAAGATTCGCGAAAACCGGAAGTTTCAACTGGGACCTTGAAAGACGATCAGGACCGCCGTGATTTCACTATCAATGCCTTGGCTATCAGTTTGAATGAGGAAACTTACGGGGATTTATTGGATCCGTTCAAGGGCATAGAAGACCTTCAGAAAGGAATCATCCGAACTCCGCTGGATCCCGTTACAACCTACAGCGATGATCCCCTTCGCATGATGCGCGCCATTCGTTTTGCTACCCAATTGGATTTCAAGATTGAGTCAAAAAGCTTGCAGGCTATCTTCGAACAATCACACCGTTTGGCTATTATTTCTCAGGAACGTATTTCGGAAGAAGTCAATAAAATGATGCTTGCGCCTGAACCATCGAGGGGCTTTAATTTGTTGTTTCAAACCGGATTATTGCCGTTATTTTTCCCAGAGATGGTGCAGCTACATGGGGTAGAACAAATCAAAGGAAAATCACATAAAGACAATTTTTACCATACACTAGAAGTGCTGGATAATTTAGCCAAAACATCAGATAACCTTTGGCTCCGATGGGCTGCTGTGTTGCATGACATTGCAAAACCTGCAACCAAAAAATTCGACCCACAGGTGGGATGGACATTCCATAGCCATGAAGAAATGGGTGCTCGTATGGTTCCCAAAATCTTTAAGCGCTTGCGCTTGCCGTTAGACCAAAAAATGAAATATGTACAGAAATTGGTGCGTTTGCACCTACGCCCAATTGCATTGGTAAAAGGTTCTGTAACCGATTCGGCCATTCGAAGGTTGTTAAGCGAAGCTGGTGACGACATTGACGACCTCATGTTGCTCTGTAACGCAGATATAACATCAAAGAACGAGTTTAAGGTGCGCAAATACAAAAAGAATTTCGAACTGGTAACTCAAAAGCTTCGAGCAGTGGAAGAAAAAGACCGGATTCGAAATTTTCAGCCTCCTGTGAGCGGAGAGGAAATCATGCGCGTGTTCAATTTAGCTCCTTGTGCTGAAATCGGTATCATTAAGGCAGGAATCAAAGAGGCCATTCTTGATGGCAAAATACCCAATGAGGTAGAGGCCGCGAGGGAATTGATGTTTAATATCGCACATTCCATAGGTTTAACCCTACCAAATGCCTGAAATCTCAACATTTCCTATTAATTTTGCGTTGTTAATGCCAACTTGTCAATCATAGATGCCCGGACTGAAATTTAGAATTTTACTTGACTCGGAGAACCAAGATGAGGTGTTCAGAGATATCCTAATCAATGATGCCGATGATTTCGAAGCTTTTTTCAAAGCCATTATGTCCGCTTTTCATTTTACAGGCAATGAAATGGCTAGCTTCTATGTGTCGAACGATCACTGGGATAAGGGTCATGAAATCAGCTTGATGGACATGTCATACGGCGATGAGCCAGAACCGGATGAACCCACCGTTATGAAAGAGTCTCGCTTGAAGGATTACCTCATCGAACCGGATCAAAAATTTATTTTAGTCTACGACTTCATGCGCATGTGGATTTTTCTGATTGAACTAATCGGTTATGAGAAAGAAGCGGAAGGAAAACCACAATTGTTGCTTTCCGTTGGTGCGGCGCCTCCAGAAGATTCTAAGTCGATCAACGAACAAGACATGTTGTTTGCTGGAGATGAAGATGATTCAGGCGATGAGTTGGGTTTTGAAGATTTTGATGACGGTATCGATGAAGATGATTTTTCAGGATTTAATGAAGAATACGATTACTAATGGCTGAGAAAAAACACGGTGATCCGATTGGTCAAGCGATTTTGGAGTATGCTAAAAAGCCGAGGCCAGCAGATATTGTGGTTGCGTCAGATTTGTGTGACGACGATATCATTCCCGTTGAAGTGCTTTTTCGTAGCTATGATGACATGCCCGAAATGGAACAAATCGCTTTGAGCAAATGCATTGGTCACATTTTGGATGTTGGCGCGGCGGCCGGAGCTCACAGCAAATGGTTGAATGATGCGGGGTTTGATGTAAAGGCGATAGACCTGTCACCCGGTGCCGTCAACTACTTAAATGAAGTAGGCATAAATGCACGAGTTCAGGATTTTTTCACCCTTCGCAATGAACAGTACGACACGTTGTTGATGCTCATGAATGGAATTGGTTTAGCTGGTTCATTATCAAATTTGCCTAAAACGCTGAAACATGCATCCACGCTTTTGGCTCCAAAGGGAAAGATTCTTTGCGATTCATCTGATGTAAGCTACTTGTTCGAAGACGAGGATGGCGCAGTATGGATTGACCTGAACAGCGAATACCATGGGAATTTTCGGTTTAGAATGACTTACAAAAAGGAACAAGGAAATTGGTTTGATTGGCTTTACGTCGATTTTGACACCCTGTTTAAAGTAGGGTCGGAAGCAGGATTCACCGTCCGTAAAGTGGCCGAGCAAGACGAGCATTTTTTGGCAGAATTAACGTGGAATGGGTAGGCAATGAAACGTGAACGGAATGCATGGCTGATTGTGGCGTCAGTAATTCTGATGTTTCTGACTGCTTGTCAAACCTATTCGGAGGAAGATAAAAAAGGATTTGACGCAAAGATTTCACACTATTTGAGTAAAAAGGGCATAACAAATTACACACAGACTGAATCGGGGCTGTATTATGTCATCAAGGATACCGGTGCAGGAGAATGGTTGCGCTACACCGATTCCGTTTCGTTCACCTACAAAGCATGGCTATTGAATGGAAAAATGGTAGACAATCAAAAAGATACCTTGACTTTTCCCATGCGCAAATTAATTGGTGCATGGAAGGAGGTAATGCTTGAGTTGAAACCGGGTGCTCATGTCTTTTTCGTTGCACCACCGCAGCTATGCTATGGAGAACATAAATTAACCGATATTCCGCAGCATTCTGTTCTGGTGTTTGATATGCACATTCATGGGGTAAAATAATTGACCGAATGTTGGTTTAACCAACTCAAACCGCTATTTTTGTCCACCTAAAAATTAATTCCTTAACATTTCATGAGCGTACTTGTTAATCGTAATTCAAAAGTTCTGGTACAAGGATTTACCGGAAGCGAAGGAACTTTCCATGCCGAGCAAATGATTGCCTATGGAACAAATGTGGTTGGTGGGGTGACTCCTGGAAAAGGAGGTACGACTCACCTTGGAAAACCTGTTTTCAATGCAGTTTCCGAGGCAGTGTCATCCACAGGTGCTGACGTTTCCATCATTTTTGTTCCACCTGCCTTCGCGGCAGATGCCATCATGGAAGCTGCTGAGGCAGGTATCGGTGTGATTGTTTGTATCACAGAAGGAATACCCGTAAAAGACATGGTGATTGCTCGGGAATACATTCGCAAACACAATTGCCGTCTGATTGGTCCGAATTGCCCTGGAGTTATTACTGCCGATGAGGCAAAAGTGGGTATCATGCCAGGTTTTGTGTTTCAGAAAGGAAAAATTGGTATTGTTTCCAAATCCGGAACCCTTACCTACGAGGCTGCAGACCAAGTGGTAAAGGCCGGCATGGGAATAACTACAGCCATTGGAATCGGAGGTGACCCAATCATCGGAACTACAACTCAAGAAGCCGTCGAATTGTTAATGAAGGATCCTGATACCGAAGGAATAGTAATGATCGGTGAAATTGGTGGTAACTTGGAAGCCAATGCAGCCCGTTGGATCAAAGAAAATGGAACAAAACCCGTGGTTGGTTTTATTGCCGGAGAAACAGCACCCAAAGGACGCACCATGGGACATGCCGGTGCAATAGTTGGTGGAGCTGACGATACTGCCGAAGCCAAAAAACGCATCATGAGGGAATGTGGCATCCATGTGGTGGATTCTCCTGCTGACATCGGTAGCAAGATGGCGGAAGTACTCGGCGTAATGGCTAATTAATTCCCATTGGTCGCTCGCCTGATTTTCACACATATTTTTAATACATGACAAATATCAACGATTTAAGTTACTGCCTCGGGATGAGCATCGCCGGAAGCTTGCGCAAACAAGGGTTCAAAGAAATTGCACCAGATGCCCTGCTCCAAGCCATACAGGAAGCTTTTGAAGGTAAGGAGCTTAAATTCACACCGGATCAAGCCGATGAGATTATTTCTTCCTACATGACGCAGCAACAAGAAGCTGCGCACGGTCAAAACAAAGCCTTGGGAGAAGCTTTCCTCGAAGAAAATAAAAAACGTACTGAGGTAAAAACCACCCCTTCCGGTCTGCAATACGAAGTTTTGACTGAAGGAAACGGTGCTATGCCAAGTAAAAGCGATACAGTAAAGGTACATTACGAAGGAACGCTTATTGACGGAACCGTATTCGATAGTTCGTACAAACGAGGTAATCCAGCTTCGTTCGGAGTGCATCAAGTGATTTCGGGTTGGACTGAGGCGTTGCAGTTGATGGCCGTTGGTGCAAAATACCGCTTGTACATTCCGCAAGAACTGGCGTATGGTGCCAATCCCCATCCGGGAGGTGCTATCCAGCCTTTTAGTGCCTTGCTTTTTGATGTTGAACTTTTAGAAATTCTTTAATTTATGAAACCTATTTTTCCATTTGTTGCTGCGTTGTTCTTTTTTGCTGCATGCGGATCCAAGGGTACGGAAAATACCGACGAACCAGTGGAGTTGAAAACCGATAAAGACAAACTTTCCTACGTGCTAGGATCCATGTCAGCACTGACCATTAACAGTTCCGAAGACCCAACGATTAAGCAGTTGGATGTGGATGAAATGGTCAAAGGATTTGAGATGAACCTAAACGGCAATGATCCTGCTGAGTGCGATGCTGAATTGCGAAAACTTTTTGGACAAAACGCCCAGGATTTTGACCAAAAATTTATCAAGTCCGGTTCTCTTTGCTTGGGTAAAATAAGTGGGTACCAATTTTACATTGACCTCAAAAAACGAGATGGATTAAAAGACGTAGACCTAAAGATCGCAGTTGCAGGATTTCGTGACGGACTAAAGAAGAAAGACAACTTGATTCCAGAAAAAGAAAAGCAAACGATGCTCTTGAATTTCATTAAATCCCTCAACCAAAAGTCCGGACAAAAGATGTTTGCTTCAGCCGCGAAAATAACGGGAGTTCAAAAGTTCAGCAACGGGATTTACATGCAGGTCATTAAGGAAGGAAAAGGAGGCCAGCCTGCTCCAACCGACGATGTGAAAGTAGAATACATCCTGACCTCAGCATTAGGAGATACCATCCAAAGTTCGTATCAAATGAAGAAACAAACGGGTAAAAACGAACCGGTAGCCCTAAAATTAAATGGCGGAGTAATCCCGGGCTGGTCGTTTATCATTCCTAAAATGAAAAAAGGGGGTACGTACCGCGTGTTTATTCCTTGGAACCTGGCATATGGTGAAGAGGGTGGAAGGGAATCCCTTTGCTTCTTTATAGAACTGCTCGATTATGCGAAAGAAGGAGCATTTGTGAAGCCTCAACCTGCGCAGATGCCAGGCGGCGGAATGTAGGTTGAAATTCAGCCAACCTTTTTTCTTTCAATACACCTTAAATAGAATGGCTCAAAACGAGTTGCATTCCTATTAACGCCCAATCATTCATTAGTTCTATTTATCACAAAAGGCAGGTTGCTTTTAGTTGATTCGTAGTAAGTTAAAAGCGACGATTTTAAAAGTGGGTCTTCTTTCATGAGGCCAAACAATTCGTGTCGGACGTCTATCAAATACCCGTCAAGTGTCCTTATCGAATCCTTAAATTTGTCACAAGCCAAATTCTTTTTAGACGTCCACGAAGCATCAATCCACGATTCCTCCCTATTTAAATCATGAAAGATTGCTTCATAACAAAATGCCTCCAACAGCCGGAAATCCTTTTCCCATTTCGCTTCACTGACCCCATTTAAACCAACACATACATAAGACACAATAGTTGTATCCGCAAGGACTTTATCGCAGTAGAGGAATTTCGATGCCACTTCCATCAGTTCCTCATCCGTAAACGCAATTCCGGTGCACACATGGCCTTGGTTAATGGCCTGAATGGAAAGCGAAAAGTAATGAGTAAGTTTTTCGTCTTGAACAAATGGTTTTAGGTATCGTTTTTTCAACTTAACCGTATCTGGATATAAATCCCAAAATTCCTTTCTTTTTTGGGCCATCGAAGGTAAGTGCATTTTAGGAACCGCAATGAGCAAATAGTCGAATCTCCTCCTATACGAAATTAACGGACTTTCTTCGCGTAGTACAGGCATAGCTGAGGCCTGAATGGCTCCTTCGAATTCGTAGGTGTTCATTTCTATTTCCACATGCTCTTTAATGACGGATTGATGCACGGCGCATGACGCCGTTGTGAGTATCAAGATGAAAAATAGGATTTTAGCCATAAGAAAAGCAGAGTTAAATGTAAAAGAAATAAGTTAAGTTTTAAATTGTGTTGGTTTCACGTTCGACCTGAAGCCTGTAATGAATGCCTTTTAGTCAGGATAAGTATTTCCCATTTCTACTGTAAAGGAATAGGAATAATATACTCGGTACTATATATAAAAACTGAAGCAGTCCTACCGGAATTCCAACAAGTGAAAGGAAACAAAAAAGGGCGAATAAAAAGGTTAGTATGATGTAGGTGATACTGGAGATTTGGTAAAGAAGTAAGCCGCTTTTTTTTCCCTTCAACATGAAAATTGCGCTCAAAATACTGCCAATGCAACTAAGTAACTCAACCAAATATACACCGTCGATAAATGCAATGGCCACATCGCTTCTATCATGATTGGAAGATGCCAAAAAAGCATAACTAAATAATCCCTTTAACATGAAAAATAAACTTCCAAGAATAGTAAGAATGCAAAGTGCAATCAAGGAGTTGGATCGTTGCGTTGGTATGTGGTCATCGACCCTTTCCTGTTCTATCATTTCCATCATTTTTTAAAATCGAATGTAAAAATAGCACTTAACTTTTAGCAAGTTAGTCAATTGACCAACGATCCTTGCCCTAGAAAAAAGGTCGTTAAACACCTCATGACCTTCCATCTTTCATCGCGATGAAAGTTCATCAAAACCGCATGGGAAAATAAAACATCTTCTTTACAAACAAACGTTTTCGATGTGCTTATTCTTTCGCTCTGGCGACGGTTGGTGATTGCCTTGTGTTCAATCCTTTTCAACGCCCGAAGGCACTGAACCAAACCGTTGGCGGAATGTAAGCCGGCACATGAAAAAAATACTGTTCTTTCTATTTTTCTCGTCTAGGTGTTTTTCCCAGGATTTTCAGCTCAAACAACAACCTTTTTTTTATGGTGAGGTTTCCCTTCCTATTTACTATTTCCCGTTTTATGGAAATGTACAAATCATTGAAGTAGATTATTATGCGCAATCCCTCGGTGAAGGCGCCATGCATGATGTCATGTACCCTAGAGGAGGTTCCTCCTTTGCCGATGCCATGCATTTCAACCGCATGAATGGTTACCTTCTCCGAAATCGGACCGGGGAAATTGTTGCGAACTATGGGGTTGCGAACTTAGTCCAGCTCCAACTCGTATCCCCCGATTCTTGTCAAACCATTAC
>Ga0315902_10005976_pt1 | contig 17008 bp, 23 predicted proteins | sample LakEriMetagenome_9_FD_203523 | JGI IMG/M metagenome (GOLD analysis project Ga0315902, IMG submission 203523) | Freshwater fungal communities from buoy surface, Lake Erie, Ohio, United States - Buoy 12 MA117 | ecosystem: Environmental > Aquatic > Freshwater > Lake > Lake biofilm | place: USA...
TGCTCCACGTGTTTACAGGCTCGTTTATTTCCACTAAATTTGAAGGCATGGCAATTACATGACCAATCCTCATCGTACAACCTAACCTTGTAAGAACGGCCACCAGAACCATCCACAGACCACTCAATATCTCTCTTGAATGCTTCGTTCTTTCCTCCTAAGTGTGGCTTACGGAACCATAGAATGTCGGCCTCGGTCGTTCCACTTGGAACATCGATTCTTCTACCATCTACTGGCACGTAAGTACCACTCTCGTCTTGAGTAGGGAACGGGTATTGAAAGCTGTGGATTATTATCATAGGGGCTTAAATTTAAACAATTCCCAGACCCTGGAAAAATCAAACCCATTAGTTCTAGGTTTTAGTTTTCCAAAGTCATAGTCACTATGAAGATTGTGTTTTTGAGGTCCTACACTTCGGCAAGCAGATCCTACTTCAAACATATTCATCCACTCTTGTTGATCCATTTTCTCAGGATAAACCGTACTCTTAATTTTAATTTTACTCATATACTTTTATTTAGTGTAACCAAATTGTTTTGAATCATCAATTTCACAATAAGAATATTCTACTTTAACTACCTTAGTTAACTCCTTTTGCTTGATAGTACCAGTCTTACGATCTTCAATCATAACTGTACCTATACCTTCATAAGGATCAAGGTCTACTGAATTGTAGTACTCGTTGGCTTGTTCAAACGTATCAAACAAACGAATCTGTCTGTCTTTGTCTGTATAACCATCTAGCAACTCTGCTTCAATCTCCATGTTAGCTGGATAACCAAACTCATTGTTATCAACAGTAAAGTAAGGGCTAACTGTCACAAAGAACTTGTTAGGATCTTTACCATCACCTACGATCTCTGTAGCTAACTGATCAATTTGTGCTTCGGTCAATTCAAGTGGACTATTATCTCTAGATGACAACATAGCTTCACAGATTTGTCTAGTAGCTTCATCAGTAGTTGCTTTATCAAATCCACCTATGTGCCATTCTACTTCTTCATCTAGACGGAGCACTCGATATTCTTTGTAGTCGTATACAGTGAACACTTCACCTGACTCGAGTTCCATGTACCACTCGAAGTTAATTTTGCCCTCACCAGTATTTGGCTCATAATCAGGCTCACCTAATACATGGATTAACTGATCTACGGTTGCAATTACTGTACTGTTGTGGAAGCTTGTTCCATATGCATGCTTGTTTATCTTTTTCATAACTTTTATTTTTTAGTTTATGCTTCTTCTCTTGTAAAATAATTCCACACTTGGTGATCTTCACAAGCAAAGTTGTTTGATCTTAAAATACCTTTAATGTCTAGTATAGTATGAAATGGAACATCAGACACAAAGATATTTTTACTTAGTTCATTTTCTAGTACTTCAACACTAAGAGGAAATGATTGTCTATGTTTCTCAATAGCCTGTTTAAGCTCAGGCTTGGCTCTTTCTAACAACGTTTTCATATAACTTTTATTTTAACTGTTTTTGTAATTCTTTGATCGGATCTTGCTTCGAGATACGTTTTATGTATGAAGCAACCCTATGTCTTTCATTAAGTGATCTCATTAGTTGATCACGTTCTAAGGTCTCTTTCAACCACTGCTCGTTAAGAGTCTTTTGTTTTTTATCTTTATTCATAATCATTATTTGTATCATAACAACCAACCATACGTTCTAACTCAGCATCAATCCGAATTTGATGAGGCTGCCATCTAGCCCAACGTTCGGCATTAGTTTCTGTATCTTCATACCAACGACTATCGTCGTTCCAGCCTTTTGGAAACATCGGCTTAAGATCTTCATCGGTTACTTCAGGATTGACCTGTTTAATAGTAACGTCATACTGATTTTTGTCTAGGCTAATTAGCCATTCTAAACTTTCTTTTACACTTTTCATAACACACAATTTTTATAATTAATAATTAAATACATCTCTCTCGTCCCAATCTTGTTCTAGTAGCATGTCAATTTGCTCATCGATCACGCTGTCTGGAATATCACTGTCGACAAATACCTCTCGCTCAATTGCTTTCAATAACGAATCAATGTCCGTATTTTTGAAGTCACGAGTCTTGACCTGCATTCTCTGACCTAGGTACTCTATTACTATGATACCGCGACCACCTTCTCCGTATGTATACTCTCGTCCTAATGGACTTACGAATGTCTTACCAACTCTAGCACTATTCCAATCTCTTTTCTTACCAATTTCTTTTCTTTGCATCATGACTTTTATTTTTTTAATATTATTCAAACATACAATTCTCTTGTTCCCACTTACCGTCTACAAGTCTTTCGATCGTGTAGTCACCGTTGTACTTACGATTGTCTGGGTGGGTTAACCATACCTTAGTCTCGTCTTTCCAAATCTTGAGTTCGTCTCCGTCCCAAGCTTGCTCGATCGTATCGAGGCTTTCTAATTGTCTTTTTGTGTATGTCATAACTTTTATTTTTATTAACTTAAAGAACTTAATACCACACCTTTGTACCCAAGGCTCTTAGCCTTCTCGATACCAGCGTACTCATTAAAGTCTTCGCCTGGTACCTCGTACAAATACACCTGAAAGTTCTCACAGAACTTCATGATCTCCTTAGACTCGTCTTCCCAGTCCAATTCAAAAAGATCTATACCTAACGTGACCTTGATCCAATCGTGGACGTCACAAATGTTTAATACAGGGAATTCATTCTGTAGCTCAGCTACAACTTTGTTTCTACCTAAGATCTCGTACATCGTGTAATTTACTTCCATAGTCTTTATTGATTTGTTACATAGTAAATATACTACAAACTTTTGACACCATAAAATATTTTGGCATCTTTTTTGAAAATTCTCGATTGAAAATCAATCAGTTATGCAAGTGATTGGAAATCAATCAGTTACACATATTGATAATCAATTAGTTATGTATATAGGAAAAAAATATATATAAGTGGTTCACTTCTTGAAGTCTATCAAGTCCGATAGACCGTCATCGTCCACGGGCGTGTCCGTAGGTTCTTTAAATAATACGTCCCCACGGTCGTCTAGGCCAAGCTTCTTTAAGTGTTCAAAATAAAAGTCATCGAGTTGGAATAACTCTTGTGCATCGTCTTTTATATCTGGTGCATCTAGAGGCATTGCTTCTAAACGCTGTAGCATTTTATTTGAGAATGGATCTTCTATGAACAAGAAGTAACAGTTATAGCAAAGCCATCTTAAGTTCTCAATTCTCCAATCACTACGTTTACCGTTAACAAAGTTAAGTAGTAGTGGCGCTTTCATGTCAGTTAATCTCTTTTCACTGAACTTACATGTAGCACATTGATATCCCAATCTACCATCTTTCATTAGCATCTCTTTCAACCTTATAATCTTCTTGGTATTGATAGGTTGATTCTCTACTAACATTTCATCTAGATTCTTTTTCCACTGTCCACCTGCCCAGTTTTTAGGCATACCTTTTCCTGCTTGATTCTTGTGTAGTTCAAACAAGCTTTTGCCTGTTGCTTCATCTATATGTCTCTTTGCATACTTCTTGTATGTAACGTCTGTGATGCCAAGCCATCTAGCAGCTTCTTTATTGCTTCTAGTATTGGCCATAGCTTCTCTAATTCTTTCTGGAGATAGTTGTAGTCCACGGTTCCACCAATGTTCTGGTCGAACTCCTCTTGCCATATTTTCTTTGGTAAAGTTATATGTTTTGCTCATCGATCTTCGGGTTTACTTTACACATCAAGTTCCACAAGTCCGTTGGGTTATTTAAGAATAGCTCTTCATCATCATTAATTATCAGTGCATTGATTGTGCCATCAGCATTTACTCTATCATACAAATAGAATCCTATTAGTTCCATACACTGCTTACCAAAGTTCATGTATAGTAACATGTCTATGATAGTAAAGAACTTCTCGTCATAGTTAGTAAAGTCAAGATTCAAATCAGCATAGACTAAGTTTTGTCTAACAAACAACTCTTCCATCATCAAGATAACATTGAAGAACAGTTCACGCTTCTTGTCTAAGACAGACTTCCTCTTTCTTCTGATCAAGGTCTTTGTGCCTAAGATACTATCTACTCCTAACTGTACTTGCTTATATTCTTTTTCCATGCTTCTTCTTTTTAGGAACCTCTATCTTACCTGGCTTAGGCTTCTCTTGTATAGTTTGAATCAAGTTCTTTATGTGTGTACACATCTCGTAGTCTTCATCTTCTACATACCATACTAAACAGGTCTCAAGAGCCTGGACCCAGTGGTTCTTGTGCACCTCTATGTACTGGCCTGAATCGTTTATTTCAAATAAGGATGCGTAGATCTTCTTGTCTACAATAGCTTCCTCTACAGCAAGAGGTACGTGCTTCTTGACCAACTGCTTCAGAATATCTGACTTAGATATCTGTTCAGGTGTTAGTAGGTCTAGGTTATCAAATAGTGCTCTGACAGGTTTACGCATAACTAATTTAAGTGGTGGGATTATTAGGCTCCTCCTTTCATGGCTTGTATGATCATCTTGGCCACAGAATTCAAAGGCACGATAAAGCCTATAACATTCTTGTAAGGGTTACGATCATCGTAGTCAACCATGACGCCAGCGGCACCAAGACGTTTTTGTAGAGCCACACTGATTTCGTTGGCCAAAGCCTGTTTGTCTCTAGGATCTTGGAACTCTTGGTCTAGAATGAACTGGAGTTTAACTCCTTTCTTTGTAGGGTTATCGTTAACATCAAACTGAAGTTTGTACTTCTTGCCACCTACGGTTATATTGAATAATGGGTTAATAGCCTGCGCCATCTTGTTTTTAAATAAATATCTTACTCTATAGTTAACAACGTCATGTCGAATGGTGGATTCTGAACCACAATTTGACCTGGAGCTAGACTAACCACGTTCTTTACGTCTATCTTGGCAGATCCTAGTTCATACACACCTGGCTCATAAGGTTCTACAATCGAGCTTATACGCGTCAGGTTCTGTAAGAATATATCTTGTTGTGGGTTAACACCACTAAAATTAGCCTCTACTTTAATGTTATATTCCTCAGGCTGTCCTACTTTGTAGATCGAATCAAAGTCCACTTGGTTATAAAACTGCTTTGCTGATTCCCAGTCTTCAACTGAGAATCCAAGGAGTTCATTAGCTGGATCGTGTTGATTGCTGAATATAGACGTGATTGCTTTCTTTTGCTCTTCTGTTTCTAACCATACTCTTGAGAAGAAAGGTTCTATCTGTACTATAAACATTGGGTTTAGTTTACCAGCTTCAGATAGTACTAGATCCATGTCTAGTTTATTTAGTTTATCTTCACCATGATTAAAGTTACCCCACTTTTGTAAGAACTTCCTGATCTCTATACCGTCAGCGATCTTTTGTAGCTCTACTTTTCTTTGAGCTGCCTCATTAGACTTATCAAACCAATTCTTTCCTCTAGATGCTACGCAACTGAAATGGTATACGTTTGCCTTAAACGTTTGTTTGATCTTAACTCCTTTGTGAACAAGCCTTTGCAATAGATCAGAATCTTCTCTAGATCTTCTGAATCTGGTATCATAGCCTCCGATATCTAACCATACACTCTTATAGAAAGTAAATGGAGCAAAAAAGTACTCTAATGTCTTGGTCTTCTTTTCTAGTTCTGCAAAAGTTATAAAATCATTCCAATTGAATTCATTGGGATCTACACCAAAATCCTTAGTGATCGTAGTTTCTGATGGTCCATGTAAAGGAGGTTCTATTCTTGTAGCGCTCAATATACAATTAGGTTCTATCTCGTCTAAGATATTTTTATCATAGTACTTACTTATAACCATATCTGATTGTAAGTAAGAACAAATATCGTGCTTAGCAAGTTCAACCATTAGGTTGTTGTTTCTTGAATAGCCAACACACGGTTTAAGTTTATGTGTTATAATCTTAAGATCTTTGAAATACCTCTTCTGATCTTTTAAGAAGTCTACGGTACCTTCATTGTCTGAATCAACAAATACTATTATCTCATGATCTGGAGAATATAGGTTCTCTCTTAAAGACTTTAGTAATAACTTAACGTGGTCTAACGTATTTACTGATGTGTTAATTAAAAAGCTTATTTGTTTCATTTTAACTTATTATATACTTGTCTAATTCCTTCTTCTAGACCAATGTAATTAATTCCGATTGACTTATATTCACCGATGTAATTAGTGCCAAAATTATTACTAGCTGATATGGCTACTTTATAATCACTGAGATTGTTTATGATCATTGCAATATCAATAAGTCTTTTCTTATCTTCATAGACACAATCGTACGTTTTAGGTAGGCTATCGTTATTGATATAATAGTCAACTACGCTGATTAAGTCTTGCATATAAAAGAAGTCCATTTGTTTGTATTCGTGTATCTGCATGTCTTCTTTGTCTATGTATCTTTGTATACAACTCTTGATAAATCTAGTATTTAACTCATTCTCATCAAAAACAGCATATATTCTCAAATTATAGAAATTGTCTATTTCTTCTATAGATCTGGCTATTACTTTCTTACTTAGTCCGTATGGTTCGTCTGGCATGTAGATCTCTGCTCCTGAACCAAAATTAATTAGCTTATCGTATGACAATCTATTCTCTAACAAATTGTAGTACATAGACAAATTAATGTCCATGTCTTTATAGTTATCCTTTCTAAGTCTATGACCTCCTGATACTGCTGTATGAATGACAATGTCATAATGCTTGTCTCGCATGTAAATTCTTGTATCAATAGAATTAGAAAGATCTAGAGTATCTCTGCCAAGACACGTTATGTTATATTTCCCAGAAAGTTCTCGATATAAACTCCTGGCAATGTAACCGTTCTGTCCTGTTATAAGAATATTTTTCATTCTATCCACTGTATGTTATTCAATTCGCCTGGTATAAATTTGCCATCTTCTCCTAGTTTTGCCATTACTTTAGGTTCGTGAAATTCACTAGGATCTACAAAGACTTCAATTAATTGAGGACCTTCTGTTTTAAAACATTGATCAATCTTCTTTTGAAGACCTCTCTTACTTTTAATAGCAATATAAGGAATGTTGTATGCGTCTGCAATCTTTTTGTAACTAGGTAGTGTCAATCCACTAGAAGCATCTGATAAAGACAGTAAACCTTTACAGAAAGTCTTCTGTGTTATTTTAATCGATACGTAGCCATCATTATTAATCACAAATATCTTAATAGGTAGTTTATTTTGTGAGACTACTTGAAGTTCATGCACATTCATGTGTAAGCTACCATCTCCTTCTAAACATACAACCTCTTTTCTATCATTAGCAAAACAAGCACCAATTGAAGCAGGAAGACCATAACCCATCGGAGCTGTTGATTTGTTACTGAATAGTCTCTGACCCTTTTTCAATTTTATAACCTGCATTCCTACAATATTAGCAGATCCATCTGAAGTAATTACAGGAAGGTCTGATCTCATGTTTGAGTTTAATGTTTCCATGAAAGCATACGCACTCAAAGGATCTTTTTGCCTGTGTCTCTTTAATACAGTAGGAGACGACTTAACCTTCTTTTGGCAGTATTTTCTCCACTTATCTATATCTGCTATTTTAATTTCAGACTTGATAGCATTTAAAAATTCAGTTACATCAGACTGTACTTTTATATCTGGATAAAGTGTGGGTTTGTCTAACTCTCCTTTGTCTATATCAACATATACTTTGAATGCATTCTTTGCAAACCCTTTAAAGTTATAACCAATTTGTCTAACATATAAACGACTTCCTAAAGACAATACAAAGTCTGCTTGTTGAACTATATCATTGGCTGCTATTTGAGCATGTGTTCCAAATCTACCACAGTAGTACTCATACTCATTAGATACTGAGTCGTTGCCATTAAAAGAAGTTATAACAGGTATCTGATATTCGGTAAGTATAGAGTCTAATAACTCAACTGCATTAGACAGTCTAACACCGTGTCCAGCAATGATCAAAGGTTTTTTACTCTTTGACAGTTTGTCTACAATTGTTTTGATTGTATCTTCTGATAAGTCATTACTATCTGCTTCAGGAACAAATCCTAGTAAGCCATTTGGATCAATAGTAGTTGATTGAACATCTAAAGGAACATCTACCCAAACAGGACCTTTTCTTCCAGTTGTAGCTTCATGATATGCTTTTTCTAAATAGTATCGTATCTTCTCAGGATCGTTAACTTGAACTGCATACTTGGTGAAGTTCTTTACTGTCTTTATCACATCAAACTCTTGATCTCCTAACTGTCTTAGATTGAGTCCTGTGTAATTAGTAGTTAGATCTTTATTTACATTCCCGCTTATAACCATAACAGGAACACTGTCTTGATACGAACACAACGTACCTGTCCATGCATTAGAACCACCTGGTCCTGAAGTAACTAAACAAACACCTAGATGCCCGTTTAATCTAGCATAACCTTCAGCAGATAAAGCACATGCTTGTTCATGGTGATTGACCACCATATTGAGATCAGTGTTTCTTGCAAAGGCATCATTTAAATGAATACAACCACCTCCTGGTATTGTAAACACATCTTTGACTCCTTTATTAGATATAAAACTAGCGATATAATCAGATACTCTCATACAAATTATTGAATTGATCCATTGCGGAATTCCAGTCTGTGAATCTAATAGCTTTGTCATCTATATAAACTAACGCTCTTGGTTTTTCAGAAGTGATCTCTTTAACATACTGACCTAGATCATGTTTGTCTAACCACTCTCTTACGAGCTCTGCTCCTGTCTTACCGTTTATTAACGGTCTATCAGGTTTTGCTTTTGCAGTAAAGATAATGATATTGTACTTTTGTGCCAACTTCTTGATAGCTTCACTAGAACCTTCAATTATTGATCCATAGATAGTTCCATCTCCGAACCCATCATAGTTGTCATGAATTACACCATCAAAATCTATGCACACATTTTTACTTTCGTCTTGTTGAATTGTTTGTACGTATTCCATATTAGCTTAATTTATTGATTCTGGATATATCTTGGTTATATAAACTATCATAATAGTCTCTCTTAGCTTTTAGATAGTTCAGTTCAAAGTTTAATGCTTCTTTGATCAATTGAGAGAATGAATAGTAATTTAATGCTTTAACACTAAACATAACATTTCTAGTTTCAAACTTATCTAATAGTCCTTCTTCTATAAGTGTTGTAACAAATTTCTCTGAATTAACTGACATAGATCCTCCTAAAGTGCAACCCATTCCTTTCTTTCTTGCGAGTTTGAACACGTGTCTTGTCATATTAAATACCTCTTCTGAATCTACCGATCCATTGTACCTGTCTAATTCCATAGACTGAACTAGATCGCCTCTCCCTACAGTGATACTAGACAACTTATTAAAATAAGCTGATGATGCTATTACTTCTAAATTGTCATAACATGTTTTAGATTCTACATTGATAGCCAGCTCTCCATTTTCTACTGTGTAGTATTTGTCACAACTTTGAATGAACTTCTCAAGAGCAAATTTAGACTCTAACATAGGAGCTACAATCTTTTGAATCTGCATTTTATTAGCGTCCTTAATATCTCTGATAGCTTCACCGCCACTTACTTTAAGGATAAGAGGAATGTTGTTTCTGTCACAGAATGTTTTTAAGAACAGTACTTCAACAAAGTCTGCTCCTTCATCTTCAAAAGACGTTTTGATCCCTACCAAGTTTTTGGTAGCTAGATCTAATATTGTCTGGTTGTTTAGTGAGTTTAATTTCATAGTATTACCAAATAAAGTTTTTCTTGTAATAGTCAACAATTGCTGGGAGTTCTTTGTCAAAAATAGCTTTAGGTTCCCAACCTAACAATCTAAGTTTAGAGTCATCTAAAGCATAGCGAACGTCTTGACCTTGTCTATGGTAAGAAAGATCTAGATAAGAATCAATATAATCAGATCCGTTGAATTCTTTTATAACTTTCTTTACAGTGTCGTAATTAGATTGCTCGAATCCTCCGGCTATGTTATAGATCTCATTTGTAACTCCTGATTCTATAATAGCTACAACTGCACTAGCAGTGTCTGAGGCATGTAGCCAGTTACGAATAGGTGTACCATTATTGTGTAGAGGTATCTTCTTACCAAGGTGTAAGAACTTGCATGCTTTTGGTATAAGCTTCTCTACGTATTGACCCATTCCATAATTGTTAGTAGGTCTTACAATAACATAAGGAAGATTGTAGGTTCTGGCCCAAGCCAATACTAACATATCTGCAGCGGCTTTAGTTGCTGAGTATGGATTAGATGGCTTCAATAGATCTGTTTCTATGTGAGCGCCTGATTCAATATCGCCATAAACCTCATCGGTTGAGAAGTGAAGTAGTACTGGCTTCTTTGTTGATTCTTGTCTGTAGTTCTTGATCAACTCAAGAAGATTATGAACACCATCAATATTAGAATGGACAAACTCATCTGAGCTAGCTATAGAATTTCCTACGTGTGTTTCTGCTGCTGTATTAATTACATAGTCACATTCATACAAAAACTCAATGTCGTTGATATCTTGGCGCTCAAATGCGAATCTGTCACCATATTTTTCAGCAAATTCAAATATAAGATCTTCATTAGATGCATAGGTACATTTGTCTATCCCTCTAACATACCAACCTTTTTCTAAACAAGCTCTGGTTACGTAAGATCCTATGAAGCCGAAGCAACCTGTTACATATACTACCTTTGTCATAATTAAATTGTTTTTTCAATTACTATTGTTTCACAATATACGTGTATACTGTAAATTTCACCTTTATGCCTATCAAGATCTTCTATCTTACTTAATAAGAACAGGTCAAAATCACCTCTGTGGTTTTTAAAATCAGTGCCAGTATTATAGTTCATACCAGGCCAATCTTTAGCATATTTATCAAACTCTGGTTGGAATTTATCTCCATACGTGCAATGTGTATCTTCAATAACATAATAGCCTCCTGGTTTTACTTGAGGGAAATATAAATTGAAACTTCTAAAAGTAAGGCTATTAATGTGAGAAGCATCGTCAATTATAATATCAAATCCTTGTGAGTAGTCTGATTGAATTTGCTTAGACAATTCTAAACTATCTTGTGAACCAATATAAACTTTAACTCTGTCTTGCTCATGAACTTTTCTAGCAGGATCTATGTCCACACCGACTACATTTCCTTTTTCAAAATAGTCTTTCCACACTCTAAGAGAACTACCATTTAATATACCTAACTCCATGATATTAACTGGTTCATTTCTTAAGTGATCAAAGTGGCGCTCATAAATGTCTAAAAAGTTTCTGTGATTAAACGTATGAATTCCTACTTTATCTGTACTATGTCTTAGTCCTAGATCTCTTAACTGTTCCATATTATTTATTTACTATATTGTTGTATTAATTTTACTTTTTGACTTTCTAGTTTAGTATTGTCACTATTACTGACTGTGTCTTGGTGTTCTACATATATGCAAAGTACATGAGGTATTAATTTAAATTTAAGACCCATTCTAGACATTCTCCACCACATTTCCCAGTCTCCTACAATACTGTAGTCCTTATAATTAAACAAACCTCCGAATAAATGAAAAGTTTTTCTCCATAGTGGATCAGGTCCTGCCATGCAAGCTACGTGTGTATGAAGATGGTAGTCGTCCGGATAGGCTTGTATAGCTTTAGTACTAAGATCTTTTCCTGCTTCTATTTCTTCAGGTGAAGCTGCCACATACCAATTGTAGGCTAGATCTATTCCTACATTTTTTGATAGTACATCATACTTAACTTTATTATTAATAGGGAATCTAAGATCATCTATATTCCAATTTGTAACATATTCAGAGGTAGCATTAATGATACCTAAGTTCCATGCATTGTAAACTCCTAATCTTTCTTGTTCTTTAACAAATCTAACATTAGATAACTTAGTGTACTTGTCAAATGTATTAGACCATTCACTATAAATGATAATGACTTCAAATCTATCAAAGTTTATTTGCTGTTGTAGGTTACTAAAATAACTGTCTACAAACTTTTCGTACTTTTCTAGAGGCCCAATACCAGTAACTATTGAGACTATATACTTTCTCTTAGTTGCTGATGCATTTAATTTGTAACTATCATATTGAATATTCCATCTAGATCTGAATATGACTGTATTATTAGTAACTCTTTTTGGATCATGTGTTATATGGATCTTTTTATTGTTACCATCTACAAATAAGTTACAATCTATATTATCATTATCATGAACCTGTACATTGTATTTTAGTTTCCTAGCTTGTATACTAAATAAGGTTTGATCATGTCTAGCCATACCCCATCCATTAGGACTAGTTCCATCATCTTCAAAGTTCTTAATGTCTTTACTCAATTCATACATAGGAAGAACGTATTCGTCATAGACTTTACGCGATACTCCTTGAAAACCTGCGTCTATACCTAAAAGATCATCATCTAATAAGAATCTGTTATCATCAGATTCTAAATCAAATTTGTTTATCACGTATTTAGTTGCCATCCATCTAATAGACTTACCACAATCTAATAACAGATATCCATTTTGTTCAATATGTTTAAATAGATCATTTAGTGGTTTTAAAACAGTGGTGCCTGAATCAAGATATAAAACATAAGGACATTTATCCAAAGCATCTTTTATGACAACAGGTTTCCATGAGAACAAACCTTTTACTTTTCTATTAGGACCAGTTTCTATGTCTGTTAATATATCTGGGTTGGTTGCTTCTATTTCACACAGTTCTACTTTTTTAATGTTCTGTAGTTGTGTCTTGTTTATTTCACTAAGTCCTAAATCATAGACAAGTATTTTTTCTACATCATAAAAGTTATGTAGATGAATACTTCCTATCATATTCAAAAGTATAGGGAAGTGTTTATCGTCTGCAGCAGTACAAAAATACATTGGAATACTGTTATGGATATTATATCCCCAGTCTCCTAAGTTTGGTATATCGTGTTCTTTAGTTTGTTCCTTTATCCACTGAACTCTGTAATTTTGACTGTTTGTTTGATCTTCAAATATGTCCTCTTTTATCTTTAGGCTAAAATCAAAATACTCTTCTTCCCAAAGAAAGTTATTAACTGATTCATCATAGGCTTTATTTCCTACTACTTCTACTCCATATTTTTTGTTGTTGACATAATCATATGCCTTCCAATAATATTGTTTAATAGCCACATGATTTTTATCTAACCATTGAAGATGGGCTACAAATAAATTATCTGGATCTAAAGCTAATTGATTTTTGGGGATCGGTAAATGAGTAGAATGGTTTTGCTTTGTTTCAAATTTACATCTCTCAGTATAACAACCTATTCGATCTTTAAAATTATTTTTCCAAGGTCCATCTACTCTTATAGTATTAGAGGATGTATATTGTTTCCAAGATAAATGAAATACTGTGTTTGGGTTTTTATCTAATGTATCTTCTAAGTCTTGTTTAGACATTTGTCCGTCTAAATATTCATCGGCATCTAAGCATATTACTTTATTAGAGTGTTGGTAAGCAGTATCAAACAATCTCTGTCTCATATCTGTTTCAACTACGAGACTGTTATCTTTATGATCTGTTGTTATGACCTCTAATATATTGTACTCTTCTTTGACTTCATTTAGATATTGGATAGTTCCATCATTACACCTGTCTAACATAAAAACAAAACCATCGGCGTACTGACTCCAAATAGGAAGTAACTCTCTAATAAGAGTTAATTCATTTCTGGCCATCGTTATTTGAACTATCATTTTTTTATTACGCTTTTAGTTTGAACAAATAGTCATGGCCTAATCTTCCATTTAACCCGTCTTTTTTATCTATTTCGTAATTGTAAGAAGCCATCCATTCTAATATAAGATTTTCAATAGGATTTCCTGGGTTTATCTCTATAGTCCAATGTAAAATCTTTCTGTTGTTTTTAGGTAGAAAATCTTGTAAGACATATATTTCAGATCCTTCAATATCAAGAGATATATAATGAATCGTTTCTGGAGCATTGTGATTATTCAATAGAGTATTTAGAGATATAGTAGTTCTCTCTGTTAAAGATTTAACCGGTAGGTTAGCGGATATTGTACCTTCTACTGAAGATAGTAGGTGTTCATAGTCAGTCAGCATTTCATACTCTGTAAAGTTTATCTTGGACCCATCATCTAATATTACATTACTATCACAAATGCAACCTCTTGATTCTTTCAGCTTTTTAAAACTAGTGCTATTCGGTTCTATACATATACCAGTCCAATCAAATTCTTTTTCTAAGACAAAAGTATTAGATAAAAAAACACCGTCTCCTGCAGCTAAGTCTACAAAATAACCTCCTTTAAAATTAGGAAGCATTTCCTCTATAATCCATTTATCTTGACCGTATTGACTTTTATAAGAACTCATATTACTATCTATTAATTGTTGTTAATTAGTTTACTTATCCACTCAAATGTTTGTTTAAGACCTTCTTCTAAAGGTTTAGATGGTGACCAACCCAACTTCTCTTTGATTAGTTTATTATCACTGTTTCTTCCTCTTACACCTGTTGGTCCATCAACATGCTTAATAGATAATTCTTTTCCTGCAATTTTAGAAGTTATATCAACTAATTGATTGATAGTAACCATTTCATCTGATCCTATATTAACAGGACCTTCAAAATCAGATCGCATTAATCTCAAAATACCTTCAACACATTCATCAACATATAAGAAAGATCTAGTCTGTTGACCGTCTCCCCATACTTCTATTTCATTAGTAGCCTCAGCAACTTTACGGCAAATAGCAGCAGGCGCTTTTTCTTTTCCTCCTTTCCATGTACCATAAGGACCAAAGATATTGTGGAACCTAGCAATACGAACAGTTAGTCCATAATTACGGGCAAATGCTAAAAATAATCTTTCACTAAACAACTTTTCCCAACCGTACTCTGAATCTGGATTTGCAGGGTATGCACTAGACTCCTCACAATTAGGATTGTTTGGATCTAATTGATTATGCTCTGGATACATACAAGCTGATGAGCTGTAAAATACACGCTTAACTTTTTGTTCAACTGCTTCTTTGGCCACATTCAAGTTAATCAAAGCTGAGTTGTGCATAACATTAGCATCGTTTTCACCAGTAAAAATATATCCAGCTCCACCCATATCAGCTGCTAATTGATAAACTTCATCAAACGCTAAATTATCTGAGAAAGGATGCTTATGATATGCTACAGGAAGCGGATGTCCGTTATATCCTTCTAAACGCATTACGGCTTCTACATTTCTAGGATCGCGTAAATCATAGGTCTGAAAGTCATCTGCAAAAGTGTCCCAGTGTTCAGGTCTTTTAAGATCTACTCCTCTAACCCAGAATCCTTCTTCTTTTAATCTCTTAACTAAATGCGAGCCAATAAAACCACCAGCTCCAAGTACTAACGCTGTTTTCATGTTATATTTGTTTTAGTATATTATCCATTCTCTCTTTCCAATCTGTTATTGAATAGAATAGCTTATAATTATTCTTTGCTTGATAAGAACAATCTTCGTAGAAGCTTTGATCTTCTTTTAGTTGTTTAGCAAGTTCAACGGCTCTTTGTACGTCATTAATATCTACTGATAAATTAGGATGGCAAAGCTTTTGTGTATCTACTTCACGGTTACCAATACAAGGAATTCCAAAATATGCACAATTTAAACTAAACGTACCTGCTGCTATGGTTGGCATTAAGTGAACTCCATATTTGAATGTAGATAAATTTCTCATCCAATCAACCCATGACATTCTAGGAAAGTGTTTAATACCTCCTATGAGGTTTTCATTGTCTCTTCTAGCATGACTATCTTGAGCAAATATATCTGTCTTAAACTCTGAGGCTACGATATAACTTTCAAATCCACCGTACCATCTTGCCATGTTTCCTCCAATGATACTCCTGTCTTGTTTGTTTGGAGTGATGTCCTTGATCAGATCATGAATCATTAGAGTGTGTATTGTATTCACAGGTTTGTTTTGGAACAATCCTTTGTAATATACAGTATCATGCTCATTGTGACAGAAGATCGAATCACACGCGGCTATCATGTTATAGTAATAAACCTGATCATAGATCTCATAATCATTCCATAACCAATGTGGACCTTCTTGAACAAAGTGTACCTTCTTATTATTTTTCTTTAGTGTACTTACTAATGTACTACGAAGAAGACCTGATGCTGGGTTCTGATCATTTGTCAATTTTGCAGCGAACGCATTTAGATAAACTCCACCTTTAGGAAAAATAATGAATATATGATCGTAATCACTAACCTGTTCAAAAAGAGTTATGTTTATGTGATCTGCTTCTAGAGCATGCATCCAAGCAAACTCTGTTCTCATATTAACATTATCAGAACGAACTTTTCCTTGAAATGTTAACTCTGTTAAAAACGCTATTTTCATAACTTACTTATAAACTGATCTAATATAGTTTCGATGTAGTCTGTTTTTTCTTTATCAATTACAGGACTTGTGCCTAAGAAGAATGTGTCTGTTGTAACTTTACGAGCAACTGGGAACTTCTCTATCACTTCTTTAGGATGCATAAGTCCTTGATAAGCTGGTTGAAGCATAATGTTACCAGCAAAATAAGGTCTAGTTTGAATCATGTTAGCTTCAAAGAACTTACAGATATCAGACCTTTTAAAAGGAGCACCATCTTTTACAGTAACAGGAAATGCAAACCAATCTGGATCAGATCCTGGTTGTGCTTTATGTAGATGGAAATACTGTTCATATTTTGAGAACGCACTAAACAAGTTGTTGTAGTTCTCACGACGTTTAACACCGATCTCTTCTAGCTTCTTCATTTGAACAAGACCGATAGAAGCTTGTAGTTCAATTGGTTTCAAATTGTAACCGATCTCTTCATACACATACTTGTGGTCAAATATATCGTCTGGCAGTGATGGTAGCCAATTACTAAACCTGCAACCACACGTACCATTCTCTAACAAGTTTTGTTTACCTATACAATAGCAACCACGACCCCACTCTCTAAAGCTACGTACAATCATTTCAAGGTT
>Ga0315902_10005977_pt1 | contig 17008 bp, 16 predicted proteins | sample LakEriMetagenome_9_FD_203523 | JGI IMG/M metagenome (GOLD analysis project Ga0315902, IMG submission 203523) | Freshwater fungal communities from buoy surface, Lake Erie, Ohio, United States - Buoy 12 MA117 | ecosystem: Environmental > Aquatic > Freshwater > Lake > Lake biofilm | place: USA...
CGCCCGACGTGAGCCCGGAAGCGGGCCCGCGCGCGACCGCCACGGCGACGACGCCGCTCACGCAGAGGACGCTGAACAGCTCCCCCGAAGGGAAGAGGAACGCGCCGATGACCGACGCCCTGACGAACTTGCGCGTGCGCTCGCGCAGCAGCCCGCCGATCCTGGCAACGGGGAGGGCCGGGACGCCGTACGCATGCAGCGTCTCGGCCCCCGCGGTCATCTCGCCGACTGCACCTATGACTTCGGCGTTCACCTCGCGTGTCTCCGTCCACGCATTGACGAGCCTGCGCTGGACCGAACGCAGCACGAACGCGAGCGGCATGGCGATGAGGATCGCGACGGCGCTCAGCATCCAGTCGTAGGCCACCATCACCGCCGCGACCACGACCATCAGGGTGCCGTCGAGCAGGAATGCGAGTGCCCCCCAGCTGAAGAACTGCTGCAGCGTCTCGATGTCGCTCGTGACCCTGCTGACGAGGGCCCCGCGCTTCTCCTCGTTGTGGTCGGCGAGGCTCAGACGGTGGATGTGGGAGAACAGCCGCACGCGCAGCTCGTACAGGGCGGCCTCACTGCGGAGGCCCAGGCGCACCACCGCCGCGCGCTGGCATGCGCTTGTCACCACGACCATCAGCGCCCCGATGACTGCCAGGCGCACGACGTAGTCCACCCTCACGGTGCCGTCGCGCACGCCGTTGTCGATGGCCATCTGGAGGAGCACGGGCACCGCGACCCTCGCACCGGCCCCCACTGCTGCGAGACCGAAGGTCGCGAGGAAACCAGACCTGAGCGCCGGGGCTATCTCGACGCTGCGGCCGATCACCCCGAGCGCACCGCGGGAGACTGACGGTTCGCTCACGACCCCGCTCCATCCCCGCGCCGCGCGTCCTCGAAGGCGTCGACGAGCTCGCGGTAGCCGGCGCCACGTTCGCCGAGTTCCTTGTGCGAACCCGCGAGAACCCTCCTCTGCGGATCGATGTAGAGCACGCTCTCGGCGAGCGCCACCGCCGAGGGCCGCGAGGCGACCATCAGGGTGGTCCCCACGAGGTCCGTCGACGCGAGATTGGTCAGCACCTTGACTTCCGTGGCCGGGTCGAGGGCGGAGGTGGTGTCGTCCAGCAGAAGGAGCGACGGTCTCGTCACGAGTGCGCGCGCGAGGGCAAGGCGTTGCCTCTGGCCGCCCGAGAGGCTCACGCCTCGCTCGCCGAGCGCCGTGTCCAGGCCGTGCTCCAGGTCGAGGAGGAACTCCGCGTCGGCGACCCTCAGCGCCTCGCGCAGCGTCTCCCCGTCCGTCTCGTGACCGAAGGTCAGGTTGAACCTGACCGACTCCGAGAAGAGGAAGGCCTCCTGGAAGACGAGTGCCACCGCACCCGTGGTGACGGACAGCGAACCCGATGCCACGGGCACCAGGCCTGCGATCGCCTCGAGGAGGGTCGTCTTTCCCGAGCCTGTCGCGCCGACCACGGCGACCATCTGTCCCCGTCCCACGGAGAACGTCACGTCACGCAGCACGTCCACCTCGGGGATGTGCCTCAGCAACACACCCTCGGCCCGCACGGCAGGGCCGTCGGCCGCCCGCAGGACGGACGACCGCGGGTCATTCACCAACGGTTCGTCGAGAATGCGCCTCACCCGGTTCCAGCCCGCGTAGGAGTGGGGCAGTTCGGAGAAGACGTACCCGATCAAGCGGAGCGGGACCACGAGGAGCGTGAACAGGTACATCGACGCCGCCAGGTCGCCCACGCTGATGTGCCCGTCCCTCACGCGCACCGCCCCGACCACCAGGAGCGCGAGGTTGCCCACCGAGGGCACCGTGTCGAGCATCATCTCGAACGTCGCGCGCGCACGCATCGCCTTGACGCGCGCGTCCCTCAACCGTCCGGTGATCTCCGAGAGCCGGCCTGCCTCTCGGTCTTCGGCCCCGAACGCCTTGACCACGGTCACTGCCTCGAAGCTCTCGAGCGCTGCCTCGGAGAGGCGTCCCATCTCCTCCTGGGCCCGCGCGAAATGCCTGTCCACCCGGTTCTGGTAGCCGACATTCATGATCACGAGCACCGGGAGCACCACTGCGGCAACCGCACCGAGTGCAGGGTCGAGCACCGCCAGTCCCGCTGCACTCACCACGAGAAGGAGCACGACGGAGCTGCCGTACGGGAGCGGCGCCAGGACCGCCACCGCCGCCTCCACGTCCACCCCGGCCCGGGCCACCAGGTCACCCGTCTGGTGGCGTCGGTGCCACGCGACCGGTTGTTCGGAGTACCGGGTCACCACCTGTGTGGCGAGCCTCTCGGCGACGCCCCATTCCGTCTTCCCGGCGAAGGTCCTGCGGACCACCACCCCGACCGCGCGGAGCAGCGCGATCGACACGATGATGAGGCAGGCCGTGACGACAGCGGAGACGGCCACCTCGCCATCATCGAACCGCTTGATGACGACGTTGTCGATCATCCAGCGCACGCCCAGGGACGACCCCGCCGTGCAGAACGCGAACACGGCCGCCCCCGACACCGCGACCGCGAACGAGCCCGGCTGGAGGCGCACGAGGGACACGATGAGACGGAAACCACGCCGCAGCTGGGACGTGCCGTCAGCTGCCTCCATCTCCACCCGCCTATTGTGGCACCTGTCCCGTTCGGGACACTGGAAGAAACAATGAACCGGACAGACCTCGCACTACTCATCATCCGTTCGGTGTTCGGGGTGTTCATGCTCCTCCACGGTGTCAACAAGATCCGGAGCGGGCTCGGCGGGACGGCCGGATGGTTCGGCTCGATCGGCATGCGGCGCCCGGCTCTCCAGGCGCGCACCGCCGCTTGGACGGAGATCGGTGCTGGCGCTCTCTTCGCTGCAGGTCTGCTGACGCCCCTCGCGGCGGCCGCGATCATCTCGGTGATGTGTGTCGCGATCATCACCGTGCACCTCAAGGTGGGCTTCTTCATCTTCCTCCCGGGCGGCGGCTGGGAGTACTGCGCATCGATCGCGGCGGTGGCCGCTGCGGTTGCCGTCGCCGGACCGGGCAGTGCTTCGCTGGACGATCTGCTCGGATGGACGACCGGCCCTGTCGTCGGCGTCCTCGCCGTTGCTGTCGGCCTCGCCGCGGCCGCGTGCCATCTCGCGCTCTCATGGCGACCGGGGGCAACCCAGTGAACAGGCGTGCCTGGAACGTCGTGAAGGTCCTCGGGCTCGCCTTCATCGCGTGGATGTGGTTCTACGGGTTCGTCCTCGCCCCGAGGGAGAGCATGAACCGCATCGGGGACCCCGCATGGGGAGCCCGTTCGGAGGCCACGTGCGCGGCCGCCAAGGAGGCCCGTGCGGGTCTCGCCGACCTGACGCGCATCGACCCGGACGACCCGGCAGTCCTGCGGAAGAAAGCCGACATCATCGACGCCGCAACAGACACCATCGAGAAGGCTGTCGACTCCATCGAGAAGGACGTCCCCGCAACGGAGAAGGGCAGGGCCCTGGTTCCCGAGTGGATCGCGGACTACCGCACGTACATCCAGGACCGGCGGGAGTACGCGGACGTCCTCAGGTCGGGCAGGATCGCGGAGTTCGGCGAGAGCGTGGAGGAGGGCGTGCCCATCTCCGAGAGGCTGGCCAAGTTCTCGCGCGAGAACCTGATGAAATCGTGCCAGCCGCCGCGTGACCTTCAGGCCTGACGCACGTCCTCCCACTTCCCGTCCCTCAACTGCCTGATGACCCGGGCCGGCGAGCCCACGGCCACGCTGAAGTCAGGGATGTCGGAGGTGACGACAGAGTTCGCGCCGACCACGACGTGGCGCCCTATGGTCACGCCCGGCAGGATCACCGCGCCGTGACCGATCCACGATCCGTCGCCGATGCGGACGGCCCGCTCGGGCTGCGTCTGGAGCGAGATGGGTCGCGTGGGGTCCTCGTACCCGTGGTTCTGGTCGGTCACGTACACGTGGTGACCCGTCCACACGTCGTTGCCGATCTCGACCGAGAAGTGACCCACGATGCCGCTGTTCCTCCCGATGAGACATCGGTCACCGATCACGACGACACGGTCGCTGATGCACTCCTGCCCGGGGACCATCCCCGCCGACAGTGCGACCCCCGGTCCGATCATGGTGTGGCTGCCGATGTGGATGTACTGCTCGTTGAAGATCGTGACGGGCGGCCACATGATGATGCTCCGCTCGCCGAACGAACCGAACCTGCGCCCCCTCGGATCGTCCGGCCCGATGGCCGCCCAGCCGTCGAGTGCCTGGGTCATCCTGGCCCAGAGGAGACCCGCACGACGCCGCATGGCACCACGCTAGCGAGCCTGCTACCCCGCGGTATCGCCACCGCGCACCCATAGCCTCACGGTGTGGAGCAGCAGCAGTCCGGCACGGCGCGCACGAAGATGACGGTCCCGCGGATCCTCGCATCGAAGAACCCCGACGCTCCCCTCGCGATGATCACGGCCTACGACGCGCCGTTCGCGTCCATCGTCGACGAGGCAGGAGTCGACATCATCCTCGTCGGTGACTCCGTGGCGACTGTGCTCGCGGGCCAGAGGACCACGCTGCCGGCCACTCTCGAGGAGATGGAGTACCACGTCCGCATGGTTGCATCCGCCCGCACCAAGGCGCACGTGGTGGGCGACATGCCCTTCGGTTCGTACCAAGCGAGCAACGAGGAAGCAGTTCGTTCGGCTGTCAGGCTGATGAAGGCGGGCGCCGAGAGCGTGAAGCTCGAGGGCGGCGTCAACGTCGCGGACCGCATCGCCGCGATCACCGCTGCCGACATCCCGGTGATGGGGCACATCGGTCTCACCCCGCAGAGCTACCACCGCATGGGGGGCAACCGCATCCAGGGGCGCTCCAGCGGCGAAGGCGCAGGGACCCGCGAGCGCCTCCTTGAGGATGCACACGCCGTCGAGCAGGCCGGGGCGTTCGCCGTCGTGATCGAGGGCGTGCCGTCCTCGCTTGCCGCGGAGATCTCACGGAAGATCCCGATCCCCACCATCGGCATCGGCGCCGGCCCGGGCTGCGACGGCCAGGTGCTGGTGCTCCATGACGTGCTCGGTCTCTCCCCCCGCAAGCTGAGCTTCGCAAAGCCGTATGTCGACCTGCATTCCCTTGCCGTCGGGGCCGTGAGGGAGTACGCACAGGAAGTGCGCTCCCGCACCTGGCCGGACGCGGGGCACAGCTTCGACTGAGGCTGGCCCGGGGTTGGTGAGGCCATGTTGATCGTGCACGGACCCGAGGAACTGCGCGCGTACGTGAGGGGCCGGCGCGCCGCGGGCGGCCAAGTTGCGCTGGTGCCCACGATGGGGGCGCTGCACCGGGGCCACGGGGAGCTCATCCGCGCCGCCGCGAAGGTGGCCGAGAATGTGGTCGTGTCTGTGTACGTCAACCCGCGGCAGTTCAACGTGACCTCGGACTTCGAGAAGTACCCGCGGGACCTGGGGTCAGACGTCGCCGCCGCCGCCGCGAGCGGAGCAACGGTGGTCTACGCACCTGATGACTCCGCGATGTACCCGGCGGGCTTCGACACGACCGTCTCGGTGCGGCGCGTCGCCGCACCGCTGGAGGGGGCGGGCCGCCCGGGTCACTTCGACGGTGTCGCGACGATCGTGGCCAAGCTCCTCAACGCGTGCGAGCCGGACGCAGCCGTGTTCGGCCTTAAGGACTACCAACAGGTCGCGGTGGTGCGGCGCATGGTGCGCGACCTCGACATGGGTGTGCGGATCCTCGCCGTGGACACGGTGCGCGAGACGGACGGTCTTGCCCTCTCCAGCCGCAACGTCAGGCTGTCCCCGCAGGACAGGGCCGATGCGCCCGTCATCCACCGGGGGCTCGTCCGCGCACGGGAATTGCTCGAGCTCGGTGAAGAGGCCAGCACCGCACGCGAGGAGTTCCTCGCTATCGTCGGAGGATCGGGGCGCTCCCGCGTCGAGTACGTCTCGGTCGCCGACCCGGACACGCTCGCCGAGATCGAGGGTCCTGCCCCGCGGGCCGTCATCAGTTGTGCGGTGTGGTTCGGCGATGTGCGCCTCATCGACAACCTGTTGCACGGGGTCCCGGTGACACCGTGAGGGGCATCAGGTCTCGGATCGACCCCTCGCACGAGGAGACTCGGGACGCCTGGCCGCAGTCCCTGTGGAGGGACACGAACCGTCGCTTCCACTTCCAGTCACCTGTGGTCGACCTGGACGCCGACGTCCTCATCGTCGGTGCAGGGTTCACGGGCCTGTGGGCGGCCCACCACGTCCTCGAGCTGGAGCCGGGCGCGAACATCGTGATCGTCGACGCCGTCCAGCCCGGTTTCGGGGCGAGCGGACGCAACGGCGGATGGTGCTCGGCGCTCCTGCCCATGGACCTTGCTGACGTCGCGGAGCGACATGGCACGGGCCCGGCAGTCGCGCTCCAGGAGGAGATGTTCGCCACGGTCGACAGGGTGGGGCAGTTCGTGGCCGACAACGGCATCCAGTGCGGGTGGGCCAAAGGGGGCAGCCTCACCCTCGCCACCAACGGTGCGCACGAGTCACGCCTCCGGCGGCAGGTGTCGGAGGGGCACAGGTTCGTCGGCGCCGGGGACGTGATGTGGCTGGATCGGCGCGAGCTGGAGGAGCGCATCCGCGTCAACGGAGCGGCCGGGGCGATGTACACGCCCCACTGTGCTGCGCTCAACCCGTACAGGCTCGTGGACGGTCTCGTGCAGTCGCTCGTGGGCCGCGGTGTGCGCATCTTCGGGGCGACCAGGGCGGCGAGGTTCGGCAACGGCTTCGTGGAACTCGAGGGAGAATCGGGGCTCGTCTTCGCCACGGCCCGCAACGTGGTGGTCGCGACGGAGGCGTACGCGTCACGGAGCCGTCCCACGCGACGCAGGACGGCACCGTTGTACTCCTACGTCGTCGCGACGGAACCCCTCCCCCGTGAGGTCCTGGACGAAATCGGTTGGCAGGGACGGGAGACCTTGTCCGACGGCCGCTTGATGGTGACTTACGCGCAGCTCACCGCGGACGGACGCATCGTCTTCGGTGGCCGCGGCGCCCCCTACAAGTTCGCGAGCGACATCCACTCCCGACACGACACCAGCAACCGTGTGCACGCCGCGATCGAGGACACCATGCACCAGTTGTTCCCCGCTGTCCGCGACGTGCGTGTCTCACACAGGTGGGGCGGAGCGCTCGGTGTGCCGCGAGACTGGCACTCGGGTGTCTACTTCGACGAGCGGACCCGGGCGCTCCATGCCGGCGGCTACGTGGGTGACGGCGTGGCGCTCAGCAACCTGACGGGGCGCATCCTCGCCCACCGTGTCACGGGTCGTCCCGACAATGTCCTCTCGTTGCCCCTGAACGACCACAGGTCGCGGCGGTGGGAGCCAGAGCCGCTCCGGTGGGCAGGCATCAACTCCGGCCTCGCGCTCACGAGAGTCCAGGACGCGATGGAGGCCCGGACAGGCAGGGAGTCGCGGATCCTGTCCGCAGTGGCACGTCTCTTCTGACGCTCAGCGGTGCAGGCCGGGATCGGACTGGCGCACCCGCAGCCTGACCGTGTACCCGGAATCGCCGCTCAGGATCGCTGACCGTGCGAAGAGCCGGCCCGACTGCCAGTTGCTGAGCCCGAGCTCCGGACGGAGCAGGGCGAACTGTCCGTCGACCCAGCGGGTGAAGCCGTCCCCGACGAAGGGCGCGTCACAGCCGGACCAGACCGCTTCGTGGTCGGCGCCGTCATCGGACACGCAGGACACGATGAACCTGGGGCTGTTCGCGTTGAAGAGGGCGATCGCATCGGCAACTGAGCCGACAAGTTCCACCCGGAACTCAGGGTTCTCTTCCCACTCGAACTCGTGGCCCAGTGACGCAATGTCGGCCTCGGTGACACGGGGCTCCACCACGGTGCCACCGGCGCGCCGCACCTCTATGGGGTCCCTGTGGCGGAAGTGACCCAGTGCCGACGCCGAGGCGTGGACGCGCGCCCTCAGCCCGCGCCGTGCGGCCGCCCTGTCCGCGGCCTCCTCCACGAGCGGCACCAGCTCCGCCGCGCGAGAGAAGGGCAGGCAGATGACATTGAGCGTGTTGCAGACCTTCCGGTCGAGCGAGTGCTCCACCACGGCCGCGAGCCGCTCCGCATCCGCTGACTCCCCGACGATCATCCACGCGCCACCGGTCCCGTGGAGACTCACCGGGGTGCCAGCCTGGCGTGCGATGGAGCCGAGTTCGGCCACTGCCGGCCCGGACCCGCGCGCCACCGCGAGCGACAGGCGCGGATCGGCGAACATGGCCCACCCCGCTGCGTGCTCTGCCGAGTCGAGCAGGCAGACGGCACCAGGAGGGAGGCCCGCCTCCGCGAGCGAAGGCCGCACGATCTGGTCCATCAACGCACGCGCGGTTCCCAGTGCGTCGCTGCCAATCCTGAACGCGACGGTGTTGCCGCCCCTCAGCACTCCCGTCGCGTCCGCAAAGACGTTGGGCCTGCCCTCGAAGACGAACCCGATGACACCCAGCGGGGCCCGGTGCTCCGTGACGTCCCACCCGTCATGGGACACGGTCGACAACTCGGTGACGCCCTCCGGGACATCCCTCCACATCGCGAGGGCCTCGATCATGCCCTCTCTCATCGACTCGGACAGCACCAGCCTGGTCGTGCTGCGGCCGCGCGACCGGGCCGACTCGACGTCATCGGCGTTCGCACTCTGCACGCGCGCGAAGACCGTGTCGTCACCGAGGAGCTCGGCGGCCCTTCGGTAGAAGCGCGTCACGGCTGACTGAGGAACCGACGACATGACACTGAATGCCGCTGACGCCGCGCCCAGAGCCTCGTCCACCACCGCAGACACCTCCGCCGGGATCCTCCGAAGGTGCCCGCCCGACTCGACACCGAGAACCCTGTCCCCCGCCCGCAACGAGGAGGCGAATTCCTCGCTCACGGTGATGAGGGAGGTACCGACCAGGACCCTGTCCCCCGCCCGCAACGTCTGGTCTGCCTTCACGGACCTATTGTGCTACGGATGAGCGACTCTCCCCAGGACAGGCTGTACTTCCGCCAGCTCCTCTCGGGCCGTGACTGGGCCGTCGACGACCCCGTGGCGCGCCAGATGGTCAACTTCGTGTACGCCATCGGCGACAGGGCCACGGGCGAAGCAGTTCTGGTGGACCCCGCCTACGCGGTGCATGACCTGGTCGACATCGTGGAGAATGACGGCCTCAGGGTCACCGGCGTGCTCGCGACCCACTATCACGCGGACCATGTCGGCGGATCGATGATGGGCCACACCATCGAGGGGGTGGCTTCCCTGCTGGAGCGGGTGTCCGTTCCCGTGCACGTCAACAGGAACGAGGTCCCGTGGGTCGCCCGCACCACGGGTCTCGGTGAGGACGACCTGGTCGCACACGATTCCGGCGACATCGTCACGGTCGGCGGCATCGACATCACGCTCGTCCACACCCCCGGGCACACACCGGGCAGCCAGTGCTTTCTCGCCCTCGGTTGTCTCGTGTCCGGTGACACCCTGTTCCTCGAGGGCTGCGGGCGAACGGACCTGCCGGGCAGCGACCCGGCGCTGATGTACGAGAGCCTCAGCATGCTCGCTGGCCTGCCCGACGACACGGTCGTGCTGCCGGGCCACAGGTACTCGGAGGCACCTGCCGCTGCGATGGGCGAGATCCGCGAGACGAACTACGTGTTCCGTCCGCGCTCGCGCGAGCAGTGGATGATGATGTTCGGGCACTGACGCGCGGAACCATCGGGTCTCAGTGGGTCGCGGCCGCGACGATCGCGGCGAGACCGGACATATAGAGCAACGAGAGCACCATCACCCGGAAACGGTCGCCGTCCACACGGTGGGCGACCCGCGAGCCCGCGTACTGGGCGAGAGCCACAACGGGCAGGCAGACCGCCGCGACGACAGCGGGTCGGCGCTCCACCTTTCCCGCCGCCACGAACAGCAACAGCGACACTGCGTTGGAGTACGCGAACACGCGCGAGATCGTCCCGCGGAATCGGGCAGGCTCGTACCCGCGGGCCTGGAGGAGGAACACGAGCGGCGGGCCGTTGGTGGAGACCGATGTGTTGAGCACCCCGCTGACCGCCCCGAGCACGAACTCATCGCGCCTCGACGCGTGCGGCAGGGTGAGCCCCCGGCCCAGCAGGAACGCGGCCACGATCACGACGGCACCGACCGTCGCGCGGAGCACGGAGTCGCTGACGAACACGAACACGGCCAGGCCTGCCGGCATCCCGAGGCATGCCCCCGCGAACAAACGGTTGGCGACCGCCACGTCGGCATGACTGCGCTCCGCCCAGGCCTGGCTGGCGGTCGTGCCCATGGCGAGGAGGGTGGCGATGATGACCGCGTCCCGCGGCGGGACGAAGAGGGACATGAGAGGCACGACGATGAGCCCGAACCCGAAACCGGACACCCTCTGGACGGCCGCGGCCACGGCCACGACCACCAGCACCCCGATCGTCTGTCCGGGCGTCATCAACCCGCCAGGGAATCCACGGCGGCGGCGAACACCCCGGTGTGCAGGTCCACGTCGGCCATCGTGTGGAACGGCGAGAAGAGCGCCATGTTGTGGAAGGGGGTCAGCAGGATGCCCCTGTTGAGGGCGAAAAGGTGCATGTAGGCATCGAGATCGGCGTCACCTGCCGCGGCCGCCTCTGCGCCGTTCCTGGGCGGCGGGCAGAACCAGTACTCGGCGCGGCAACCGAGCCGCTGCACGTGCCACGGCAGTCCGTGGGCCTCGTACCCGGCTCTCACCCCGTCGGTCCATGCCTCGGCAAGCGGGACCATCGTCCCGAAATCCTCAGCCCGCAGCGTGGTGGAGAGTGTCGCCCGGATGGCGGACATCGCGAGCGCATTCCCGGTGAGAGTCCCCCCGACGCCTGACACGTCGACCGAGTGACCCGACATGAGGGACTCGAGGCGCGCCGCGACCTCCGCCGTCATGCCGTAGACCGCCGCGGGAACGCCACCCGCAATCGGCTTGCCGATGACGAAGAGGTCCGGCTCCAGGCCCCACTCGCGGGTGCAGCCCCCGGGGCCGGCACAGATCGTGTGCGTCTCGTCGATGACCAGGAGGACGCCGTGCCTTCGCGTGACCTCACGGACCTCCTCCATGTACCCGTCCTCGGGGAGGACTATCCCGATGTTCGTCAGCGCCGGCTCCATGAGCAGGCACGCAACATCACCGTGGGCAAGTGCGGCGTCGAGCGCTCCGGTGTCATTGAACGGCACGACCCTCGTGGTGAGTGCGGGGTCGAAGGCCGGCCCCACGGCTCCCGGCCTGCTGACGACACGTCCGTCGGCATCCAGCACTGCCAGCGTCTCGTCCACGGTGCCGTGGTAGCACCAGTCAATGACCGCAATGCGCGGACGTCCGGTCAGTGCACGGGCGTAACGCAGCACGAACCTGTTCGCATCGGTCGCCGTCATCGCGAACTGCCACTTCGGCAGGCCGAACCTCCGCGAGAGCTCGCCCGCAACCCAGATGGAGTCGTCGTTCGGGAGCATCGTGGTGATCCCGCGCGAGGCCCGGTGATGAAGGGCGTCCGCCACCTGGCTGAGCCCGTGGCCGGTCATGGCACCGGTGTCGCCCAGGCAGAAGTCCACGTATTCGAGGCCGTCCACATCCGTGAAGCGGGCGCCGTGGGCCTCCGAGAAGAACACAGGGTGGGTCCCTGGCCACCGTGTCATCCACGGCATCGGGACACCGGAGACCAGATTCCTGCCCGCCTGCCTGGCCAGTTCGGCCGAAGCGGGGTGCCGGGAGGCGAACAGGTCGAGTTCCTCCCTGTGGCGACGGGCCAGGACGTTTCTGTCAATCATCTGAATCGCCCAACCCTATGCCACATTGTCCGCGGGGGCGGAGGATGGGCGGCGCTGGACCCAACAAAGACAAGGACTTCGTCTTTACATTTCGTACACTTTCCCCGTGGCCACGACGACGCACCCGACGGATCTCAGGGTCAATGGTGCGCGCCTGATGGACCGCCTGATGAGCCTCGCGGAGATCGGCGCCATTGACGGCGGCGGCTGCGCCCGGCTCGCACTCACCGACTCCGACAGGGACGGCCGCGACCTGGTCGTCTCGTGGATGCGCGACCTGGGCCTGGAGGTCACGGTCGACGCGGTCGGGAACGTCGTCGGGACGTGGAATGTCGGCAGTGGTGCTGCTGTGATGACCGGCTCGCACATCGACACCGTGCGCACCGGGGGCAAGTTCGACGGGAACCTGGGTGTCCTGGCGGGCCTCGAGGTCATCCAGGCCGTCCAGGAGAGCGGCTGGACTCCCCCGCGACCGCTCGCGGTCGCGTTCTTCACGAACGAGGAGGGCGCACGATTCGCGCCGGACATGATGGGCTCCCTCGCCTACGTCGGCGGGATCGGCGTGGAGGAGGTCCTCGGAACGGTCGGGATCGACGGGAGCAGGGTCGGTGACGAACTGCTGAGGATCGGGTATGCGGGCCCGACACCGTGCCCGGCTGCAGCCCCCCACGCGTTCGTGGAGCTCCACATCGAGCAGGGACCGGTGCTCGAGATCGAAGGGTCCGTCATCGGGGCGGTCACGGGCGTCCAGGGCATCAGCTGGCAGGAGGTCACCATCGAGGGCCAGTCCAACCATGCCGGCACGACCCCGATGTCGATGCGGCACGACCCCGCGTATGTCGCGTCAGCGATCGCGGTCTTCCTGCGCGACCTCGCGGGAAGGTACGGCGGGAACCAGGTCTGCACGGTCGGCAAGATCGACCTCCATCCGAACCTCGTGAACGTGGTGCCCGCCCGGGCCGTGCTCACGCTCGACGTGCGCAACACCGACGAGGGACTCCTCCAGCAGGCCGAGACCGAGATATCTGCACACCTGGAGGCCCTCGCCGCGGAGGAGGGCGTGACGATCACATCCCGCCCGCTCGCCCGTTTCGAGCCCGTCGTGTTCGCGGAGAGGGTCGTGTCCCTCGTCGAGGCAGTCGCGGACAGGCACGGCCTGACGTGCATGCGCCTGCCCAGCGGAGCAGGCCATGACGCACAGATGCTCGCGAGGGTCTGCCCCACGGGCATGGTCTTCGTCCCGAGCCACAGGGGCATCAGCCACAACCCTGCGGAGCACACCGACACGGCCGACCTGGTGGCCGGATGCGACGTGCTCCTCCAGGTGATGCTGTCACTCGCCACGGAGGAGGATCAATGAGCAGGGTCATCACGGTCGGGGCGGCCCAGCTCGGCCCCATCCAGAGGTCCAATGACCGAGCGTCGGTCGTCGCACGCCTCGTCGCACTGCTCCGCCAGGGCGCCGCCGCAGGGTGCGACCTGGTCGTCTTCCCGGAACTTGCGCTCACCACCTTCTTCCCCAGGTGGTTCGTTGACGACATCACCCAGGCCGACCATTGGTACGAGACGGAAATGCCCTCGGCCGTCACGGCACCGCTCTTCGACGAGGCGAAGAGATTGTCCGTGGGATTCTGTCTTGGGTACGCAGAGATGACACCCGAGGGCAGGCGGTTCAACACCCAGATCCTCGTCGCGAAGGACGGCGCCACCGTGGCCAAGTACCGCAAGGTGCACATCCCGGGCCACGAGCACCACGAGCCCGACCGGCCCTTCCAGCACGCGGAGCGCTACTACTTCGAGCCCTCCATGGAGGGCTTCGGCGTGTGGCAGGCGTTCGGCGGACGCATGGGGATGATGATCTGCAACGACCGTCGCTGGCCGGAGACGTACAGGGTCATGGGACTGAAGGGCGTGGAGATGATCCTCTGCGGCTACAACACGCCGATCCACTACGTGCCGGACCCCAGCCAGGACATCCTCCAGGGATTCCACAACGCGCTCGTCATGCAGTCCGGTGCGTACCAGAACGGCACCTGGGTGGTGGGTGTCGCCAAGGCAGGCGTTGAGGAGGGCGTCGACAGCCTGGGCCAGAGCATGATCGTCGCGCCGTCCGGGCAGATCGTGGCGCAGACACTGTCCACTGACGACGAACTCATCACCGCCCGCTGCGACCTCGACTGGTGCCGACGGTACAAGGAGACGCTCTTCGACTTCGACCGTTACCGCAGACCCGAGGTGTACGGCCCGATCACCGGACAGCGCGGGGTCGTCCTGGACTGACATGGGAGCGACCACCCACGGGCTCGTGTGCGCCCACCACCACCTCTACTCGACCCTGGCACGGGGCATGCCGGCGCCACCGCGCACACCGACCGGTTTCATGGAGATCCTCGACCAGGTGTGGTGGAGGCTCGATGCCGCTCTCGACCTGGAGATCATCAAGTGGTCCGCGATGCTCGGTGCCGCCGAGGCCCTGATGTGCGGCACGACCGCGATCATCGACCACCACGAGTCGCCGAACGCGATAGAGGGTTCGCTCGACGTCATCAGGGATGCGTGCTCGGCCGTCGGCGTGAGGACGAACCTGTGCTACGGCGTCACGGACCGGTGGGACGGTGGTTCCCTCGAGCCGTCCGTTGAACCGACCACGAAGATGACCGACGCGGCGCGGAGGGGTCTGCTCGAGAACGAACGCTTCCTCCGCGGCGGAGGGCGCGGCATGGTGGGCGTGCATGCGGCCTTCACATGCGGAGACGAGACGTTGGAGGCTGCCGCCGCGCTCGCGGGCGACCTCGGGACCGGCGTGCACATCCACGTGGCCGAGGGCACCGAGGACTCAGGGGCAGGTGCCCGCCTCGAGCACCTTGCAACGGACGATTGGCTGCTCGTCCACTGTGTCCACCTGGACAGGCCGCTGCGCGGGACGATCGCGCACAACCCGCGCTCGAACATGAACAACGCCGTCGGGTATGCAGCGCCGGCAGGGCACCCGAACGACGTCGTCCTCGGGACCGACGGAATCGGGGCCGACATGGCCGAGGAAGCCAGGGTTGCGTACGCCCGTCTGCGCGAGCACGACGTCACCGCGTCCCCGGAGACCGCGTTCGGGTGGCTGTCGAACGGCGAGGTCTTCTTCCCCGAGGTCCGCAACGACGTGGTCGAGTGGAACTACGACCATGCCGACAGCCCGTGGCACGCGGCGTTCACGCCGGGTCTCAGGGCCGTGAATGTGACCGTTGACGGGGTGCAGGTGGTCAGGGACGGCCGGCCCACCCTGTTCGACATCGACGAGATCCGCCACAAGGCTGCCGAGGCCACCGCGACGCTCCATTCCAGACTGTGAGAGAAGGCAACGCATGACAGTGATGACACCCAGGAACCTCGCGGACGCCGCCGCAATGGCCGCGGCGAATCCCGGGGCGCATCTCCTGACCGGCGGCACCGACTTCATGGTTGAGGTCAACTTCAACCACCGTAAGCCCGCGGACGTGATCTCGCTCTCGCGCGTCGAGGAGCTCAGGCAGTGGTCAGTCGACCGCTCCGCAGGGACGGTGTTCATCGGTGCGGCTGTCGTGTACGCGGACATGGAGAAGGGTGAGCTCGCCGGGCTCGTGCCTGCGCTCGCCGAGGCCGCACGCACGGTCGGCTCGCCTCAGATCAGGTCGGCCGGGACCCTCGGCGGGAACCTCGGCACCTGCTCCCCTGCCGGTGACGGGCTGCCGGTGCTGGCGGCACTGGACGCTGTCGTCCACCTCTCCTCCGCGGACGGGGACCGTGCGTTGCCGTTCACGGACTTCATGACCGGCCCGAAGCGAAATGACAGGCGTCCCGGCGAGATCATCACCGGCGTGACCGTGCCTGTTGCGGACGGTTTCCAGGGTTACGCGAAGGTCGGCGTCCGCAACGCGATGGTGATCTCGATTGCGTCAGCCTGCCTTGCCGTCCGCTCAGGGCGCGTCAGCATCGCGCTCGGGTCTGTCGGGCCGACCGTCATCCGGGCGACGGCCGCCGAGGAGTGGCTGTCGACCGCGGGCTCTCCCCACGAGGAAGTCGCCCGCGAGTTCGGCGCCAGGGTCGCCGCCGAGGCCCGCCCCATCGACGACCACCGTTCCACGGCCGCCTACCGGCGACACGCGGTCGCGGTCATCAGCACGAGACTGCTCGAGAGGAGCACAGGAAGATGAGCACGAACGAGATCTACTCGCTCACGGTCAACGGCCAGGCCCACGAGGTGAAGGATGCATGGGTCGGCGAGAGCCTCCTGTACGTCCTCCGTGAGCGCCTCGGCATGCCCGGCGCGAAAGGCGCGTGCGAACAAGGCGAGTGCGGCAGCTGCACGGTGATCATGGACGGGAGCGCTGTCTGCAGCTGTCTCGTTCTCGCCGCGGCGGCGGTGGGCCGCGAGATAGCCACTGTGGAGGGCCTCAACCCCGACGGATCGCTGACCGACGTGCAGCAGGCCTTCATCGAGGAGGGCGCGGTCCAGTGCGGTTTCTGCACACCAGGGCTGGTGGTCGCGGTCCACAAACTGCTCGAGGAGAACCCTGACCCGGCGGAGATGGACGTGAAGGAGGCTCTGTCGGGCAACATCTGCCGGTGCACCGGCTACGGGAGGATCTTCGCGGCCGTGGACGCCGTGGTCGCCGTGCGCAAGGGGGCCGCGCGATGAGCACCACAAGGACACGTCGCGACGTCCTCGGACAGAGCGCACTCCGTCCCGACGGGGCGGCGAAAGTCCGCGGCGAGTTCGCTTTCTCGTCCGACATGTGGGCCGAGGGGATGCTCTGGGGCGCGACACTCCGCTCGCCGCACCCGTATGCACGGGTCATCTCGATCGACACGTCTGCTGCGCTCCTCGTCCCCGGCGTCTCCGCGGTCCTGACGGCCGACGACGTCCCCGGGCAGCTCACGTACGGGCTCATCTCCGAGGACCAGCCGGTGTTCGCCCGCGGATTCGTGCGCTACATGGGCGAGCCCGTCGCCGCCGTCGCGGCGGACCACCCCGAGACCTGCAGGCGCGCCCTCGCCGCGATCACCGTGGAGTACGAGGTGCTGACACCGCTCCACGACCCGGAGAAGGCCCTCGACCCCGCGGTCCCGTCGGTGCACCCCGACGGCAACGTGTTCCGCACGCAGCGCATCGTCCACGGCGATCCGTCCGTGCGCGGTGACGTGACGGTGGAGGGCACCTATGTCATCGGCATGCAGGACCAGGCCTTCCTCGGCA
>Ga0315902_10005978_pt1 | contig 17007 bp, 6 predicted proteins | sample LakEriMetagenome_9_FD_203523 | JGI IMG/M metagenome (GOLD analysis project Ga0315902, IMG submission 203523) | Freshwater fungal communities from buoy surface, Lake Erie, Ohio, United States - Buoy 12 MA117 | ecosystem: Environmental > Aquatic > Freshwater > Lake > Lake biofilm | place: USA...
GATTTCCGGCTCACCGACGTCCACGGCAAGGTCGTGAAGGGCATCCTCGCCTGACCCGATGGCTGCCCGACGAGCCCAAGGGGTCGGTCCTCACGATTGACACAAAAGGTGCCACACCTGCCTATCCGTATCCCGTGTGACCGACGGATGTCTCTGGGGGCGGCCATGGCCCCCGACTTGTGTCAATAGTGAGGACCGACCCCTTTGGTGGGTTGTTGTCGAGGACGGGGTGGGGATAGGGTGGTTGGATGATCCTCGTCCGATGGCTGGTGGTGTGGGTGGGTGTCTGGTGGGTGGGCGTGGCGGCTGCGGGCCAGCGGCCCAATGTGGTGATTCTCCTGGCCGATGACCTGGGCATCCAGGACTTGGGCTGCTTCGGGCGCCGGGAACACCGCACGCCGCATCTGGACCGGTTGGCCGCCGAGGGCGCGCGCTTCACGCAGGCCTATGCGGCGGCCTCCGTCTGCTCGCCATCCCGCGCGGCGCTGCTGACGGGCCTGAGCCCGGCCCGCCTGCGGATCACGACCTTCCTCAATGGCCGCTCCGACCGGGCGTCGCATCGGCTCCTGGGAGCTCCGATCGAGCGGGGATTGCCGGCCGGGGCGACGACGCTGGCCGAGGCGCTCCGGGCCCGGGGCTACCGGACCGCCGCGGTGGGCAAGTGGCATCTCGGCGGGGCGGGCAGCCTGCCCACCGACCGCGGCTTCGCGGAATACACCCCCGGCCGGTCGGATCCCGGGCCCGAGTCGCCGCTGGGCGGCAAGGGCGAGTTGGGCCAGGCCGACGCCGCCGTGGACTTCATCCGGCGCAGCAAGGGCCAGCCCTTCCTGCTGTACGTGGCCTTCGACACCCCGCACATCCCCTTGGCCGCGCCGGCCGGGGCGGTCGCCGCCAGGGCCGCCGGCAGCCCGACGGTGTTCCACCCGGCCTATGCGGCGATGGTCGAGTCGCTCGATGCCGCCTGTGGCCGGATCCTGAAGGCCCTCGACGAGGCCGGGGTCGCCGGCGACACGCTGGTGGCCTTCGCCTCCGACAATGGCGGACTGCACGTCTCCGAGCTCAGCGAGTCGCCGCCGACGCACAACTCGCCCTTCCGGGCCGGCAAGGGCCATCTCTACGAGGGGGGGATCCGCACCCCGCTCGTCGTCCGGTACCCGGGCCGGATCACCGCGGGCCGCACCATCCCGGAGCTGGTGGTGCTGGGCGACCTCATGCCGACGATCTGCGCGCTGGCAGGGGCTTCCGGTCCGACCGCGGCCGACTTCCAGGACCTGTCGCCCTTGCTGTTCGAGGGCAAGGTCCTGTCCGCCCGCCCGCTCTTCTGGCACCAGCCGCATTACATGAACCAGGGCGGCCGACCCGCCGGGGCCGTGCGCGAGGGCGACTGGAAGCTCCTCGAGCACTACGAGGATGGGCGTCTGGAACTTTACCGCCTGTCCGACGACCCGGGAGAGACCCGGGACCTCGCCGCCGCCGAGCCGGACCGCGTGGCCGCGCTGCGGGGGCGCCTCGAGGCCTGGCGCCGGTCGGTCGGTGCCGAGCCGCTGCGGCCCAACCCGGACTTCGACCGGGCCGCCTGGGACCGCTGCCACCAGCGGCTCGATGTCACCCGGTTGGCCCCGATGGCCACCTCCGAGGCGATGCGGGCCGGGCTGGCCGACTGGCGCCGGGCGATGGACGACCCGTCGCGCGGGGGCGTCCACAGCCTGGTCTTCCTCGAGGCCCGCGACGCGAAGGTCTCCGGCGAGAAGCTCCTGTACGAGAAGCCGCCCCACAAGGACACCCTCGGCTACTGGGTGAATCCCGCCGACACGGCCTCCTGGACCTTCACCGCGCCGAGGGCCGGCCGCCACCGGGTCACCGTCCTGCAGGGCTGTGGCCGCGGCCAGGGCGGGTCGGTGGTGGCCCTTGAATGCGGCGACTCGCGCCTGGAGTTCACGGTCGAGGAGACCGGGCATTTCCAGCGCTTCGTGCCCCGCGAGGTGGGCCTGCTCACGCTGGCCGCCGGCACGAACACGCTGCGGGTGATCCCGGTCCGGAAGGCCCACGCCGCGGTGATGGACTTGCGCCGCGTCATGCTCGAGCGGATGGACTGACGCGACGGACGAGGGCCCTGGATCCATGACCTCTGCCGGCGACCCCGACCCGTGAACCCGAACCCGCCACGCCTCCGGTATCTGGAGGTCCTGACGTTGGGCTACCTGGGGTGCCTGGCCTTGGTGCTGCTCTGGAGGCGCGGGGCCGCCGGCCCGGGGTGGTGGGCGTGGCTCTCGATCGACGGGGCGATCGCCGCGGCCATCCTCCAGGGGGCCCGGGCGGCCGGTCCACGGTTGGCCGGTCCGAGCCCGGGTGGCCTCCGGGGTTGGGTCGCCGACCTGTACCCGCTGCCGCTGTTCATCCTCCTGTACCGGCAGAGCGAGGCCCTGAACCGGACCTTCTTCGCCGAGCCCCTCGACCCCGCCTTCTTCGCCCTGGAGGCCCGGCTGTTCGGGTTCCAGCCAAGCCTGGCCTTCGCCGAGCGCTTCCCGGCCACCGCGCTGGCCGAGGTGTTCTATGCGGCGTACTTCGCCTTCTATCCCCTGATCCTCGGCTTCGGGGCGTGGGCCATTGCCCGCGACCGGGAGGATGGCCGGCGCTTCCTGGGCACCTTGGCCACGGTCTTCTACGCCTGTTATGGGTGCTTCCTGATGTTCCCGGTGGTGGGTCCACGCATCCTGGACCTCGGGGGCTTGTCCCCGCAGGTGCTGGCCGGGTTGGGCCTGACCGGGGTGACACCCATGCCTCCGACCACTCAGGCCGGCCCCTTCGCCCGCCTGATGTCGGTCATCTACGAGGTGTTCGAGGGCGCCGGCGGGGCCTTTCCCAGCAGCCATGTGGCGGTGGCCTGCCTGGTGCTCCGGGAGGCGTTCGTCCGGCGGTTGGCCCTGAGATGGTTCCTGGCCGTCCCGGTGGCTCTGCTCTGCCTGGCCACGGTGTACGGCCGCTACCACTACGCCTGCGACGTCGTGGCCGGGTTGCTGGTGTTCTGGCCGCTCGCCCGGGGTGCCGAGTTCCTCCAGGCGGCCTATGGACGCCGAGGGTGCCCGTCGGCCGATCCTCCGATTTCCCGCCCGTAGAGCCGGTAGCGCTGGACCTCCACGCCATCGAACACGGCCACCATCTGCTGGACGGCCCGATTGTCCTCGAGGATCCACGAAGCCTCGCACCGTTCGAAGCCCAGCCGCCGCGCCGCCGCGAGCGTCTCGGCGAACATCATGCCCTCGATGCCCCGTCGCCGGTGCGGGCTGCTCACCCCGAGGGCGACCAGGCGGAAACGCCGGGGCCGCCGCCATCCCAGGAGCACCGGCAGGGCCGGCAGGAGCGCCGGCCGCAGCAGTTCCCCCCGCAGCGGTCCCAGCACCTCGTTGACGTCGGGGATCGCCAGCAGCAGCCCCGCGGGCTGCCCGGACGACTCGGCCAGCCACACCAGGCCCTCGACCAACAGGGGCTTGAGCCGTTGCGCCAGGAAATCGATCTCCGGCCCGCTCATGGGCACCGCCGACCAGTTGCGTTCCCAGGCCTCGTTGTAGATGGCCTTCAGCGCTGGCAGCATCCGGGCGAGGTTCGATCGGGTGACGGCGGTCAGGCGGACCTCGGGCGCCCGGCGCCCGGCGGCCTTCCGGAACCGATCCAGCCGCTCGATCGGGCTCCTGGCCAGGTCGATGTCGTACACCAGCAGGTCCTTGGCCTTGACGAACCCCGCGGTCTCGACCAGGCGCGGCAGGTGCGGCGGGGTGTGCGGCATCATCACGCTGTTGGCGCGCTCGAATCCCGAGACCAGCAGGCCGCACTCCTCGTTGATGTTGGGGTTCATGGGCCCCAGCAGGTGCCGGCACCCCTCTGCCCGCGCCCAGGCGGCCACCGTGTCGAACAGCGCCCCGGCCGCCTCGGGATCGTCCTCGCACTCCAGGTAGCCGAAGAAGGCCGTGCCGGGGCCGTGGGTGCGCTGGTGTTCGTCGGAGACGATGCCGGCGATGCGGCCCACCGCGCGCCCGTGACGCTCGGCGATCCACAGGCGCCGTCGCGCCTGCGACCAGAAGGGATTGGCCGAGCCGAGCACGCCCGTCACCTCGAGGCGCAGCGGCAGCACGCACGCGGCCTGGGCGCCCGAGATGCCCACCATGACCCGCCAGAAGCGGTCCAAGTCCCGGGAGGTGTCTCCGAGTTCGCGGACCTGGATGGTTGGGCTCATGGGGGTGCGGGAGCGGGCCAGAGCATCGGACCCGTCCGGATTTCAGCAAGCTCTCCGAGGGTACTGGTCCGTGGGCGGTGGGTCACGCCCCCGGGAACGGGGCCGTCCTTTCTGGGAGTGCCGGGCGTCGTCCCGGGGGCAGTTCCGGGTCGCATGAAAAAGTTCATCCCGGATGGCCCCCGGAGGGTCATGAAATCCGCTGGTTGGATGGCCGGGAGTCGTGTCGGAAGGCAGTGCGCCATCCAACCACCGGTGCCGAGGAACCATTTTGGGGAAGATCGTGGCAAGATATGCAAAATGCGTACGGAAACATCCTTTGCAACTCATGAGCGGATGCCCTCATGCTCCCTACCAAGTCGGTCAGCTTGTAACCGCGCCTTTCCCGTGATCCTGCGTCTGTCCCACGTGCGTTCCGTTGGTGAACTTCCCGGAGTGCCGCTTGCCTTGCTGTTGGCGGGATTCGTGGCCCTCGGCGCCGACTCCTCTCCGAAGCCCTCGGGAAGGCCGAAATCTGCCGTGCAGGGCGGTGCGGCCCCAGCGTCCGGTCAGGTCTCCTACCAGGGACGTCTCGCGGACGGAGGCAATCCGGCCTCAGGTTCCTACGATCTCCAATTCCGGTTGTTCGATGCCGCCTCGGCAGGCAATGCCGTGGGTGGGGTCATCCAGCAGACGCTGAGTGTTCAAGGCGGTGTGTTTTCGACCTCCCTGCCGCTGGAGCCCTCGTCGTTCCCCGGGGCCGACCGGTGGATCGAGGTGCGCGTTCGGCCCACGCCGGCGGAGGGTTCGGCGATGCCTGAAGACGCGGCGCCCTTTGCGATCCTCGAGCGCCAGCGCATCCAGGCGACGCCCTACGCCTTCCGGGCCCTGTCGGCGGCCACCGTCGAGTCCGTGCCCCTCCAGAGCCTGCCGCCGAGCGTGCCGGTCCTGGACGCCGGGGGGCGTTTGGCCATCAACCTGATCCCGGAGGGCATCGCCCGGACCAACTCCGTGGGCGATCTGGGCTTGGCCTTCCAGTCGGCCCTTCAGGCCACCAACGCGGTCAATCTCGCCGCCATTGCGGTGCTCGACCAGCGCCAGACCGGGCTCTCGAATGCCGTCGGGGCGTTGCAGGACGGCCAATCGAGCCAGGCATCGCGCCTGGCGGTGCTCGAGTCTCAGCAGGTCGTCCAATCCAACTCGGTGGCGGCGTTGGTCCAGACGGTGGCCGGGCTCACCAACGCCCTGGCGACGCTCGAACGCCGGATCGATGACCTCACCCAGACCAACGCCCTGCTCCAGCAGTCGCTGGAGGTGGCGTCGGCGCCGACGCGGTCGGGCTGGATGGCCGCCTCGACCTTGCCGGCCGATCCGGGCCTGGTGACCAATGGTTTTGCGGTGGTCTCCTCCGTCCCCGCGCCCGGGTGGCTGCCGATTTCGACCTCCGGCATGCCCACGGCCCGTTCGGCGGCGGCCTCGGTCTGGACCGGGCAGGAATGGATCGTCTGGGGCGGCAAGGTGGCCGGTCAGTTGCCGGTGGCCAACGGAGCCCGCCTGCGGCCCGACTTGGATTCCTGGACCGAAATCCTCCCAATCGACGCACCGACGGCACGCAGCGGCCATACGGCTGTCTGGACCGGGACGCAGATGATCGTCTGGGGAGGATTCGGATCGGAGGGAGCCCTCGCCACCGGCGGCAGATACACCCCGCAGCCCCAGGGCTGGACGTCGGTTTCGACGGTCGGGGCGCCCTCGGCGCGCAGCGGTCACGCCGCCGTCTGGACCGGCAGCCGGATGATCGTCTTCGGCGGGCGCAATTCGGGTGGCCTCCTGGGCGATGGCGCCGCCTACGATCCGGTGGCCGACCAATGGTCGGCCCTGCCGGCCACCGGAGCCCCGAGCCCGAGGTTCGGTGCCACCGCCTTTTGGACGGGTTCGGCGCTCCTGGTTTGGGGAGGCGACGGCGAGAATGCCGGTTCCGGTGCGGTATTGGCCTTCGCGACGGATGGCACGGCGAGCCCCGCCGGTTGGCAGCCCATGGCCACCGCCTCGGCCCCTTCGGCTCGCAGGGGGGCCGCGACGGCCTGGGATGGTCGGCGCCTCTATGTCTGGGGCGGTCAAAGCCCCCTCGGGGGCACGCTGTCCGATGGCGCGGTCTGGGATTCCCAATCGAACTCCTGGTCCGGCTTGGGAGCCTCCGGTGCCCCCACTTCCCGATACGATGCCGCAGGCGTCTGGACGGGCGAAGAATTTGCCGTTTTCGGCGGTTCGGGCCAATCCGGACCGCTCGCCACCGGGGCTGCGTGGAGTCCTGCGACCGGGACTTGGCGTCCCTTGCCCGCACAGGTGTCCACCTCGGCCCGCACGGCTCCCCTCTCGGCTTGGACCGGCTCACAATGGTTGGTCCACGGCGGCCTGACCGCCACGGGGGCCCCGGTGGCCGATCCTCAGCGCCTCGAGGTCCGCCCGACCTGGTTCCTCTACCGCCGCAGCGCCCTGCCTTCGTCAACCCCGCCGCTGACCCCGCCATGATCCGACTCCCGTCCCTCCTCCGGCATCTTGCCTCCCCGCTGCGGGCGGCCTTGGTCCTTGGCCTCGTCGCGCTTCTGCCGGCCTCCGCCCAGTGGATCACCCAGACCAACCAGCTCAAGGCGGGTTGGAATGCGGTCGCACTCTTCGTGGATGCCGGTCACGCCCCCATCTCCGACGTCATGCCGGCCGATGGCTCCATCGAGGAGGTATGGCTCTGGAAACCCTCATCCACCCAGCAGTTCATCGACAGCCCGCAGTTGCCCACTGGCACCGGCTCGCAGTGGTCCAAGTGGACCTTCAACCTGGGGCCCTCTTCCGAGCTGCAGCGCCTCATCCCCAACGCGTCCTACTACGTCAAGGTGAAGGACTCGGCCACGACCTACTCTTGGCTACTCAAGGGCAAGCCCGTGGCTCCCCAGTACACATGGACCAGTTCGGGCCTGAACTTCATCGGGTTTCCCGTGCCGGACGGCAACATGGGCTACGAGCGCTTCTTCCAGCCGGCGCCTTCGCTGCTGGAGACGGCCGAGATCTACCGCTCTCCGGGCGGGGCCTTCGGTTCGGGCAACCCGGCGCGGGTCTTCGACACCGCGCGCACGGTGTTCACCCGAGGCGAAGCCGTCTGGATGCGCGTGGCCGCCGGCTACAACCGGTATTTCGGGCCTTTCGAGGTCAACTTGGCGGGCAACCGGTCGATCCAGTTCGGCAAGTCCGGCACCCAGGCCAGCTTCCGTATCCGCAACCGGTCCAATTCCACGAACGTCATCAGGTTGCAGGTGCTGCCCTCGGAATCCGCCCCCGGCGGCCAGACGCCCATCGTGGGGTTGCCCCCGTTGATTCTCCGGGGTGACTTGGACCCCGCCACCTTGAAGCACACCGCAATTCCTCTGTCCACCAACGAGGTTGCCGATGCGGCGGATCCTGAGGATCCCGCGGATCCCGACGGGGTGGGCTGGACCTTGCCCCCGCAAGGTCGGCCGGGTTCCGATGTCCAGGTGGTGCTGGGCATCGCGCGTGATCAGCTGGCCGGCAAGCCGGGTGACATGAGCGCCTGCATCCTCAGGATCACGGATGCCGCGGGTTTGCTTCAGGTGGACCTGGGTGTCAGTGCGATCACGGGAGAGACCTCCGGCCTCTGGGTGGGTGAGGCTCGTGTCACTCAGGTGGTCCAGTATCTCAAGACCTTTGAACGGGATCCCGTGGGCAATCCCGTGGTGAGCCTCACGGAAAATGGAGGGGCCTATTCCGTCCTGATCACCAATGAAGTGGCTGGCGGGGTGAGCCGCCCCTTCCCGATGCGACTCATCGTCCACAACGACGGAACCAATTCCGTGCTCCTGCAGCGGGTGTTCCTTGGCCTCGATCCCCGGACCAACGCCATCGTCGCCACCCAGCAGCGCTTTCTCCACCCGGCCCAGCTCGGCTCGGCCCGGCGCATCTCGGCAGCCCACCTGCCTTGGTCGGCCCAGAACATCCCGTGGCCCATGACGCTCACCGGCAACGTGTCCCGCGTGGAGATCTCGACTCCTTACGACAGTCCATCGGTGAACCCTTTCATCCACCAATACCATCCCGACCACGACAACCTGAACGCGTCGTTCAGTCAGGTGCTCCCGAAGGGCAAGGAGTCGTACTCCGTCAAGAGAACCCTTTGGCTCAGCCAACAGTCGGCTGGGTTCGACTACCAAAGTCGGACTTCCGGATCGCTCGACCGCAACGGGGTGTACGACGAGACCATCGAGATCGGTGGCTCGGGCTCCAATGCCCGGACCTTCCGGGTTCTGGGCACCTACACCCTCAACCGCATCAGCGACCTTCCGACCCTGACCCGTTGAACGGACCCAACCCACCCACTCCTTCCTTTCTGTAGCCACCTCCAACCCCAGACGCTATGACCCAGTCCCTCCAGAGCCCGTTCTTCCTGCGGATTCCCGCCACGCCGATTGGCCGGGGCAGGATGGCGGCAGTCCTCGCGGTGTTGCTCGGCCTCTTCGCCGGCCTCGCTCAAGCCCAGAACGGCTTCCCGCCCAGCCTGATGTCCTATCAGGGTTTCCTGGTGGATGCCAATGGCAACGCGCTGGCACCGAGCAGCCCGCAGAACTTCTCGGTGGTCTTCCGCATCTACGGTTCCTCCTCGGGCACCGACAGGCTGTGGACCGAGGCCCAGACGGTGACCATCGACAAAGGCAACTTCTCGGTGGTGCTGGGTGAGGGTGGGTCCGAGGGGAGCGAAATCCGGCCCGACTTGGCGACCGTCTTCAACTCGAACAAGGCGTCGGATCTGTACATCGGCATCACCGTCAAGGGGGTGAGCAATTCCGAGATCCTGCCGCGCCTGAGGTTGTTGACCTCGCCGTACGCCTTCCTGGCGCGGACGGCCAACAGCCTTGCCGGAAGCGACGGGGCGGCTCTCATCAATTCCTCGGAGGGACGTCTGCGCATCGGCCAGGCGCTCCAGAGCACCGGGGGCAACAATCGTGGGGCCAACGCCGTGGATCTTCAGGTGGCACGCCAGATCACCGCCCCCGGTCAGGTGGCCAGTGGCGCGACCAGCGTCATCGCAGGCGGACAGAACAACACCGCGTCCGGTGAATTGGCGGTCATTTCCGGTGGCGGCGGATCCACCGCCTCTGGCCGCGGATCCGTGGTCGGTGGCGGCGAGAACAACACCTCGTCGGGCCAATATGCCACCATCCCGGGTGGCCAGAACAACCTCGCCAGCGGCAATTATTCGTTCGCGGCTGGTCGTCGCGCCCGGGCGACGCATTCGGGCAGCATCGTCTTCGGGGACAGCAGCGACGCCGACAAGAATTCCAGCGGCGACAACCAGTTCCTCATCCAGGCCGCGGGCGGTGTGGGCATCAACTCGGTCCCGGCTTCCGGGGCCGCCCTCACGGTTTCCGGCAAGCTGAAGGCCGGGAGCGGCGAGTTCGATTCGATCACCGTGGCCACCGTTTCCGCCACTTCGGTCTCCGGGTTTGGCACGGTGCCTGTCGGGGGGATCATCCTCTGGTCTGGAGCCGACAATGCCGTTCCCGCCGGATGGGCGTTGTGCAATGGCCAGACGGTCAACGGTCGGACCACGCCCAACCTTCAAGGCCGGTTCGTGATCGGGTCGTCGTCGGGTCGAAGCGTCGGTACCACCGGCGGTGCCGAGTCGGTCACCCTGACCGTCAACCAATTGCCGGCACACAATCACGTTGTATCCGGCAACACCAGTTCGTCAGGGGCCCACACCCATCCGTTCCGGACTTTCCACGCCAATTTCAAACATTCGGGCGGCGCCAGCGAGGGATCCACCAAGGATGACGGGGATGGTTCGTTCACCGATGACAATGCTGTTCAGTCGGCGGGTGCCCACACCCACTCCATCAACCTGACGTCCCAGTCCACCGGTGGTGGCCAAGCCGTGGGCATCCTGCCTCCGTTCTACGCGATGGCTTACATCATGCGGGTCCAGTGATCGCGGTCTCACCCTCGGTGGACTTCCAAGCGACTGTTGCCATGAAAATCCTTCCGCTCTTCCGGTTCCTGGGTCTGGTCCCGGTGCTGTCGGCGAATCTGCTGGGACAAGCCTTTCCCAAGGAACCCTTGGAGCTGCGACAGTCCTCGGCGACAGTCAATTTAAGTTCCTATCGGGGGGTACCCCTGTCCAACGTCCGCAACGCCCCCGGCGGCTCCGATGGTCGGGCGCCTGCCGTCGGCAGCCAGTTGCCTCCACTCCCTGCCGGGGCTCCGACGGTCCAGCAGTACCAATCGGTGATGAGCTTCGGCGGTGGGGTGCGGATCAGTGGGCCCGCCACCAGTCCGCCGTCCCTCGACACCAACCGAAGCCTGGTGGCCAATGCGGTCAGTTTGAATCTGCCGCGGTTGGGCGGATCCAGTCCTACCCATGTGCTCCTGCGGGCCCGCATCGGCAGCCCGGTGGTGGCCCGCGGGGTCGATTTCCTGTTCGGCTCGATCATCCCGGTGCCGGATACCGATGAGTTCGGCGTCCTGTTGTCCTCCCGGAACCTCCGCCCGGAGAATTATTGGTCTGCCGAACCGTTCAGCACCAACGACCATTCCGGGGCGCCCTACTACTGGAGTCCGAATGCCCGGGTGGTGTTCGCGACCAAGCCGGGTTTGGTCGAGATCGTCTGGAGAAAATCCCAAGGCTCGAGCGCTCCTCCAGGCAGCCCCACCAATTCCGTCTTGGAGGTTGGCCAGTATTACACCCTCTTCGCCAAGAAGGTGTTGGTATCGGGCTCCTTGGTGAAGCCCTCGCGCACCATCTACTGGACGCAGGGAGATTTCACGAAGATCGGCAAGCCGGTGGCTGTTCCGGGCAACCGGGTGTCCGACATCGAGGTGGCCTACAACGAGCAGGTGCCCGCCCGCGTGGCCAAGGAGTACGAGGGCAGCCTCCCGGTGGTGCCGAACCTGGGCACCAACGTGCTCCAAGAGACGCGGACGCTCTGGTTCGACCGCTCCACGTCGCAAATCCTCGCCTACAACGTCGAGGGACGCGTCTTCGTCGAACTGCTCGGTGATTCCAATCCCGACAAGCGGAGCCGCAAGCATCTGGGTTTTGAAATCGTCGACATCTTGCAGCAACCCACCCCCCAAAACCTCGTGGTGGAGTTGGGGGAGCGCCTCTGGCCCTATGGCGCCCCAAGGATGTTGGGCACCAATGTCTACGACTTTGCCGACGTGTCGGCCGGAGGGGCGGAACTGATTCCCGACCCGATCCAAAAGGTGGGAGACCGGTTCATCGAGGTCAACACGCCCAGCACGGCGCAGTCCAAGGAGCTGTACGCCGTCCGAGAGACCAAGAACCAGAACGACGCGCTGGTGTACTGGATGGAGGAGGGGGTCGAGGGGTTGCAATGGCCCCGGGTCTTTGCCCGCTACTCCATGATCTGGCCCGCTGACGTCACCGACTACAGCCACTTCCTGCGGCCCACCGTGTCCTCGGCGGGCGATGCCAAGGCCACCGGGGTGCTGATGGATGCCGCCAACGCCCCACTGCTGATCTATCAGGACACCCCGGACCAGCCGAGGGCGTTCCTGGACCCGGACCTGATCTTCTACACCCACCTCACCTCGACCTATCCGGCCCACCGGACCCTGCTGCGCTACACCAGCGGAAGCCGGATGCTCTTCGAGCGGGTCTTCTCGTGGTTGGACGTCAACCTCGTGGCCACCAATTGGTCGGGCACCGTCGTCACCAACCTGGCGGCTTGGAACCCGGTCTCACGAAGCCTGGCGTTGCCGGCCACCTTGCAATCCCCCCGCATCGATGTCCGGACCGTGGATGTCGGTCAGCGGGTGTTGCCGCCCTCCGGGGAGACCGGGGATGGCGGAGGCACCAATTACCTTGCCGGTTTCGTCCGATCCGGCCGCTCTTACCATCCGGGCGCCTACAAGAACCCGTTCACGGCAGGTTTCGAGGCCGCCAACCGTTCCTCCATCCTCCCCGTCAACGCCATTCCGGGAAGCAACACGCTGGAGATCTGGTGGTTCCGGCGCAACGCCACGCTGGTCCAGGCGGGCTTGAACACGGTGGCGTGGCCTTCGGTCTTCGGCCGATACACGATCCAGTATCCGGCCCAGCCTCGTGAGATTGTGCTGGCGAGCAACGCCGGCACGGGCGGGCTGGATAGTCTCGAGGCCAAGGGCTCCATCTACTACGAGAACGACCCTGCAGCCGTCGGCTACAATCCCAACGAGGAGCACGCGCTGATGATCGGCGGCCAGGGATGGGCCTTGCGTGACGACCTCAACATCACCTCCGGCGGCAACTTCTCGTCGCTGCCCTTCGTGCTCATCGACCACACCGGTTCGGACGGGCGGCCCAGCATGGCCGTCTTCAAGGTCCTCCGGGAGAAGCCCGAGGCCGGCCTGCTCTTCGACTACGTGGTGGAGGCGGGCCGCATCCTGCAGGCGCCCATGCCCCTGCCGCTCTTGCCCCCGCCGGTGGAAGGTGAGGGCGTGGCCCGCGTGAACTACAACCTGGAGATCCGTCCAGCGGCGGGGCAAGGCAACCTCCCGGTCAACTGGTCGGAATCGAGGGATGCCGACGGCCCGTTCGGCCACTACAAATCCTTCAGCATCCGGGACCGCAAGGACTCCTTCTGGGTGTACCGCGGGTTGCATCAGGAGCCCGATCTCCGGTCTGGCCGGTACAACCCCACCAGCAAAGCCTTCGAGGCGCTCCCGCAGGCCACCGCCATTTCTGGCCGTCCCTTCAAGTATTACATCCATGCCTCCCGGCGGGCGGAAGGCTTGGTGGTCAAGCCTGTCGCCGGAGTCTCCTTGCCCGACTGGATGGTGGCCGATGCCGATGCCGGCGGGATCTTCTTGGCCGGTACGCCTTCAAGCGGTGCGGCGACCCGACGGACCTATGACATCGAGGTCATCGACGTGGGGTTGGGCCTGACCAATCGCCATACCGGGGCCTCGGCGTTCTCGCTGGCCATCCAGACCGGTGGCGCCGAGGTGACCCAAAGTGCCTTGACCATCGCGGGCCAGACCGTGGACGGACAATCGGTGACCTTTGCCGGCCGTCCGCCGTTCCTGGCCGAGCGATCCACGGATGCCAACAGCTTCCGGATGCGCTTCTACTACAAGACCGAAGAGGGCTTCGCTTGGCCCGGCCGCCCCCCGGTCGCGGTCGGCAGCATCGTGCCCTACCTGCGACCCCGGGGCGCCGCGGCCGGAACCTTCACCGGCGTGCCGGATGCCAAGGCCACCGCCTCGCTCGACATTGTTTACCGCCCGGCGTGGCCTGTCTTGCCGCCTGTCCTGCAGCCGGGGCAGACCCTGACCGGGCCTTTCAACGGCCTTCCGGCCATCCGCGGCCAGACGAGTGTCGAGGTGCTCTACCAGCAGTCCATCGCCACCAACCTCACCTTGGCCAGACCCAGCGCCGTGCTCATCGACCCGACTCGCATGAAGACCGCCTCCCTGGCTTCTGTCGAGCTGACCCGGCTGCCCTCGGGCATCCTCACGGAGGCCAACCAGGGACTCACCTATTTCCCCAACCTTCCGCCGCATTTGGCCTCCCGCGTGTACTTCGACCCGAACGTGGGTAAAGGGGGGTCCCTGGTGCTGAAAGGTGAGTTCAAGGACGAGCCGGTGGGCGAAAAGTACCTGCAGCTCAACGTCCTGCGCGGCACGTCGGCCAGGCAGGACCTGCAGTCGGTGCTCGACCTCTGCCCCGCATCGCCCGCGGACGAGAAGACCAAGTGGAACAACCTGGTGAACGGGTTGATCGCCGTGGTCGACACCTTCCAGGAAAACCCGAACGTGCCGGGCCAGTTCGTGCCGAACCCCAGCCTCCAGACGAATGTCGCCGTCGGCAACATGGTGGAGATCCGCAGCAGCGAAACGGCGGTCGACTCGTATGCGTTGAGCGCCTCCGGCCCGGGTTATGGCATGGTGTCGGTGATCGTCGGCAATGGGCGGGCCTTCACGCCCCCCGGCGAGCCGGTGTCGGTGCATGTCCTGCGCGTCGCCGGAGGCCTCTGGCCCGGAGAACTCAAGGTGGTGCCTTCGGCCAATCCGCTCAATGAGCTGCTGACCCTGCAGCATACCCCGGACCTGGCCGGTCGCTTCGACGAATTCGAATACGAGTGGCGCATCGGGGCTCCGGTCGACGGCGCCCCGCCGCCGATGGACGCCGGTATGACCCAATGGAAGGCCTTGCAATCCGGAACCGGCCTGCCCAGGTACACGCTGGGTGGCGCCGGCGTGCAGGTCCTCGCCGACAACTACCTGGTGATGCGGTACCGTTCGGTCAACACGGCGGACCCGCTCATCGGCCAGTGGTCGACGTGGACCCAGCCCCAATTGGCCGAGGGTTGGATCAAGCGGGTGTTGGCGGGCATCAACCCGTTCCAGCAACGCGTCAAGGATCTCTACAACAACGCGGTCAACACCGACGTCAGCGTCATCAGCCAGGCCGGTCGCCGCTGGGAGGGCGCCATCGCGCTCAGCCTGAAGAACATCAACGACTCCGGCCTGGTCGAGATTTATGAGACGGTGCTCCGGCGAGGCCGGGAATTGAGCATCGACGCCGGGATCAACTACGGGCCGGCCAATGATGCTCTCCTGCTCGTGGCCGGCTACCTCAACGACCTGTACTCGCTGCTGGGTGACGAGGCTGCGGCCGATGCCGATAATCCTACCATCGCCACCGGTACCGGTCAGGCCACCGAAGGCAGCGTGGCAACCGCCAAGTACAGCTTCGCTGGCCAGTTGCCCTCGCTCCTGGAGGAGGAACTGGCCCTGTTGCGCGGGCGCGACGACTTCATGCAGCCCGGGGTGCAGACCCCACCGGCCTACAACCGGCTGTATTGGAACTTCACCCGGGGCATCAACTCGGGCGAGGTCATCTACACCGAGAACTACAACATCAAGGACCTCAACACCGACGGCGTCATCGACGCGGCGGATGCGGCCAAGGCATTCCCGCAGGGCCATGGCGACGCCTACGGCCACTACCTCACGGCGCTCAAGGGTTACTACGGTCTGATCCTCAACAATCAATTCGATTGGGTGCCCCGGACCGAGGCCGTGACCATCCTCGGCAAGACCATCCAGGTGGACTATGTCGATGAGCGCAAGTTTGCGACGGCGGCCGGATCGGTCAGCCAGACCGGTCTCGAGGTCCTGAAGCTGGTTTTCCGCCAGGCGTACCGTGCGGGGGATGCCGTCGGCTGGGACCGTTTTGGCGAGACCCGACGGAACACCAACCGGGTGGTCGCCACGGAACGGCATTGGGGCCTCGACCACTGGGCCAGCCGTGTGGGCCAGGGGGCCTACCTGCACTGGGTGGTGGGCAACTCCATGCTTCCGGAGGAAGATCCCGACCCGACGCACGAGGGCATCCAGAAGATCGATCGCACCACCGTCCCTGAGCTGGGTCAGTTGCCCTTGATCTACCGGGAGGTCCAGCAGGTGCTCGACAACGCCGAGGCCGGCCTGACACCGCTGGGCCTTCCGCGCGACAGCCTGGCCTTGGACATCAACCCCAACGTGGTGACCGGCGCCAATCCGAAGGGTCACTTCGAGCAGTTGTACGAACGCACGGTGGGAACCCTCGAAAACGCCGCGATGGCTTTCGAGGAGGCCCGGATCATGTCCTCGGCCATCCGCTCGGAGGGCGACTCGCTGGAGGACGTGAAGGCCAAGATCCAAGACAACGAACGGGCCCTGACAACCAAGCTCATCGAGCTCTACGGCACGCCGTACACCGATGACATCGGGCCGGGCAAGACCTTCCCCCAGGATTATTCCGGTCCGGACTTGGTCCACTACGTGTATGTGGACATGCCAGAATTCCTGTTTCCCGAGGAAACCGGAGAAAGCGGCTTGCGGCGTGGTCGAGGAAACTCTGGCGGGCGTGAGTTCTCCATCGAGTTGAAGGGAAGCATCCCGGCGCTCTCGGATCCCATCGGTCAGATTAATTCCTTCGACATCAATCAATTCACCATGTCGGCATTCCCGACACTGACCAACTTCACAATCCAGGTGACCGCCGAGGGATACACGCCAAAGCCTGAGGATTGGACCGGACGCAGGGCGTATCCTGGACGCATCCAGCAATCCATTTCGGCGCTGGTCGCGGCTGAGAACCGCTATGCCCAAGCATGGAGTGACCTGGATGGGGGAATCTCGGGATTCCAAGGTGCCGTCGACATGTTCAAGGCCAATTGGCTGACCTCCAAGGAAATCACCGACAAGGAGCGTGACCTTCTCATCGCCCAGCAGACCTTCCAGTCGGTGAATCTGGCGAACGACCTGTTCGAGCTTTTCACCGAGAAGACCAAGGCGACCGCCAAGAATCTGTCACAGGTCGTGAAGGACGCCCTGCCGCAATCGCTGGTGGCCGGATTGGCGGCGGGTGGCGACCTGACCTCCGGAGGTCGCGCTGCGATCGAGGCAGCCGGTGGCGTGGTCGAGGAAGCCCTGGATGCGATCAAGGTCGCCCGTACCGTGGTGGTCAAGGCCCTTGAGTTCGCCACCACCACCGCCGAGCAGTGGTCACAGGAAGACTACATCAAGCCCCGGGAGAAAAAGATGGAGTTGCGGCAATCCCTCGCTGATTTGTCGGATCAGTTGGGGGAGGTTTATGGGCTGCTTACCGTCATCAACCAGCGCCGCCGTGAACTCGACGACGCGCAGATGAAGCTCCGCAGCCTGGTGGCCGAGGGCGAACGGATTCAGGCAGACCGGCAGGCCTTCCGGTTCCGGGCGGCGGCGGCCATCCAGGGCTACCGCAC